>Ga0082212_10000144_pt2 | contig 65111 bp, 63 predicted proteins | sample TergutNt197P3_FD_71548 | JGI IMG/M metagenome (GOLD analysis project Ga0082212, IMG submission 71548) | Neocapritermes taracua P3 segment gut microbial communities from Petit-Saut dam, French Guiana - Nt197 P3 | ecosystem: Host-associated > Arthropoda: Insects > Digestive system > Gut ... | reverse complement strand
AAATCTCGCACAGCGCGGGCAGGGCGGCAACACCCCGCGCCGTTACCACATCAAACCGCTCCCGGTACGCCGGGTCATGCGCCAATTCTTCGGCGCGCCCGTGGAGACAAATCACGTCCGAAAGCCCCAGCGCGTCGCAGACCGACTGCAAAAACCGCACTTTCTTGCCTGTGGCGTCCAGCAGCGTCAGCATGACCGACGGCTCGGCGATCCGCAGTACCAAGCCCGGAAATCCCGCGCCGCTGCCGACGTCAAGTACGCGTTTATGCTGAAAGTCCGCAGCATTCAGCAACTGCATACTGTCCTCAAAATGCCGGATTCGGATTTCGTCGGGGTCTCGGATGGCGGTGAGGTTTGTGTGCGCGTTAGCGGTTAGGAGGAGGTCGAGGTAACGGTCGAGTTGTTCACGCATGAGGGTTGTCCTCATTTTGATTTATGTATGTTTGAGGAGATTCATCAAGAATTGCTCCTTCTATATTAACCCGGATATTATTTTTCAGTTGCCTATACAAATCCTCGTGGTTTTTCCAAATGATGGTATTATAATGCTGGACATCAAAATGAAGAGAATTAACCCGCTTCCCATCTTTATCCTTTTTATTAAACCATTCATCCTTACAACAGCGAATGATGGGACGTCCAAGCCCTTGAGCATATCCTGCTTCAAAATATGCACCGCTATTGTTATATGTAAAATCAACAATAACAAACTTGCTTCTTTTTATCTCTACCATTATCTCATCTGTAATTCCATTGTTGTGTGGTTTATCACTTATCAAGTGTGCATCAAAGCCACACGCTTTACACGCTGGCTTAATGGCTTTTTCACACGCTTCAATAAGGTCTTCCCTAAAGCCCATTGCTACAAATACAGATATACTGTCAACATTGCTACTTAGAAGTTGTTCTGCTCGTTCAAATCCTGCGGGTGATATAGAATAATGATAAGCATCTTTCTTTCTCATATAGCCTAATTTTTCTAAATTACTAAACATATCAACAGTTTCATTAAAGTTTCGCGCATATACAAGTGATATAGGATACATTATTTTTGTATTAAGCGGAATTATATAACTTCCAAAATTTATCTCATATATTAAACCTATTGTGTCATCTATTTTGTATAATGAGACAAGCAATCGCTCTAGTCGCCGCATAGGAGTTTTCGGGATACGTTCATCTTTTAATACTCGTTCTAATCCTCCTGATGTAAAGATGAATGGCTCATTATTGCTTATATTAAATTCATATAAATACCCTGCTATTAAGTACATTTTACCAAAATACTCATTTTCCGTTTTTCTTGTAAATTCTCTTACATACTCTCGTTTTATCCCCCACAGGCCGCAATTTGGGCAACTAAATTCATATTGATCACCTTTTGTTGGAAATTCTTCTATACTATCTTTACAAAATATACACTTGTCCATTTTTTCTCCCCTCACGCATAATTAAACCGTATGTACTCCACCAGCGCGCGGAAGGTTTTCTCCGCCTCTTCCAGCGGGAGATCGTTGTCAAAGGTCACGTCGTAGTGATAATTGGCCACTTCATCGTCGGAGGGGTTGCCGATTCTGTTCCCCGAGCCGGGGCGGCGTACAAGCAGGGTCACGCAGCCGCCCGCAGCGGCTTTTTTGAACGCTTCGATTTGATCCTGCTCCCGGATATGAACGAAAAGGACGTCGTCGTTGCTTTGCAGGAATGTTTGATACTCTTCCAGCACATAGCGGTTGGGCAGGTCGTTGAACTCAGCAAACAGACGCTTGAGATTGCTTAACAGTTTGCGCGAGCGTACGTCTTTAACGCCGTCCCAGCCGCCTTGCTTGGCCAGCGCGGTGATCGGGTCGATCGACGAGATTTTCCGGGCGTGACCCTGCCGGATGACGGCGTCGCAAAGGGCGTCTTTGCCCGACTCCGGCTTCCCGTTGATAACAATGGCTATTTTTGACATGGTATAAATTCCCCCCTATGGGATAAACTGTGTTTACTGCTTAATTTGGGGTGTTCTCTGTATGGTCAAAGGTTTATCCCGCAGGGTCGTCATGGTGCGTTACCCCGAAGCGGGGGTGTTTGAACAGGCGTTGTTCGTTGTGCGGGACGACGCTTCTGTTTCGCATGGCGTCTCGGCCGACGAGGTGCTGGCCGAAGCCTGCCGTATCGCGCAGCGTCAAACGGGAGTGTCAAAATCGAGAAAACGCTGGCCGCCTCTTGTATATACGATGATCGGCGCGGGCGGTGTGGGGCTGGTTTGGGGCTTCAGCTTGATTTTTCGCTAGTGTCCAGTAACTCGCCGATGATTTGATTGCTGACAAGAAACCCTTTGGGCGTCAGACGCCAGCGGTCGCCCTCGGTTGCGGCCAATCCCCATTTCTTACAGCGCGCCAGCTTGTTTTCCAGCATATCGAACGACGCTTTGAACAATCGTGTATACTCGTTGCTGGATACGCCGTTGACGGTGCGGAGCCCCAGCATGACATACTCCCCGGCCCGCTCGATCAGGGGCACCTGCTGCATCTCCTCCATCAGCGACTCGCTGTCGCGCACACCGTCTATGTAGGCTTTTACGTTTTTGACAAAGCTGTACCGTTTGCCGCCGAAATCGGAATGAGCCGCCGCACCAAACCCGACATAGGGTTCGAGCATCCAGTATTTATAATTGTGCCGGCAGATGTACCCCTGACGCGCGAAGTTGGAGACTTCATATTGCTTCAACCCTTCTTTGGCCAGCAGCTCCACCGCTTCCAAATACATATCCGCCTGCTCATCGTCTTTGGGCAATACCGGCTCTGCTTCGGCGAGGGGCGTCCCCTCTTCCAGTTTCAACCCATATAATGACAGATGATTGATCCGCCAAGTGCAGACCGAACGCAGCGTTTCGGTCAGTTGGGCGCGTGTCTGCCCGGGTATGCCGTACATGACGTCGACGCTGATGTTGGTAAACCCGGCGTCGGCGGCTTCGCGCACGCAGTCGGCGGCCTGTTCGCCCGTGTGTTTGCGCCCCAATGTTGTGAGCAAGTCTTGCTGCATGGCCTGCACACCGAACGAGATGCGGTTATACCCGGCTTTGCGGAGCTTTTTGAAGGCTTTCGCGTCGGCCGTTCCCGGGTTGGCTTCGACCGTGACCTCGCAGTTGGTTGTCAGGATAAACTTTTTCTTCAATGCCGCTAAGACCGCTATAAGGCGTTTATGCCCTATGGCCGTAGGCGTGCCGCCGCCGACATAGATGGAATCGACCGAGATACCGCCTTTGCTCCCCTTGCCGAGATATGTACCCGCTTCGTCCATATGCCGCGCCAGTGCCTTGACATAGTCGTCCATCAGCGTCTCGGACTGGCCGGGAAGCGAGTAAAAGTCGCAGTAAGAACACTTACTGCCGCAAAAGGGTATGTGGATGTAGACGCCTAAACCCGGCATGGAGGTTCACCCTTTACTCTAAACTCTTCAGTTGCAATCCCACTCCATAAATCCAATCGTAAACGGCAAGTGCTCATGCCGTGTTGTTCCGGTATGGCGGAATCCGTTGGCGAGATACCAATCTTTCAATACCGTATTATCCTCAATGATGTCGATGGCGATTTTCCGGCCGCCTTGGGCAGTTATCCTCGGTGAGGTTTAACTCCTTTGCCACAGTTGCGAAACTCTTACGGATGACGTCAGCCGCTTGTGGGAGGTCGGAGGGTTCGAGCGGTTTGATGCTCTTGCCGGGTTTGGGCATAACGGAAACTCTCTTTTCTCTGAAAAGCAGTATGACGCCGAGAATTTCAATAGCGGCACCGGTTCCCTCGAAAAAGACAAAAACCGGTTCGGGGATATGGATCAAATGACTAAGCAGCATGGTCACCGAAAAAATCACGATGCCGATGCCGAGTATTCTGTTGCCTCTGTACATACGCAGCCCGGTCATCCTCCAATTTAATTGATATACTCCCTTATGGCTTCTTCAACTGTGGCGTTCAGTGTTTTTCCATGGGAAGCGGAGAAAATCGCGAGATTTCTATGAAGTGTGGGCGCAATACGTATATTAAATGTGCCTTTATATGCTTTTTCCGGCTCTTTTCCCATCTGCGCACATATTTCTAGGTAATCTTCTACCGCTTCTTCAAAATCGCGGCGCAAGGTTTGCACATTGTCTCCCTCATATGTGATACGGTCGTTGATGCCAATGATTCTGCCAAAAAATACGTTATCCTCATCAGAAAATTCAACGCTTCCGTAATACCCTTTATAATTCATAGAATTTCTCACAGCAAACCCTCCTGTCTCAGTTCATCGATCAATTCCTTGACCTGATAGCAAAGAAGCTCGTTTTTAGGATGCGGCTTGTGCATACGAAAAACCTTTTTCTCTTTTATGAAGCAAACCCGAGAACCGCCTGTTTTTCCCGTTTTTGCCATATTGTAGCCGCAACTTTCCAGTAACCTTTTTGCTTCGTCAAAAGTATAGTCTTTTGGCTTGGTTTTCAGCCGGGCAATCATTTTATCCTGCTGGCTCATTCCGCCACCGCCTAATTATAGTATATACTGAATTGCGAGAAAATGCAACTGGTTTTTAGTTGCAATATATCCTTTGCGGCTCAAATCTTATTTTATTTATTTCGTCACCTCAAAGTCCACTCGTACTTGCTTCTTATCGCCGCTGACAGTCAAATAATGTGTTGTTATACTCACAATTTCTAACGTGTATGTATCTGGCGATGGTTCTGAAGTAGGTATTACATCTAGTTCCTCTGATGTTTCGATAGTTGTTGACGGAGATGGTTCTATTTCAGGAGAAATATCCGGCGATAGCTCTATAATTTGTACTTCTGATGGCTCTGCTGACTGTTCAACCTTTGGTATCAGAGAAGGTTGCGTTTGGGGAGAAATACTAGGCGATGGTTCAATCTGCGGCACTATACTTTGTGACGTATTAAGAATCGGGGCAATTGGTTCTGCCGAAATGATGTTATCATAAGCATATACGCTTATAGCTATAAGTGCAATTATAATTATAAAAAACATAAATTTCTTCATGATGTTCTGGCCCCTCTAATCCTCATCCAGCTTCAGCACTGCCATGAAGGCCTCTTGCGGCACGCTGACCGAGCCGAGGCTGCGCATCCGTTTTTTGCCCTCTTTCTGCTTCTCCAGCAGTTTCTTCTTGCGGGTGATGTCGCCGCCGTAGCATTTGGCCAAGACGTCTTTGCGCATGGCGCGCACCGTTTCGCGGGCGATGATCTTGCCGCCGATGGCCACCTGCACCGGCACCTCAAACATTTGGCGCGGGATGTGCTCTTTGAGTTTTTCGGCAATTCTGCGCGCGCGCGGGTAGGCTTTGTCGGTGTGGACGATGAACGAGAGGGCGTCCACCACTTCCCCGTTGAGCAGAACGTCGAGCTTGACCAAGTCGCTCTTGCGGTAGTCCAGCATTTCATAGTCCAGCGAAGCGTAGCCGCGGGTACGGCTTTTCAGCGCGTCAAAAAAGTCATAGATGATCTCGCCCAGCGGCAATTCATAGTGAAGATTGACCCGCCCTTGCGCCGCGCCGTCGATGTACTGCATGTCCCGGAAGACGCCGCGCCGTTCCTGACACAGCTCCATCAGGCTGCCGACATATTCTTGCGGCGTGATGACGTCGGCCTTGACAAACGGCTCTTCGGCCGCCGTGATGTGCGACGGGTCGGGGTAGTTGAGCGGGTTGTCGATCGAAACGATCTCCCCGTTGGTCTTGTGTATTTTATAGATAACGCTGGGCGCGGTGGTGATCAGGTCGAGGTTAAACTCACGCTCCAGCCGCTCCTGAATGACTTCCATGTGCAGCAGCCCCAAGAAGCCGCAGCGGAACCCGTAACCCAGCGCGACCGACGTCTCCGGCTCAAAAGTGAGCGAGGCGTCGTTGAGGTAAAGCCGTTCCAGCGCGTCGCGCAGGTCGGGGTATTTGGCTCCGTCGGCGAGGTAGACGCCAGAAAAGACCATCGGCTGTGCTTTTTTATATCCCGGGAGAGGGTGTTCCGCCGGGGCTTCCGCCAGCGTGACGGTGTCACCCACCTGTGTATCCCGCACTTCTTTGATCGACGCGGTGAGATAGCCCACCTCGCCGGCTTTCAATGTATCGCAGGCTTCCATGCCGAGCGGTCGCAGATACCCGACTTCGACCAGCTGATACTCCGCCCCGGTCGCCATCATACGGATGATGTCGCCCGCTTTCACCGTGCCGTCGAAAACACGGACGAGAACGATGACCCCTTTGTAGGCGTCGTATTGGCTGTCAAAAATCAGGGCTTTCAGCGGCGCGTCCGGGTCGCCTCCGGGAGGGGGAACACTTTCGACGATGGTTTTCAAAACCGCTTCGATGTTGATGTTATTTTTGGCCGAGATACGCGGCGCGTCCTGCGCCGGCAGGCCGATGACGTCTTCAATTTCCCGGGCGGCGCGGTCGGGGTCGGCGGCGATCAAGTCTATTTTATTGATGACAGGCAGGACTTCCAAATTGTGCTCCAACGCCAAATAGGTATTGGCCAAGGTCTGCGCCTCGATGCCCTGCGCCGCGTCAACAACCAGCAAAGCTCCCTCGCAGGCGGCCAGCGAACGGCTGACTTCATAGTTGAAATCGACATGCCCCGGGGTGTCGATCAGATTCAATTCATAGGTCTGGCCGTCTCCGGCGGCATAGGCAAGCCGGACGGCGCGGGCTTTGATGGTGATGCCGCGCTCGCGCTCGAGATCCATATTGTCCAAAATCTGATCGGCCATGACCCGCTTCTCAACCGAGCGTGTCAGCTCGATGATCCGGTCGGCCAGCGTTGATTTGCCATGGTCGATATGGGCAATGATGCAAAAATTGCGGATGTTCTCCTGCATAGGGATTCCTCTTATCATGATTTTTACATAGTATATCATGTCCGGCGTAAAGACGCAATGTCTTTACCTGAGCAAAAGCAAACCGCCCGGCGTTTGCCGGGCGGCTATGAGCAATCATTTACTTTTTGGTAAAAGTTTCTCCGCCAATTTCAATAGTCTTTCCGTCTTTTTTATACGTTGTCGATTCGGTTTCACCCATAATGGTCATTTCGATTGTGTCCCCATCGATTTTGTATGTCCCTTCAATGGAAACCCCACCGTATGACATGGTGACTTTGTCGCCCTTAAACGTATACTCTTCGCCTTCCGAACCTACATACGTCCCGCTCAGACCTCCGCCGCAAGCAACCAGCAGGGCAAGGATCAGTATGCCGCTTAAAGAAAGTGATAGTACCTTTTTCAATTTGTTTTCCCCCTTCAATTATTGATGCGCTTTCTATAGTCAACCATAAAAACAGCGGGATGTCAAGCAGATTTTAACAAATTGTTAAATTTTATAGACCTAATCCGCCGCAAACTCTGTAAACTCTACCTCTCCGCGTTCGGCGAACATCCCCAAAAGTGTTCCCGTAAACGTCATCGAAGCCGTCCCTTCGGTGCACAGCCCGGCCGCCGCGCCGCGCGCCAGTTCTACCGTTTTGCCCGATGTGTCCTGACAGCATAGCATATAGCATTCCTTCCCTGCCTGGATGCTGAGGGTGGCCGTGTCCCCGTAGATGGGGATCCGTTCGCTTTTGGATTCTATGTCATGAACCCGGCGGCAGGTGCGCACATAGGTCACGCCGCCGAACCGTGTCAAATAGACCGCGTAATGATAATCGGGGCCGTAATAGGCAGCAAGCCCGCCTTTCGCGCCGTCTTCGCCAACGGTCACGTCGGCTTTCGCCGTCATGTCAAACTCCGTTTGCCGCACCCCGAGGAAGGTGGGCGGCGTCCCGTCCGTTTCCCGCAAAGCCGTGCCGCCGCCCCGCAGGGTAAACGCCTTTCTTTCGGGGGCAAGGGTATACCGTGCGGGCTCCGGGTTGCGGATATAGAGAAAATCCTTTTCCGTATAACCGAATGAATGCCCGGCGGCCGGGGGCGCAGGAAGGGGGCCGGACATTTGCAAGCCGATGGTTCCGTTTCCGTTGACAACAGGCCAGTCGCCGCTGTCCCACACCACGGGAGCGAGAAAGGTCTCGCGGCCTAAATTGTGCAGCATGACGCCTGGCAGGGGGCGTGTTCCCAGCGCGACCATCCACCAGTTCCCGTTATGGTCTTCCAGCAGGTCGGCGTGCCCGGTGCATTGAATGGGGCTGTATTGCGCGTTCATGCCCCGGTGGGTGAGGATGGGGTTGTGCGGGCATGGCTCATACGGCCCGGTGACGGCGCGGCTGCGGAAAATGGTGACCATATGGCCGAACTCGGTGCCGCCCTCGGCCAAAAGCAGATAGTAAAACCCGTCTTTTTTATACAGATGCGGGGCTTCGGCGAACCGCCCGCCTCCCCCTTGGGTCAGTAGAACAGACTCCGTTTGCTGTTCAAGGGTTTCGGGGTGCAGGGCGCAGAGATACATCCCGGTTTTTCCGTCGTCTGAGCCGGTGGAGGTGAAATAAGCCGTTCCGTCGTCGTCGAAAAAGATGGAAGGGTCGATGCCGCCTTGTTTGATCCAAATCGGGTCTCCCCACGAACCGCGCGGATCGGGTGCTGTGACGATGAAGTTGCCTTTATGCGACACATTGGTCGTCGTCATGCAGAAACGCCCGTTATAGAATCGGATGGTCGGCGCGTAAATGCCGCCCGAAGGCCGGGCGTCGTCTAAAACCAGCTGTTCTTTTCTCGTTAAGCAGTGGCTGATCAGCGTCCAATCGGCAAGGTTTTTACTGTGATAGACAGGAACGCCCGGAAAATACTCAAAAGAGGAGGTCACAAGGTAATAATCCTCCCCTACCCGGCAGACTGACGGATCGGGGTTGTAGCCTTTGATGATTGGATTCTCATATGTATACAATATACTCTATCCTTTCTTGTCGCGCCCCGCGACGATTCACAGTCGGTCGTCTAAAATAAATTTAGCCTCCCTGTGAATCTGCAGGGCAGCTCTCTCCAGCTTTACGTCCTTCTGCCATCGCTTTCGCGGCGGCATAAGCGGCGGCGCGTTTGTAATCGGCGTTCCAGCGGTTTACGCCGATATGGTCGAATACGACGGCTTTGGTATGTTGGCAAAACCGGTTCATTTGATCCAAACAAGGAATCAAGCCGTTACCCGACCCTCCCGGAACAGCCGCCAATAAAACCGGCTTATCAGTCAGCGACCCGACATTGCCCTGAAACGGATTTTCACAGCGGCGCAGCCTATCCATCAGGCATTTCAGCCCCTCAGAAACCTCTGCCCAGTAAACAGGCGTAATCATGCAGAGGGCGTCCGCCTCCCGGATGGCTTTCTGCACCCCGGTAAACCCGTCGTCCCCAAACGCGCAGCGGTGTTCCGCGAAGCAAACACCCCAGCCCTCGCCGCAGCAATGACACCGTTTGATCCCGTTTGTCACCAGCACAGAAACCTCGGCTCCGCCGTCTTTCGCGCCGCGTATGATCTCCTGCGTGACCGAATGGCACAGCCCTTCTTTTTTAGGACTGCCGTTCAGAATGAGAAAATTCATCAAACCCCTCCTTTTTGTCCACAATTTGTTTAGATGTGGAAAGAATAACTCGTCTAGCAGAAAAACCCAATTTTTCTTTGTGGAAAAAGTGCTGCAACCTTTCTTTTTTTCCACAGCTGCCGAAAACTTCTTTTTTTGGCCTCACGGCTGTTTTACGGCTTATCCACATTTCCTGCCTATAACAACAATATATACCTTTCTTTATTATTATATGTACCTTATAGAATCAATAGAAAAACCGGCAGAAGAGCGAGCAGACTTCCGATCTTTTGATGGGATCGTTGGGGAGAAGCAATCCGTTGCTGCCGCTGACAACCCCCATACCAACCAGTGTTTGCGCTGCCCTGAGGGCAAAAGACGGCACATCGGGTCTATCGGGAAAAGCCGAGAGATTGGAACGCTCATATCCGCGCGGGATTGTTTTGTTCATCACGGTAAACAGCTCGGCGCGGGTCATCAGCCCGTCCGGGTCGAGATATAGATTTCCGTTTGCCCGCACTTTGCCGCTGACGATGCTGTTCCCGTAAACGGCTTTTACGGCCGCGATCTCCTCTTGGGAGAGGGAGCCAATGTCGTCAAACGGCAGATTGACCTGCGCCGGGGCGGAGAGGTTTAGAACTCTGTACAGCATCACCATGACTTCCAGGCGGGTCACATTGTGTTCAGGATGGTAATACCGCAGGCCGAAGATGTTTTCGGTTTCCAGTATACTCCGGTCGTCCAAAAAGTCCACATAGCCGGTATACCATTGATCGGCCGCGTCAAAGATGGCGGAAGAGGAGGAAGGGTTCCGCCCCTTTGTTTCCGCTCTGATCTGACGGTCGCGCCGTCCCAAAACATCCACCGCGTCCACCGATAAAACATACAACCCGTGCGGTGGCGAAGGGACGCGAATGTCGGCCTGCCCCGTATAAACATCCCATTTCGGCGACGGCAAGACCTCCCCGTTCCACCGGATGGTCACTTCTTTGGGAAGATTTCCATTGAAGTCAACAGCCTTTATCCTAAATACCAGTTCGTCCCCTTCCTCATACGGCCAATCAACCGTCACGGAAGGGGGTTGTTCAGACAGCTCGGCCGACCAAGAGGAAATGATTTGATGCAGATAAAACGTTCCTTTCAAAGGGCCGTCTTTGTTGGGGATCACGGAAAGGCCGGAGAGGGAAACCGTTCGTGCCGGCAATTCGGCTGAAAGCATTTTTACCCCGGTAAAATCCAGCTTTCCGAGAAGGATGCTCGTAACAGCCCCGTTTGCCGCCGTTGCCGCGACAGCCAGTTCATGCCCGGAACCGTCTCCTGTCACCAAAAAGTGGACATAGGGGGGATTGGCGGTCATGTTTACCTTCAAACCAATGGCTTGAGGAAGGGGAAGGGTTTGGGTGAACGAGTAAGAAAGCGCGGCCGATCCTGTCCCCCGCTCAACAACATTTTGATCGGTGGCTCTTCTTGCCGAAAGCTCCCCGTTCCGGGGAGCAAGGATGCTTATATCGTTGTCAAAAGACCCGATGATCCGGGGTTCCGGGCCGACGGTCACCGGCAAAACGACTCTCTCCCCGGCGGCCGAAACGATGATGCGCCCGGATTGATTCAATTCGGAGGACGCGGTGAACACCCCGTCCCGCGTAATGGTTCCGATCTCTCCTTCCACCGACCATTGGTAACTGCGCGCCGACGAAAGGACTTTCTCCTTGTTGAGCATAGCGGAAGCGGCCAGGTTGACCGTCTGACCCGGCGCGGCGATGATCTCGTTGACGGCCAGCCCGGTGTCTTTGTCGGTCACGGAAATGGAATCCAGCCGTGCCGCGACCGTCACCTTTGCCGAACCGCTGGCTTTGCCCAGCGTGAAGTCAACCGTCGTCTCCCCCGGATACTCGGCTGTGAACGAAACGCCGTTCATCCGGCCTATATCGTTTGAGGCCGAGCTTTCGATTTGATTGATCCAGCCGAACGGCAGCACAGCCGAACGGTAATAGTCGTCGGTCGCCAGCATGGTAAAATCAACGGACGCTTCGGGCAGCATGGTTACATAGGCAGGCTGCGGGAAGAGGTGCGAAACGCTCCCGTCGGAGAGGGGGAAGACGTTGGTCAGAATGATATAGTCGGCGCATTTCCGCAAACCTCCTTCGGAAGGGGTATTCACCACCCTAGCGTTCTGTTCGCCCGGCTGACGCACCATCATGGCTGTGGAGCCGCCGCCGTCCAGTTCAACAGCGTCCACACAGCCCATGTCGAGCAGCCGCTGTGCCGTTTCACCCAGCGTCAGGCCGTTGCTGTAGCCGGGCTGGCGTCCGTCGACCGTATAGAAGACGACAGAGCCGTCTTCACGGACGCCGACGGCCGTGCGCGGCTTGCGCCCGCCATCCGAAACCCCGGTCGGTTTCCCGTCCTTCAGCAGCGTATACACGCCCACGGCGGCCCCGGTCACCCTCTCCCAGTCCGGGGTGCAGGGAACCGAAACGGTCACGGCGTCCCCCGCCGTAAACAAAGCGAGTTTTTCGATCTCTTTTTCAGAGCTGGCCGATAAAACCATTTCATCGTCCGCGATGGTATAGGCGGCCGAGCCTTTGAGCACCTGTGTGACCGTTCCGGTCAGCGTCCCGCCCGGCGTGAGTTTCCCGGAAACGCGCATGACGACATGAACGCCGCTCTGGCTGGTTTGTGTGGTGCTTGAAAAATCCCGTGTATACAGGGTGATAAAGCCCGAATCACGCCGTTTGTTGAGCTTGTCCACCTCAACCGTCCCCCCGGCGGTGGAAACAGAAATGGAAATGCCGGGGTTCCCGAACAACGCCGCGCCGTTATCGGTAAACCCAACGACAGGCTGCCACGCTTCCGATTTATCATAACAGGTGACAATGCCTTTCTTCGAGGGAAAGTCGTACCGTATCTGCAAGCCGATCGGCGTCAGGGTATCGAATCGGAAATAACTCCCGTTGATCCCGCCGATCACGTCATACCATTGGCTGCTGGCGCGCGCCGCGGCTTCCTCAATGGTGACGCCGCTGTTGTACATACGATCCGGCCCCACGACGACAGGGAGGATCCCTGTGTTGGGTATGTAAGAGATGATATGTTCTTCATTTTCCCCCGCGGCGTTGTGGCGCATGGTGTTGACGGTGTAGCCGGCCCAAAAGGCCGGGGTCGAGGTGTGGGATCGGTAATATGTATGCCCCCCGGTATTATACGGCGCGTCTGCCCGCGTGTTGGGTACAGATGGGAGAAGGAGGGCGGCGGACAGGAGAAAGACGGCGCATCGTCGGAACATAACAACACAACCCTTTGTCGAATTATGTAAACATTATACAGGAAATATTCCCTTCTGTAAATAGAAATTATGCCCAAATTATCATTACGGCGGACACAAAACGATGGAAGACGACAGGATGAACCGTTTATGATGAGGTTGACATAACATTTTTTGAACCGGGAGGGAACGGGATGGTATTCGGCAGAAAGCACGGCCTGATGGAAAGCCGCCGTGTGCATATGATCAAGACAAGCGACATCAAACGCAATCCATACCAGCCGAGGAGCTATTTTGACGAGGACGGGCTCAACGAGCTTTCGGACAGCATCCGGCAATACGGCATCCTCCAGCCGCTCACGGTGCGGCGCAGCGAACGAGGCGGTTTTGAGCTGGTGGCCGGGGAACGCCGCCTGCGCGCCTCCAAGCTGGCCGGGCTGAACGAAGTGCCCTGCATCCTGCTCGGCGCCACCGAAAAGCAAAGCGGCGTCCTTGCCTTGGTCGAAAACCTCCAGCGGTGCGACCTTGACTTTTTCGAGGAAGCCGAAGGCATCCGGCGGCTTATTCGTCAGTTCGGCCTGTCGCAGGACGAAGCGGCCAGGCGTTTGGGGAAGAGCCAGTCGGCTGTTGCCAACAAGCTCCGCCTGCTGCGCCACTCGGAAGACATTGTCAATGCCATCCGCCGCCATGGGCTGACCGAACGCCACGCCCGCGCCCTGCTGCGGATCGAGGGGATGGAAGCGCGCCTGGAAGCGGTCGAACACATCGCCAAAGAGAAACTCAACGTGGCGCAGACCGAGGAATACATCGAAAAACTGCTCACCGGGGCTCCGGCCGAATCCGAAGCCAAACGGGGCATCCGCGCCCTCTATGTGTTCAAAGACATCCGCCTCTTCCTCAATACTATCACCCGCGCCGTCGAGACCATGCGCCGCTCCGGCGTAGACGCCAGCATCGACAAAGAGGAAGAAGAAGGCGGCATCCGCCTGACCATCGTCATCCCCGGCACGAGGTGAGGAAATGTTTTCACGTATCGCTGAGGCGGATCAGCATGATAAATTTGGTCTTGACAATGTTTCATAGCTATGGTATCATGTGCGTTGTCCGCAGAAGCGGCGTGGGGGTATAGCTCAGCTGGGAGAGCGCTTGAATGGCATTCAAGAGGTCAGCGGTTCGATCCCGCTTATCTCCACCATACGGCTGAAGGCCTTGTATCCTTTGCGGTACAAGGCCTCATATCGTTTCGGAGGCATGGATATGAATCAATACAGGACGCACACATGCGGGGAATTGCGCAAAGGGCACGTCGGGCGGGAAGCCCGGCTGGCCGGCTGGATCGATACCGTCCGCGACCACGGCGGGGTGGTTTTCATCGACCTGCGCGACCATTACGGGACAACGCAAATCGTCGTCAACGACGAAACCCTTCTCAAAGGGTTTGGGCGGGAAACCGTCATTTCCGTTCTCGGAACCGTCCGGGAACGGGCGAAAGAAACGGTCAACGCCAAGCTGGAGACCGGGGAGGTCGAGCTGAAAGCCGAAAACCTCGCCGTCCTGAGCCATGCCGTCAACAGCCTTCCCTTCGACGTCGGGGAATCGACCTTAACCCGGGAGGATGTTCGGCTGAAATACCGTTTCCTCGATTTGAGAAACCCGCTCGTACACGGCAACATCATTGCCCGGGCGAAGATCACGCGGTTTTTACGCAATAAGATGGATGAGCTGGGATTCATCGAAATCCAAACGCCCATCCTCACCTCTTCGTCCCCCGAAGGGGCGCGGGATTATTTGGTTCCGAGCAGGAAGCATCATGGCATGTTTTACGCCCTGCCGCAGGCTCCGCAGCAGTTCAAGCAACTGTTGATGGTTTCCGGGTTTGATAAATACTATCAAATCGCCCCCTGTTTCCGGGACGAAGACGCCCGCGCCGACCGTTCGCCGGGCGAATTTTACCAGCTGGATTTTGAAATGGCGTTTGCAACGCAGGAAGACGTTTTTCAAACAGCCGAAATGGTGATGGTCGAAACATTTACGTCATTTACCGATAAACCGGTCAGCCCCGCCCCTTTCCGCCGTATCCCCTACGCTGAAAGCATGATGAAATACGGAACCGATAAGCCGGATTTGAGAAACCCGCTGATTATAGAGGATTTAACGGCCTTCTTCGGCGACGTTGACTTTGCCCCTTTCCGCAGCAAACCGGTGCGCGGTATCGTTGCCCCGAACGGCGCGGCGCAATCCAAATCGTTCTTTGAAAAGATGCTCGCCTTCGCCACCGATGAAGTCGGCATGAAGGGATTGGGGTATATCTCGATCGCGGCCGGGATGGAACTCAAAGGGCCAATTGTAAAATTTCTAAGCGAAGAGAAACAGGCCGAATTGGTTCAAATGCTGAACCTCAAAGAAAACGACACCCTCTTTTTTGTTTGCGATGTGCCTAAATTGGTCGATAAAGAAGCCGGGCAAATCCGCGCCGAGCTGGGGAACCGGCTGGGTCTTTTGAAGGATTCATTTGAGTTCTGTTTCATCACCGATTACCCGATGTACGGCGTCAGCGAGGAAACCGGCAAGGTGGAATTTACCCACAACCCCTTCTCCATGCCGCAGGGGGAGATGGAAGCCCTAGAAAACCTCAACCCGCTTGAAATCAAAGCCTATCAATACGACATCGTCTGCAACGGCGTCGAGCTCTCCTCGGGAGCCGTGCGGAACCACCGCCCCGATGTCATGCAGAAGGCCTTTGAAATCGCGGGGTATACCAAAGAGGACGTCGAAAGCAAATTCCCCGCCCTCTACAACGCGTTCCATTACGGCGCGCCGCCGCACGCGGGCATGGCTCCCGGTTTGGATAGGATCGTTATGCTTCTGACCGGGCAGGAGAATATCCGCGAGGTCATCGCCTTCCCGATGAACAGCAGCGCGCAGGATGTGCTGATGGGCGCGCCGGGGACTGTGAGCGAGCAGCAGCTCCGCGAAGTGCATATCAAGATCAGGTGATAGGATGAAAAAGTATGAAGCCATGGCAAAGCTGGATTTGCCTGAAAAGGAACACCAATGGGTCTCCGAGCAAGCGGAAATGCTGTTAACCAGCTTTTCCGCGCTCGAAAGCATTGACACCGAAGGCGTTGAGCCGCTGGTGTCGGTATTAGGTATTCAAAATGTCTTCCGCGAGGACGTTGCAGTCAAAAGCATTGCCCGCGAGGACTTGCTCGCCAACGCGCCGGAACAAGCAGACGGTTATTTTCAGGTACCGAGGACGCTGGAATGATGTATGTAGAAGAAAGTATCATGCAAAAAGGCCTCCCCGCGACCGCCGGGTCGAAGAGTTTGGAAGGCTTTATTGCCCCGTTTGACGCAACGGTTGTCACCCTCCTAGGGGATAAAACCGGGCGTTTCAAGCTGGGTGAGTTTGGGTTGAGCAAACCGAAACAACTGCCGGACGGGACGCTTCTCTGCAATGACGTTTTCGGCCATATCCGCCGGATGGCGGCGGAAAACGGGATGTTTTACATCCGTCCGACCTACGGGACGGTGTCGCGGTACGGGCTGATCCCGACGGCTTCGTCGATGGATCAGATCGGCATCCTCTGCAAAGACCCGAACGAAGGGTTTGCCCTGCTCGAACAAATCGCCGTGGCCGACGCGAAAGACGGCGCGATGGCGGGGAACACCCTGCCGAAAGAGGAGCCGCCGCGAAAACGAGACATTTCAGAGGAAATTCAGGAATTGGTTTTGACCGTCCTTGCTTACGCCGAAATCAGCAATAACATCAGCCGTTATGACGGCGTGAAGTTCGGTTTCCGCGCCGCCGGATGCACAGGCTTGGAAAGCCTCTACACCAAGACCCGCACCGAAGGGCTGGGGCTGGAGGCCAAACTGGCGGCGGTGACGGGGTGCGCCGTCCTGTCTCAGGAACATTACGAAACCATTTATGTAAAAGCCATGAAGATTCGCCGCCTGATTAAAGAATCGGTGCGGTTTGATAAAGCGGAAATAGTAAAAGTAACGCCCGGAAGCCCTCTCGCCGTTCTGTGCGGCCTGCCCTCCCTCACCTTCTCGCATAAAGGAGAGGGCATACAGCTGATAGCCAATGTCAGCAATGAGAAAGCCCTACTCTCGGAATGGGAGGCGATGCAGTGAAAAACTACGAAACCGTCATGGGGCTGGAAGTTCATGTCGAGCTTGCCACAGAGTCGAAGCTCTTTTGCGCCTGTTCGGCCAAATTCGGAGCCGAACCGAACGAAAATGTCTGCCCGGCTTGCGCCGGAATGCCGGGGATGCCCGCCGTGCTGAACAAACGGGCGGTGGAGCTGGGCATCGCCGCCGGGTTGCTGACCAACAGTGAGATTGCGAACGTGATGACCTTTGACAAAAAGAATTATTTCTACCCCGACCTGCCGACAGGATACCAAATCACCCAACTCTATTCCCCTATCTGCCGCAACGGGAGCATAAAAATTCCCCTCTGTGGAGGGGTGGCGCGAAGCGACGGGGTGGTTTCAGAAAAAATCATCACCCTGAAGCAAATCCACATTGAAGAGGACGCCGGAAAGCTGGTGCATGACGCCCGCACCGAAACAACTCTCGTCGATTTCAACCGCGCCGGAGTCCCCCTTATAGAGATTGTCAGCAACCCCGATTTCCGCACGGCGGAGGAAGTGGTTGCCTATCTCGGTAAGCTGCGCTCCCTGCTCTCCTTTGCCGGGATTTCCGACTGTAAGATGCAGGAAGGCTCCATGCGCTGCGACGTGAATATCTCCGTCCGGCGTGCCGCCGGCGCCAATGGCGCACACGGTGCGCAGGACGAGGGAGAAGCTCCGTTAGGGGTACGCACCGAGATCAAAAACATGAACTCCCTCAAAGCCATCGCGGCCGCCATTCGCTATGAATCCCAACGCCACATCGACGCGCTGGAAACAGGATGCGAAACGCTCATTCAGGAAACCCGCCGCTGGGACGACGATAAGGGCGAAACCTTCTCCATGCGCGGCAAGGAAAACCTCGCCGACTACCGCTACTTCCCCAATCCCGAAATCATGCCCGTTTGCATCAGCCAAGACTGGATCGAGGCTGTGCGGAACAGCATGCCGAAATCATCGCATGAGATATATAATTTATTGACGAAAGAGTACAATTTGCCGGAATATGATGGTAAAATCATATCAAACAATAAAAACCTTGCGGACATTTTTGAACAAACACTAAAACAGTATCCTTCCCCTCGGGAGATTGCCGGCTGGATCATTGTTGAATTGTTAAGTTTACAAAAAGAAGATAACAAAGAAGAAATATCCATTGACTGCGGGAAATTTGCCAAACTGATAGAGTTGGTGGACAACAAAACCATCAACCGCAATGTGGGCAAAAAGCTGTTGGTGAAGGTTTTTGAAGAAGGGATCGACCCTGTGTCCTATGTGGAGGAGAACAAACTCGGCCTAGTGAGCGACGCCGGGGTGATCGAGGATACCGTCCGCGCCGTTTTGGCCGAGAACGGGAAAACGGTTGAGGAATACAAAGCCGGAAGTCAAAAGGTTCTGGGATTTTTGATCGGTCAGGCCATGCGGAAACTGGGGGGCAAAGCAGACCCGGCAATCGTCAACAGCCTGATGACCAAGTTTTTGGAGGAATGAAAAAACTCGTCCTTTTAGCCATTGGCGCGAAATACGTCCATTCAACGCTTTCGGTTTGGGTTTTGGCCGAAAGCGTTTCCCGTTATGCCCGTGTGTCGGTAGAGACAGACGTTGTTGAAGCGACCATCCGCCAAAGCGAGGATGAAATTGCCGGAATGGTCGAAGCCCGAAACCCGGATATAATCGGCATTTCAACCTATGTTTGGAACGCCGGAAAGCTGCCGGGGCTGCTCGCGCTGCTGCGGGAACGGATTCCCGGGGCGATGCTGGTTTTGGGCGGCCCCGAGGCGTCGCATAACGCGGCGTATTGGCTGGCGCAAGGAGCCGGTCATGTGCTGTCCGGCGAGGGCGAACGCAGCCTCCCGGCTCTGCTGGACGCCCTATTTGGCGAACCACCCGCGCCGCCGGAAACGGAAGACGAATGGATCGACCCGTATAACGAACGCTATCTGAAGACGCTGAACGGCAGGATCGCTTACCTCGAAACATCGCGGGGCTGCCCTTTCCGCTGTGCCTTCTGCCTCTCCGGCGGCAGCGGCGTGCGGTTTCTGCCGCTGAATGAGGCCAAGGAGCGGATACGCAAACTCGCCCGCTCCGGGGCGAAAACGGTCAAGCTGGTGGACAGAACCTTTAATTGCGACGCCGCCCGGGCGGTCGAGTTGTTCCAAACCGTCATTGCTTTGGACACAAACTGCCGCTTTCACTTCGAGGCGGCGGCCGACCTATTTGACCAACCGACATTGGAACTGCTGCAAACCGCGCCGCCCGGGCGGATACAGCTGGAAATCGGGTTGCAAAGTTACCATCAACCCGCCTTAAACGCCGTCAACAGAAAAACAGACTTAGAAAAAGCCGGAAAAAATGTGATGACCCTGCTGCAAAAGGGTAATATCCACATCCATGTGGATTTGATCGCCGGACTACCCTATGAAACACTCGCACATTTTCAAAACAGTTTCGATAAAGCCTACAAACTGGGCGCGCATACACTTCAGCTCGGCTTTCTCAAACTCCTGCACGGCAGCGCGCTCCGCGCACAAGCGGAAGAACTGGGGATCGTTTATAACGAAAACCCGCCATATGAAATCGTCAGCAGCCCGTGGCTGAGCGAGGAAGATTTACAAATCCTCAAGCAAACGGAGAACGCCTTACAGCATACCACTAACAAAGGGCGGTTTAACCGCACGCTGGACTATGCTTTGAAGGTCTCGGGGCTGCGCCCCTTTGAACTGTTTCGCAAACTGGGAAAAGCCGCCACCCATCACGGGACGGCATTGGAACGGTATGCGGAAGAGATTTACGATTGTTTTATCAACCTACCGGGTGTGGAAGCTGAAAAGCTGATCGAAAATATGGTTTGCGACTGGCTCGGCATGGTCAAGGGTAAAAATACCCCGGCCTTTTTGAAAAGACCGGGGATCAAACTCGAACATAAAACCGCCCGGGGGGAGACGGCGATTTTACCGTCAGGCCGGGGCGTCTACGTTGACGGCAACGACCGCGACCCGGTCACCGGGCTGTATAAACTTTATTTTGTAAATTCCTCTCCGTCGAGAAAAATGGATTTGCCCTCTTTTCGGTAAGAGAGTTCACTTTCGCCTCCGAAAGGATTGGGGATAATGAATATATCCCCTTCGATCCGGTATGTAAAGGTCATGCTAATACCATTTTCCTTCGCCGTCACGCTGTCGCCCTTAAAGGTCATGGTTCTCCGACCAGCGCGGCATTTGCGGCGTTTCGGTTTTTTGGCCGCATTCCGGGCAGAAATGAGCCGTATCAGATATTTGCGCCCGGCAATTTGTGCAGAACATGGCGGAAACCCCTCCTTTTGTTAAAATCATCCCCGATCGGTTAGAACAATCAAAAATGAATCATATGGTTCCCAGCACCGTACTTCCTCTGTGATGGATTTTCCCGGCTTTAGCTCATAGTCATTGTCTGAAAAAAAGGCTGAACTGTAGTCTACGAGGACATCGCCGCTGAAAAACAGCACATGAGCTTCTACATAAATGGCCGGGATCGAACCGTTATTTGTAACGGTGACGATTTCTTTATCCTTTGCCGCCGAACTCTCGAAGATTAAATCCTGAGTTACAGACACATACCATGTATCTTGCTTCACAGAGATTTCGTATTCGCTTTTATCAAACTCTTCGTCAAGACTGTATGTAAGAACCGTCTTTTGCCCCGGGCCAACAGCGTCCTCAGAAGCCTTTTTCGCGCCGATGTCCTCCCTTCCGAATCATATGTTTTCAATGAGACGAATATTTCAAGCGTATATTCAGAGGTATTTTCTATTACATGTAAAACATTTGTACCCCAATACGTATAACTGTATTGATGGACAATCAGACCTTCGGCGATTGCGTCGGCGTCAAAAGGCTCGTCAGGCCCGCTTGGCTGTTCATAACCGGAGCTGTCTTTAGAACCGCCGGACGTCGAAGGCGGCAAAGACGGCTTCGGTTCGTTGTCTTCACTGGGGCGTTCAGGCTTAAAAAACCCTGACGGCGGCGTTGAGTCCTTGTCGCTGCTGCAGGCAGCCAGCGTGAACAATGCGAGGGTAAGGAGCAAGCACAGTCTTTTCTTCACGGGAATCCCCCTATGTATATGAGCGTTTTAACTTATCACGATAAATCGCCATATGTCAAGCATTTATGAGCGCTTATCAACAGTGATATAAAGGAAATTGCTTTTTGAAGAACAGACTTGACAATGCCTATATAATAGGCATATACTATGATCAGGGTGAGGCTATGGAACGAACCTTCATACACTTAAAAGTCTTTGATAAAAACTGGAACAGGTTAGGCTTGACGGACACAGACCTTCAAGACCTCCAAAAAGCCATATCAGAAAACCCCGAAGCGGGGGATTTGATTCAAGGCACAGGCGGATTGCGTAAAATGCGGTTTGCCTTGCCGAACAGAGGAAAAAGCGGCGGCGTTCGGGTTTTATACGTTGACTACGCCTATTATGAGAAAGCGGCGTTGATGAATGTCTATGCGAAGGCTGAACAGGATACGCTAACCGATCATGAAAAACAGCGGTATAAAAAGCAACTTGAACTTTTGTCAAAGGAGTTGGGGAAATGAAACGTATTCACCAAGAGGTATTAGACGAATTGGAAGCCCTTAACGGAGATTTTAGCTCCCTCCGCACAACAACATATAAATATACGCCTATCCCTCCCGTCAAGCCCTATTCCCCCACTGAAATCAGAACCCTGCGGGAACAGGGGCATTATACCCAAACACGCTTTGGCAACCTCTTTGGGGTATCGTTGAAAACGGTTCAGTCTTGGGAAGCCGGGACGAATAAACCCGGCGGGTCGGCGTTGCGGCTGTTCCAAATACTGGAGCATAACCCGCAGGGTATGGAGCGGTTTATACAAGGCCATTAAAATGTTAACCTCAATTTCACCCAGCTGCCGCCGCCTTGTAAATCCCCATTTTCAGGCCAACAGAAACCAGCAAATATATTCCCAAAAACACCAAAAACCCGCTGTAATAGCGGGTTTTCCTTGGCGCGCCGTGCAGAATTCGAATCCACGACCTTCTGGTCCGTAGCCAGACGCTCTATCCAGCTGAGCTAACGGCGCGTATGCGCAGAACACAGTATACAGAAGGAAACGCTGTTTGTCAAGCCTTGAAATTTCATTCCCGCTCGGATATACTTGGAAACGAAAGAAGAGCTCCATCGCCCGGCAGATTGCGGAAAGGGAAATTCACTTCCCCTTTCTGCAATCGTCCGCCGGGCACGCATGGAGCTTGACATGAGGAAGTGTTTCCATGTTAAGTGTTCAAACCGTGATCGCGGGAAGGCTGCACACCAACTGCTATATCGTTACCGATCAAGAAACCAAAGAAGCGGCGATCATTGACCCGGGCGGCAACGCCGGGGACATACTCAATGCTGTACATGGCGAAGGGCTGACCGTTCGTCATATCCTCCTCACGCACGGGCATTTTGACCATGTCCTCGCGCTGGAAGAGGTGAAAAACGCAACCGGGGCGAAAGTCGTTGCCCACCAAGCAGAAGAACTGGAAGCTGACGTATACGTAAAGCACGGCGACGTCCTTCCGTTCGGGGCGGCGGTGTTTGAGGTGCTGCATACGCCGGGGCATACGCCCGGCAGCGTTTGCTACCGGATCGAAACCCTCTTGTTCACAGGGGATACGCTGTTTGAGGATGATTGCGGGCGGTGTGACCTGCCCGGCGGGGATTATGACGCCATGCTCGGCTCCCTGCGGCTTTTGGCGTTGTTGGATGGGGACTATACGGTCTATCCCGGGCATGACGTTTCCACCACCCTATCCCGCGAGCGCGGGCACAACAGAAATATGCTCGAAGCCTTGCGAAAAGGCTAAAAAAGCCTTGTCTGAAAAGGGAAAGTGTGTTATACTGGGCAGGCAGCCAAAAGATGGTCAAGGGGGCGGCTATGAACGCCGGATTAATGGAGCGCATATGCGAGGAACTCAGCCGGGGAATGCCCCGCGCTGTTGTTTCGGCATGGTTTTCCGACGCAGCGGTGGTATCGGCCAAAGACCAAATCCTGAAACTGGCCTCCCCGACCGATTATAAACGGGAAGTGATCATGGCGCGGTATATTCCGCAGCTGGCCGACGCCATGCTGGCCATCTTCGGCGTCCCCTACGAGATCGAGCTGGTGTCCGCGCCGCCGCCCGAGCCGCCCGCAGAGCAGTCCGCAGAACCTCCGCAGCCCGGCGGCAGCCAGTGGCACGGTTTGCGTGATTTCATCTTTGAGCGGTTTATCGTAGGCGAGAGCAACAAATACGCCTATTCGGCCGCACAGGCCGTCGCCGAGTCGCCGGGGGCGTCGTATAACCCGCTCTTCCTCTACGGCGGTTCAGGGCTGGGCAAGACCCATCTGCTCTATGCCATTTTGGATAAAATACGCCGGCAGCACCCCGATTACAATATCCTCTATTTTTCAGCCGAGCAGTTTACCAACGATTTGGTGGCCGCGCTGAAAGAAAAAAGCACCGATAAGTTCCGGGGACGCTATCGCGGAGCCGATCTGCTTTTGGTAGACGACATCCAGTTCATCGCCGGGCGCGACTTTTCCCAAGAGGAATTTTTCCATACTTTCAACACGCTGTACGACGAAGGCAAGCAGATCGTCCTCACCTCCGACCGGCGGCCGCGCGAACTTCAGCGGTTTGAGGAACGGCTGCTCACCCGTTTTGAATGGGGGTTGGCCGTTGACGTTAAGCCGCCCGACTTTGAGACGCGGATGGCCATCGTGCTCGACAAAGCGCAGCGTCTCGGCATCCCGCTTCCGGCCGAGGTGGCCGAATACATCGCTCAGGCCATCACCAGCAATGTCCGCCAGCTGGAGGGCACGGTCAAAAAACTGATGGCTTCGCGCGATTTGATGTCCAGCTCCCTCGACCTTGTCACGGCGCAGAATGTTGTTGCCGATATGATCCGCCAAAGCCCCGGCCTCAACCCAACCCCGCAGCTGATTTTGAGTGAGGTTTGCTCTTTCTACAGGCTGGACGAACGGCAGATCACCGGCAAAAGCCGCCAGGCCGAACTGGTGACGGCGCGTCAGACGGCCATGTACCTCATCCGCGACATGACCAGTCTTTCCCTCGAACAGATCGGCGACAGAATCTTTTCCCGCGATCATTCTACTGTGGTTCACTCCATTCAGAGAGTTGAAGAACGCCGGAAAGAAGATACGGCTTACGATAACGACATCAAAACCATCACCGAAAATATCAGAGGGGTGTAAACCGATGCTCATGCACTGCGTATGCCCGCAAAACCTCCTAAACACGGCTCTCGGACACGCGGCGCGGGCGGTTTCGTCCCGGGCTGTGGGCGAGATGCTCAAAGGGTTGCTGCTGGAATGCAAGGGGGATTCCCTGACCGTCACCGGCAACGACCTTGAAATGGGGATCGTCGCTTCTGTCCCCGCCGAGATCAAAACCGAAGGCGCGGTCGTTTTAGACGCCCGGATGATCTGCGAAATGGTGCGCCGCGCGCCCGGCGGGGACGTTGAGATTTCGGTCAACGAGCGGTATATGGCCAACATTACATGCGGAGCCAGCGTTTTTGACGTGACGGCGCTGCCGCCGGAGAATTATCCCGTCCTGCCCGAGGTGTCGGGGCTGCGCTCGCTCACCATGCCGCAGGCCGCGCTCAAACGGCTGCTCGGCCTCACCCTCTTCTCGGTATCCGACGCCGAGACCAAACACATCCACACCGGCCTGCTGTTTGACGCCGAGCCGGGGAAACTCCAGCTCGTCGCGCTGGACGGTCACCGCTTGGCCACCAGCCATATCCCGCAAGAGGACATAGAAGAGGCGTATTCCGCCGTCCTGCCCGCCGTCAGTTTGCGTGAGCTGGAACGGATGCTGGAGGGCGGCGAGGAAGCGCAAGTTGCCTTGCACATCGGGGCGCGTCATGTTTTGATCGACCTCACCGGGCTGACGCTGGTCACCCGGGTGATGGAAGGCGAATTTTTCAAATACAAAACAGGCATCCCCAAGAGCGGCAGTTTCTCGGCGTCACTGGAAGTGAAACCGCTGATCCAAGCGTTGGAACGGGTAGGCCTTCTCATAACAGAGAAACTGAAAAACCCGGTGCGGCTGGCCTTTGCCGACGGCAAACTGACGGTCAACTGCCAAACGGCTTTGGGGCGCGCACAGGACGACATCCCCTGCGAGTGCGCCGAAGAGCTGGAAATCGGCTTCAACCACAGATACCTGCTCGACGCCTTGCGGCACATGGAAGGCGAGCGGTTCCGCTTTGAAACGTCCGGGGCTATCTCTCCCTGCCTGATGCTGCCGGAATCGGACGAGGATACCTTATTTATGGTGCTTCCCGTGAGGCTGAGTGCCAATCCGTGACCCTTACCTCCATCTCCCTCAAAGAGTTCCGCAGCTATACAGAGGCTTCGTTTACCTTCTCCGAAGGGGTCAACGTCATCTCCGGCCCCAACGGGACGGGCAAGACCAATTTGCTGGAAGCCATTTACTATACCGCAACCAGCAAAAGCGCGCGGGGTGTGCGGGACAGCGACTTGATCCGGTTTGACAGCCCCGAAGCCGAACTGGAAGCGGCCTTGATCTCCGGCGGGCGCGAACAAACGCTGTCGGTGAAGCTCCGGCGCGGGGCGCGGCGGTCGTTTTCGCTCAACGGGGCGGCCTTGACTTCACCGCGCGAGTTGATGGGCGTTCTGCCCGCCGTCTTTTTCGACCCCGGCGATCTCTCTCTTTTACAGGGGGGCGCGGGGGAACGGCGCGCCTTTGCCGACGCCGTCCTCTGCCAGCAGCGGCCCCGGTATTTGGAGGCGTTGCGGCGATACCGCAAACTGCACGAATCAAAGGGGAAACTGCTTGCTCTCGCGGCGTCACAGCCGTCGTATTTGGACATGCTGTCCGAGTATAACCGCAGCCTTGCCGAAACAGGGGCGGTGTTGGCCTCCTACCGCCGCCCGTTCATCGAAGAGCTGGCTCCGGCCGCCGGGGAACACCACGCCGCCATATCGGGAGGGCGGGAGACGCTGGAACTGCGCTACCAAACCCGCGCCGCCGACCCGGCGGAAGCCTTCGCCAAAATGGAAGAGCGGCGGGACGCCGAACTGGCGCGGCGGCAATGTTTGGTGGGAGCTCACCGGGACGACATAGAAGCCTTTTTGGACGGAAGGCCGGTGAAAGGGGTCGGATCGCAGGGGCAAACCCGCACCGCCGCCGTGGCCATGAAGCTGGCGGCAAGGGATGTGCTGGCGAAAACCCTCGGCGAACCGCCATTGCTGCTGTTGGACGACGTGCTGAGCGAGCTGGACGGGAGCAGGCAGAAATATGTGCTGGAGCACATCAGCGGGGGTCAGACGTTTATAACCTGCTGTGAACCGGGTAAAATCACCCTATCGGGAACCAACATATCATTGGGGGTTTGAGATTGTATTTGCACATCGGCGGCGATACCGCCCTGCTCTTGTCCGGGGTGATCGGGGTTTTCGACCTTGACGGCTGTTCGCAGGGGCAGGATACAAACCGCTTTTTGCACAACAGGGAAAAAGACGGCAGGCTCGGGCAGGCCATGGAAGAGGCACTGCCGCGCAGCTTTATCGTAAAGGCAGACGACACAGTGTATCTGTCGCCCGTCACAACGGCGACATTAACCAAGAGATTATCGGAAACGGAGAACAGACAATGGATCAGGTAAACCGGCAATACGGAGCGGATGACATACAGGTTTTGGAAGGGTTGGAAGCCGTTCGCAAACGCCCCGGCATGTACATCGGAACAACCTCCAGTCAGGGGCTGCACCACTTGGTGTACGAGATCGTGGATAACTCCATCGACGAAGCATTGGCGGGGCGGTGTACCCATATCGAAGTGACCGTCAACCCCGACAACAGCGTCACCGTGACCGACGACGGCCACGGGATCCCCTGCGGGATGCACGCCACCGGCAAGACCGCCGTCGAGCTGGTGTTCACCACCCTGCACGCGGGCGGCAAATTCGGCGGTTCGGGCTATAAGGTCGCGGGCGGCCTGCACGGCGTCGGGGCTTCGGTCGTCAACGCGCTGTCGGAACGGCTGGAGGCCGTCATCTATAACGAGGGGTATGAATACCGTATCGCCTTTTCACGCGGCGACATCACCGAAGAGCTGCGTCAGGTGGGGCCAACGGAGCAGCACGGCACCTCGGTCACCTTTTGTCCCGACCCGCAGATTTTTGAAGAAGTCAATTTTGATTACGTTGTTCTGAAATCCCGCCTCCGCCAACAGGCCTTCCTCAACGCGGGGCTGAGAATCACCCTGACCGACCTGCGCCCTGATTCCAGCCATAAAAGGGAATTTCACTACGAAGGCGGTATCCGCTCTTTCGTCGAACATGTCAACAAAAACAAAACGCCGCTGCACAGCGAGGTCATCTACTTCTCCGGCGAGAAAGACACCGCCGCGCTTGAAGTGGCCATGCAGTATAATGAATCTTACAACGAAGTGCTGCTCTCCTTTGCCAACAACATCGCCACCACCGAGGGCGGTATGCACGAAACGGGCTTCAAAACGGCTCTGACCCGTGTCCTCAACGACTACGGCCATAAGAAAAACCTTCTCAAAGACGACGAAAAGCTGACCGGGGAAGACGTGCGCGAAGGGTTGACCGCCATCATCTCGGTCAAGCTGATGGAAGCGCAGTTTGAGGGGCAGACCAAAACCAAACTGGGCAACAGTGAAATCCGCACCATGGTCGATAACCTCCTCGGGCAGAAGCTAACCGACTTTTTAGAGGAAAACCCGGCAACCGGGAAAATCATCCTCGAAAAATCCGTTCTAGCCGCGCGCGCGCGCGACGCCGCCCGCAAAGCCCGGGAACTCACCCGGCGCAAGACGGCTCTCGACAGCGCGGCTCTGCCGGGTAAATTGGCCGACTGTCACGAATCCGACCCCAATCTGACCGAGCTGTTCATCGTTGAGGGCGACAGCGCGGGCGGAAGCGCGAAGGGCGGGCGTGACAGCCGCTATCAGGCTATACTTCCGTTATGGGGAAAGATGCTCAACGTGGAGAAAGCGCGTTTGGATAAAGTCTACGGCAACGAGAAACTGATGCCGCTGGTCACCGCCATCGGGGCCGGGATCGGCGAGGAATTTTCGCTGGAGAAACTGCGGTATAACAAAATCATCCTGATGGCCGACGCCGACGTGGACGGGAGTCATATCCGCACCCTGCTGTTGACCTTCCTCTTCCGTTTCCTCCGCCCCCTGATCGACGAAGGGCATGTTTACATCGCCCAGCCGCCGCTCTATAAAATGACGCGGGGCAAACAGGTACGCTATGCCTATACCGACCACGAGCGCGACCGAACGCTGGACGAGATGTCGGGCGGCGACCCGGCGGTGCGGAACCGAATCGACTTATCGCGCAACAAGGGTTTGGGCGAGATGGACGCCGAGGAGCTGTGGGAGACCACCATGCACCCGGAGAAGCGAACCCTCCTGCGGGTGTCGATCGAAGACGCCGCCGCCGCCGACGAGATATTCACCATCCTGATGGGCGACAAGGTCGAACCGAGACGCGAATTTATTGAGACATACGCAAAAAGTGCTGTCAACCTTGACATATAAGGGGAAAAAGAATGAGCAAGCATAACGAGCATGAACTGGTCAGTTTTGAGAACCAAAAGCTGCTTCCGGTAGAGCTGGAAAGCGAAATGCGCAAATCGTTCATCGAATACTCGATGAGCGTCATCACCTCGCGCGCCCTGCCCGACGTACGCGACGGCTTAAAGCCTGTCCACAGGCGCATCCTCTACACCATGTACGAGGAAAACCTCACCCCGGATAAACCTTTCCGCAAATCGGCCACCGCCGTCGGCGACGTGATGGGGCGTTACCACCCGCACGGCGACCTCGCTATTTACGATTCCTTGGTGCGGATGGCGCAGCCCTTCTCTCTGCGGCATATGCTGATCGACGGTCACGGCAACTTCGGCAGCGTGGACGACGATCCGCCCGCCGCCATGCGTTACACCGAAGCTCGCCTGAGCAAGATCGCGATGGAAATGATGGCCGACATCGACAAAGAAACAGTCGATTTCAAGCCCAACTACGATAATTTCCGCAAAGAACCCACCGTCCTTCCGGCGCGGCTGCCCAACCTTTTGGTCAACGGTTCGGAGGGCATCGCCGTCGGTATGGCGACCAAGATCCCGCCGCACAATCTGCGCGAAGTGGCCGGAGCCATCCTCTGCGTTTTGGATAACCCCGAAGCCGGGCTGGACGAAATGATGGAACACATCCACGGCCCCGACTTCCCCACCGCCGGGCAAATCTTCGGCCGTGCGGGTATCCGTTTGGCCTATTCGACCGGACGGGGGCGCATCCGTGTCCGCGCCCGTGCGGAAATTGAGGAATACAAAGGCAAGACGCGCATCGTCGTCAACGAGCTGCCCTATCAGGTCAACAAAGCCAAACTGGTCGCCCACATCGGCCAGCTGGTACGGGATAAACTGATCGACGGCGTTTCGGCTCTGCGTGACGAATCGGGGCGGATCGGGATGAAGATCGTCCTCGACCTCAAACGCGACGCCAACGCGCAAGTGACACTGAACAAGCTCTACGCCCAAACCAGTATGCAGGAGACATACGCCATCAACATGATCGCCCTGGTCGACGGTCAGCCCATGACGCTCGGCCTGAAAGCCATTTTGGAGCATTACATCGCCCACCAAAAAGAAGTCATCCGCCGCCGCACCGAATATGACCTGCGCAAGGCGCGGGAGCGTATGCACATATTGGAAGGATTGAAGATCGCCGTTGACAACATCGACGAAGTGATCAGAATCATCCGCGGGAGTTATAACGACGCCAAAGCCCGCCTGATGGAACGGTTCGGACTGAGCGACGTTCAGGGGCAGGCTATTGTTGATATGCGCCTCGGGCGTTTGCAGGGGCTGGAGATCGAGAAACTGCAAGCCGAGATCGACGATTTGGCCGAAAAGATCACCGATTATCTCGACATACTGGCCAACGAGGAACGGGTAAAAAACATACTGCGGGAAGAATTATCCGCATTGGCCGATAAATTCGGGGATAACCGCCGCACCGAGATTATCGAGAACGACGACGAGATCGACCTCGAAGACCTGATTGAGCGTGAGGATTGCGTCTACACCCTCACCCATGTCGGCTATGTCAAGCGCGCCCCCAAAACCACCTACAGCGCGCAGAGGCGCGGCGGCAAGGGGATCAAGGCGCAAACCATCCGGGAAGAGGATTACATCGAGGAACTGATCATCGCCTCGACGCATGATGATTTATACTTCTTCACCTCCAAAGGCCGCCTGTTCAAAAAACGCGGCTATACCGTCCCGGAAGCGGGGCGGAGCGCGAAGGGGATGAACCTCGCCAACCTCCTGCAGCTGGAGCAGGGGGAGAAGGTCACGGCCGTTATCCCGGTGCACGACGACGAGGAAGTCGGCTTCCTCTTCTTTGTCACCAAAAACGGCGTGGTCAAGCGGACGAGCATGGATAAATTCGCCTCCGCCGGACGGAAAGCCGGATTGATCGCCCTCTCCATCGACGAAGGCGACGAACTGATCGCCGTCCGTAAAACCGACGGGTCGCAGGATATGCTGCTGGCGACGCGGGAAGGCAAGCTGATCTGTTTCCCCGAAAAGGAAGTGCGGGAAATGGGGCGCGGCGCGAGGGGGGTCACCGGCATCCGCATGTCGGCCGGGGATTACGTCATCGGCGCGGCTAGGGCGCGGCCGGGGGCGGCGTTGCTGACGGTCACCGAAAACGGTTACGGCAAGCGCACCGATGTAGAGGAGTACAAACGCGGCGGCGAAGCCCAGCACCGCGGGGGCAAAGGGCTGCGGAACCAAACCATCAACGAAAAAACAGGACGCATCGCCGGAATCCGTGTGGTGGATGAAAACGACGACATTCTCCTGATCTCCGACAGCGGCATCATCATCCGTATGGCGGCGTCCGACGTCATGTTCCGTTCCCGTGTGGCAACGGGCGTGATCTTGATGCGCACAGGCGAAAACGCCCGGGTCATCGCGCTGGCGCGCACATTTAAGGAAGAAGCGGAAGACACCGACGCGGGTGAAGAGGCTTGAAAACCGTCCAGCTCTATACCGACGGAGCTTGCAGCGGCAATCCGGGGCCGGGCGGCTGGGGCTGTATCCTCCGCTTTGGGGAACGCGAAAAAGAGCTGTCGGGGGCTGAAGGGCATACCACCAACAACCGCATGGAGCTGACCGCCGTGATCAAAGGGCTGGAAGCCCTGACCGAACCATGTATAACCGAGCTGTATTCCGACTCAAAATATGTCATCGACGCGCTGGAAAAGGGCTGGGCGGAAAACTGGCGCAAGCGCGGCTGGGTCAAAAGCGATAAACAGCCCGCCCTAAACCCCGACCTGTGGGAACGGCTGTTGGAGCTCTGCGGGGAGCATGACGTCCGCCCGCATTGGATACGCGGCCACGCCGACAATGAATACAACAACCGCTGTGACGCCTTGGCCGTCGCGGCCGCCGGAGGTCAATGAATGTTCGTATATTGTGATAACGCGGCGACAACGCCGCTTTGCAAACCCGCTTTCGACGCCATGCTGCCGTGGCTGGAAACGGGCTACGGCAACGCGTCCGGGTTTTATAAGCTGGCGCGGGACGCCAAAAAAGCACTGGAGAACGCCCGCCGGACGGCGGCGTCCTGCTTGGGCGTCGCGCCGGAGGAGTTTTATTTTACCTCCGGCGGCACCGAGAGCGACAACTGGGCTCTCAAAGGAGCCTGCGACAAAGGCGGGCACATCGTTATTTCGGCGGCGGAACACCACGCCGTGCTGAACACGGCGGAGTTTCTGAAAAAGAAAGGGCATCCGCTAACCGTTGTGCCTGTGGACAGCGACGGAACAGTCAGCCCCGAGGCTTTGCAAAAAGCCTTGCAGCCGGATACGGCCATCGTTTCCGTCATATATGCCAACAACGAGATCGGGACGGTTCAGCCCGTCGCCGAACTGGCGCGTACGGTGAAGGAGTATAACAAAAAAATCCTTTTCCACACCGACGCCGTACAGGCCGCCGGGCATATCCCGCTGGAGATCACACCCGAGATAGACATGCTCTCCCTCTCGGCGCACAAATTCGGCGGGCCGAAAGGGATAGGCGCAATGGTTTTGAAAAACGGCGTCAAGCTGACCCCGCTGCTGCACGGCGGCGGCCACGAGCGGGGGCGGCGTTCCACCACCGAAAACGTAGCGGGGGCGATTGGATTGGCCGCCGCGCTGGAGTATATGTGTCAAAACCGCGAAACCTTCGCAATAAGAACCGCTTCTTTGCGGGACAGGCTGATAAACGGGATTTTATCTGAAATCCCCTACAGCCGCCTGACCGGGCATCGAGCAAACAGGCTTCCGGGCAACGCTTCGTTTGTCTTTGCTTCCGTTGAGGGCGAAAGCCTTGTCTTGAAGCTGGATTCATTGGGCGTTGCGGCTTCCAGCGGCTCGGCCTGTTCGTCGGCGTCGCTCGATCCTTCGCATGTGCTGCTGGCGATTGGTCTGCCGCATGAAGAGGCGCACGGGAGCCTGCGGCTGACGGTCGGCCATGAAAACACAGAGGAAGAGATGGACTATGTCATCAAATCGGTCAAAACAGCCGTTGAACACTGTAGAAATATGAGTCCCCTGTGGGATGCTAAAAAAGGAGAACCGATCAATGTACACTGAACGGGTCATGGATCATTTCAACTGTCCGCGCAACATGGGCGAAGCGGACGGCTATAACGCCGAGGGGACGGTCGGCAACGCCAAATGCGGCGACATCATGCGCATGACCATGCGCATCGAAGAAGGCGTTATCAAGGACGTAAAGTTCAAAACCTTCGGATGCGGAGCCGCCGTCGCCACCTCCAGCATCGCCACCGAGATGGTGATGGGCAAGACGGTGGAGGAAGCACTGGCACTGACCAACAAAGCGGTCGTAGAGGCTTTGGAAGGGCTGCCGCCGCAGAAAATACACTGCTCGGTGCTGGCTGAGGAAGCCGTGAAAGCGGCTATAGAGGATTATAACAGGAAAAAACCGTAAATTTGACATAGACAACCCTGTATACTATAATGAGCAAACCGAAGGAGGTGAACGCCGATGTTTCACCGTTTCCGGGGCGGCATTCACCCCCCCGGCAAAAAAGACGCCACCCGTCATAAGCCGATCGAGCCGCTTCCGCCGCCCGCCCGGGTTTTTCTGCCCATGCTGATGCACACCGGCGTCCCTTGCGAACCGATCGTGCGCCCCGATCAGGAGGTTTTTATGGGGCAGCTGGTGGCCGACAGCAAAGAATTGATGTCGGCTCCCATCCACTCCCCTGTTTCGGGCAGGGTTTTGGCAATCGAACCGCATCCCCACCCCAACGGGTCGCGTGTGTTAAGCGTCATCATCGAAAACGACGGGCGGGACATGCTGCACGAGACGGTACACCCCAAAGGCTCGGTGGAATCGCTCACCCCCGAACAACTGCTGTTGATCATTCGCGGCGCGGGCATTGTCGGGATGGGCGGCAGCGCCTTTCCCACCCATCTGAAAATATTAAAAGCGCGTGAAAAAATGGAAACGCGTGAACGGTGCGACACCGTCATCATCAACGCCGCCGAATGCGAACCGTATATCACCGCCGACCACCGCCTGATGCTCGAAGCGCCGGAGGAAGTCCTCGGCGGTTTGCGCGTCCTGATGAAACTGCTGGAGCCCAAACGCGCCGTCATTGCCGTGCAGTCAAACAAGCGTGACGCGCTGGAAGCGCTGCGCCGCACCCTGCCAGGCAAGACAAGGATCGAACTGCTGACCCTGCGCACCCGTTATCCGCAAGGTTCGGACAAGCAGGTCGTCAAGTCGGTCACAGGCCGCGAGGTGCCTCCGGGGCAGCTTCCTTCCGACGTCAAATGCGTTGTCTTCAACGCCAATACGGCCGCCGCCCTGCACCGCGCCGTTACAACCGGGCAGCCGCTCATCCGCCGCATCGTCACCGTATCCGGCAGTGCCGTCGCCAACGCCAAAAACCTGGACGTGCGTTTCGGCACCCCGCTGGCCGACATCTTCAACGCCACCGGCGGGTTCCGGGAACAGCCGGTCAAAGTGCTGACGGGCGGGCCGATGATGGGCGCCGCCCAGCACGACCTTACCGCACCGCTGATCAAGGGGTGCAACGCCTTGCTGGCTTTTGCCGGCGAAGACGTCCCGCCGCCGGGCAACGAAATATGTATCCGCTGCGGACGCTGCGCGCGCGTTTGCCCCGCCCACCTGCTGCCGATCTATCTTTATATGAACGAGCGGAAAGACCGCTTGCGGGAATTGGAAAAACTGCATTTGGACGATTGCATCGAATGCGGGTCATGCTCCTACATATGCCCGGGGCGGCTCCATCTCGTCCATTCCATGCGCACAGGCAAGCAAAAACTCAGAGACAGCAGAAAAGAGGCGGGTTAATGGAAAAACTGACCGTCTCCTCCTCTCCGCACATCCGAGCCAGCGAGAATACCCGCTCGGTCATGCTTGACGTGCTGATCGCGCTGGCCTTCCCGCTGGCCATCGCCGTCTACTATTTCGGGCCGCGCGTCTTGTCGCTGGCGGCCTGTTCAGTGATCTGCTGTGTTGTTTTTGAAGGGCTTTACCGCAAACTCTTGAAAAAACCCAATTCATTGGGCGATATGTCGGCTCCGGTGACCGGCATCCTTTTGTGCTTTGTGCTGCCTGTTTCGGCTCCGTACTGGCTGGTCGCCTTAGGGGCTTTTTTCGCCATTGTGGTGGTCAAGCAGTTATACGGGGGTCTCGGAAAAAACTTTCTCAACCCGGCGTTGGCTGCCCGGGCTTTTTTGGCGGGGTTCTCTTCCTTTTTGGTCTACATCAAACCGCTGGCCGACCCCTATCTTCCCGTTTTCGGGAATTACACGGCGGACGCCGTCGCGCAGGCCACGCCGCTGAGTTACCTCAAGGATGTGGAGAAACTGAGCATTGAACAGCTGCCTGTGACCGAGTATGACTGGTTCAAAAACCTCTTTTTGGGGCAGATGCCCGGCAGCATCGGTGAGGTGAGTTCGGTTCTCCTGCTGATGGGGGGGCTTTACCTTGTTGTCCGCCGCGTCATCACCCCGCGCATTCCGGCCGCCTTCATCGGAACGGTCGCGCTGCTCACCTTTCTTTTCCCGCGGGGCGGCATTGAAGGATTTGAATATATGCGCTACAATCTGCTTTCCGGCGGCTTGATCCTCGGAGCCGTTTTTATGGCCACCGATTATGCCACCAGCCCGATCACGCCGCGCGGCCAATGGGTCTACGGCGTCGGATGCGGGCTGCTCACCGTCTTTTTCCGCTATTTCAGTGCTATGCCGGAAGGGGTCTGCTATGCCATCCTGCTGATGAATACGCTGGTTTGGACGCTGGATAAAATCGGCGCGCCGAGACGGTTCGGGAGGAGGTGGCCGTGAGTTGAAGGATGATTTTGCCGAAGCAGCCGATCCCCGTGAGGAAGAAGAGCAACCCGCCGCCGCCCCGCCGCCTTTGGCGGAGGCTCCCCCTCCGGCCGAGAGCAAAACTCCCGGCCTGAACAGCGTCTTGAAACGCGCCCGCCCCGTCGTGGAAAGGGTTGCCGGAGTGACGGCGCGGGGACTGACCGTTACAGGGCGCACCTTGCGCCGCTTTTTCAAGAAAGACTCCGTTCCCAATTTGGTGTTGGTGATGTTCTTGCTGACCGTTGTCACCGCTTCCTGTGTGGGGATCGTCGTTTCGGTCACCGAAGACCGGATCGCGGAGGGGAAGGCGGAGTCCTTCGCCGAGGCATTGGGGACGGTTTTCCCCGGGCTGGAGCTCACCTTTGCTCCGTCCGGCATCGGGGAAAACATCTATGAAGGACGTGACGGGAACGGGCAGCTTGCCGGGTTTTCCATCCTCGTTTCCCCCAAAGGGTTCAGCGGATTCGTTGACATGGTGGTCGGCGTCGATACCCTGCGCGAAGTGACCGGGGTGACGGTGGTGCGCCACAGGGAGACGGGTGACTATTCGGCGGTACTCACACAAGGGATCAGCGAGGCTCTTGCCGCTTTGGACAGGGGGTTGCAGCCATGACGCAAACCTCTGACGCTTCGGGAAGGAGGACGCTATGACACAGACAGGAAAACAATTTAAGAACGGGATCATTGATCAGAACCCGGTTTTGGTTCTGCTGCTCGGCATGTGCCCGGCGTTGGCCACCTCGTCTTCGATGACCGACGCGGCCGGCATGGGGTTTACAACAACGGCCGTGCTGCTTTGCTCCGGCTTCACCATTTCCGCGCTGCGGAAACTCATCCCTGAGAAGATTCGCATTGCCGCCTTTACGCTCATCATTGCGGGATTCGTCACAGCCGCCGATTTTCTCCTTCAGGCGTATGCCCCGGCGACGGCCGATTCGCTGGGCATTTTCATCCCGCTGATCGTGGTCAACTGTTTGGTCTTTGCCCGCGCCGAGGTATTTGCCTTCCGAAACGGCGTCGTCCGCTCGTCGCTCGACGGCTTGGCGATGGGGATGGGCTTTTTGGCGGCACTGCTGGCCATCGCGGCCATACGGGAGATGCTGAGCGCGGGGACGCTCTTTGATTTCCGCGTCCTGCCCGAATCGTTTCCCGCCGTCACCATCATGGCGCAGCCCGCGGGCGGTTTCTTCGCGGTCGGGTTGGTTGTCGCGGCCATGCAGCTCTTGAAACGCAAAGGGAAAGCGGGGGTTTCGGTATGACGCTGTCCGCTCTTGTCAACTTGAGCCTGGGGGCTATTTTGATCGAGAATTTTGTGTTGGTACGCTTTTTGGGAGTTTGCCCTTTTCTAGGCGTATCGAAAAAGCAGGACACGGCACTGGGGATGAGCCTGGCCGTTATCTTTGTGATGACAATGGCGTCGGCGGCCGCGTGGGCTGTCGAGGAGTTTTTGCTCGAACCGTTTGAGATCGGCCGGTTGAGGACGCTGGCGTTCGTGCTGATCATCGCCGCGCTGGTGCAGCTCGTTGAGCTGTTTATGCAGAAAGCCGCCCCTGCTTTGCATAAATCGCTCGGCATTTATCTGCCGCTGATCACCACCAACTGCGCCGTGCTGGGCGTCGCGTTGATCAATTCCAACAGCGGCACAGGCTTTATCGAAAGCGTCCTGTTTGCCTTTATGTCGGGCGTGGGCTTTATGGTCGCGCTGATGCTCTTCTCCTCCATCCGCGCAAGGCTGGAGTTCAGCGAGCACCCCGAAGCGTTTGAGGGGTTCCCCATCGCGCTGGTCACGGCGGGGCTGCTTGCTTTGGCGTTTATGGGATTTTCAACGGTAGAAATATAATCAGGATAAAATGCCTTTATTTGGAGATGATACCCAATGAATGTATGGCACGCCGTTCTCGCGCTGGGCGGGCTGGGCGTGGTTCTCGGCTTGGTTATCGCGGCGGCGTCGCGGTTTTTCAAGGCCGAGGCCGACCCCCGGCTTGAAAAGCTGGCGGAAGCGTTGCCGGGGATCAACTGCGGCGGCTGCGGCCACACAGGCTGCGCCGCTTTCGCCAACGCGCTGGCGGCTGGTGAAGCCGACGTGTCCGGCTGCCCGGTGGGCGGACGGGACGCCGCCGAACAGCTGAGTTCCATTTTGGGCGTCGAGTTAAAAGAAGCGGTGCGCATGACCGTGCTGGTGCGCTGCTCGGGCGGCGTCCGAGCCCGGAATAAGTTCCAGTATGAAGGCATCGGGGACTGCCATGCCGCCATGCAGATCGGGGGCGGCCCGAAAGACTGCTCGTATGGATGCTTAGGGCTGGGAACCTGCGCGAAAACCTGCGCGTTCGGGGCGGTTTCAATCGTAGACGACGTGGCTGTTGTCGATCCCGAACGGTGTACCGCCTGTCAGGTTTGCGTGGCCGCCTGCCCGAAGGGGCTTATTATCCCCGTGCCGTACCACGCCGACGTCCACATCCCCTGTTCCTCCCGTGAAAAAGGGGGGACGCTGCGCAAGATTTGCGACATCGGGTGCTTGGGCTGCCGCATCTGCGAGAAAGTGTGCATCCACAACGCCATCAGCGTGGAGGACAATTTTGCTTCCATTGACTTTGAAAAATGCAACGGCTGCGGCGATTGCGCCGAAAAATGCCCCCGCAAACTGATCGTAGACGCTAAACTGGATCGAGGGCCAAGGTTGATGGAGGGATAGCTGCTCCATCGACCGGCAGAGCGGCTAAATTCACTTTAGACGCACGCCCGCCGGGCGCGCATGGAGCGTGATACAATGCCCAAATACAAAACGTATTACGGACGAAAGAAACTCCGTTGGCTTAGAAATGCCATCATCCTAGTGTTAGCCGGCGGTTTTTTGGCTCTGTGCGTTTTTATCTTGCCGGATTATGTCACATATTCTGAAGACGGAATGTCGATCGACCTTCCGTTTTTTGGCCGGACGGCGCGCAACCCTTCCCCGCCCCCTCCTGCCCCGTCCCCTTCTGTACTGGTGGAGGTTTCGATTTCTCCGTCCCCGACGCCGGAGCCGTCCCCCTCCCCGACACCGCAAAAAGCTGAGCAAGTGCGCGCCCTTTTTATCCCGATGACGATGCTGGCAGAAACGGAGGCACTTGAAACCCTCCATGATCAAGCGCGGTCGGCCGGGGTGAACATGCTGGCGTTGGAATACAAAGACATACAAGGGTCGGTTGTTGACGAGGCGGTTTTGGCGGAAGCCATGACCCTCTTAAATCGTCCCGGACTGACCCTGACGGCGGTGATTTCGGCTTGTGTGGACAATACCGTCCCGTTTGGCAGGAACACCAACTGGGCGGTCAAGCATCGCTCCGGGGTGAATTTCAAAGACCATCTCGACCGCCGGTGGCTCAATCTCTATCTGTCTGAAGCACGCGCCTTTATCGCGGAGCAAGTGCAAAACGCCTATAAAGACGGGTTTGAGCGGGTGCTGCTCACCTATGTCGGGTTTCCGCATTCGGGCGGGGCGTCACAGGCGGACTATCAGGGGCTTGATGATATTATCGGCTCTGTCGCTGCCGTCAATATGCTCCTTTCGGAGCTGCGGGAAGCCGCGGGCGAACGGCCGCTGGACGCTTGGCTGTTTCCCGAGACGGTGAGCGAAGGGTTGTTTGAAGCGGCTGGGCAGGATTTGGCGGTATTTACCGAAACATTTGACCTCATGTTTACCCTCTATCCCGACGATGGACTATCTAGACCCTTCATCCCGGTCATCCCGCCCGGCGGAACCGAGGCCGAACAGGGGTTTATGCTATACAGCGAACAGGGAAAATATTATGATTGATAACGAGGTACATTATGGACTACCGTTTAGGGATCGATATTGGCAGCACGACCATCAAAGCTGTTTTGCTCGATGAAAATGACGCCATCCTTTATAGCCGTTACCGCCGCCACAGAAGCGACGTCTCACGCGAGATGGCGCTTCTTTTCGACGAGATCGCCGAAGACCTCTCCGAGGTGCGCGCCGCCGTCCGTATGACCGGGTCGGCCGGGCTGGGAGCCGCGACGGCTCTCGGCTTGCCCTTTGTGCAGGAAGTCGCCGCCGGGACGCGCGCCGTCCGCCGTTTTGTGCCGGAAGCCGACGTTGTGATCGAGCTGGGCGGCGAGGACGCGAAAATCACCTTTATGAAGCCGGTGGTCAGCCAGCGGATGAACGGCACCTGCGCGGGCGGCACCGGGGCTTTTATCGATCAAATGGCAGCCCTTCTGCAAACCGACGCCACTGGGCTAAACGAACTGGCCAAAGGGTATACCTCCCTCTATTCCATCGCGTCGCGCTGCGGCGTCTTCGCCAAAACCGATATGCAGCCCCTGCTGAACGAGGGAGCTCTGCACGAAGACCTAGCCGCCTCGGTGCTTCAGGCCGTTGTCAACCAAACCATCGCGGGATTGGCTTGCGGCCAGCCCATCACCGGGCGGGTGGTCTTTTTGGGCGGGCCGCTGACCTATTTGTCGGAGCTGCGAGCCTCCTTTGAGCGGACGCTGAAAGACGCCGGGTGCGAATTTGTCACCCCGCAGCACGCCGAGGTCTTTATCGCGCTGGGCGCGGCGTTGGGAGCCGGCGGAGAGGCCGTTTCGCTGTCAGGGCTGCCGGAGCTGCTGGACAACGCCGGAGCCATCGACGCCGATATTCCGCGCATGGAACCGCTCTTCGCTTCGGAGGAAGAGTTGAAGGCGTTCCAAAGCCGCCATGCCCGAACCAAGGCACTGCGCGGCAAGATAGAACAGGCCGAAGGCCCTTGCTTCCTGGGGGTGGACGCCGGAAGCACCACCATCAAGGCGGTTTTAACCGGGCGGGACGGGCAAATCCTTTATACATACTACAACAAAAACGAAGGGGCTCCGCTGCCCCGCGCCGCCGAAGCGTTGGGGGAAATCTACGAAAAACTGCCGTCCGGCGCCTATATCGGCGGCGTGACGGTGACCGGATACGGCGAGCAGCTGCTCAAAACAGCCCTCCGCGCCGACCGGGGCGAGATTGAAACGGTTTGCCATACCCGCGCCGCTCAGGCGTTCAGCCCCGACGTCGATTTTATCCTCGACATCGGCGGGCAGGACATGAAATGCCTCCGCATCCGGGACGGGCTGCTCGATTCGGTGCTGCTCAACGAAGCCTGCTCCTCCGGCTGCGGCTCGTTTATCCAAACCTTTGCCGAGGCGTTGGGGCTGAATGTTGCCGACTTCGCCGCGAGGGCGTTGGAAGCGAACAACCCGGTGGACTTGGGAACCCGCTGCACCGTTTTTATGAATTCGCGTGTCAAACAGGCGCAGAAGGAAGGAGCGAGCATCGGCGACATCTCCTGCGGCCTGTCGTATTCGGTCATCCGCAACGCCCTGTTTAAGGTCATCAAACTGCAAACGCCCGAACAGATGGGCAAAACCATCCTCGTTCAGGGCGGGACATTCTATAACGACGCCATCCTTCGCTGTTTTGAGAAGGTGGCCGGGGTCGATGTGGTTCGCCCCGACGTCGCCGGGCTGATGGGAGCCTACGGAGCCGCGCTGATCGCGTCCGACAACTACACCGCCGGAGCCCGCTCGTCCATCCCGGACGCCGCCCATTTGGATGAAATACAGCCGGACAAGGTGACGCAAGTGGCCTGCACCGCCTGTACCAACGCCTGCAAACTGACCATTTCGACCTTCGCCGGAGGGCGGCGTCTGGTCAGCGGTTTCCGCTGTGAGAAGGGCGAAGGAAAGAGCGAAAGCTCAAACCTGCCCAACCTGCTGGAAGAAAAATACGAACGGCTCTTCGCCTATAAATCACTCGACCCGGAAACAGCTCCCAACGGCACGGTGGGGCTGCCCCGCGCCTTGAATATGTATGAGAACTATCCCATTTGGCATACCTTCTTCACCGAGCTTGGGTTTTCGGTCGTCCTCTCTCGCGGGAGCGACCACGCCCTGTTTGAGGAGGGCATGGCCACCATTCCCTCCGAGAGCATCTGCTACCCCGCCAAGCTGGCGCACGGGCATATCCGCGACTTGCAGACACGCGGCGTGAAGCATATCTTCTATCCCTGCGTCATGTATGAGCGCAAAGAGAGCAAAGCGGCGGGCAACCATTACAACTGCCCCATCGTCCAATCCTACCCCGAAGTCATCGACGCCAACATGGACGATTTGAAACGGACGGGGACGGTCTTGTGGAAGCCGTTCATGTCGCTGATGCACAAAGAAAAGATGGCCAAAATCCTGACCAAGATGCTGGAAGAATGGAAGATACCGCACAGCAAGGTCAAACGCGCTCTCGAAGCGGGGTTTAAGGAAATGGACAATTTTGGCGCGTTTATGAAGCGGCGCGGGGAAGAAACGGTGCGCTGGCTGGAACGGACGGGCAAAACAGGCGTTGTTTTGGCCGGACGCCCCTATCACGCCGACCCGGAAATCCACCACGGCCTGCCGCGCATGATCGCCTCCCTCGGCTTCGCCGTTTTGACCGAAGACGCCGTTGCCCATATGGCACCCGCCGAACGCCCGCTGCGCGTCGTAGACCAGTGGATGTACCACACCCGCCTGTATGACGCGGCGGCTTACGTCGGCACCCACCCCAACCTGCAAATGGTGCAGCTCAACTCGTTCGGCTGCGGGCTGGACGCCGTGACGACCGATCAGGTGCAGGAGATTTTATCTTCTTCGGGCAAGATATACACCGCCTTGAAAATCGACGAGATCAACTCTTTGGGCGCGGCGCGTATCCGTATGCGCTCGCTGGCCGCGGCATTGAGCGGGCGGCTGCGTTCGGCTGCCGCCGGACAAACGGCGCGCGGCGCGGGACAGGAGAACGGCGGGTCGTACACCTTCATCCGCAAAGAGTTCACTAAAGAGATGAAAAAGAAGCATACCATCCTCGCGCCGCAGATGTCGCCGGTGCATTTTGAGCTGATCGAAGCCTTGCTGCGCCACGACGGGTTTGACTTGCACATCCTCAAAACGGTCGATCATGCCGACATCGAAATGGGGCTGAGGTTTGTCAACAACGACGCCTGTTACCCGACCATCGTCGTCATCGGCCAGCTGATGCGCGCCATCCTCTCGGGTGAGTATGACCCGGACAACACCACGATGTTTTTGACCCAAACAGGCGGAGGCTGCCGCGCTACAAACTATGTGGCCATGCTGCGCCGCGCCCTGCGCGAGGCCGGGTTGCCCCAGGTCACCGTCGCCGCGCTGAGCGTGGGCGGTATTGAAAAAAACTCCGGCATCAAATGGTCGATCTCCACCATCGACAGCGCGATGAAGGTCTTTGTGCTGGGCGACTTGCTGCAAAATGTGCTGCTGCGCACCCGCCCTTACGAAGTCGAACCCGGAAGCGCGAACGCGCTCTACCGTAAGTGGCTGGACGATTGCTCGGCGAAGATATTGCAAACAGGTAAAATCAACCTGAGCGAAACATCGCGGCGCATCATCGCCGACTTTGAAGCCCTCCCGCTGAGCGACATCCCCCGCAAACCCCGGGTGGGGCTGGTGGGCGAGATTTTGGTCAAATTCCACCCCGACGCCAACAACAACGCCGTCGCTGTTATCGAGCGGGAGGGGTTTGAGGCCGTTGTGCCGGGCATCGTCGGGTTCTTCCAATATGGGTTTTTGTGCAGCGTCATCAAACACGACCTCTTGGGGACGTCCGGCGTCAACGCCGCCTTTATGAGCCTGATTGTGCGGCTGGTCTACCGCTATGAAAACGCGGCGAAAAAGTGGATGAAAACCTCGGAACGCTTCACCCCTGAGACCACCATCCATGAGCTGGCCGAAAAGGCGTCGCATCTCCTTTCGGTTGCCAACCAATGCGGCGAGGGCTGGCTTCTGACCGCCGAAATGGTGGAGCTGATCGAGCAGAACGTCCCCAACATCATCTGCGCCCAGCCGTTCGCCTGCCTGCCCAACCACGTCACCGGCAAAGGCATGATCAGAAGACTGCGTGAGATGTTCCCGCAGAGCAACATCGTCCCGATCGACTACGACCCCGGTGCGTCGGAGGTCAACCAGCTCAACCGGATCAAGCTGATGCTGTCGGCCGCCGCCGCAGGGGATGCGTAAAATATACCGTTGTATTTTACGAAGAATTGTGCTACACTGTTCGCAAAGGAGTTGAGTTTATGCCAAATATTAAGCCGGTATCGGACTTGGATAAGGGGTTTCGTTCCGGCGAGGAAAAAGGCTGGATTCCGGCGGAAGATGTATGGAAGCACCTAGAGGAGCGATATAGTGAATAAAATTGATTTAATAGACAACAGTTGCACCTAATAATATATTACAACGGGAGGGAAAGAGAGCATGATTATTCTTGCTAATGAATTTACAAAGGCTATAACAGAAATTGAGGCGTTGACAGATTATTATGAATCATTCAAAAATGTTATTACTGAATCAGATATAAAGTTAAATGATGAATACAAAATTGGCATTGGGCTGAGCAACGTATTTGACAAAATAATGAGTGCAGATGAACCTGATAGAGCTATTGCCTTAGATGATGCAAGGACGCAAAGACTTTATGACATACCAGTTAATGATATTGTTGATATGTCCTTGGAAAATACATTTGATGCAAAAATATTAAGATATTTATTAAAAGGGAAGTATGCAACAGATGAGAGATATGCACCAAGTATAGCAAGGAAAAAGTATCATGGAATTGAAAGTCAAAGGGAAATACTCATTAGATCAGTGCTTGCCAATATAATTATTATATTTGAAATGTATCTAAGCAGTATTTATAGGTTTCTTATTTCTATAAGGCCAGAAATATATTTTGAAGGAGCAACTGTTAAATTTTCTGAAATAATAACCAATGAAATTGAGGATTTAATAAACGAAAAGATAATTCAAGAAGTAAGCAAAAAAATGCGTGAATCGCTAACGGTATTGGATATTATAAAACAAAAAAGTGGTATTGATGTTGATCGAAACATTAAAATACGCAAAGAATTTGAAGAAATTTATTACAGAAGAAATCTTTTTGTTCATAACAATGGTGCAATCAATGAAATATATTTAAACAATGTGGAAAAGGAATATTGTGGAAACTACTCAAAAAAAGATAGGCTTGTTTGCGATGATATATACCTATGCAATGCAATTTTTGTTCTCAAGAAAATTACTTGCTCTTTATTTTATGAATTATTAAAAAGTCAAGAGGCTCCACACGAATTATATTCAGTTCTTTCAGTATCTGTGGGATTTACTGCGTTATGTAAAGGAGAATACATAGTAGCTGAATATGTATATGGATTGTTAAGAAGATATAAAGACTTTCTCTTTGTAGAAAAGGCTATGTATGAAGTAAACTATATGATCGCATTGAAACATCAAGGGAAACCTATAAATCATTTACTTAAAGGATTCGATGTATCTGCAATGACGGAGAATTATATAATAGCAAAGGAGTGCTTACTTGGTAATAATGAGAAAGTGTATGAGATGTTGACGAAAACATATCCTGAATCATTTGATGCAATAAGCATAAGGGATTGGCCTATTTTTATAGATTTTAGGGAAACGGAACTATATGGTAAATTTAAAGCCGAACATATTGATGATTTCAACGAGTACATTTTCTCATAACTAACACATTACCTTGAATCAACCCCCATCCTTTTGGACGGGGGTTGTCGTTGTAAACTCAGCCTTTAACTCTTGCTCTTAATCTTCGCCTGCGCCGCCGCCAGCCGTGCGATCGGTACCCGGAAGGGGGAGCAGGAGACATAGTCCAGCCCGGCGTTGAAGCAGAACTCCACGCTCGACGGGTCGCCGCCGTGTTCGCCGCAGATGCCCAGTTTGATGCCGGGGCGGCCTTTGCGGCCGAGCTCGACAGCCAGCTTGACCAGCTGGCCGACGCCGGTTTGGTCGAGGCGGGCGAACGGGTCGTTTTCGTAGATTTTGCGTTTGTAGTAATCGTCGAGGAAAGCCCCGGCGTCGTCGCGGGAGAAGCCGAAGGTCATTTGGGTCAGGTCGTTGGTGCCGAAGGAGAAGAACTCGGCCTCTTTGGCGATCTCGTCGGCAATCAGCGCGGCGCGCGGGATCTCGATCATGGTGCCGATCATGTATTTCAACCCGAACCCGGCCAGCTCCTCCTCGGCGGCTTTCTGCACGATGCCTTTGACGAACTTCATCTCGTTGACGTCACCGATCAGCGGGATCATGATCTCCGGCACGAGGTCGATGCCGGTCGCCCGCTTGACGTTGACGGCGGCGCGGATGATGGCGCGAGCCTGCATCTCGGCGATCTCGGGATAGGAGACGGCGAGGCGGCAGCCGCGGTGACCCATCATCGGGTTGAACTCATGCAGGCTATCGATGCGGTCGGTCAGGACTTGCTCGCTGACGCCCATGTCTTTGGCCAAGGCTTTGATGTCATCCGCTTTTTGCGGCAGGAACTCATGCAGCGGCGGGTCGAGCAGGCGGATGGTGACCGGGCGTGCGCCCATCGCCGTGAAGATACCCTCAAAATCCTTCACCTGCATCGGAAGCAGTTTATCCAACGCTTTGCGGCGTTCCTCTTCGCTGGCCGAAAGGATCATTTCGCGCATCGGCCCGATGCGGTCTGCTTCAAAGAACATGTGCTCGGTACGGGTCAGGCCGATGCCTTCCGCGCCGAAGCTGACTGCCTGCGCCGCGTCCTGCGGGGTGTCGGCGTTGGTGCGGACTTTCATGGTGCGCACTTCGTCTGCCCATGTCATGAAGGTATTGAAATCCCCTGTGATCTCGGCTTCGGCCGTGGGGATGTTTTCGATGTAGATGTGGCCTGTGCTTCCGTCGATGGACATAAAGTCCCCGGCGTTGACGCGGGTTCCGCCGACGGTCATATAACCTTGATCCTCATGGATGATACAGTCCCCGCATCCGGCGACACAGCAGGTTCCCATGCCGCGCGCGACGACGGCGGCGTGGCTGGTCATGCCGCCCCGGGCGGTGAGGATGCCCTGCGCCGCGATCATGCCTTCGATGTCTTCGGGCGAGGTCTCTTTCCGCACCAGCAGGACAGGGCCGTTGGCGGCTTCGGTTTTGGCGGCGGCGGCGGTGAAAAACACCCTTCCGCAAGCCGCGCCGGGGGAAGCGGGAAGGCCGCTGGCAACGATCTTGGCCGCTTTGAGGGCGGCGGGGTCAAACTGCGGATGCAGCAGGGTGTCGAGCTGTTTGGGGTCGACCTTCATCAAGGCGTCCTCTTTGCTCCAAATGCCGTCTTTGACCATTTCCAGCGCGATGCGGAGGGCGGCCTGCGCCGTGCGCTTGCCGTTGCGGGTTTGGAGCATGAAGAGCTGGCCGCGTTCGATGGTGAACTCCATGTCCTGCATGTCTTTATAATGCTTTTCGAGCTTGGAAACGATGTCAACGAATTGTTTATAACATTGCGGCATGACGTCGCGGAGCTGGTCGATGGTCTGCGGGGTGCGGATACCGGCCACAACGTCCTCGCCTTGCGCGTTCATCAAAAATTCACCGTAAAGTTTCGCTTCTCCTGTAGACGGGTTGCGTGAGAAGGCCACGCCGGTGCCGGAATCGTCGCCCATGTTGCCGAACACCATGGCCTGCACGTTGACGGCGGTGCCCCAGTCGGAAGGGATGTCGTTTTCGCGGCGGTAGACGATGGCGCGGTTGTTGTTCCATGAGCGGAAGACGGCGGCGATCGACGCCATCAGCTGTTCACGCGGCTCCTGCGGGAACTCGGTGCCTTTTTTGTCTTTGTAATAGGCCTTGAAGAGAACGACAAGTTCCTTCATATCCTCGGCGTCCAGCTCGGTATCCAGCTTGACGCCCCTCTTATCTTTCATTTTGTCGATGATGAGTTCAAAATCATGCCTCGGCAGTTCCATAACCACGTCGCTGAGCATCATGATAAAGCGGCGGTAGGAGTCGTAGACAAAGCGCGGGTTGCCGGTCAGCTTAGCCATCCCGTCGGCCACGGCGTCGTTCATGCCGAGATTGAGGATGGTGTCCATCATGCCGGGCATGGAGGCGCGGGAACCCGAACGAACGGAGACAAGCAGCGGGTTATCCGCCCCGCCGAACACCTTGCCGGAGTTTTGCTCCAGCCATGTCAGATACTCCAGCACCTGATCGCGGATGTCGGGGGCAACGAACTCGCCGTCTTCATAGTACCGCGTACACGCTTCGGTCGTTACGGTAAAGCCCTGCGGGACAGGCAGCCCGAGATTGACCATTTCAGCCAGGTTGGCACCCTTGCCGCCCAGCAGTTCCCGCATGTCGCCTTTGCCTTCGGAGAATTTATAAACGTATTTCATTCGCGCAACTCCTTCAAAATAAAGTCCTGTTTAGTATATCATTCCATTTCATCCAAAGTCAAGGCGAAAGAGGGGAAGTTTCCTCATGTATGCAAAAAGTCTTTATCAATATAGCTTGCTATTGTCCGCACATTGTGATATGATGTATTTGAGGTGATACTCTATGGTAAAAGCAGCGAATATTTATATCAGGGTCAAGCCCGAAATCAAAGAACAGGCCGAGCAAACGTTTAATGCGTTCGGGATAACCGTATCAGAAGCCGTCAATATCTTTCTGCATAAGGCCATTATGGTCGGCGGGATTCCTTTTGATGTGCGTCCGCTGACGCCGAACGCCGAAACACTGGAGGCTATGCGCGAGGTTGAGCTTATGGAGCAGAACCCGTCCGTCGGCAAAGGTTATACCGATGTTACACAGATGATAAAGGAGCTTTTGACTTAATGTATATCGTCAAACCTACGTCCAAGTTTCAAAAAGACTTGAAGCGCGTTCGGAGCCGCGGTTATGATATTGGCCTTTTGACGGATGTCATTCAAAAACTGGCGGCCGGTGAGACGCTTGACGCCGTGTATAACGATCATCCGCTAAAGGGGCAGTATGCGGATTGCCGGGAGTGCCATATCACACCGGATTGGCTGCTGATTTATAAAATTTCCGGCAACGCATTGTTTTTGTTCCTTACACGCACCGGCACACATTCAGATCTGTTTTAGAGAACATGGGACGAAGCCCCCGCCAGCACGGCGGGGGTTCATTGAATTATTTGACACGAACCAATCGCTCTTGATATAATTAACCCAAATATCATTGATAAGGAGAAAACAATGAAATTTCAATTATTAGGAATATCATTTTTGATTTTTAGTTACTTGTGGCTTCTTTTTTGGAGTGGCGCGGGTTCGCGATTGGAGAGTATAGCTCATCTTGGATTTATGGGTTTTGCATTGGCTGGGATTGGGCTTTCTATCTTCGGCTGCATCAAAAAAGAAAAATAGCCGCGCAGATGAAGCTCAAAGCAAAATACCTCTTGCAATTCTCCTCAACCTCTGATACAATACCACCATGAGGTCAAACAGTGGCAACCGTGAGGGTGCTGAAACACCCCCACGGATTATGCAGGACGATGAGAGCGTCCCACACAGCAGCATTATACCGCACCGCCTTTATTATAACCCATCTCACCCCATTCGGCAATAGGGTTATTGAAGGTTTGTGTTGACGATATGCGGCGTGGGGATTATTCGTCCCCGCGCCGCTGTTTTGTGCCTTGACATGGAAGCCCGGAGGGGCTGACGGACAACCCTCCGCGGCCGATGTGTCAAAATCACAAAACGAAGGAGAGGCACACATATGGAAGCGAATAGCATCCAAGCCGAACAAGAGCACGCCGATAACATCCTCAACGCGAGGCTGACCCAATTTCTCCTCTATATGGACAAACAGACACCGGGAGACGACAATATTAACTATAAGTCTTTGTATTATTTTCTCTTCAACGGCATTTACGATGTGGTGGAAAAACTCATTCAATTGCAATGCGACGCGGAGGAGCGGCTTATGAGCCAATCGGATGAAAACGGGTGAGCGCAGGGTTGTGACGCCTTATGCGTTCCGGCGACTTTATGGTGGGGTGACGGCTGTCCGTTCCGTCCTCTGATGCTCATCACAGCTTATCTTTTATAGCATATCATTCCATTTCATCCAAAGTCAATTCAAACGACGGTAAAAACTCCTCAAAAAACGTCTCCAGCTCCGGCATGGCCATTTCGTCCAGCTTTTCCTTTGTCCGGCGGGCGGCGTCGCGGAACTCGTTGTTGCCCGCCCGCAGTTCTTCGAGGCATTTTATGTAGGCCGACAGTTTGTCGGCCGCTTTGACGATGGCCTCGACCCGTTCGTCTTCCGGCTCCCAAAAAGCGCGGTACCGCCCCCGCATCTCTTCGGGCAGCATGGAGAGCATTTTGTCAATCCCGGCGTTTTCCACCTCGCGGTAAGCCTCGCGGATGCCCGGGGAGAAATATTTCACCGGGGTGGGCAGGTCGCCCGTTAAAATCTCCGGCGCGTCGTGGAAGATGGCCGCCGTTGCGCAAGCGTCGGGGTTGATGCCCGGTTCCCCGTGCAGATCGCGCGCTATGGACGCCAAAGCGTGCGCCAGCACCGCCGTCATCAGCGAATGCTCGGCGACGTTTTCTGAAGAGCGGCTGGACATCAGGCTCCACCGCCCGATCAGGCGCATCCGCGCCATCATGGCATAGAAGTGGCGCATGGATCCTGTCCTCTCCTTTGCAAATTGTAATCAGGATTATAGGCCGGGAAATCGGAGAACTCCACCAAGCGGGACGGAAAAGAGCATGTGCCGGCGGATAGGCTAGGCTCCCCTTCGTCCCCTCCCGGACGGTCGGGCAGCGAGACGGTCACAACGGTGCCGCCTGACGGGTCGAAGGTGGTCATCATCGTTCCGCCGCACTGGCAAACGATGGCTGACGCAACCGACAGCCCTGTCCCGAGAGGCTGGCTCTCATAGAGATTGGGAGCCTCTCCCCCGGTGTTCCGCACGGTAAAAAGAAGACAGCCATCCTCGCGCTTTAACTCGGCACGCACATCCCCCTCTCCGTGCAAAACGGCGTTGGAGAGGAGATTGTACAGCAGGCGCGACGTCATATCCGGGTCGATAAAGGCATAAAAAGGCGTTTCGGAGCTTTCAAACATGACCAACGTGTTTTTGTACGCGGCCATGGCACGCGTTTCGGCGGCGATGGAAGAGAACAACGCCGTTAAATCGGTCTTCACAGGATCGGACATATCGTAATCAACGGCAAACTTCGCCTGATCGCCGAGGTTCTGCGCAATGCGGAGGATCGAAAAAGCAGACCGCCTCGCTTCGCCCAGATACCGCAAGACGGCGGCGTCCGCTTTGCCGTCCGGGGCGACCTTTTTCTCCAAAAGGTCGAGTGCCGGCAGCAGCACCGAGAGCTTGTTGCGGAGCCGGACATCCAGCTGGCTGAATGATTTGGAAAGAGCTTCGCTCATTTCATGTTGGTTCACGGTATTCACCTTCCGTTCAGGAAAAACATCATATCATGTTTTTTGTCGAAAATAAAGAGTAAGATTCTCTTGTGTATCGGCGTGATATAGTATATAATACCCTGCATAAGCAACAATACCCTGTAAAGATTTAACAGAAACCGTCTGTTAGATCCAAATCAAAATACGGGCACAGCCCGTTTGGGAGGTTAACCAATGAGCATCAAGATCGGTATCAACGGGTTTGGCCGCATCGGCCGTCTGGTCTTCCGCGCCGGATTGAACAACCCCAACCTGGAATTCGTCGGCGTCAACGACCCCTTTATGTCCCCCGACTACATGGCCTACATGCTGAAGTACGACACCGTCCATGGCCGTTTCGACGGCACGATCACCTATGACGACAATTCCATTTCGGTCAACGGCAAGAAAATCGCCTTTTTTGACCAGCGCGACCCCAAAGACATCCCGTGGGGCAAGGTCGGAGCCGAATACATCGTCGACGCCACCGGCATCTTCCATGAAAAATCCAAAGCGCAAGCCCACTTGGATGCGGGCGCGAAGAAGGTTGTTTATTCGGGGCCTTCAAAGGACGACACCCCCATGTTTGTCTGCGGCGTCAACCTCGATAAATACACCAAGGACATGAATTTTGTTTCCAACGCCTCCTGCACCACCAACTGCCTTGCCCCGCTGGCCAAAGTCATCAACGACACCTTCGGCATCACCGACGGTTTGATGACCACCGTCCACTCCACCACCGCGACACAGCTGACGGTTGACGGCGCGTCTAAAAAAGACTGGCGCGGCGGACGTGCGGCTTCCGGCAATATCATCCCGTCTTCCACAGGCGCGGCCAAAGCCGTCGGCGTGGTCATCCCCGAACTCAAAGGCAAGCTGACCGGTATGTCGATGCGCGTCCCCACCCTCAACGTCTCGGTGGTCGACCTCACCGTTAACCTGGCCAAACCCGCCAAATACGATGAGATTTGCAACGCCATCAAGAAAGCCGCCGAAGGCCCGATGAAAGGCATTTTGGAGTATACCGAAGAAGCAGTCGTCTCCAGCGACTTCATCGGCGACGCCAACACCTCCATCTTCGACGCCAAAGCCGGCATCGCCCTGACCGACACCTTCGTCAAACTGGTCGCTTGGTACGACAACGAATGGGGCTACAGCAACAAAGTCCTTGACCTCATTCAGCATATGTACAAGGTGGATCACGCTTAGGGAAGAGCGCAAAGGCGCACTATCCTATCATATGGAAAACAGGAGCGGCTGTGTAAGCCGCTCCATTGTTATGCTGATATGCTTGCTTCTTAGTTGCGCGAATCTATTTTTTCTATCATCCATTCATCTAACTTGTGCTTAGAGAAAATGTAGATAGTGCCGGTTATGGTTTCAGATGAATCGGGGATTTGCTTAACGGTTTCAAGTGGAAAATACGTTCCATCAAGCGCGCCGCTTCTTAAGAGGCTGAAAAAATGATCGCTGTCCATACGAAGATAGGAGATTGCTTCCCATTCATTCATATATTCACCGGGTTGTTTTGCAGAAACCTCAATCGAGGATGGAAAACTTGGCGTTCCCGCAAAAGGTCTGTTTTGAATGGCATTTGATAGTTTGATAAGCCCTATTAGGATAAGTGCTGAACCAACTAAAATGCTTGCGGGTAAAAATTTTCGCTCCTTCATTGCCATCCCCCTATTCAAATATATAAATAGTATAGCACAGTATGCACATGACGCCAAGCAGCCTCCAGTTTCACGCACATACCGCCCAACCGCGGCATATACTTGAACAGGAGGCTGGTAGACATGGAACAAGACGTAAAAAACATAACCAAGGATTTGCTGGGAACGGCAAAGGCAAAGGGGTATAACACCGGGCAGATCGAAAACCTCATGGCCAGCCCCGAGGGGCAGGCTTTGATGGCGCAGCTCAGCGCGCCGGGCGGCGAGGGCATGAAAGATGCGGCGGCCAAAGCGGCTGCGGGGGACACCGCGGCGTTATCGTCGCTGCTCAGAACCCTGATGGCAACGCCGGAAGGCCAATCCATCGCAAAGCAAGTTATGAACATGAAGAAAGATGGATAATTTTGACGAAAAACTGAACAAACTGCTCCAAGACCCCGAAGCGTTGGCCCGGGTTGCCGAACTCGCCAAGGGTTTCCAGCAGCAGCGTGACGCTGCACCCAGTGGCGCACCCGGCCCCGCCCCTGCCGCGTCCGGCGGCGGGGTAGACCCGGGCATTTTGGGCGCGCTGTCCGGGCTCGACCCGAAGACGCTCAGCGGCATTGCCGGGCTGCTCGGCGACCTGACGGCCAAAGACGACCGCAGATCGCAGCTCCTGTCGGCGTTGCGCCCCTATGTCCGAACACAGAGACAGGAAAAAATGGATCGAGCCGTGCAGCTCATCCAGCTCTCCAAAGTCGCCCGCCGCGCGCTCGGCATGTTCGGGGGGTCGTAGGATGTATAGCCGTTATTCGGGGTATCAGCCCTTTGTACCGATGAACAACCGTTTATCGCGCAACGCGGAAGACGGCGGCGGCCAACCGCCGCAGGAAATGTCCGGGTCAGAGTATAACAATGAACAGGAGCAAAGCCTGCTCTCCGTGGATACGCCGCCTGAAACCCCTCCCGAACCCCCGGCAGAACCGGCCGTACCGTTTCTCCCGGCTGCCGCGGCGGCCGCCGCCCCGGCCTCCAAAGGGCTGCTCGAAGGTCTGTTTGGCGGCGGCAGAAACCAAAACAACCGCAACCGGCGGGGCAGCAGCAATCAAGGCGGGCTATTGAACAATCTCGGCGGGCTTGACTTCGGCGGCATTGCCGACCTTCTGCGCTCCGGCGGCGGGGGCATTACACGCATCTTGCAGAACTTCTCCATCAACTGGGACGCGGGCGACATCTTGATGGTGCTCATCCTGATCTTCATGTCCCTTGAGAGCGACGACGACGAAATTTTGATCCTGCTGGCGTTAGTTTTGGTGATGGGATTGTAAACAGGGGCAAACCGTGATATAATCTCAAAACCCATACAGAAGAGGAAGAGACAATCCATGCTGCCTATCTATATAGTGGGAATTGCCGTACCGATGCTGCTGCTGATCGCGGCGGCAGCGGTCGCTTTGCGTAAAATTCCGGCTGCGGAATCCTCGCCGCCCGCCATTCCTGAATTTGACGCGGGGGAAGCCGGCCGCGCGGCCGAAGCCTTGGCCGAAGCCATCCGCTGTCAAACGGTTTCTTACCCCGATGTGACCCAGCGCGACTTTACCCAATGGGTGACGCTGAAAAAAATGCTGCGTGAAAAATTTCCGCTTTGCCACGAAGGGATGCTGTCCGAACAAGCGGCCGGGTTCTCCTCTTTGTTTAAGTGGGAATCGCCCCAGCCGTCCCGACCGCCCATTCTGCTTTGCGCCCATCTTGACGTCGTTCCCGCCGGCGGGAGCTGGCGCGTCCCGCCGTTTGAAGGGCGGATCGAGGGCGGTTACGTGTGGGGGCGGGGGGCTCTCGACTGCAAGAACGTGGCCGTATGCCTCTTTTCAGCCTTGGAAAGTCTTTTCCGGCAGGGGTTTGTCCCCGCCTGCGACGTTTATTTGGCGTTGGGTCATGACGAAGAGCTGGGCGGAAACGAAGGAGCCAAGCAGTTCGCCCGTTATTTCGCCCAAAAAGGGATTCAATTTTCCCTAATCCTTGACGAAGGCGGCTTCATCACCGACGGAGCTTTTCCCGCCGGAAGGCCGGTGGCCGACATCTGCGCCGCCGAAAAAGGGTATTTGGATATGAAGCTGTCGGCGTCCGCGCCTGGCGGCGATTCGTCGCGTCCGCCCGAACGGACGGCGGCAGGGCTTTTATGCGAGGCGGTTTGCCGCGTCGGATTCAAGCCGCGCCCGGCCAAGCTCATCCCGCTGGTGCGCGATAACATCAAAACCATCGCCCCTTGGCTGGATACCACCCTCCGCCGCTATATCGCCTCCCCCCGCCTTTACGGCAAGAAGACGGCGGAGCGGCTCTGCGCCGACGAGCGGACAGAGGCTTTGGTTCGGACAACCATCACGCCCACCATATTGAACAGCGGCGTCGCGCCCAATGTTCTGCCCTCGTCGGCTGAGGCAAATCTCAATATCCGGCTGCTGCCGGGCGACGACGCCGAAGAGCTTGTCTCGTGGATCGGCGCGCTGACCCGGGATTTGGGGATCAAGGTGGAAACGGTGCAGGAAGAAACGGTTTCCGGCATCTCCGATTATCAAAGCGAAGCCTTTCAAACCTTAGCCGAAACCGTCGGGGAAGTCTTCCCCGGCATTCCCGCCGTGCCGGGGCTATATTGCGGAGCGACAGACGCGCGGCATTACGCGCCGTTTTCAGAGTCCATCATGCGGTTCGCGCCGTTTATCCTAACCTCGGACGAGCTGGCCACCGTCCACGCCGAGAACGAGCGGGTGTCGGTCGCCTCGCTGGGCGCGGCGGTGAAATTCTACCGCAGGGTGATCGAAAAATTCTGCCAAGCGGGAGGGGACGAAGGATGAAAATAGAAAAACCGCGCGGCACATACGACCTGCTGCCGGACGAAACGCGGAAATGGCAGGCGTTGGAGGACGACCTGCGCCGCATAGCCGAACTTTATGGGTTCGGCGAGATCCGCTTCCCGATGTTTGAGCACACCGAGTTGTTTATGCGCGGCATGGGCGAGACGGGCGATGTTGTGCAGAAGGAAATGTACACCTTCCAAGACAAAGACGGGCGTTCGCTGACCCTGCGCCCGGAAGGGACGGCGTCGGTGGTGCGCGCTTTCATCGAGCACGGCCTGCATATGTCGGCGTTACCCTTCAAATGCTTCTATATCGCGCCCAATTTCCGGTATGAAAAGCCGCAAAAAGGACGTTACCGCCAGCATGTCCAGCTCGGCATCGAATGCTTCGGCGCGGCTGAGCCGCAAGCCGATGTTGAAGTGATCTCTTTTGCCCATACCGTTTTGCGGGGGCTGGACGCCGAACTGCACATCAACTCGATCGGATGCAAAGAGTGCCGTCCTGTATACCAGCAGAATCTGAAAACTTGGCTGTCAGCCCAATCGGAAAAGCTGTGCGAAAACTGCCGCACCCGGCTTGACCGCAACCCGATGCGGGTGCTGGACTGCAAAGTGGAAACATGCGCCGCCATTGCGGAAAAGGCTCCGAAAATCAACGAGAACCTCTGCCCGGGCTGCGCGGATTTTGCCGCCCGGCTGGACGTCCTCCTCACGGCGTCCGGCATCCCGTTTGTCCGCGACCCGCGCATCGTCCGGGGGTTTGACTACTACACCGGGACGGTGTTTGAATTTATCTCCCATCAAATCGGCGCGCAGGGGACGATTTGCGGCGGCGGCCGGTACGACGGGCTGGTGGAAGAATTGGGCGGCCAGCCCACCCCCGCGCTGGGGTTCGGCATGGGCTTAGAACGTCTGCTGCTGGCTCAAGAGGCTATGGCGAAGAAAGAACAAGAGAAAACGTACAGAGGGATTTACCTCGCGCCGATGGGCACGGTTGAAGAATGCGTTCGATTGTGCCGGGAGCTGCGGGAGCTGGGCGTCCGAGCCGAAACCGACCTTTGCGCCCGCAGTTTGAAAGCGCAGATGAAGTATGCCGACAAGATCGGGGTCAAGTGTGCGGCAGTCATCGGCGATGATGAACTGGAAAAGAGCAAAATGACGCTGAAAGATATGCAGACAGGCGAAACAGCCCCTTGTGCGTTGAATGCCGGAGCCATCGTGAAGCATATGAATTTACTGGTTGAGGTGGAATACACATGAAACGGACACACACTTGCGGGGAACTCCGCATAGAGCATATCGGGCAAACCGTCACCCTCTGCGGATGGGTGCAGCGGGCGCGTGACCTAGGCGGGCTGATTTTCATCGACCTGCGCGACCGGGCGGGGATCACTCAATGTCTGTTTAACACAGACAACCCGCTGGCGGGCGAGGCGGCGCAGGTGCGCGGCGAATGGTGCCTCGCCGTAACCGGTACGGTGCGCGAGCGTTCGAGCAAGAACAAGAATATCCCCACCGGCGACATCGAACTTGACGTGACGGGGCTGACCGTCCTGTCCCGGGCGCAGACGCCGCCCTTTGAGATCGAGGATGATTGCAAAGCCAACGAACTCCTGCGGCTGGAGTATCGGTATCTCGACTTGCGCCGCCCGGTTTTGCAGCACAATCTCGCCGTGCGCCACCGCGCCATGCAGACGGTAAGGCGGTATCTCGACGGCAAAGGGTTTTATGAGATCGAGACGCCGATGCTGACGGCCTCGACGCCGGAGGGTAGCCGGGATTATATCATCCCTTCCCGTCTGCATAAAGGCAAATTCTACGCCCTGCCGCAGTCGCCGCAGCAATACAAACAACTTTTGATGGTGGCCGGGATGGATAAATATTTCCAGTTCGCCCGCTGCGCCCGCGACGAAGACCTGCGCGCCGACCGCCAGCCGGATTTCACCCAAATCGACATGGAAATGAGCTTTGTTGACGTGGAAGACGTTTACACCCTTGCCGAAGGGATGATCGCCGGCCTGTTCGGGGCGTTCGGGATCGAAATCCCCCTGCCGCTGCCCCGGCTGACATGGCATGAAGCAATGGAACGCTACGGCAGTGACAAGCCCGATACCCGCTTCGGCTTTGAGCTGCGCGACCTGACCGAGGCGACGCGCGGATGCGGCTTCGGCGTTTTCGCCAACGCCCCAAGTGTGCGCTGCATCGTCGTTGACCATGAGTTTACCCGAAAAGAGATCGACGCCCTGACCGAGTTTGTCAAAGGGCTGGGCGTGAAGGGGTTGGCCTGGCACAAAGCCGAAAGTTCGAGCTTCGCCAAGTTTTTGAGCGAAGACGAACTGGCCGCTATCCTGCGAGTCGCAGGAGCTAATGGCGCGCCCGGCGCGCAAGACGGGGGTGGAAAATATACGCTGTTTGCCATTGCCGACGAAGACGGGCTGGTCAAAACAACGCTGGGCGCGCTTCGTTTAGAGTGCGCGCGAAAACTGGATCTTCTCAAACCGGATCAATACAATTTCCTCTGGATCACCGAGTTCCCAATGTTTGAATACAGCCAAGAGGAAGGGCGTTTCGTCGCCCAGCATCACCCGTTTACCGGGCCGATGGAGGAGGACATCCCGCTTCTAGACGGGAAAGACTTGTCCAAAGTCCGTTCCAAAGCCTATGACATGGTCTGCAACGGCTATGAGCTGTGTTCGGGTTCCATCCGCATCCACGACGCCGGGGTGCAGGCCAAAGTATTCGACCTGCTCGGCATCCCGGAAGACGAAATGCAGCGGCGTTTCGGGCATATGCTCAAAGCGTTCACCTACGGCGTGCCGCCGCACGGCGGCATCGGCTTCGGGTTCGACCGTCTGGTCATGCTCCTCTGCCAAACCGCCAACATCCGCGACGTGGTGGCCTTCCCCAAAACACAATCGGCCGTTGAGCCGATGACCGGCTGCCCTTCGGACGTGGACGCGAAACAGTTGGAGGAACTGGGGATCGGGCTGGATATGGAGTGAGAACTGATGGAAATAATAAAACTTGAACCACACGCAAAGAAACAGGCTTCTGATGTTATGGCTGCTGCGTTTTTTGATTATCCGATGTTTGCCCCTATTTTTCCCGACCTGAAAAAAAGAGCAAAAAAAATGACATGGTTTTTTGAAAAATGTATTCAGGTTTCTTTGCGTTATGGTTCTGTATTTGCCACCTCTGATCTGTCAGGAGTTATGCTTATCCTTTCACCTGGTTATACGAAACTGACACAATTTGATTATATTAAAAATGGATTTCTTTTGCTCCCATTTATTATGGGGTTAAAAAATTATGCAAAATTCGACGAGTATGAAAAATTTGCCGCTAAAATACAAGAATCTGTGTTGAATGAACGTGATTGCTATTATATTTTTGGTTTGGCTACCGATCCTGAAAAGCAAGGCAAAGGCATTGGCAGTGCGCTAATCAAATTTTTAATTGAAAAAGCTGATGCAGAAAAAATTCCGATTTATCTAAGAACGGAAACAAAAGACAATGCCAGATATTATGAAAAATTTGGATTTAAAGTTCTATACAATTCCCCTGCGCCAATATCAGATTTTGATATTTGGTGCATGTTAAGAGATGTTTAGAACGGATACGCAGTATAGGCAAATTACCGCAAGCGGTTAAGACTTATAAGGAGAACCAACCGCCCATGATCAACCTAGATAACGCCGCTGATACGCCTGTATGCCCGGCGGCACGGCAAGCCTTCCTTGACACGCTCGTGCTCGGAAACCCGTCGTCGCTCCACGCGGCGGGGCGGGAAGCCCGCGCCTGTTTGGAGAACGCGCGGACTGTTTTGCAGGACGCGCTGGACTGCGAGCGGGTGGTGTTCACCTCGGGCGGCACCGAAAGCATCAACCTCGCGCTGCGCAGCACAGCCGAAGCATATGGAAAAAAGAGAAAACACATTGTCACAACGACGTTCGAGCATCCCGCAACAGTCAACACCCTCTCGGCGTTGAAAGCTAGGGGCTTCACTGTTACCGAAGTACCGCCCCGCGCAGACGGGCGCATTCACCCGGAAGACGTTGCCGCCGCCGTGACGGGGGAGACGTTTCTTGTCACCGCAACGCAAGTGTGCGGCGAGACGGGGTCTTTGCTGGATGTGGAATCTCTTGCCGGATTATTAAGCGGACAGGACGTTTTATTTCATGTCGACGCGGTGCAGGGCTTTCTAAAATTCCCAGTCAGCGTCAAAAAGACAGGGATTGACCTTTTCACCGTTTCCGGCCACAAAGTCCATGCGCCGATGGGGGTGGGGGCGTTGGCCGTCTCGCCCCGCGTCCGTCTTGTGCCGCAGATCACAGGCGGAGGGCAGGAAGGCGGGCTGCGCGGCGGAACGGAGGCCTTGCCGCTGATCGCGGCATTCGCGGCGGCGATCAAAGACTGGACGGCGATTGACCCCGAACTGACACGGGTTGCCGCGGAACGGCTCTCTTTATCCGGCTGGACGGTTATCCCTGCGTACGATGCGCCCATCCTGTCGGCGGCGCACCCCGGCATGAAGGGGGAAGTCATGGTAAGGATGCTGTCGGATCGGGGCGTTTTGGTTGGGAGCGGGTCGGCCTGTTCGCGCGGCAAGAAAAGCGCGGCGTTATTGAGCATGAAACTGCCCGCGTGGGTGCCGGACAGCGTGATCCGCCTGTCGTTTTCACGGTTTACCACAATGGAGGAGCTGGAGCGCGCCCTGACGATTATCGACAGCATCCGTCACAATTCCGCAAAGATAGAATAGACTGTTAGTAGGAGCCTGAAGGCTTACTATGATGAAGGAGCAGTATTCTATGTCAAACGAAGTTGGGCGGCATAAAAAGTTCGTTCACGAATGCGAAAGACCGGTCGAAGTTCATGAGGAAATCGGCATAGCCGTTCCGGTGACAGTGCGTGCCGAAGCCGAGGTCAAGGACGTTAAGATCCGCTGCAACGGCTGTGAAGTACACGAAGGGGGCAATTGCCCCGGCAGACCCCACGCCGTGAGCAAATTTGTCGTCAGTCAGCGGATCGAACTGGATATTCCGATCGAGTTTGAGTGCGAAGTTGACGTCGGCGAAGGACATATCAATTACGACGTGCTGGAAGACAACTGCGGCTGCCACGGCCGTGAGCGCGAAAACGGCGAAGAAGACAAAGGCTACAGGTATTACAAAAAATAGCCTTTACAAATGATGATTCTCTCCCTATCTTGGAAACCCCGCGTCCGGCTCTCAGGACGCGGGGTTTTGGTAAAGTTGCCATATATAGAGGGGCGCAAAATTTCCTTGACAAGCCCGCCGCGCTGCTGGAGATCATTCTGTATCAGGGGGGGTTGTGAGGGGGGATTTCGCGGATAAGTAAGCGGAGAAAATATAATACTCTACCTTTTTCTCGTCAAACTCGCAAACGATGCGAATGATCCGGTAATGCTCTTGTGGCGGATAAGTTGAACTGAGGCCAGCGGCAAGATTTAACCCAGTCTGCAAAACAACAGAAGTGTCAACCTTGTCAATCAACTCTGCCTGCTGTAGGTTATGGTACAGGAAACCACCGTTCGTTGTCATGTAATAATGATTATACCATGTGATGGATCGGGGGATTTCATCCGTAAAGTCCAGCGTAAGGTCAATACCCACTCCCGGCAAAAAATCATCGCGTTCCAACTGAGCTGTTAAAATGTCAAAGCATTCCACAGGCAGTATCCCTTTATCCTCTTCGATCATAATGCCGTCAAACACATATGTAACGCCGGGGGTTGCCATTTCCAGCTTCTCCGCGCTGATATGTGCCGCATTGCTGTAGTATACATCAGCCGAATTATGATCGTTCATAGTATGATCATCCTTATCATTTTTTTCTCCGCCGACAGAACAAGAAGCAAACACCAAGAGTAATAAAGTCAACAAAGTCAAGCATATGAACCTTTTCATTAGCTTGGTCACTCCTTCAATTTAATGGGATACGGTGTTTGTTGTGTTCTGTCCACGCCCGATGTCAACCGACATTCATGAAGCATCACCATCCTATTGTACGCAAGGGGTAACCCCCCTTTTGCTGTACTATACCACACAAAAAGCAAAAAAGAATGTGGTATAGGTATGAACTTTTATGAACTATCGTATGGTTTAGTATGGTATCGTGTGGTAAACGCGAAAATTTTTTGTCCATCACGCGGACTATGCCCCGGCAAACAACCCCCTCCGGCTTCTCAACTCACCCTTTACACCGCCCCTTAATTGTGATATACTGCCATTTGACCGCCAAGCGTACGCTGGGCGTTGAATAACAAGGAGGCTTGCATATGAAACGCAAAACAATGGACGGCAACACCGCGGCGGCGCATGTGGCGTACGCGTTCACCGAAGTCGCGGGCATCTACCCCATCACCCCCTCCTCCAATATGGCGGAATATGTAGACCAATGGTCGGCGCAGGGGCTGAAAAACCTCTTCGGGCAAGAAGTCCGCGTTGTGGAAATGCAGAGCGAAGCGGGCGCGGCGGGCACGGTTCACGGCTCCCTGGCCGCGGGCGCGCTGACGACGACGTTTACGGCGTCGCAAGGGCTCCTGCTGATGATCCCCAATATGTATAAAATCGCGGGCGAACTGCTTCCGGGCGTCATTCATGTTTCGGCGCGTGCGTTGGCCAGCCACGCCCTCTCGATTTTCGGCGACCACTCCGACGTGATGAGCTGCCGCCAAACGGGCTTTGCCATGCTGGCCTCCACCAACCCGCAGGAAGTCATGCACCTCGGCGCGGCCGCCCACCTTGCGGCTATTAAAGGGAAAGTCCCCTTCCTGCATTTCTTCGACGGCTTCCGCACCAGCCATGAGATGCAGAAGATCGACGCGTGGGATTACGAGGAACTGGCCGGTATGCTCGACATGGGTGCCGTTCAAGCCTTCCGCGACAATGCCCTCAACCCCGACCATCCCGTCCTGCGCGGCACGGCGCAGAACCCCGACATCTTCTTCCAGGCGCGTGAAGCCTGCAACCCGTACTATAACGAACTGCCCGGTGTTGTTGAAGGCGTTCTCGATGAAATCAACAAAAAAGCCGGAACCGATTATAAACTCTTCAATTACTACGGCGCGCCCGATGCCGAACGCGTCATCATCGCTATGGGCAGCGTCTGTGATACCATTGAAGAGACCATCGACTACATGCTGGCACGCGGCGAAAAAGTCGGCCTGATCAAAGTCCGCCTTTACCGCCCGTTTGCCGCCGACCGTTTCATTGCGGCCATCCCCAAAACCTGCAAACAGATCGCCGTGCTCGACCGCACCAAAGAACCGGGCGCGCTGGGCGAACCGCTCTATCTTGACGTCGTCACCGCCCTGAGCGAAAACGGCCTGTCCATACCCATCGTCGGCGGGCGTTACGGCCTCGGCTCAAAAGACACCCCGCCCAGCAACATCCTCTCGGTCTATAAAAACCTCTCGGAGAGCAAACCGAAGAATAAATTCACCGTCGGCATCACCGACGACGTGACCAACCTCTCGCTGCCGATCGGCGAAGACCCCGACACCACCCCCAAAGGCACCGTTTCCTGCAAGTTTTGGGGGCTGGGCGCCGACGGCACCGTCGGAGCCAACAAAAACTCCATCAAGATCATCGGCGACCACACCGATAAATACGCCCAAGCCTATTTCTCCTACGACAGCAAGAAGTCGGGCGGCGTAACCATCAGCCATGTCCGCTTCGGCGATGAACCGATCAAATCGACCTACTTCGTTAAAAAGGCCGACTTCGTCGCCTGCCACAACCCCAGTTATGTGGACAAATACCACATGGTCGAGGACATCAAACCGGGCGGCGTCTTCCTGCTGAGCTGCGATTGGGACATCGAGGCACTGGGCAAACACCTCCCCGCCCCGATGAAGCGTTACATCGCTTCCAACAACATTAAACTCTATACCGTGGACGGCATCGGTCTGGCTCGCTCGATCAACAAGCGCGGCCTCGGCGTCAATGTCATCCTGCAAGCCGCCTTCTTCAAACTGGCCATGACCAGCATCATCCCGCTGGACGACGCCATTCAGTACATGAAGGACGCCATCGTGAAAAGCTACGGCAAAAAGGGTCAGGAAATCGTCGACATGAACTGGAAATGCGTGGATGCGGGCATCGAGAATGTGCGCGCTGTCGCCGTTCCCGCCGGATGGGCGAAAGCCGAAGGCGATTACCCGGCGCACAATGTCACAGGCGACCGCCCCGAACTGGTCAGCTTCATCAAAGACGTTCTCATTCCCGTCAACGGCCAGCGCGGCGACCATCTCCCGGTCTCCACCTTTAAGGGCGTTGAGAACGGCACATTCCCGCAGGGTTCCGCCGCCTACGAAAAACGCGGCATCGCCGTTGACGTTCCCGAGTGGCTCCCGGAAAACTGCATTCAGTGCAACCAATGCTCCTACGTCTGCCCCCACGCCGTCATCCGCCCCTTCGTGCTGGATGAAAAAGAAGTGGCAAGCGTTCCGGCTCTCTGCAAGAAAACCAAGATGACTGGAAAAGGGCTGGACGCCTATCAATACTCCGTCACCATCTCGCCGCTTGATTGCTCCGGCTGCGGCATTTGCGCCAACATCTGCCCTGCCAAAGAAAAAGCGTTGGTGATGAAACCGCTGGAGAGCCAGCTCCCCATGCAGCCTGTTTACAATCAGCTCTTTGAGCAAGTTGCCGAAAAATCGGCCGTTTATGACGCCTTCAAAGTCAGCGGCGTCAAAGGCAGCCAGTTCAAACAACCCCTGCTTGAGTTCTCGGGAGCCTGCACAGGCTGCGGCGAGACGCCCTATGCCAAACTGGCGACCCAGCTCTTCGGCGACCGGATGTATATCGCCAACGCCACCGGCTGCTCCTCCATTTGGGGCGGCAGCGCGCCTTCCACACCTTATACCGTCAACAAAGAAGGCAAAGGCCCGGCGTGGAGCAACTCCCTCTTTGAAGACAACGCCGAATACGGCTTCGGCTTCATGCTGGCGGTCGAACAACGCCGCAGCAAGATGGCAGACGAGATTCGCAAGATGATCGCTGTGGATTATTGCGACGGCGATCTGAAAAAGGCCGGGCAGATGTGGCTGGACGCCATGAACGACGGAGAAGCCTCCAAAGCCGCCTCCGCCGCGCTGATCGCCGAGCTGAAAGAGTGCATCGTCCCCATTGACGCAAGCATTGAGTGGCTCAAAGCCAATATGCCCGATCATTTGGATGAAGCGGTCAAAGCCAAAGCAGCCGGGGAAACCGTTTGCCTCTGCGACGCTTGCCAAGCCGGGAAGAGAATCCTAGCGAATCAGGATATGCTGACCAAAAAATCCATTTGGGCTTTCGGCGGCGACGGCTGGGCCTACGACATCGGGTTCGGCGGCCTTGACCACGTCATCGCTTCCGGGCAGGACGTCAACATCCTCGTCTTCGACACCGAAGTCTACTCCAACACCGGCGGCCAGGCCTCCAAAGCCTCGCAGATCGGTCAGGTTGCCCAATTTGCCGCGGCGGGCAAAGAACATGCCAAAAAAGACCTCGCCCAAATCGCCATGTCCTACGGCTCGGTCTATGTCGCGCAGATCGCTATGGGCGCCGACTACAACCAAACCATCAAAGCCTTCATCGAAGCCGAGAGCTATAAAGGCCCCTCCATCATCATCGCCTACGCGCCTTGCATCAACCATCAGGTGAAGGGCGGCCTGCTCAACGCCATGGGCGAGACAAAGGAAGCGGTCGCGGCCGGGTACTGGCACAATTTCCGCTACGACCCCCGCCTGAAAGAGGAGGGCAAAAACCCCTTCCAGCTCGACAGCAAAGCCCCGACCAAGCCCTACAAAGACTTCATCGGAGCCGAAGGCCGGTATAAAACCCTGCAAATCCAATTCCCCGAACGCGCCGAGGCGTTGTTTGAGAAAGCCGACAAAGCGGCGCAGGATAAATACAGGGTGCTGGCCAATTACGCCAAATTGTTTGAGGATTAA
>Ga0082212_10000380_pt1 | contig 65180 bp, 51 predicted proteins | sample TergutNt197P3_FD_71548 | JGI IMG/M metagenome (GOLD analysis project Ga0082212, IMG submission 71548) | Neocapritermes taracua P3 segment gut microbial communities from Petit-Saut dam, French Guiana - Nt197 P3 | ecosystem: Host-associated > Arthropoda: Insects > Digestive system > Gut ... | reverse complement strand
GCTTTAACGGCATTTAATCCGCCAGCGCTGGTAGTGGTGAGTCCACAACCATAGCGAGTATCTTCAATAAAGGGAATGTCTCCAGGGACTCGTTCATCACGCAAGAATCCGTCTTGCATCATGTTGCCCCCAGCGCTAAAGCCGTTGGCACTTGCCGCATAGTTAAAACGATACTTCCCGACAAAATCGTATTCAATCAAGGCACCAGGATAGATAGAGCCATACGCCACGTTGCGGTTCGCACCAGAAGAAACAGGATAGCCCGTTTGTTCAACGAAATTGCCTGTTATGTTGGTAGCTTTGAGTACTTGTTCCCCCGACATAGCAGCACGGGTGAGATTTACGTAGCGTTGGGCAGGCGTGGTAGTGGCGGTGTTAACCCAATAGCCTGGTTGCGGACGTTCGGTGGCAAAATCAGCTAAGGTAAGAGCACCCCCCCCCGTCGGTGTTCCCGTGGCATCACAAGGGTACCATTCTTCATCGTCTTTGTCGTAGACGCGATAGCGTGTATCGAGAACGCCACTACTACCAACAACTTCATCGTAGTAGTACACAGGATTGCCTGCGTCGTCTTGAACGGGTGAGCCCCCATCCATCAACGGGCGATAGTAGCTGGGAGCATCCGTGAGCGCGAGCGCTTCGGCGGGTTCCACAAAAGTAAAGACCATTGTTGGCAAAAGACCAACAACGAGCACAAATGCTACTAGTGCCCTGAAAAAGGGTGCGATTACGTGCTTAAATCCGGTCTGATTCCGTTTAAGACTCATTTGCCCACCTCACGTCCAGTATTCATTTGTTCGCTTTGCTTATAGGCGCGTCTATGTTGTATCCGTTTTACGTTTACTGTGCGCTTGCGTGCTACGTTTTTTGTGCGTTTGCTCTACGTTTGGCTCGCGCTTATTTCGCGTCTTGTTTGCGCTTGCCCTGTCTCCCCATGTCAACAACATATCTTCCTACAAACAGTTATTCAAAATAGTACATAGTTTATGACGATTATGCAACAGTTCTGTGTAACACTTCTTCACATTTTCTACAAAACTGAGCCCCCAGATGTTGTTATTTCACACAGGTTTACACGCAACATCCTGCCCTTATGGACAGGTATGGCATTGTCATTGCGAGGAGTACGCGTAGCGTACGACAAAGCAACCTAGTCGTTGATGGGCAGGTTGAAAGGTTTTAGGTTGTTGCCTGGACGGTATGGACAGGGGACGGCACTGTGTCCACTTTCACCACAGAGCGCGCGCAACAAACGCCGAACCAGCATCTGAGTGGTTGCTGTCGAAGGGGTCGAAGTTCTCTCTGAACACCAATTAGTATCTTACTATGATTTCAGCAGTGAAGCGCACGAAGATTCGCAGAATCTGAGTAGCGGAACGGGTGAACTGAGACCCCTTCGACAGCAACCGCGAAGGGATCGAGGTTCTCTCTGAACACTACAAAGAAAGTTCGGATTTTACCGTTTCGGCAAGGGTTTGGGCGATGCGTTCGGCAAGAACAGAATCAAACGCTTCCACCATGACCCGAACAAGCGGTTCGGTTCCACTCGGACGAATGAGCACGCGCCCCGTTTCCCCCATTTCCTTTTCTGCCGCTTCAATGGCTGAAAGAAGTGTGGTATTTGTTGACAGACCAGCCTTATCAACGCCCTTAACATTGATGAGCACCTGAGGAACGCGCTTCATCACCGACGCAGCTTCTTCGACGGTTTTTCCTTGGCGCTTACATGCTGCAAGGAATTGCGCTGCCACTAAAAGCCCATCACCTGTGGTGTTGTGCTCAAGCATGATAAGGTGCCCGCTTTGTTCACCACCAAGAACACAGCCTTTTTCAATCATGGCTTCTAATACATAGCGGTCGCCCACTTTCGTCTGTAAAACCTCAATCCCCGCTTCGCGCATGGCGTGGAAAAACCCAAGGTTTCCCATAACGGTTGTTGCAACCATATTGCCTTTAAGCACGCCGCGTTGTTTCATGTCAAGAGCGCAAACCGCTTCTATCATGTCGCCGTCAATTTCAAGACCGTCCGTTCCGACAATCATAACGCGGTCAGCATCGCCGTCATGGGCAATGCCCACATCAGCGCCTGTTTCTTTCATGAGGTCGTGCAAGAAATCCAAACAAGTCGAACCGCAGCCGACGTTGATGTCAAGTCCGTTGAAGTCATCGTTAATGGTGGTTACGTGCGCACCCAGCCGACGCAGCGCTGCTTCGCTCGTAAGCGCCGAAGCCCCATGCCCCACATCGAGCGCAATATGTAAACCTTCAAAGTTAATTCCCTGTTCAAGTATGGAATTTACCACGTTTTCGATATACATTTCGCAGCCCGACTCAACAGGAATGGCAACGCCAACCGCGTCTCCCGAAGGCAAATCTTCGCCTTTCGCTCCCCCTTCTAAAACGAAGGTTTCCACCTGCAGTTCAAGGGCATCGGAAAGCTTGAAGCCTTGGGAATTGAAGAATTTGATGCCGTTGTATTCGGGAGGATTGTGCGATGCCGAAATGACGATTCCGCCATCACCGTGAAGTTTGCTCGTGAGAAGTGCGATACCAGGAGTCGGAATAATGCCCGCAAGCAGCACGGTTCCGCCCATGCTCATTATGCCTGCCGCCACGGCTGATTCCAGCATGTCACCCGAAAGACGAGTGTCTTTCCCCACTACAATAGTTTTTCCGAGGAAAACAACGGCTGCTTGCCCAAGTTTAAAAGCGATATCGCAGGTCAATTCTGTGTTTGCAATGCCGCGGACACCGTCGGTTCCGAATAATTGAGCCATTATTTACCTCGCTTCACGTATTGCTCGTGCAGACATATTCCCCCCAAAGGACGCTCTTCGTCCGTCATGCGCATATTGAGTTCTGCACTGAGCTCATCAAGAGATATGTCGAACCTCCCCAACACCACCAAAAGGTGATAGACCAAATCGGCTATTTCATAGCGAAGGTGGTCGGCGTCTGCTTCGTGCGCCGCTTCCACCACTTCAAGCGCTTCTTCGGTGATTTTGTCGAGCACGAGTTGTAGGTCAGACTCCAAGAGTCGATAGGTGTAGCTTTCTTCCCCTGCGCTACGCCGTGCCTCAATAGTTTTCGCAAGAGCCTCAAGCGTTGCTGCTATCTGCGACGAAACGTTTCCCTCATTAAGTGGTTCGTTTTCGTTTTGAGTTTTAGGAATATAAGTCTTGTAAGACATAGCGGCGCTTCTTCCTTGTTTCTTGTACACATATCAACCTGCATATCAACGACTAGGTTGCTTCGTCACTGCGTTCCTCGCAATGACAGTGCCGTCCCTGCTCCAAGTATTCCTCGCAATGACGGAGAGCTGCTGCGTTGTTCGCAATGAAAAAGGGCGCTCGAAGGCGCCCTTTTTCCTAGTTATTCTTCGTCGTCTAATTCTGCTTGCGGCGCATCAACGTCAACAATGGACATGCCTGACAAACCGTTGAACCGCGGTCCGAGAAGCGCATCGAGTTCTTCAAGATTGCGCTGGTAGGAACGAGGCGGCAAGGCTTCGCCGAGCATATCTTCCCCATCGGTATTGAAAGTCGGCGGTTCATCCCCACCGATAAGAATCGTATCGTCAGGCGAGAAAACCATGTCAAGAAGCTGACTCATGTCATCATTTGACGCCGCCAGACCATCTTCGATGATATAAAGCAGGTCGTGGTCTTCCAAGCCTTCTTTGAGTTCTTCAATCGCCTTGACTCCAATGCCTTCAATGCGAAGCAGGTCTTCTTCGGTATGACCCATTAAATCGGCAACAGTTTCAATACCCGCTTCGGAAAACTTGTTTGCCCAGCGCTGCGACACGCCCAAATCATCGTAGATGTAAAGGCGCGCATCTTCGTCCGAAAGGTTGTGCAAACGCTGACCAAGTCCCATGCCGTTGAAGTAGTTGCCGTAATTGACCCCCATGTTGAGGTAATTTTCGTTGTCAAGCGACCAATCCTGCGGCTGTGGAAGCAGCTCTTCGATATCGCGCAGTGCATCAGGTGCGAAGTCGGGGAGATTGTCGCCCGAAACGCGTCCGATGGGATGTCCTTTGTAGGTGAGTCCAATCTTGCGATAGCGCGAAAGCCCTGTTCCTGCAGGTATGGGCTTGCCGATGATAACGTTTTCCTTAAGCCCTGCAAGGCGGTCGGTCTTGGCTTCGATTGCCGCATCGGTTAACACCTTGGTGGTTTCTTGGAAGGACGCAGCCGAAAGCCAGGAATCCGTTGCCAAAGAAGCCTTCGTGATACCTAAAAGCAGCGGTTGTCCCACGGGAGGCTCTCCTCCTTCGAGCACCAGCTTGTTCGCGATTTTCTCGAACTCGAAGCGATTGACCTGACGACCAGGCAAATAGTCAGACTTACCCGCATCCAAAACGACCACTTTGCGCAGCATCTGGCGCGCGATAACTTCGATGTGTTTGTCGTTAATATCAACGCCTTGGCTGATATAAACGCCTTGTACCTGAGAAACGATGTAGCGCAAGGTTGTGTTCGGGTCGGTTAAACGCAGCAAATCGTGCGGGTTGACCGAACCTTTCGTCAGCTGTTGCCCCACCTTCACTTCGCAGGTATCAACCACACCAGGAAGCATCTGGGCACGCGCTGAAATCACGTATTCGCGGATATTCCCCTGGTCATCGTGGATGGTCAGAGTTTTCGTCAGCTTGTCGTTGGCAATTTGCAGCGTACCTGCAATTTCGGCAAGCACTGCCTGACCTTTAGGCCTGCGTGCTTCGAAAAGTTCGGTAACACGCGGCAAGCCGTGCGTGATGTCCTCACCAGCGACACCGCCCGTGTGGAAGGTACGCATGGTAAGCTGGGTTCCTGGTTCGCCGATTGATTGCGCGGCGATAATGCCCACTGCCGTGCCGATGTTGACAGGACGCGAAGTGGCAAGATCCCAACCGTAGCATTTCTGGCATACGCCGAAATCGGCGTGACAGGTCATAACCGTGCGGATGAGTACTTCTTCGATGCCGTTTTCCTGGATGGCGCGCAGCTGTTCCATACCAGTAACGTGTTCGCCTGCACCGATGATAACCGAACCATCTTTGGCTTTAACCTCTTCGAGCAAGCAGCGTCCGATGAGGTTTTCATCCAAAAAACCTTTTTCATCGAAGAGAGAATAGGTAACACCGTCGGTCGTTTCGCAGTCGAGTTCGCGGATGATAACATCTTGGGCGACGTCCACCAGACGACGGGTAAGATAGCCCGAGTCCGCGGTACGAAGTGCGGTGTCGGCAAGACCCTTACGAGCGCCGTGTGTTGAAATAAAGTATTCGAGAACCGACAAGCCCTCGCGGAAGTTTGCCTTGATGGGGCGGTCGATAATCTCACCTTTCGGGTCAGACATAAGACCGCGCATACCCGCCAGCTGGCGAATCTGCTTGATGTTACCACGAGCGCCAGAAAACGCCATCATGTAGATGGGGTTAAACTTGTCGAAGTTGTTTGCCATGGCATCGCCCACCTCATCATTGGCGGCGTTCCATAAATCAACTACCTGCTTGTGGCGTTCATCACTTGACATAAGGCCCATTTCGTAGTCCTCGTCAATTGAGGCAACCTTCGCGTCATATTTCGCTAAGATTTCGTCCTTTTCAGGCGGCACGGTAGCGTCATACACCGAAACCGTAACACCTGCACGCGTTGCGTAGTGGAAACCTGCATCCTTCAAACCGTCCAAAATGGCAGGCATGTCGGAAAGTTCGTAACGATTACAGCAATCTTCAACGAGGCGTCCGATTTCCTTTTTGTTCATCTCGTAGTTAAGGTAGGGATAATCATCAGGCAATACATCGTTGAAGAGAATACGCCCGATAGTAGTTTCAATACGCTGCCCCGCCTTGCATTCCTCAAATTCGTTGTAGGCAGTTGCAACCTGTACGTCTTGCGAAAGGCGCACCCAGATTTTTGCCTGAAGGTCGAGTTCGGCACGAGCGTTGTAGCAGTTCATCGCGTCATCAAAGTCGATGAACGAACGACCCTCACCAGGGAAGCCGTCACGCGCAGCGGTTACGTAGTACAGACCGATAATCATGTCTTGTGTCGGAACCGTCAGCGGACGTCCATGCGCGGGTGATTTGATGTTGTTCGAAGAAAGCATGAGCACGCGCGCTTCTGCCTGGGCTTCGTTGGAAAGCGGCACGTGTACCGCCATTTGGTCGCCGTCGAAGTCAGCGTTAAAGGCGGTACAAACAAGCGGATGAAGGCGGATTGCCTTACCTTCCACAAGTACTGGCTCGAATGCTTGAATACCCAAACGATGCAAGGTGGGTGCGCGGTTCAAGAGCACGGGATGTTCGGTGATAACTTCTTCGAGCACGTCCCATACATAGCTAGCACCGCGGTCAACCGCGCGTTTTGCCGCTTTGATGTTTGCGGCATATTCGAGTTCAACCAGGCGTTTCATAACGAAAGGCTTGAAGAGTTCGAGAGCCATCTGTGAGGGCAAGCCGCACTGGTGCAGTTTGAGCTGCGGACCAACCACGATAACCGAACGACCCGAATAGTCCACACGCTTACCGAGCAGATTTTGGCGGAAGCGTCCTTGTTTACCTTTGAGCATGTCTGAAATCGACTTCAGCGGACGGCTGCCCGACCCAGTTACAGGGCGACCACGACGTCCGTTGTCGAAGAGCGAATCAACCGCTTCTTGCAGCATACGCTTTTCGTTGTTCACGATAATTTCTGGAGCCCCTAAGTCAAGCAGGCGCTTCAAACGATTATTGCGGTTGATAACGCGACGATACAAATCGTTTAAGTCGCTCGCGGCAAAACGCCCACCATCAAGCTGCACCATGGGGCGCAAATCGGGAGGGATGACAGGAACGACATCTAAGACCATGTCTGTCGGCTTGTTGACGCTCTTCAAAAATGCATCAACAACCTTCAAACGCTTGATAGCCTTGGCGCGCTTTTGACCTTTGCCCGTCGCAATGGTTTCGCGCAGTTCTTCGCCCGTTGCTTCAAGGTCAATTGCTTCAAGCAAGTCGCGCACCGCTTCGGCGCCCATGCCGCCCGTAAAATAATCGCTATAATTCAGGCGCATTTCGCGATAAAGACCTTCGTCAGAGATGAGTTGCTTGGCTTCAATCTTCATAAAGTTGTCGAAGGATTCGCTGCGCAAGGCCTTGCGCTCGTTAAATTCTTCGTAGATGTCGGCAACTTCTTCTTCAACTTCTTCAGGGGTCATGCGCTCGTCTTCGTCTGTTTCATCAACGAAATCATCAGCTTCAGGAGCGTAGTCGATTGAAAGCTTGCGTGTTACCTCGATAAGGCGGTCGCGCTCGGCATCCAATTCCTCTAAATCAGCCGCGAGTTCGTCGCGCAGTTCGTCGATATCTGCTTCGCGTGCTTCTTTGTCAACCGACGTAACGATAGACGAAGCGAAATAGAGCACCTTTTCCAATTCCTTCGGCGGAATATCCAACAGATAACCCAAGCGCGAAGGCGAACCCTTAAAGTACCAGATGTGGCTCACGGGAGCCGCAAGTTCGATATGCCCCATGCGGTCGCGACGCACTTTGGAGCGCGTAACTTCAACACCGCAGCGTTCGCACACAATACCCTTGAAGCGCACGCGCTTATACTTGCCGCAGGCACATTCCCAATCCTTGGTGGGTCCGAAAATCTTTTCACAAAACAAGCCGTCTTTTTCAGGCTTTAAGGTACGGTAGTTGATGGTCTCGGGCTTTTTGACTTCCCCGCGCGACCAGCTTCGTACATCTTCAGCACTCGCGAGCGAAATACGCAAAGCATCAAAGTTGTTCACATCGAATTCTGCCATTAGCCCTCCTCTCCATCAGTTGACGCTTCCTCGGTGGTTCCTCCGATTAAATCATCAGCTGCAAGACTGATTAAACCGTCCGCATCGCCGCCAATCAAATCATCAAGACCGCCGCCGAGTAGTTCGTTGGTATCATCTTCAAGACCTGAAACGTCTTTCATTAAATCACCTAGTTCAAGCGCGATATCTTTCAGTGAATCGGTTGCTTCTTCTTCCGTCTTTAAGGCGTCTGCCCGAATTGCGGCAAGCAAGGCGGAATCGGCGTCATTGGCTTCTTCGGTTTCGTCTGAAATGTCGCGCATGACCTGACCTTCGCCCTCAAGTTCAACATTGAGGCAAAGTGATTTCATTTCCTTGACCAACACCTTAAAGGATTCGGGAACTTCTGCCGCGGGGATGTTTTCGCCCTTAACGATTGCTTCGTAGGACTTCACGCGACCCGAAGTATCGTCTGATTTCACGGTGAGAATCTCTTGGAGCACGTGACTCACGCCGTAAGCGTAGAGCGCCCACACTTCCATTTCTCCGAAACGCTGACCGCCGAACTGGGCTTTACCACCAAGCGGCTGCTGGGTAATCAAGCTGTACGGACCAGTTGAGCGGGCATGAATCTTGTCATCAACCATGTGTCCGAGTTTCAAGATATAGCTTTGCCCCACCGTAATCGGCTCGCGGAATTGCTCGCCCGTGCGCCCGTCGAACAAAATCGCCTTACCTGTACGGGAAAGCTGCGGCACGAATTCTTCGAAAGCTTTCTTACCGTAGCGTTCCTGATGAATATTAAGAAGGTTCGTGTTGGCATGTTCGATAGCGTCCGAAATTTCTTTTTCAGTTGCGCCGTCAAACACGGGACTTGCAATGTGAATGGGACCTTCAACTACTTCGTTGGAATCGGCCTCGTCAGACCAGCCCCATTTCGCCGCCCAGCCCAAGTGACATTCGAGCAGCTGACCAACGTTCATACGAGAAGGAACGCCCAGCGGGTTTAAGATGATGTCGATAGGCGTGCCGTCTGCCAGGTAAGGCATATCCTCAACAGGCAAGATGCGTGAAATAACGCCCTTGTTTCCGTGACGTCCTGAAAGTTTGTCGCCCTGTTGAATTTTGCGCTTTTGTGCAACGTAAACGCGCACCAATTCATTGATGCCTGGAGACAATTCGTCGCCATCAAGACGCGAGAAACGGCTCACGCCGATAACGCGCCCACCTGCACCATGAGGAACCTTGAGTGAAGTGTCGCGTACCTCGCGCGCCTTTTCACCAAAGATGGCGCGCAAAAGCCTTTCTTCAGCAGTGAGTTCGGTTTCGCCCTTAGGCGTTACCTTGCCCACCAACACATCACCTGGGAACACCTCGGCACCGATGCGAATGATTCCATCACCATCAAGGTCAGAAATCATGTCATCAGAAATGTTCGGGAGTTCACGCGTGATTTCTTCGGGTCCAAGTTTCGTGTCGCGCGCGTCAATTTCGTATTCGGAAATATGGATGCTCGTGAGCAAGTCTTCGGCAACCACGCGCTCGGACACGATGATGGCGTCCTCGTAGTTGTAGCCTTCCCACGGCATATAAGCAATCATGAGGTTTTGACCAAGCGCCAATTCTCCGCCGTCACATGAAGGACCGTCTGCCAAGACGTCGCCTGCAGAAATTTCATCCCCTTTGCGCACGATGGGGCGATGGTTAATGCAACCACTTTGGTTTGAACGCTGGAATTTCGGAATAAGGTATTCGTCGTATTCGCCCTCGTCGTTGAGGATGATGATGGTCTGCCCGTCAACGTAGTCAACCACGCCTGAGCGCTGGGCTATCATGATTTCGCCCGAGTCGACCGCGATACGATGCTCAATGCCCGTCCCGATGAGCGGCGCGGCGGGACGCAAAAGCGGCACTGCCTGGCGCTGCATGTTCGAGCCCATGAGTGCGCGGTTCGCGTCGTCATGCTCGAGGAAGGGAATGAGCGAAGTTGCAACCGACACCATCTGGCGCGGAGACACGTCCATGTACTGAACGCGCTTCGGCTCGATTTCGTCGGGCTCACCAAAGACGCCGTTGCTGTCCTTGGTGCGGCACAAAATGCGCTTCGATTTGATAAGTTTGCCTTTTGCGTCCCGCGTTCCGAATTCGCGGGTTTCGGGGTCAAATTCATCGTTTGCCTGCGCAATAATGTAGTTTTCTTCTTCGTCGGCGGTCAGGTAGTCAACTTCGTCGGTCACCTTGCCGTTCACCACACGACGATAGGGAGTTTCAATAAAACCATACGGATTCACGCGCGCAAAACTGGCGAGCGAACCGATGAGTCCGATGTTGGGGCCTTCAGGCGTTTCAATCGGGCACATACGACCATAGTGGCTGGTGTGCACGTCGCGAACTTCAAAGCCCGCGCGCTCACGCGAAAGACCACCAGGACCGAGTGCCGAAAGACGGCGCTTGTTGGTGATGCCCGCAGCAGGATTTGTTTGATCCATGAACTGGGAAAGCTGCGAAGAACCGAAAAATTCCTTGACGGCGGCAACGATGGGGCGAATGTTGATGAGGCTTTGCGGCGTGATTTTGTCAGGCTCTTGCATGCTCATGCGCTCACGAACAACGCGTTCCATACGGGAAAGTCCGATACGGAACTGATTTTGGATAAGTTCCCCGACGGTCTTAATACGACGGTTGCCGAAATGGTCGATATCGTCAGTGGTATGTCCTTCGACGCCATCATGTAGCTGCACGATATATTGCATCGTTTTCACGATGTCGTCGGTGGTCAGCGTTGAGCTTTCGTTGTCGGGGTCAAACCCGAGCTTTTTGTTTATCTTGTAGCGACCAACTTTTGCCAGGTCATAGCGTTGCGGATTGAAGAACAAGCCATCCAGCAAAGTGCGCGCTGAGTCAATTGTCGGTGGTTCACCAGGACGGAAGCGCTTGTAAAGTTCGATAAGCGATTCTTCTTTGGTGGTAGCAGGGTCGCGGTCAAGGGTGCGCAGCACCATTTCGCTGTCGCCGAGCAATTCGATAATTTGCTCACGCGTTTCGGCAAGACCAAGGGCACGCAGCAGCAAAGTCGCTGGTTGCTTGCGCTTGCGGTCGATACGCACCGAAAGGATGTCGCGCTTGTCGGTCTCAAATTCAAGCCAGGCACCACGCGAAGGGATAACCTTGGCGTTATAGATGGTTTTATCAGAGGTTTTGTCGCGCTCAGTTGCGAAATACACACCAGGGCTGCGAACCAACTGCGAAACAACAACGCGCTCGGTACCGTTGATAATAAACGTACCTTGCGGAGTCATAAGCGGGAAATCGCCCATGAACACTTCTTGTTCTTGAATTTCGCCTGTTTCACGATTAATGAACCGAACTTCAACCATAAGCGACGCTTGGTAGGAAATATCTTTTTCCTTACATTTATCTACGCTGAATTTTGGTTCGCCAAAGGTGTGCTTGCCGAATTCGACACACATGTCCTTCGTTGAATTTTCGATGGGACTGATGTCGGTAAAAGCTTGGTCGAGACCGTCACTTTTGAACCATTCGAAACTTTCGATTTGAATGGCAATCAAGTTGGGGACGTCCATGACGTCAGGAATCTTGGCAAAGCTTTTGCGGTTCCTAAAAAGGCTGGTAGGAGTCGGGGTTTTTGTCTTAACCACGAGGCTGTTCCTCCTTCACGAAAGTAGAGAAATCAGTGAAAAATCACAATTTCTTAAAATATTACGCCGAGGAACAAATGTCAAGAAAAACTTTTTGAAAGTATGTATTTTTTCTGCGTTTTTGCTTTTTAACAGGGGGTTTGCGAGATGTTTTTTTGGGCTCGCCCGGCACCGTTTCCGCAATTTCGGCGCTTTTTCAACGCCCTTAGTCGCCCTCTGAAACCGTCTCGAACTTTTCTTTTTCGCGGGCAACAAAGTCGACGAGTTCTTGTTGCGAATGCACCAAAAGTTTGCGGTAGACATTCTTCACGTGAGTCTTTATCGTGTCCGCCGACACGCAAAGTTCCGCGCACATAGCACGGCGCGTTTTTCCCTCAGCCAAAAGAAACAAAATCTCCGATTCCCTATTCGTAAGGTTGTGCTCTTTTGAAAGGAAGAGTACCACAGCATCAAGAGCATCGATTGCCGAAGCCCCGTCGCCTGGACGCACGGTTCCCCAACCATATTTCAAGTTGTTGGAGTTGGAAAGGAACAGAGCAAAGGCTAAAAGAACGCACCCGTATAAGCTGCCCCACCCATACAAGAGGTTTGCGGGAAGCGACGCTGCTCGTGCGGCTATCACCGCAAGGCTACCCGCAAGAACGCCGAAGCACAAAGCCGCCCCCAAGCAAGAAGCAATCCAGGGAGCAGGCAGTCCCATATTCTTGATGAGGTAGGAACCAAGGCTCCACAAGACCAGGTCAAGGAAGCAAAAGCCGAGGAAGATAGTAGTGAATCCGATTGCAACATTCGTCTGGATGATAGATAAAAGGATAAAGCCCGCCGCAATGATGGGAAAGGCAATTTTGTACACCAGACGGTTGTAGTTCAAGCGGAAGAACACGATACAGAAAAAGACTGCCACCATAGCAAACACGTTAGAAACGAAATGCATTTCATCGCCGAAAGAATGGGCGCCCGTAAAAAAGACCCCCAGATACATGACGCCTACCGCCGAGCCTTGCACGAGTGATGTCGCGACGAACTTCACGGGAAAGTGCAACTTGATGTCATCTGCTTTTTGATAGTAGCGATTGTACGGAATACCCTTGATGCAGTGCCACAAAGAAACCGTGACCAAAACGCCGACAAGCGGCGTAGCGACAAAAAGGCAGATGTCGGGAGCATTAGCAAGAAAGACAAAGATGACCGCTGCTGCCAAAGTCCCAACAATCCCCTGGTAGATGGTATTTTGCGCACCAAGCCAGCCGAGCATCCGATTCATTTCGATTCGCAAGAATGCTCCTGCTCCTCCGAAAAGGAAGCTTGAAAGCAGATAGGGCAGCCAGTTTTCCACGCGTGGGTCAAGCACCCACAAGAGATGAAAGATAGCGGCGGTTACCAAAGCGGCACCGAGCAGCGGCAAGCGCGTCATGCTTTGCGGGGCTTTGCGCGTTTGCCTGAAAACGCCTGCCACTATCATGTGTGAAAACGTCAAACACGCAAGAGGGACTATCCATGAAGGAAGCGCGCCCAAAGAAGAAAACGGCAGCGCAGCGGGAAGAACAAGGTCGGGACCAACGCTGACGACCAGCATCCAAACAAGACAGAAGCAAAACGTAAGCCCAACGCAAAACTGCCTTTGCATTGAACGGATAAAATTTATGTAGATGCGCCTTCTGTCAAGAGACTGGTTAAAGAGACGCTTACTCACATCTTTCATATTAAATCGAGCTTTCCCCTGTTAAGCAATCTAAAACTAAATTCGTCAAGAAACAATAGCAAAGAATCTTTCCTTTTCGCAAGACAGAAATGACTTTTTTTCCTCACCCCTTGGGGTGAAATAACACCGACGAGGAATATCCCTAGAAAAGGCGAAGAAAGCGCGGGTGCGAATCGGTATGGTATTCGATAGTCAACTCAGCATACTCATGGCTAAAACCTTGGTGGATTCTGCCACACCTTTGGTTGAATAATTGGCCCTTTGGCAGGCACGATAGCTAAGCGCCACGGTACCTACCCTACCTCACCTGTCGCGTTTAGCTCTCGAAGTCAAGCGAAATTGGTCTTTACCCGATCACCCCCGCCAAGGACGCTTGACACTAAAGGGCTTGTGCCCTTTATGTGAAGCCGACCGAGGCATATGACTCGGTCGGCTTTTAAGTTTGAAGATGTCGCCTACGCAGAAGATGCGCGGAAGGATTGCAAGGGTCGTGTTGAAGGGTTGCAAGGGACGTGTTGAAGGGTTGCAGGGGTCGTGTTGAAGGGCGCGAAAGACTTCAAAGACTAAACTTCGTCCCGAAGCTTGACGAGTTTTTCACGGATTGCGGGGCTCAGGCGCTCACCTAAGGTGTTCTTGTATGCCACCTGAGGAGCCTCTTCGCTTTCCCGTTCAGCTTGAAGCGTTGCCATTTCCCAACTGAAATCGTTGGCGCTCATGCGGTCAACTCCGCCGCCGAATACGGTGTCTTGAATAGAACCGTCGCTGGTAACCACGAGGGTTTCTATCTTGCGCTCACGCGCATCGCGGGCGAGTTTTTCTATGACCTTGTCGGCGGAGTGCCCCGCAGGAGAAAACATAATGCGCACGTTGCCGATGGTTTCCACTTCCCCGCGCGAAAATTCATTGTGGGCACCGTCGAATACGACAATTGCCCGATATTCCCGCCCCGCAAAACTCGCCACGTCGTTAATGAGTTTTTCGCGTGCTTGATTGTAGGCGTCGTCAGTGTAGTCAGGGTCGACCACTTCTTTATAGCGATTCCCCGACCTCAACACGTTGTAGCCATCGATGATAAGTATTTTTTTGCGTGCCTTTACCATAAGTTTTCGTCATAGCGAGCGGTTTTGGCGCATCCATTCGTACATACATGCCGTTGCGGCTTGCGCAACGTTAAGCGAAGCAACCTTGCCTGCCTGGGGCAGCTTCACCAAGAAATCGCAACTTTCCTGCGTAAGCCGCGCAAGACCCTCCCCTTCGCTTCCCATGACAAGTGCCATCTTGCCCTTCAAATTCGCATCCCAAATAACTTCAGTTGCTCGCTCGCTCGCGCCCGCAATCCAGTAGCCCTCTTTCTTCAGGCGCTCGATAGTTTGAGCGATATTGGCAACCTGGCTCACGTTGATATGTGCAATTGCTCCCGCAGAACTTTTGTAGGTCGACGCGTTGACGTGTGCGCTGCGTTTATTCGGGATGACGATGCCGCTTGCCCCCACCACTTCTGCGCTGCGCGCAATGGCTCCTAAGTTTCCCGCATCAGTAATATGGTCGAGCAAGATAACAAGCGCTGCGCCCTCGTGTGCTTGCGCGTGTTGTTCTGCCGTATCAAGGATGGCTTGCACGTTGACGTAGGCAAAGGGCTTCGTTTTTGCCATAACTCCTTGGTGGCTTCCGCGTTCAGATTGTTTGTCGAGTTCTTTGCGCGGAAGAGTTTTTACGGGCACGTTTGCCTTCTTTGCTTTGCGCAAAATATCCTCGACCAACCCGTCGCGGACGAGATTGTCAGCAATTATCACTTCGCTTATCGGCACATGGGTGCGCAGCGCTTCGATAACAGGACGTTTCCCTTCAATATAGTCTGCCATAAAGGCTCACCTTTTCTTATCGTGACTTTCTTGTCGTGACTTTGCTATCGTAACTTTGCTATCGTAACTTTGTTTGTAGCACCTGAAGTGCGGTTTTCCGTGCCCATGCATCAACTTCTTCAAGCTGGACAAGGCTTTCCACTGTTTGCGCCCTGTGTTGTTCCATGACCGCCTCGACACATTCGGCAATGCCCAAATAGGTAGTCTCACGTGCCAAAAAGGCAGCGACTGCCATTTCGTTGGCAGCGTTCATCACGCAAGGAAGCGTGCCGCCCACCTCGCCCGCAACACGCGCCAAGTACAGGCAGCGAAACGTTTCTAAGTCGGGAGCCGCAAAATCGAGCGAGCCTAAAGTGCGAAAATCAAGCGGTTCAACAGGGGAATCCCAGCGCTCAGGGTAAGACAGCGCAAACTGGATAGGAATACGCATGTCAGTGGTTCCCAGATGCGCCTTGACCGACCCGTCGCTAAATTCAACCATCGAATGAATGGCGCTTTGCGGTTGTATCACCACGTGAATCTTGTCGTAGGGCATGGCGAAAAGATGATGTGCTTCAATCATTTCAAGCCCCTTGTTCATAAGCGTTGAAGAATCTATGCTGATTTTCGCCCCCATGGTCCAGGTTGGGTGAGCAAGCGCCGCTTCGGGTGTAATGTCGCGCAGGTCGTCAAGCGTCTTTCCTCTAAACGGTCCGCCCGATGCCGTCAGCCACAAACAGCGCACTTCATTCATGCTTTCCCCCAGCAGGCACTGATAGATTGCCCCGTGTTCAGAATCAATAGGAAGCAAGGTATCGGGGGTTGCGAGCTTCATAAGCAAATCGCCACCAACGACGAGGGATTCTTTGTTAGCAAGGGCTAACACCTTGCCTGCTTTCAGGGTCTCATAACTTGCTCGAAGCCCCGCGGCGCCCACACACGCGTTCACCACGATATCGGCTTCGGGAAGCTGCGTGAGCGCAATCATGTTTTTGGCGCCTACCGCAAGATGGGGCACCTTGAACCTGCGTGCTTGTTCTTCAAGAATATCAACGCGAGAATTAACGGCAAGCCCCACCACTTCAAGTTTGTCGGCATGTTTTTGCACCACGTCAAGCGTCTGTTGTCCGATGGAACCCGAAGAACCCAAAACAACGATGCGTTTTTTATCCGCCATAAGGGATACACCCGCCCACCACAAGCAAAATAGCAGCAGCTACCGAAACGAGAAACAGCGAATCGCATCGGTCAAGCAATCCTCCGTGTCCTGGCATAATAGTACCTGAATCTTTGAAGCCCGAATTGCGTTTGATGCGGCTTTCCGCCAAATCGCCCAACACGCCCAACAGTCCGCATACAAGCCCGAAAACAATCGCCTGTCCCATGCTCATCGACACGCCTGGGATAAAACTTATCCCTATCCAAATGAGAACTGAGCCAACCAGACCTGCGAAAAAGCCTTCCCAACTTTTCTTCGGAGAAGTGCGTGGCGCCAGCTTATGTTTTCCCAGCTTGCGTCCTACCAAATAGGCAAAGACATCGTTTGCCCACACACCTAAATACACCGCAAACAGCAAGATGCCTGCCCAGGGAAATTCGAGGGATTCCGCGCTGCGAATTATGATAAGCCCCGAAAGAAGCAAGCCCGTATAAAGTGCGCCAAAAAGGCTTACTCCCACATCGGCAACGCGGGCACGCATCCAAAACACGTACCAAATCAAAAGAACGACCACGAGAAGAACCGTTAAAAGCAAGGCTCCCATCAAGCCAAACAGCCAAACGCTCCACGGATAGAGCGCCGCACCCACCACACCTACAATTTCGTTGGGAAGTTTCGCGTCGGAACGAAGCATGTAGTAAAACTCACCCGCACAAATGCCTGCCGTTGCCGAAAGCATAATAACCGTGGTGAGGTCGTTGATAAAAATGCAGATAAGCGTAATGCAGAAATAAATAACGCTCGTGCGCAACCTGATTTGAAAATCGTTGGGATTTTTGAGCTTTTTAGGAGTCTTACCCCGCGCAAATTCCTTAATATCATCTTTTTTTGCCATCAGCTGCACCCACCCGCCCTAAAGCGCACCAAAGCGACGTTCGCGGCTTTGAAACTCGAGAATCGAACGCAGCAGTTCGTAGCGGTCAAAATCGGGCCAGAGCACATCGGTGCACACGAATTCGGCATAGGCAATTTGCCACAACAAAAAATTCGACACGCGCATTTCGCCACTCGTGCGAATAAGAAGGTCAGGGTCGGGAATGGCTGCGGTGTAAAGCTGCTCGGAAAAGCTTGCTTCATTGAGTGTTTCGCTCAACATTTTTTTATCTTGCCCTGCCACGGCGGCATCATAGGCTTGATTCATGAGGCGTTTTGTTGCATCCAATATTTCGGTTCTGGCTCCGTAGTTGATGGCAACAACCAAGGTCATGCCCGTATTATTCTTCGTCATGTCCCACGCAGCGCTAAAGGCATCGCGCGTTTTTTTGGGCAGTTCCTCAGAACTTCCAATGGTCATGACGCGCACCTGTTCCTTATGAAGTTCTTTGACTTCAGCAAGCATCGTTTGCGCGAAAAGATTCATAAGCCCCTTCACTTCGTCTTCTGGGCGCTTCCAGTTTTCCGAAGAAAATGAATAAATGGTCAGGTAGCGCACGCCCATGTCAGACGCACAACGAATGCTTTCGCGCACCGCTTCGATACCTGCTTTGTGCCCCATAAGGCGGCTTTTTCCGCGAAGATTTGCCCATCTTCCGTTGCCGTCCATGATGATGGCGATATGGTTCGGGATATGAGCCGTGTCCAACTTTGCTGGGTCAAGCCCTGCGGGGGGTGCGGGAAATATGTCATTTAAGGCCTTATGCACAACTCATCCGTTGCGAAAAAATATAACGCAGCGCTGTAGCGTTTATCGAGCGTTGCGGTGTTAGATTTCCATAACCTCGGCTTCTTTTTTCTTGAAAATTTCATCGATTTCGGCGATGTATTTGTCGGTCAGCTTCTGGCAATCGGCTTCTCCGCGCTTGGCATCGTCTTCGGAAACCTGCGAATCTTTCTTCAGTTTTTCGATGGCGGAATTGGCGTCGCGGCGAGAATTGCGCACGCTCACACGCGCTTCTTCGGCATAAGTTTTGCACTGTTTCACCAGTTCGCGACGACGCTCTTCAGTCGGTTGCGGAAAAGGCAGACGAATGACCGAACCGTCGTTTGAGGGGGTGACCCCCAAATCGCTCGACTGGATTGCGTGCTCGATTGCTGTCAGGCTCGACTTGTCCCACGGCTCGATAAGCAGCATGTGTGCGTCGGGGGTTTTGATAGCAGCCATCTGGTTGATGGGCGTCATAACCTCATAATAATTAACCTTGATGCGGTCGAGTACCATGGCATTCGCACGCCCGGTACGGACAGCCGCAAAGTTATCGCTTAAGTGGGCTACCGCTTTTTGCATGTGTTCTTCGGCAAGTGCCAATGTCTCGTCAATCATCGCGCTTCCAATCCCTTCGATTTAGTGCTTCGTGCTATTGTACCGTTGTTCCGACGTTTTCGCCGCGTAAAGCACGCGCGATATTCCCAGGAACCGTTAAATCGAAAACAATCATGGGTAAGTTGTTGTCCATACAAAGCGATGTTGCCGCCGAATCCATAACATGAAGCTCTTTTGCGAGCACCTCAAGATAGCTGATTTTTTCGTACTTGACCGCCTGTGGGTTTGTTGTCGGGTCGCTGTCATAGACGCCGTCCACTTTGGTTGCCTTGAGCAGACATTCCGCATCAAGTTCACACGCACGCAGCGCGGCTGTCGTGTCGGTGGTAAAGTAGGGGTTACCCGTGCCTGCAGCCAAAACCACAATGCGCCCCTTTTCAAGATGGCGAATGGCACGACGGCGAATATAGGGTTCGGACACTTCCTGCATGGAAATCGCGCTTTGCACGCGCGTGTAAATGCCTTGGCGCTCGAAGGCGTCTTGTAAGGCAAGGGCGTTCATGATAGTCGCAAGCATCCCGATGTAGTCAGCTTGGGAGCGATCCATGCCGTTAGCGCTTGCTGCCAGCCCGCGAAAGATGTTGCCGCCGCCGACAACAATAGCAAGTTCGATGCCGTCGTGCACAATATCCTTGATTTGAATGGCAAGATCCTCAACGACCTTTGGGTCGATTCCGTAACCGACATCTCCCGCTAGCGCTTCCCCCGAAAGCTTAAGAAGCACCCGTTTGTATTTATACCCTTTAGCCATATAACCCCTCCCATAGTTTCATGTAATGACATAGTACGAAAAAGAAACTGCCCGCGCAATCACCCGTAGCCAATTCCTGATTGGAATCTAATTGGAATCTGAACCAAGGGTTATTTCAAGCGTTATGGTTTTCCCGTCACGATTAAGTTCAACGCTCACCGTGTCACCAGGGTTCCTTGAGCGAATTTCAAGCATCAAATCGCTTGCGGAATAGATGGTCTTTCCACCGAACTTAGTGATGATGTCGCCCACTTCAACGCCCGCTTTGTCCGCAGCAGAGCCGCTGTGTACTTGAGTAATATAGGCACCGTGTGTCACCGACAAGCCATAACGTTGGGCAAGCGAAGGGTCAACCGAAGAAAGCGAAACGCCAAACTGCGCATGGGAAGGCGTTTTTCCCTCCATGATTTGCTGAGCAATATTGATGGCATAGTCAACGGGGATGGCAAAACCAACGCCTGAATAACTCCCTGAATAGGACGTAATAAGTGTGTTGATGCCAATCAAGCGACCGTCGGCATCCACGAGCGCTCCCCCTGAATTTCCTGGGTTGATGGCGGCATCAGTTTGAATCAGATTTGTGTAAACGGCCAAGTCTTCGCCATCTAAAGTTTCCATAATAGTCGAGCGGCTTGTTGCCGAAACAATGCCCGTTGCAACGGATTGTTCCAGACCAAAGGGGCTACCGATGGTCATCACCCATTGTCCGATAACCAGATTCGATGAAGTTCCGATTTCGATAGGGGTAAGCCCTGAAGCGTCACGCGCCTTGATAACGGCAATATCAGAACTCGGGTCAACCCCCACAATGTCGGCTTCGTAAACTTCGTCTCCAACGGTCACTTCAAGCGCATCGGCGCCTTCGATAACGTGGTGGTTGGTGATGATGTAGCCGTCTTCGGTAAGAATAACTCCACTTCCGAGTGAAAATTCAACAAAATCTTCCCCTGAGGAATCGCCGAAGAGGTCAAAGGGATTTGAACTCGCGTATACATCGATATTTACCACAGAAGGAAGAGTTTTTCGTGCCACGGCAACGGCAAGCGAATCGTCGACATCCGAAGCGTTGATGGCACTTCCGTTTGAACCGAGAACGATAGATGGGGAATTGTTTTGCGACGGTGCAGAAAGGGTGTTGTAAAACCCAAAGATGGTAAACATAACAAGGCAGGCGAGAATTGCGCCCAAAAAGGCGAGGAAGAATGTTTTTAGCCCGCTGTTCTTGGTGGTGGCGCCATTCGCCGCCCTGCTTGCTGCTGTTGGGGCTGTTGGCGCTGTCGGCGTTGTCGAAGGCTGAAAATAGCCTGCTTGTCGATACGGCATCTGCGCCTGAGATGTTTGGCGGGGGTAGTTCGCCGCGGCTTGCGCTGCTTGTGCCGCTTGCGCGGCTTGCGCTACTTGCGCAGCGTGCGCGGGGATTGCCTGCGCAGGATACGCTGAGGGCACCTGTCGAGGAACCACTTGATTGGGAGCTATTTGATTGGGGCTTGTTTGCGCAGGATACGCTGAGGGCACCTGCCGAGGAACTGCTTGATTGGGGCTTGTTTGCGGCGGGTACGATTGCCCAACCTGTCCCGCTGGTGTCTGCCCAAGCTGCTGTCCAACCTGCCCCGAATACGCGGGGGGCACTTGCCGAGGAACTGCTTGATTGGAAGCTGCCTGTCCAAGTTGGGCCCCAACCTGCCCTGATGACGCTTGCCCGACCTGAGCGGAGGGCGCCTGCGGCGGTGTCTGCGCACTTGGTTGCGGCGTTTGCGCACTTGATGGCGGGGTTTGCGCACTTGATGGCGGGGTCGTGTTCAAGGGACGTTCGTTATTCGTGTCGCTCATGCGTTGGTACTCCTACCTTCTTATCCTGTTAAAAACCTCTGTCAAAACAATACCACGTGTAAAGAACCCGCAGTCTATTCCCCATAAATTTGTCAACCTTACGGCAATGAAATTAATTAAACTCTTGCTGAGTTTTCTCAAGCCCGTTTTTGATAAGAAAAAGGGTTGCCACGCTTCCGCGATTACAGGCGTACACGAAGTCATCGAGCGCTTCTTTTTTCGGAGCCTGCAACACATAGTCTGCTGTATCCATACGTCCAGGAGGTTTCCCGATACCAATGCGAACCCGATACCAATCGCGCGAGGTGAGTTTATCGCCCAACGAACGAAGTCCGTTGTGTCCTGCGTGCCCACCACCCCACTTGACGCGAATAGTTCCCGACTCAATATCGAGGTCATCGTGAATCACGACAAGGTGGTCAAGGTCTATACGATAGGTTTTCAGAAGTTGCTTTACTGGTCCGCCCGAAACATTCATGAAGCTTTGGGGCTTTGCCAATACCACATCGACGTCTTGATAGGTGGCTTTCGTCGTAGCTGCCCCGCACTCACTTTTCCAATAACGCACCTGCAATTCTTCAGCAATAAGGTCAAGAGTGTCGAAGCCAGCATTGTGGCGGGTGTGCGCATAGGCATCCCCTGGGTTGCCTAAGCCGACCACCAGATAGGTTTCGCGCTGTGAATCCGACGCGCGTTTTGAATCACCCTGCGAAGCGCTAGAGCGAATAGTCGGAATCAAAGATTTGAGAAACTGAGCCATCGCTGTACACATTCCAAATTGCTTCTGCCAACAAAGGCGCGACCGAAACCATCGTGATTTTGCCCTTCTTGCCATTCGATGCTCTAAGATGCTGCTGCGGGACGGGAATCGTGTTGCACACCACGACTTCTTCGATGTCGGAATTTTCCAAACGCTCGTAGGCAGGACCACTGAAAATCGGGTGAGTCGCACAGACATAGACCATGTCGGCGCCTTCTTGTTTGAGCGTTTCGGCAGCGGCTATCAGGGTTCCCGCCGTGTCAATCATGTCGTCATTGATGATACATATTTTGTCGCGCACGTCTCCGATAAGCGCCGTTATCTCAGCTTTGTTGTGGCTGGGGCGCCCTTTGTGCATGATGACCAAATCTGCGTCCATAACGTCGGAGAACTTTTTGGCAGCTTTCGCACGCCCTACATCAGGGCTTACGATGCATAGGCGACTGCGATCGAGATTTTTCTTCTTGAAGTACGCTGCCAAAATGGGTAGCGCCGTTAAGTGATTCACGGGCGTATCGAAAAAGCCTTGGATTTGCCCTTGGTGAAGGTCAATGGTAATCGTACGGTCAACGCCTGCAACGGTCAGCAAGTTCGCAACAAGTTTTGCAGTAATCGGTTCACGAGCCGCAGCTTTGCGGTCTTGGCGCGAATACCCATAGTTCGATATAACCGCCGTCACCGTGCGCGCCGATGCACGTTTTGCCGCATCCGTCATAATAAGGAGTTCCATAAGGGCGTCGTTGACATCCATGAAGTCATCCCCTTCGCTGCACCCCCCAGCAACCGATTGGATGATGAAAACGTCTGCGCCACGGATACTTTCGAGATAACGAGCGTAAATTTCTCCGTTTGAGAATTGTTTGAGCGCCATTTTGCCGAGTTCCATGTTGAGGTGTTTCGCAACTTCTTCTGCAAGTTCGCGGTTCACCGAACCAGAAAATATTGCTAAGCTCTTCTTCATCTCCGTTGTCTCTGCCATGTATGCGCTCCTCGTTGCAACAATCAATACCCTTAAACCATTGTATTGTATTACGGCACGATTAACGGGAAAACCTCGGCGGTTTTCACATTAAAATTTTAAGAATTGAGACCCCTTTTGTTGTCACGTGTCAGAGGGACACGCGCTGACACGCAGTATTAGCTTTCGTCGGGGTGATGCGACTTTCGATATTCCGAAATTTCAGTTTGGCGAGCACGCCCTAACCCAAGAGCACCTGCGGAAACATCATCGGTGATAACGGAACCAGCACCGATTATCGCGTTTTCGCCAATCGTTACGGGAGCAACCAACATGGTGTCGCTGCCCACAAAAACGCCGTCCTCGATAATAGTCGGGTATTTCTTTTCCCCATCATAGTTGCAGGTGATACTGCCCGCGCCGATGTTGACGCCTTTGCCGATGGTGGTATCCCCGATATAGCTTAAGTGCGGCACCTTTGAACCCACGCCAACAGTTGATTTCTTGACCTCGACATGCGTACCGACCTTTGCTTTTTCGCAAAGATGAGTCCCTGGTCGCAAGTAGGCGCGCGGTCCGCAGTTCGCAAAATCGTCGACGCAGGCTTCTATGGCGATGGTTTCATCAATGGTGCAGCCTTTGCCGACCGCGGTGTCAATGAGACGGGTAGCAGGCCCTATCACGCTGTCTTCGCCCACCGAAGTTTTCCCAAAAAGGAAGGTTTGGGGAAGAATCTCGACATCGTTTTCGATAACGACATCAGGACCAATCCAAACAGTGGAAGGGTCAAGCATGGTTACGCCGTTGTCCATATGGAAGGCGTTGATACGCTGCTGAAGGTGCTTTGCCGCTTGGGCAAGCTGAGCGCGCGAATTGATGCCTAAGCATTCTTCGGCGTTTTCCGTGCAAAAAGCCGCGACCGTCTTGTTTTGGCTGCGACATATTTCCAACACATCGGTCAAGTAAAACTCACCTTGTGCGTTTTCGCTTCCTACCTGTTCAAGCGCTGAAAAAAGCGACCGTGCATCAAAGCAATAAAAACCCGAATTACATTCTTTGATTTCCTTTTCGGCGGGGTTGCAATCTTTTTCTTCCACAATGCGCAGCAGGTTTCCTTGCTCGTCGCGGATAATGCGCCCGTATCCGAAAGGGTTTTCAAGCTGCATGGTGAGCACTGCTGCAGCTGCTTGGTTTGTTTCTCGCACGTCAACGAGTGCTTGTATGGTTTCTGACAAAATGAGCGGGCAGTCGCCCGACAAAACAAGCACCGATCCTTCGTAGTCGGCGAATTTTTCCTTGCAGGTCAAAACGGCATCGGCGGTGCCGAGGAGTTGTTCTTGGAAAACGATGGCGCTCTCATCTTCAACTAAGGGAATCACCTGGTCGCGTTCGTGTCCGAGCACGCTGACGATAGTGTCGATTTCGGCACCATGAGCAGCATCAATAACCCAGTTGATGACAGGTTTGCCCAGCAAGATATGAGCAACCTTGGGTTTCTTGGACTTCATGCGGGTTCCCATACCTGCCGCGAGAATGATTGCAGAAGCAGCCATAGTGTTCCTTTCGCCAACCGACAAGAAAATCAGTATAGCGTAAACGCTTCACACACAAATTAAATCCCCCGCTTTTCTATCGCTCCCGCACAAAGAGAAACCCACCCGCATCATTGCGCCAAGCCCTTGCACCAAACCCTTGCGCCAAGCCCTTGCACGCACGCGCGCCATTGCGGGAAACAAAAAACGCCCGAGCGGGATGCTCGGGCGTTTCCATAACTTGAAAGTACTTTGTAGCGTCGTGCTTTAGCGCTTGGAGAACTGCGGACGTTTGCGGGCTTTTTTCAAGCCATACTTCTTGCGTTCCACCATACGAGCGTCACGCGTAAGAAATCCTGCTCTCTTCAGTTCGCCACGATAGTCCCCTGCTTCAAGCAAAGCACGAGCAATGCCGTGGCGCAAAGCGCCTGCTTGACCCGAAATGCCGCCGCCGTTAAGCGTTGCCAGCACGTCGAAATGATCAAGCGTATCAGTCACCCTAAAAGGAGCTTTCGCGTAGTTAACCAAAGCTTCACGACCAAAATAGTCAAGACCTTCACGACCATTGACCGTTACTTTTCCTGAACCTGGAACAAGGCGAACACGAGCGACGGCGTTCTTTCTACGGCCAGTGCCGTAATACAATGCTTCACCTGCCATTAGTTGCCCTCCATCTTAATCTCGCGAGGTTTTTGAGCCATATGCGGATGCTCTGCACCTGCGTATACTTTCAGCTTCTTGCCCATAGCACGCCCTAAGGTGTTTTTCGGCAACATGCCCTTCACGGCATGTTCGATAACACGTTCAGGATGCTTTTCCATGGCTTTAGCAAAAGTCTCAACCTTCAACCCACCTGGATACCCACTGTGGCGATAGTATTCCTTTGAAGTCGCCTTGGCACCAGTCACCTTGATTTTATCGGCGTTGATAACGACGACGAAATCGCCCGTATCGACATGGGGAGTGTACTGCGGTTTGTGCTTGCCCTTCAAAATTTGGGCAGCCTTAGTAGCAACACGACCAAGTACTTGGTCGGTCGCATCAATTAAGACCCACTCGCGTTCAACCTCGTGGGGCTTTGCGTAATACGTTTTCACGTTGTTTCCTCCGTAAATATTGCACCACATCCTGATGAAAAGGAATGCAGCGTGTTTGTTTTCAAAAGTTGCAGTCTTAGACGGGTGTCGGGTTCCTACACCGACGATGCGCACAAGGTCTGGACTCCTCGTAAAACATCTCCCGCTGCCTACTGCCGCACGGGGCTTTTGAAAGCGAACCTTAGCATTGTATCTGTTTATTTTGAGCAAAGTCAACGAAAATTCGCCACGAAGCTGCTATTTCCCTTATTTTTTCCCATTTGAGGCAACAAAGGGCTATTATACTTTCGATAAACAATTATGGATACGTGAAGAAAAGACTCTTTTGGAAACATTGCTCTACATTACGATGGTTACTTTGATTGCTGGTGTCGGGGGCACGGGGCTTGGTGGCATTATCGGTGCACTCTTCCGTATGGAATCGCATCGAACCATTAGCTTGCTGCTCAGCTTCGCAGGTGGCGTGATGCTGGCAATCGTTTGTTTCGACCTTTTGATTGAAGCCGTCAATGCAGCACACACTTTTGGAAACTACGCTATACCCCTGGTGGTTGCTGCCGTTGTTGTCGGCGTTGGTACGGTGTATGGGCTCAACTTCATCATTGACCACAAAACACGACCCCAAGTGGCTCACGTCAACACTGACGAACATCCTCGTACCCATGATGATATCGACGAACTCATACACGCCGATCACCTTGCTCACCACCGCAAACACCACGACCCAAAGCCTGCCCTGTTCGTTGCTGGAGTTGTCATGGCGCTTGCCATAGCGCTTCACAACGTACCCGAAGGTATGACGATTGGTGCTGCCTACGCTGTTCAGGGCAACCTTCTTCTTGGTTCAGGCATGGTACTAGCCATCCTTATCGGGCTTCACAACATCCCTGAGGGAATGGCGGTTTCGGTTCCGCTTATCAGCGGTGGCATGAAGCGCTCAAAAGCAATTCTTATGACCGCCCTCAGTGGTGCGCCAACGATTCTCGGCGCGTGGGTGGGCTATCTTTTAGGAGACATCGGACAATTCGGGCTCACCGCAAGCTTAGGCTTTGCCAGTGGCGCCATGCTCTATATCGTATTCGGAGAGATAATTCCGCAGTCAGTACTGATGTATCGCTCGAAACTTCCTGCTTTCTTCGTCATCATCGGTGTCTTGTTAGGGCTTTGCATTATTTATCTTTAGTTGTGCGTTGCCTGACACACCGAAAAAGCATTAAGCTTTACCTTCCCCCGCCTGAGTGGCCCTGGTCCTAGCAGCCTTCTTTATCTTGAGCAGCCCTAGCAGCCTTCTTTATCTTGAGCGGCCCTAGCAGCCTTCGCTGGTTTTAGGTGTCCGTAATAGAGCAGCAGTCCAACAACCATGCCGCCCACAATATTGCCCAAAGTCACGGGAATGATGTTTGCCGTGAAGAAAGTTTGGAAGTTGAGCACACTTGTGTTGATGCCTGCCTCTGCAATGAGGGATGCATACGCGGGATTCAAATTAGCGAAAATACCTGCGGGAATGTAGTACATATTCGCAATACAGTGCTCGAAACCAGCAATGACAAACGCCATAATCGGCAGGTATAAACCAAGAATTTTGCCTGCCGTATCTTGCGCCGAGTTGCCCAGATAAACAGCCAAGCACACCAGCAAGTTACAAAAAATGCCCAGCACAAAGGCGTTCATCCACGGAAGACTGTCTTTTGCCGCCGCGACTTTTGCCGTATAGACCGCCAAGGCTTTCGCGCCGATATCCAGCTGTCCAAAAAACGCCATGAGCGCCGCAATAGAAATGGCTCCCACGAAATTGCCGACATAGACAATCGCCCAGTTGCGTGCAAGCCCGAGCCACGTAATCTTCTTTTCGATAGCGGCAGTTATCATTAACACGTTGCCCGTAAAGAGTTCCGTTCCCAAAATAACAACCAAACAAAGTCCTACGGGAAAGATAAGCCCCGTGATAAGGCGCGTCATGCCGACATCGCCTAAAGAATGAGCAGCCGTTGATGAAGCGACAGCGCCGAGCGCGATGAAAACGCCTGCGGCAATCCCTAAAAGGAAAAGGCGCCACAGCGGAGATTTCGCCTTCCCAACAGAAGATTCCATGTAGTTTTCGCAAATTTGCGGAGGGGTGAACATTGCCATTATTGTGTATTCCTTTCCCTAGGCAGCCGTATGACATCTTAGTATAAAAATGGACGAAAAGTTTTCGCAATAAATTGGAAAGTCTCTCAACGTGCAAAAAAACGGCGTGAGGAATCGCCACCCGAGAAATGCTCTTTACCACCATCCAGTCAGTAACCACAGCCCTTACTGATTGGCGTAGATAAGACGTAAGCCCTCAAGCGTTAATTCGGGATGAACTTCTGTTATAAGGCTCGAAGCTTTTGCCACTGCCGCAGACAGTCCTCCCGTTGCCACAACGGGAGCCTCGTAGCCAAGTTCAGCAAAAATGCGACGGATGAGTCCATCAGCGCGGTCTGCTTCGCCATAAACAACACCTGCTTGCACGGCTTCTTCCGTAGTACGCCCGATAGCCACGAGCGGGTCAACCAGTTCAATCGAGGAAAGTCGTGCCGCGTGGGAGAACAGAGCAGCCGCAGAGGTTTCCATGCCCGGCGCAATAATGCCGCCGATGAAATATCCTTCATCGTCAATGACTTCGATGTTAGTTGCGGTACCGAAATCAACTACCACCACGGGCGTTTCGTATAAAGACACCGCAGCCACGGCATCGGCAATACGGTCGGCGCCAATCTCGGCGGGGTTCTTATAACGCGTCTTGAAGAGGGATTTTGCACTTTCTGCGCTCACCACCAAGACATCACGAGCCAGCATGCGAGAACACGCCTCAACCCATGAAGCGCTCAAACGGGGAACGACCGAAGCGAGTACCGCCCCGCGAATTTCTTTCGCGTCAACTCCTTCGGCGCTGAGATACGCCAGCAACTTTATCCGCACCTCATCAGCCGTGTGAGGCTTGCTCGTTGCCATGCGCCACATGAAACGAAGCTCTTCGCCCTCATACAAACCAATGACCGTTTGTGTATTCCCGATGTCAACTGCAAGTAACATATTTTTGACAATCCTTCCTAAGAAGTTGCGCTAACCTTTTTTGATGAACGCTTGAATGCTATTATAAGACCACTCGGCACTTCTTTACCAAACAATGTCGAAAGGCTGATTATGAATGAAGCTCCCGCTCGAATCCTTGTGGTGGACGACGAACCATCTATTACTGAATTTGTAAGCTACGCATTGCAACGAGAAGGCTTTGCGGTCGATGTGTCTGACAATGGGGAAAGTGCGCTTGCCATGGCAACAACAAACCCTTATGACCTGTTCGTGCTCGATATCATGCTCCCTGGCATGGATGGCTACGAGCTTTGCCGTCGCCTTCGAGCAAAAACGTCCGTACCTGTTTTATTCCTTTCGGCACGCGACACAGAACTCGACAAGGTTGTCGGACTTGAAATCGGCGGGGACGACTACCTGGCAAAACCTTTCGGCGTACGCGAACTGATAGCACGAGTACGTGCCCTTTTGCGCCGCGGGGCGGGCAGAGAAATTCTTGGTGAAAATAACACTATTGCCGCAAGTGGCATTACTCTTGACGAAGATGCGCACGTCGCATCAGGAGATGCGGGGGACATCGATTTAACACCCCGCGAATTTGAACTTTTAGCAAGTCTCATGAAAAGTGCGGGCAAGGTAGTTTCTCGCGAAGATTTGCTGCGCGACGCTTGGGGCTGGGAGTATCTTACTGAAACAAAAACGGTCGATACGCACATCAAGCGCCTGCGCGACAAAATCGAAGCCGCAGGGTATGACCCTGCTCTCGTTGAAACCGTGCGAGGATACGGCTATCGCTTCAAGCAATAGCGCGCTTTTGCCCCATCAAGCCAACCGACTTACTCAACGACCGAACAACGAGGTAGGACGCTGAAAAGGATTGAGACATATTTTGCTTTCCTTGCTACCCTGCTTATGCTTTTTGCAGGTCTTGTAATCATAGTAATTTCTATCCTCTTTTTAGATGCTTCCTCACGCATGCTTCTCCTTTTGATTCCTGCGGCGCTTATCGTACTTGTTCTTAGCTTGGTGGGGGGGCATTTCTTCACCGAGCCGCTGCGTGTCCTCGAACGGGCAACGCGCGCTTTCATCGACAGCAATTCCCCCATGCACTTTCCCGCAAAAGGTCAGCTTCATGAAGCAGACCAGCTTGCGAAAAATTTTGAGGAACTTGCTGAAGTGGCGAAAGTCCAGCAAACGAATTGGGTTGTCAAGGAAAATCGGCGAACCGCTTTTGTAAGCGATGTCGCCCATGAATTGCGCACCCCGCTTACGGCTATTCACGGCAATGCTGAAATGCTCCTTGACCCTGATTTGCCGCCTGAGCTCCATGATAAGTTTTGCACCATTATCATCAACGAAAGTGAACGCTTAGGCAGGCTCACCAACGACCTGTTGACTTTGCAGCAAATCGAAAACGACGTGCTTCCCACTCGATTAGAGCGCATCAACCTTCATGACCTAGCACGCGAAGTTCTCGACATCCTTGCGCCCACCCTTCATGAGCGCAAGGCAAATGCCCAGATTGTTGGTGCAGCGCCTGATGTTTTAGGGAGCGCCGACCGCTTGAAACAGGTTATTTCGAACCTCGTTGATAACGCAAGCCGTTTCACGCCCCCCGACGGACACATCACGATTGAACTGTTCGGCATGAAGGGAAAATCCATCATCACGGTGAAAGATGATGGCGAAGGTTTTGGCGACACCGACCCGCGGCTTTTGTTTGATCGCTTCTATCGCACCGATGCTTCGCGTAGCCGCAATACGGGTGGTGCGGGGCTGGGTTTGCCCATTGTGAAATCTATTGTTGAAGCCCACGACGGCACGGTTGAGGCGTTTAATTTGCCTGAAGGGGGCGCGTGTTTTATCGTTGCTCTTCCCGCCCTTCGAACGTGAGCAAATCCCCTAAGTGAATCCCTTAAGCGAATCCCTTGAGCGAATCCCTTGAGCCGAGCCCTTGAGCAAAGAACGGAAGTAAACAGCAGAAGCGAATCCCTTGAGCGAATCCCTTTCCCTTTATTGAGGCGAACGAACGACCACGGCGCGCGCAACTGCACGGGCCGTAAAGATTGCAAGAAACGCCTTGATGACGTCGATAAGGGCAAACGGCGCAACTCCCGTAGCAAAAGCAGCTTGAGGGCTCATGCCCGTGATGAAGATAAGCTGAAGCCAGCCACAGAGATACATAACTGCCAAAAAAATAAGGGCTGCCGTCAAAGCAATACCAAAACCGCGTTTCCCGCTCAAGTGCTTAATCGGCTGCGTGTCAATAAATCCCTGCTCAGATGATGGTGCGACGTTCTTTTGCCTTGTTCTGAACGCCCACAAAAACAAAAAGACGCAAAAAGCACCGAGCAAAAAGCCCCACAGAAAACCGCCCGTTGGTCCAGCGATTACGCCTAAGCCGCCGCGCATCGAAGAAAAAACGGGCAACCCGATAGCGCCCAAAAACAAATAGGTCACATACGACAAAAGGTATTGGCGCGGCGTTAAGAAGAGTAGCGCGAAAATCAAAACGAAAGTTTGCAAGGTAACGGGAATCACCCAAATAGGAATAGATATCCAGGCAGAAACCGTGATAAGCGCAATCGTCAAACCGCAAAATACGGCAGTTTGTGTGCGTGAAGATAAGCGTGATTTCGTTTGAGTCATAGTCGTTTTATTCCCTTTCCCCTGCTTTTCGTTCATCAGCACAGCTCCTCGGCATTGCGATCTTGACCTGTGGTTTTATCCTTTTCGTTCGCCACGCTCGTTCTTCGCAAAGGCGGCAATGTTTCACGTGAAACATTTGTACGCTTTTGCTCCCCTATCATTACCCCGCATCGGCGGAAAGATACTTCGCCTTCACTTCCCCGCGTTCAAGTTTCCCCAGCCGTTTCATTTCAAGCAACACAAAAACGCCCGTGGTAAATATCGAAAGAAAGTCGGCTATGGGAGCCCCAAAACACAGCGCTTCTAAACTATTGAACTGCGGAAGAACCCGCGGCAACACTTCAGGCAAAATCATCAAAAGCGGCACGAGGAAAATAATCTGGCGCGTCAGGGTAAGTAGAATTGATTTCAAGGGTTGCCCCGTTGCCTGAAAATAGTTCGAGCCGATAACCTGAAAGCCAATCAGCGGCATCAAAAACAGCTGCACTTTCAGGGCAAACACCGTGAAGTTCGCCACTTCTTCGTGCTCAATACCAAAGGCTCCCACAATCATAGAGGGGAACAGATGAACAAGTCCCCACATGAAAATTCCAAGGACTATCGAACCCGCAACCCCATACCAGAAGGTCTTGCGCACGCGTTCTATCAACCTAGCTCCGTAGTTAAACCCGATAAGCGGCTGAATCGCAACCGCAACTCCAAGCACAGGAAGCAGGCAAAACATGGCTATGCGCTGCACCACCCCGAAAGAAGCAAGCGCTTCATCAGCCCCAAGCGGGCTTTGCGCACCATAAACCACCAAAAAGTAATTCAAGACGAAGCTGACAACTGCCAGGCCCGCCTGGACAAAAAAGCTGGCTAAGCCTAAAGAAAGAATCATCTTCATGATTTTTGCTTGAGGTCTCATGTATCTTAGATGCAAACGCAAGGGCACGTTTTTCGTGAAGATGAAATACCAAAGTACCGCCGCACACGACACCGCCTGCCCGCACACAATCGCCCAGGCACTTCCCGAAACTCCCCAATTAAATTGAATCACAAACAGATAGCTGCAAATTATGCAGGTCAGAGCACCTAAAACCATGGTTACCAAAGCACGGTTCGGCGCACCTGCAGTACGAATGAAGTTGTTGACGCCCAGGCCGATGCACTGCAGGATAAAACCAAAGGAAATAATACGGATGAAAGAAGCGGCATAGGGGCGCACCTCGTCGGTTGCGCTTGAAAGAGTGAGCAGATTATCCAAGATAAACGGCATAGTGGCACACACGATGATGGCTATTGAAGCAAAAACGCTCAAGGTCACGGTGTTGCCAAGGCTGATTTCTGCATCAACACGCTTTCCTTCTCCCAGGCGCAAAGCCGCCAGCGCGTTGCCGCCAACTCCCACCAACATGGCAATCGCGATGAACACTATCATGATGGGGTTTGCGACTGTCATGGCAGAAAGCCCGATTTCGCCCATTGCCTGCCCTAAGAAGATGGAAGCAATAATGTTGTAAGCACCGTTAACCAACATCCCTGCAATTGAGGGAATCGCAAATTCCGTAATGAGCCTTGGAATGGACGCCGTGCCCATCCGCGTAAGTTTTTCGTCGCGCTTGGGGTTTTTGGGGTCATGACCAACAGGAGCGCCAGTGCTGTCTTCACCGATTCTCAAAGGGAGCTTGTTTGCTGTTGGAGATGCCATGTGCTGTTCGAAGCCTTTCGTTTATGCGCTTATATGCTATACCAGATGAACCTCTCCTGAATGTATAAAAGTCGTGTTTCCCTGCGCGTCGGTTAGGACAAGACAGCCTCTTTCGTCGATGCCGCCGACCACTCCTTCGTGAAGTGTCCCGTTTGCCTGAGAAACCAGTTTAACGAATTGCCCTTGCAAGGTAGCGTGTTTTTGGTATTCTTGCCTGAAAACAGAAAAGCCTTTCTCAAGCCACGTATCATACAAGCAGACAATTTCAGAAAGCAAAATTGCCGTTGCTTCTTCGAGAAAAGCCACTTGGCTAACACTTAAGCCCTCAGGCGATACTTCAGTAAACGCTTCAGAAGATGTTTTGGATGACGCTTCAAAGGGCGTTTTAGATGACCTTTTGGGTGCCGCTTCAAAGGATAGTGTTTTCGCCAACTTTTCCCTTGGTATGAGCTCTCCAACATACGCAGGAATGTTCTTCCCTTCAAGGGTTTGGGGCTCGCACGGACGAAAAAGATTGAGACCAACGCCCACACAAAGCGCTCCGTCTTGCGCTTCAAGCGATATACCGCACAGCTTGCCTTGCGCGCTAACAACGTCGTTGGGCCATTTCAGGGAAACGGGAACCTTGCACCCCAGTTTCATCAACGCGCTGCGAACCGCCAGCGAAAGAACAAGGCTTAGAGCAGGAATTTCTTGCAGAGGTTTTCCTGCGTCTTGAGGGCGCAGCAGCAGCGACAGGTAGATACCGCCCAACAACGACGACCAAAGACGCCCTTGCCGCCCGTAGCCTTGGGTTTGAACGGCGGCAATAACGGTTTTCCCTTCGGAACCGCCCTCGCGCATCGCTTCTTTGATTGCTGCGTTGGTTGAGGGCAGCGCGGCAAAATAATCTATATCGAGAAAAGCGGCAGCTTGAGGGGAAAGATGCTCTTCAATAACGCGCACGCGAGGATACGCGCCCGCGGCCGCGCCTACCGCAAGGGCTTCGGCAGAAGCGGAGTGCGCGAACACCCGACGTTCACCCCCAGCAAGGGTTTCAGTAGAAGTGCGCTGTTTTGAAAAGTTCGCCATCTAAATACGCCGCGCCTTCCCCAAAACAGCAGCTGCATCAGTGACCGCCTCATCGTTTGCAAGAATGTGCTTGGGGCGAATTTCAAGCAGCGGCGCTACGACAAAATCCCTCTCCAAAATCCGCGGATGTGGCAAGGTAAGCACTTCAGTGTTGCACACGTACTTTTGATAATCGAGAATGTCGATATCACACGTTCTCGGACCATTTTCTACCTCACGCACCCGACCCAGACTGTTCTCGATAGCGTGAAGATATTTCAGCAATTCTTTAGGAGGAAGTCCTGTACGTATCAAAACCACGGCGTTGATGAAAGAATCTTGGTCAACAAGATAGGCAGGCTCACTTTCATAGAGACTCGAAACATCAACCACCTGAGAATCGGGCAAGGTACAAAGAAAACTTATCGCTTGGTTGATTTGGGCGATTTTTGCAGCTTGCTTTTTGGCTTCTTGTTCTTCGTTTGAAAGAGTTTCTTCGCTTTTCGGCGCTTCAAGCGCAAGATTGCTGCCAAGCCCCAGCAAAGCATAGGGGCGCAAGTCTTTGAGCGCCGCAACCTGACAGGCAACATTGTGAACGCGCAAAATGCTTGCTCCCAATTCACACGCCATCACCGTTTCGGTCGCAGAGGCTTCGTCGCGCTCTTGCGGTGCTTCAAGGTGATACACTTCTCCGATATAACTTTTTCGGGAAAGGGCTGCCATGACGGGATAACCTAGGCGAGCAAATTCGTGAAAATTGCGAACAAGTTCAAGGGTGTGCTGATTTGTTTTTCCAAAGCCCGGTCCTGGATCGATACAGATGCGTTCATGTGCAACACCACAATTTTCAAGCTGAATTGCACGGTCAAGCAGATAGGTGCGCACTTCAGCAACCACGTCATCGTAGTGAGGGTTTTCCTGCATCGTTTGCGGTTCGCCTTGCATGTGCACGCACACCACCCCTGCGCTGCTTTGCGCGGCAAGCTCAATCATGGCGGGGTCGCGAAAACCTGAAATGTCATTGATGATGGATGCGCCCGCTTCAATACACGCCGCCGCTACCGAAACATGGCGCGTATCAACACTGACGCAGATGCCTTCGCGGGCAAGCTCTTTCACAACGTCGATGATGCGACCAAGCTCTTCTTCGACAGAAACCGTCCGTGAACCAGGACGGGTGGACTCTCCCCCCACGTCAATTATCTGCGCTCCTTGATTCACCATGTTCCGTGCACAGGCAAGCGCGGTCGCTTCGTCTTGGTAGCGTCCTCCATCCGAAAAAGAATCGGGCGTAATATTGAGAATGCCCATGATTATGGGCATTCTTGTATCAAATTCGTATGAAGCGCAGTGCCACTTCATTATTCACGCCCTTGCGCGTTTGTGTCATCGGGCGCATCTTTTTCGGTAGGCTGCTCGGGCGCTTGCAGACCTTCTTGGAACTTGCTTTCAAGTTCGCTGAAGAAATCCTTGCTGTCAGCATTATTCGAAACATTTGGCTGCGAAGGCTGCTGCGTTTGTGTTCCCGACTGAGGAGGAATCGGTGGCGGAGGTGCCCATTGTTGCGGCGGCTGCCACGACTGCTGTGCTGTTTGCTGTCCTAAAACGGGCGGCTGCATCTGTTGCTCAACAGTCTTTTGTTCGGCTTCGAGAGCCGCCAAGCGCTCAGCATCTTTTGCGCGTGCCGCTGCTTCTTCGGCTTCTTTTTTGGCAATGATTTCTTCTTCGTGCGCAAGATAATCAGTCCAGGTGTTATTGAGCAAGGCATCGCAAGCTTCGCCATCAACGGTTTCGCGTTCAAGAAGTACGCTGGTCATAAGTTCGATTTGGTCTTTATGTTCATCCAGTATCTTGTAGGCACGACCGTGTGCTTCTTTCATGATGCGAGCGACTTCAACGTCAATGCGCTTTGCGGTTTCTTCCGAATAATCCTGCGTATTGCCATAGTCACGCCCCAGAAAAACTTCGTGATTTGGCTGTCCGAAAACCTGCGTTCCCAGTTCTTTGCTCATGCCAAACTGAGTGACAATGGCGCGCGCCATCTTTGTTGCGCGCTCCAAATCGTTTGATGCGCCCGTGGTGATGTCGTCGCAAAAAATTTCTTCCGCGACGCGCCCACCCATGAATACTGCCAATTCATCAAGCATTTCTGAAAGCGAATTGAGTACTTTATCCTCTTGCGGAATAGAAAGCGTATAGCCCAAAGCACGCCCGCGCGAAATAATCGAAATCTTGTGAACAGGGTCGGAATGGGCGAGTTTGTGTCCCACCAGGGCATGACCGCTTTCGTGGTAAGCAATGGTTTTCTTCGTTTTTTCGTCAAGCACACGACCCTTGCGCTCAGGACCTGCAATCACGCGTTCCATACTTTCCGTGACTTCGGTCTGTGTAATCAGTTTCTTGCCGCGGCGCGCAGTGAGCAGGGCACTTTCGTTCATGAGGTTTGACAAATCGGCGCCTGTGAACCCAGGGGTAAGCTTGGCAATCTTTGCGAGATCAACATCACTTCCGAGCGGTTTGTTTTCCGAATGAACCTTGAGTATCTTTTCGCGCCCTTTTACGTCGGGCACATCGACAACGATTTGGCGGTCGAAGCGCCCAGGACGCAACAAGGCAGGGTCGAGAATATCGGCGCGGTTGGTAGCGGCAACCAAGACCACGGAATCGTTTTGGTCGAAGCCGTCCATTTCCACCAACAACTGATTCAAGGTTTGCTCGCGTTCATCGTGCCCGCCGCCAAGACCAGCACCACGTTGCCGTCCTACGGCATCAATTTCGTCAATGAAGATGATGGCGGGCGCGGCATCTTTTGCTTGTTGAAACAGGTCACGCACGCGTGAAGCACCGACACCGACAAACATTTCCACAAAGTCAGAACCCGATATGCTAAAAAACGGAACACCCGCTTCCCCTGCAACAGCACGCGCAAGTAAGGTTTTACCCGTACCAGGAGGTCCCACCAACAAGCAGCCGCGCGGAATTTTTGCCCCGATGCTTTGATATTTTGCAGGATTTGCCAAGAAATCCTTGATTTCGGTCATTTCTTCGACCGCTTCATCAACGCCAGCGACATCGGCAAATTTTACGTTGGGACGCTCTTCAATGCTTTTCTTCGCTTTCGCCTTCCCAAACGACATCTGCGAATTGTTTGCCTTTTGCATTTGCAAGAAGATAAATATGAGGAATGCCGCCAGCAAAAGGAAGGGCAAAAACGACCCCAGCGCCTCCAAGAAAGGAGACGGCAGGCTAATTTCATAGGGAATTTCAGGATGTGCCGCCATCAGACGGTCAAGCGAATCGTATCCGATATAGGTTGAAACATAGTTGCGCTCGGTTCCAAGAATCGCCGTCTCTATGCTGGTGAGGCCCACGCCTGGCAGCGCTCTTCCCGTGTCGGCGTTGCGCAAAACTCCTATCTGAGAATTCAGGGCACCGAAGGACTCGTTGAACGTATCAGCAATTTGTGACCCTGAAGTCAGTTCAGGAAGATACTTTCCCGAAACCGCTGCTGAGCCTGTTTCGAAGGTAACGTTTGAAACACGACCCTGTTCCACGGCACGCACAAATTCCGAGGTAAGAAGGGTGTCGGTGGGTGTCGCCTCCCGTGCCATGTTGAGAAACTGGCTGCCCACGAAAAAGGCAATAACCAAAATCATGAGAGCAGGAACGATAGACGACCTTTGAAACGGTTGCGGATTTTTCTGTTGAGCCATAAGTGTTTAGTCTTTCTTGCTAAATTACCCGATGCCTGTTCACGAGGCACAAAGCCTAGTGATAGACCTCGGATTTCAGAATTCCAATGTAGGGCAGGTTGCGATAGCGCTCTGCATAATCAAGTCCGTAGCCAACGATGAATTGGTCGGGGCATTCGAATCCGATATATTTACAGTTTATTTTTGCCTGCTGCAGGGTTTTCTTGCGCAGAAGCGTCACTACTTCAATCGAAGCAGGTTCACGAGATGCAAGGTTCTTCAAGAGATACTTCAAGGTAAGGCCACTGTCGAGAATGTCCTCAACAACGATGATGTGCTGCCCTTTTATATCTGAAGTAAGGTCTTTCAAGATGCGTACGACCCCTGAACTTTTCGTTCCATTGCCGTAAGAAGAAATTGCCATATAGTCCATTTCAACGGGAAGGTCAATCGTGCGAGCCAGGTCAGCCATAAAAATTGCGGCGCCCCGCAAAACTGATATGAGCAAAACGCTTTCGCCCTTGGCGATTACTTCGGCGTATTCCTTGGTAATGTCTGCACCAATCTCTTCGATGCGCTGTGCTATTTCCTCTTCGGTAAAGAGTATGTCTTGAATGTCCTTATGCACGTTATCCCTTTTCAACGATTATCTGTAACCACAAACAATAAGTGTAACATTAGGTGTGCGCCATTACTCCACAATACGGTAACACTGTGCGCCTTTTCCCCGCGATTTTCACATTTTTGAAGTGAGTTTGCCTAAGTGTTGAGCAAATCGGGGAATTCTTGTAAGAGTTTCGCGACGGGAAGTCCGATGACCGTATCAAGGTCGCCTTCGATTTTTGCGATGATTTTCGCCCCTTCTCCTTGGGCAGCATAGGCTCCCGCTTTATCGAAAGATTCCCCTCTGCGCAGATAGTCGGCTATTTCTTCATCGCTGAGCAATTTGAAGGTCACAAGACTCGTTTCGGCGAAAGTCTTGCGCCCAATCGAAACCTTTTCATCTTCCGAGACAGAGATTATCCACACCGAAACTGCGGTAATGACCTGATGAGTATTGCCCGATAGCTTACGCAACATCCTCGTGCCATCCGAAAGGCTGCGGGGCTTGCCGAATATTTCACCTTCGAAAACAACCATGGTGTCTGCCCCCATGACAACGGTTACGCCTCGAGGGTTTTGCATCAGCACTTCTTGAACAGTTGCTCCCGCCTTTTTTTCGGCAAGACTTTTGGCAGCTTCTTCGGGGTTGCTTGCCGCATCAGTTTCGAGTGTTTCGTCAACAGGAGAAACCTGCACCCTAAAACGCACCCCCGCATCTTCGAGAAGTTGCTTGCGGCGCGGGCTGGCACTCGCCAAAATGATGTCTATCTGTTCCACCTATCCTCCGAATGTTTTGGTTTTGCTTTGCTTTGCTTGCGGCGTAACTTTTCTGCGTTTTCGCTAGTTTTTCTTGCGACGTGCCCGATAGCTGCTCATAGGCTCAATGAGTACGCCGCGCTTATTTGCACTGACAGCGAGGTCACCTTGAATATTGGCAGTATAGCCACTTATCAAGTCTGTTCCTTGAAAACTCGCAAGCACCGCTTCGACCGAAAGCGTTTCCACGCGGGCATCAGATCCGAGCATTTTTTGAAGCACGCTCACAACCACACGACGCTTCAAAGGAAGCGAAACTTCAGCAAATGCCGCATCAAGCGTACAACCCGCCTGATAATCGGGAGAAAATCCTTCAAGCGTTTCACACCACAAAACATGCTTACCCTCAAGTGCCACCGTTTGTTGATCGAGCATGTCGTCCTCGTCTCCGATGAGGTTCATCACGCGGCAAAGCGTGTCGAGCAATTGCGGGTTTCTCTGTTTTGCGCGCGGCACTATTTCATGGCGAACGAAAGCGCGGAATTTGTCCGTGTGTGCGTTCGTCGCATCCTCACGCCAAAGGTTACCTTGTGCATCACAAGCAACCTGCTTGCCTGATTTTTCGTAGTTCACGATATAGGCGCGCAATTCATCGCGAGCAGTATCAAGCAAAGGACGCACCACGGGCCCATTTTCGTAAAGCATCGCACGAAAACCGCCTGGTCCTGTGCCTACGATAGAACGCATATAGAAGTTTTCGACCCGATCGTCTTGAGTGTGTGCCGTAAAGATACGCCCCTCAGAAAGCGGCGCCGCTTCGTTGCGGCAAAGGCTTTCAAGCGCCTCGTTGGCGGCAAGATAACGTTCCCTTCGTGCAACCGCTTCTTCATTGTCTCCCGTTCGCGCCACTTCAGCAGGCACGTCGATTTCGCAAATGAACAGGGGTATATCGAGAATTTCAGAGAGATTCTGCACAAAAATTTGGTCGGCATCGGATTCTTTACCGCGCAACTGATGATTCACGTGAAGCATGGCAAGCGGACCGATTGCGCCTTGTTTTTGAAGCTCGGTTGCGACATAGGCAAGAGCGGTGGAATCCGAGCCACCTGACACCATGAGCAGCACGGGAGATTCAGCGTTTGCCAGCCCTCTTTCGCGCATCGTTTGGGTGACGCGACTCAATAGTTCGCTATCGTTTATCGTATTGTTGTCTTTTGCGTTTTCCATGTTTCAGGATGTCCTTGAGGTTGTGGGTTGTTGCATAAATTAGTCGAGCAATTTCCAAAATTGGTACAACCGATTCTAGCATAAGCACCGCCACATCAGGAATATCTTGGTGATTAGGGAATTAAGGGTATATGACAGTTTGTTAGCAACCCGCCATAACAACGCCTATCTAGCTTGTCTCTCAGGTATACTTTCGCCATAAAGGGTTGTGGAAAAAAATGGGCGCAGAGGGCAAAGGAGTGTTATGAAAGTTTTTCTTCGTTGGGTAGCAGCCGTGGTTGCGGTGGTGGTTGCCATAGTGGTTGTCCCAGGAATACAAATTCTTGGCGGGCTTGAAAATTGGGGAGCAATCGCTGGTTTCGCCCTAATTTTGGCGCTCGTCAACATGATAATCAAGCCGATTTTGAAACTGGTCAGCTTTCCGATTACCGTTTTGACTCTCGGGCTTTTTCTTTTGGTGCTTAATGCCTGCTTGCTCTACCTGAGCGCTTGGATTGCAAACACCTTCTTTGGGATGGGCTTTACCATCGATAATTTCGGAAGTGCCCTTTTGGCAGGGATTATTATCAGTATTGTTGTAAGTGTCGTAAACGCCCTGACGGGTGCCAATAAGTCAGGCAACAAAAAACGGAAATAGCGCGTTATTGCGCGGATTTATCCGTGTGTCGGGGGGACGTATAACTTGACACAAGCCATTTCGTCGTTGCGCTTCCGCGCAGCGGCGCGGCAGTCTAGTCATTGAGATGCGTGTGTCAAGTTATACGTCCCCCCGACACACGCGACACACGCGTCCGACACACGTGAAACGATTACGCGCCTTGGGCAAGGGGCGAGGGCATCACATACGTGCGTCCCCCAAATTCGCGGTCAAGTTCGTAGAGCCCTTTGGCATCTGAGCCAAACAGCTTCATCCGCGTAATCATGTCAGTAGCGACTTCTTCTTCTTCGCACTGTTCTTTTACGAACCAGTCTAAAAAGCCCATGGTACGAAAATCGCGCACGTCCGAAGCCGCCGCATAAATGTTGTTGATAGACGCGGTTACTCCTTGCTCATGTTCCAAGCTATACGCAAGTGGCGCGGCAAAATCGGTAAGTTCCTTGTCGGGCTTGTCAATTACCTGCAACTCAACTTTGCAGCTATTGGCAATGAGGTAATTGCGGAAAATAAGGGCATGGTCGCGCTCTTCTTGAGCCTGAACCATGAACCAATTTGCAAAACCGCTTAAGCCTTCATCAGCATAGTAGTTCGCAAAATCCATATACAGATACGCAGAATACAGTTCTTTCTTAATTTGTTCATTGAGGAGTTCATACACTTTTTTGTCCATGACGACCCTTTCTCGACCCAAGTCCTACCCACAAAAATTTCTCGCGCATCACCACAGGTACATGATAGCGCTTTTTTCGCGCAGAACAAGCATTGACAGCGCCCTGCCCTTCACGCAAGCTATGTATACGACGCGACGAGAGGAATGCTCGCAATGCTTTACTTCGATAGCGATTATATGGAAGGCGCTCATCCGAAAATTCTTGAGCGGCTGGCAGAAACAAATCTTGAACAAACCTACGGATACGGCACTGATGACCATTGCGCAAGTGCACGGGAAAAGATTAAGCGCGCCTGCAATGCCCCCGATGCGGAAGTTTTTTTCTTAGTTGGCGGCACGCAAACTAACGCCACCGTGATTGATGCAATTCTTAAACCCTGGGAAGGCGTCATCTCAAGTAACGCGGGACACATCAACACCCACGAAGCGGGAACCGTTGAAGCCTTCGGACACAAGGTGCTTGAAATTCCTCACGAACAGGGGAAACTTACCTTTGATGCGCTGCGTTCATATCTTGAGACTTTTCATGCCGATTTTACGAACGACCACATGGTACAACCTGGCATGATATATATTTCCCACCCCACTGAATACGGAACTCTGTATTCCAAGGCGGAACTCGAAGCCTTGAGCAAGCTTTGCCACGAACATGAATTGGCTCTCTACCTGGATGGCGCTCGCCTCGGCTATGGCCTAGCTGCGCCCACAAGCGATGTGACACTTGAAGATATCGCCCGTTTGTGTGATGCGTTCTACATCGGCGGAACCAAGGTAGGGGCACTGTTTGGAGAAGCGCTTGTTTTGACCAACCCCCGCCTTCACCAGCATTTCTTCACGCTCATGAAGCAACATGGTGCGGTGTTGGCGAAAGGGCGCATGCTGGGAATTCAGTTCGATACTCTGTTCAGCGATGGGCTGTACTTTGAAGGAGCGCGTCATGCGCTGGCAATGGCAGAAAAGTTGAAGGCGGGATTCTTGGCGGCGGGTTATTCCCTGTATCTTGATTCGCCCACAAACCAGCAGTTCCCCGTGCTCGAAAACGCCACCAGGGAAAGGCTAGCCAAAAGCGCTTCGTTTGAGCTTTGGGAGCCCCTTGATGAGAACCACTCAGTGGTTCGCTTTGTAACCAGCTGGGCAACGCGCGAAGAAGATGTTGCGGCGCTTATCGCGTTGCTGTAATGAGCACATTGTCCCTGCGATGTTCTTGTCGTTGCGGGCTTGTGAAGCTTGTGGATTGATCTGCAATCTTAGCTTTTTAGGTGCTTGCCTGTTTGCAATATACGCAATTTAGCCGAGATATTCTTCATTAAGCGTAACGCCAAAAGCCTGCGCTGCCGCACGAAGGTTTTCGTCGGTGGCCACAGTTAAGCCTTTCGTGCCACCGTTTGCGGCACATGCCTGCAAATAGATGCTTGCAGCTTTTTCTGCGGCATGCACGATTCCGAGAGCACCATCAAGATTGGACGCTGCGCAAAATACCCCGTGATGAGGCCAGATAACCAAGGAGAAATTTTCCATAAGCGCGCTGGTTGCTTCCGCAAGTTCGGTTGAACCTGGAGCGGTCCACGGCACAACTCCTACGCCTTCGGGCACCATCATGATGCTTTCGGTCAGGCTTTGCCACAAGGTGTGACTGATAGCCTTTGGATCGTTTTTCAGCACGGAGCATAAGGCGAGAACACTTGCAGGATGCGCATGGTATAAAACCCGACATTCGCCCTGCGTAACCGCTTTCTTGACGGCATGATTGATGAAGTGGCAGGCAAATTCGCTCGTTGGCTGTTCTTTGCCCTTGAAGCCCCATACGTTGCGATACGCATCCCCCGTTGGATTCACTTCGACAATACCCAAGCACGTAGCAGGGTCAAGCATGATGTTGCGGAAATGCATTCCTTTTGTCGTCACCACAAAACATTCGCCCTGAAGTCCCGCGGCACGAACGCCTAACGGCACCCATTCGCCTACAGGTTCGCTGAAATAAGAACGACACGCACTAACTTCTTCAGGAGTCATGCGATACGACAGGTTTCCGCCATTACTTTCATGCCAGCCTTGTTGCCAGGCATCATAGCAACCGCGCACGATTACCTTGATGAAATTTCTTTGTTCGATTGATGCTTCTGAGACTACCGTTTTAACCTTTTCAATGCCCCGATCAAAAATGCTTGGTGTTTCCATAAGAGCCCCTTAAGACGCGTTGAACTTCTTCGGTTCAACATTTTCTCGCCAGCCACAATCCGCTGATTTCGGTGTTCTTATAGTAATTGTTTTATTTCGTCGCAAGACAAGCTGCAACCGAGGCGTTACTCAAAGGGGCACATTGCAACCGAGACGTTACTCAAGGTTTGCGACAAACATGATAACGATAAACGCCACAATCCCCACAAGCAAGCCAATGAGACTTAAGATGAACCCAGGCGTCGTGTCGTATTTTGCCCGTGCTTTCTTAGACCGCGCGAGCACCATACCAAGAGGGCCCAAGAGGATACTCGGGAGCCCCACAAGCCACGATGTTGTAATGGCAAGAATCCCCAAGATTACTGATGACAGTTGAACTTTCTTCTTCAAAGGCGCTGCTTGCTGGAACTGAGGTTGGAACTGGGGCTGGAATTGCTGCGGTTGCTGCGATTGCTGCGGTTGCTGGAACTGAGACTGGAATTCCTGTGGTTGTGAGGTTTGAAGTTGAACTTGCTGCGGTTGCTGATAGGGGTTTAATTCGCTTTCGCCCCGCTTTGTGTTTGATGTCATTGATCCAGCTACCGTCATAGACTGACCCATCCACATAAGCCAGATTCCCTTGTCCGCTGCGCTTACCACCCGACCACGCACCCGCATAAGCCCAGCCTTGAGCATCACGGTAGGTCCCAAAGCCATTTTCACTATCATCAACAAATGAGCCGGTATAGGAAGAGCCGTTTGAATAGGTGAGGCTACCTTGTCCGACTCGTCTGCCATCAACGAAGTCTCCTTCATAGACCCACCCTGCACTACTTGACATGTTCCCGAAACCGTTTTCTTTGTCTCGTACAAATTGACCGGTATAGGTAGAACCATCCGCATGAGCAAGGGTTCCTTGTCCTTGCTTGATGCCTGCTTTCCAATCCCCCGTATAAGTCCAGCCCGTGATATCGGTATAGGTGCCACTTCCCTCTTCAAGTTCGTTTACAAACCCACCTTTATAAGTTGAGCCGTCTGTGTAAGTGAAAAGCCCTTGCCCTTCGCGCACCCCATCAACAAAGTCTCCGCTGTATTTCCACCCAGCAGATGACAAATAACTTCCCTGTCCGTTGGGTTTGCCCGCGCTCCACGCTCCTTGATAGGTAGAGCCATCCGGAAAAGTTTTGATTGCCACACCGTTACAGATTCCTTTTTTCCACGTTCCTGATATCGTTGTACCGTCCACAAGGCTCAGTATACCCTCACCATTAGGTTCATCGTTTTCCCACGTACCTTCATAGGTGTCTTTGTTAGAGAAAATGCGCAAGCCTTGCCCTTCTCGTAGGTTGTGAGAAAACTCACCTTCATAGCTTGATTCATCACCAAAGGTATAAAGCCCTTGTCCGTCTAGAGCGTCGTTTACCCACTGGCCGGTATAAGACCAACCACTTGCATCTACATATTCGCCTTGCCCGTGGCGCAAACCTGTTTCAAACTGCCCTTCATAGACAGAACCATCAACATAGTACAAAATACCCTGCCCGTGATAGAGGCTGTTTTCAAAATCCCCGGTATAGATGTCTCCATTTTCATTTTTGATGTTTTCAGCATGTCCACTATGCGACCAGTTAGTGCCAAGGTTTGAGAGGGGCAAAGACAGCTGATTGGTGGCAGCCAGATACGGAAAACCTAGAAGAGCGACGGTGCACAACACTCCACCAATAACCGTAACAGCCCGAGGGGCTTTGTGGGTGTGCTTTCCTTTTGCAGAAAGTCTTACGCCCACGAACACCAGCGCAATCCCCAAAACGAGGAGTACACAAGCAAGCATACTCGCTGTTAGCTTCATTGTGTTTCCTTAGTCTGGTTCATAGTTTTACTCGTTTCTTTCTTGGTGTCGTGCTCTATTGTCGGAGGATATGTTAATTCCTGCCATTCAACAGGAAAGACCTCTCCATCGAAAAGAATCTGATAGTCAGATGGTAAACCCCTCAAGTAGGTATAGCTAATTACCTGGTGTTCTCTTGCAATGTAACCAAATTGTGATCCTTCGCTATCCATAACTTCTAAAACTGGACTCTCTCCTTGAGAAAGATTTTGAGCAAACAGTATAAAATAGTCGTCTGTTCCTTCCAGATTAAGCAGATATAAAGAAAGGTGGAGTGAATCCATATATTTACCTACTATTGAGTAATTATTTGAATAAGAGAGCAACTTCCAGCTTGTTCCGCTTCCCGGAACAATTGTCCATGACCTTGCGGCTCTATCAACAGTTAAAATCAGTGCCGATTCTTCACCCTTAACAACAGCATCAATCCTCTTGCTAGATTGAAAATGAAAGGCGCGTTCTGGGGTTGAAAAAGCTAGGAAATGGTCGCCGACAGAACCGTAAACTAACCACGACAGAGATGATGACAAGACCCAAGCAACACCAAGAACCATGGCAATCTGAATCCATGCTTTTTGTTGCTTCGCTCTTTTTCGATAGTGATACAAAACAAAAACGGCTCCGCTTACAAGCAAAATAATTTTTATGATGCTATATATCATAATTAGCTTTCCTCACAGTAGTGTCTTTTCTATCCGGGAACTGGCAATCGTGGTGTTGGGGCTGGAACAGGCACTGGCCCTGATTCGATTTTTGGTACCGCAGCGCGGCCTCTTCCCATTGCCAACAACGATAGAAGTAATTCGTTGTCGATACTGTAATCCGTAAAGGCTGTTAGCGTGGTGTATTCGCCTTCTTTTGTAGTAATTGACGTGTTGAGGCCAATCCTACGATCAACAAGATTTACACTATAGCCCCAAGACTCTGTTTTATTCCCATTATTTTTCGAATAAGACCTACCTGTATTGTCTAAGCCAAGACTGCTAGTCATGGTGCCAGTTGAAGAGTTTATCTTCACCCCCACAGACGACCTCGCTGGGTCTATTTTATTAATTCGCAAAAAAACCGATATCGGTTTGGTAGAGTCCCCGGAGCTGGAAAGCACCGTAGTCTCTTTTGTTCCAGTCGTAACAGAATAAGGAACATTTGGAGCAGATGTTGGCGGATTCTCCGCGACGACTTCATCTACGTTTGTATGACCCGCACCAAAGATTCCACCACCCGAACTGGGAGGAGATGTCGGATTGCTTGCTTTTTGGACTGGCCCTAAGCTTGTTTCAGAGAAAACAATAGGGGTGACGCTATTGGCACCTACCCAATCAACCCCTTTTAAGGTATCAATGGCTTTTTCCCAAGTGTTTTTGAGAAAGTCTGCGCTGCCACAAACAAACTCCAACACTTTTGCCTGTGCCGCGGTCACCTGATTGCCAAGCCAAGAAAGGCCTCCTCCTATGGCTTGTCCTGCTGCGTTGAAGAAAGCTTTTCCTGCACTGTAGGTGTTTTGCACAAGGCGCGTAGTGGTGTTATAGGCATTTGTTGCTGCTTGGGCAACAGGCTTAAAGATGGTGTTACTTACCCACGATGCGGCAGATTTAACGGTGTTGACTACCGTGCTTGCAACGGTTTTAACGGTGTTGACAACCGCACTTGCCACGTTTTTTATCGTGTTGAATAAACTAAAGTGCCCGGAGGGGTCTATCCAGGTAAGGGGATTTGATTGGGCATAGAGGTAGTGGTTGAGCGTGGCGGGACTAGCAAGGTCACCGAACAAGGTGTCAGCTACTCCAAAGCGCGCATCAGCAACATCCAAGTAGCGGGCACGCAGGTATTGAAGTCCGGTTGCAGGATTGTATTCTTCACCGTTATAGGCAAAGAAAGGTAGTTCGGGTGCGCCCCCGCGCAAAACTTCTCCGAAAGGACTATAAGCATAACTTGCTAAAACGCTGCCGCCTTGGCCTAAGAGCCCGGTAGTGCTTCCCCGCCCGTCACTTACATAACTCGCTTGCCCACTTTGTGTGTTTTGGACAGATAGGCGCGAAAGCCCATAGGTATAACTATCACGCAGCGTGTTTTGTGCGCCATATCTTTCGAGCACTTGTGTATGGGTAGCGTTAGTGGTGTTTAAGTAATAACTCAGTTCGTAGTTTACTTGGGTGAGTGAGGTTATAGCTGGCATCCCTACAGAAGCAGAGGTATTTGCTGGAAGTACTTCGGCAATCTCTTCGACATCTTTGTTGGTGATCCCGGTGTTGTAGAGGCTGTCAAGATCTCTTTGGGTTAGTTCGTCAGCTGCACTCACACTGCGCTTGTCGAGCTTTTCAGGAATGATACCTTGTGCTGGTACCCAAACCTCATTGAGTGTGTTTGAGGAAGCGGGGATACCTAAGGGGCACCAACAAGTGAGAAATGAATAGCTGCTTGAGCAATTCCGTAGCAAAAGAGTTCAAAGTCAGTGGCGCTAAAGTGCTTCATTTGCTTCAGCGCTAAGCAAACTAAAGCTTAAAAAGATCGGAAATAAATATAGAAATTTCAAGGTGCGATGAGTGAAACCACTCAGTTACTCAAATTTCAAACTCGATAACCCGCGTCTATGTTCCATAGGCAGAATCTTGTTTTTTCAAATCCTGACATATCCGTTCCAAAAATACCAGAAAAGGCTACACTACATGTAAAATCTTACAAGCTCGTTTTTGAATCAAATCTCTTAGCAAGTACGATATTACCCGTTGTAAAACTCCTGAATTATTCTATATTTTTCATTCAAATCATAGATACGCTCACCATTTAGACACTCATAAAAATACTGAATTTCCACATCGGTCGTTGAAAAGCGAGGCTCTTCTGCTAACTGCTTTATCGCATAATAGCAATCACTAATTATGAAATCTTCTTTTTTACTATCCCCCACATTCTTGAAATCCTTCAATTCGGACTCCGAAAGACCGCAAAGACTAAAGATATAATTAATGTCTATCTCATAAAAGAGTCGATTAGCTGCTTGATTATGAGTAATCTTATTATTTAGATAGTTTCGCATAATGTCTTTCATTGTCTTCAAGGTGCGTTTCCTCTCCAGAACAGTAAGATATTTTTGCAAGATTTCTTTCAGCCTCCATAATTCAAGTTCCTTGTTCATTGGTTCCCCTTCGGCTAACTAAGAGGCTTGAATACATTAATTGTTTGCCCAGATTGAATTCTAACTGCGTCAAAATCCCTATGTATTATATTGCTGCTCGCATCTGTCACCTCATGAACTACAAAGCGCGTGCCCGAATCATCCGAATATCTAATAGCTTGCGACACCCCACCTTCGGTGGAAGGTCTAGAATTCCTAATTTCTTTGTTGAGCCGTGAAAAATCTACCCCTGCAGCCTCTGCTCGTCCTATCTCATTAACAGTATTTTTGGGTGCACTATAAACCCCATTTTCAACCTTAATATCTCGCATAAGTTCTGCAGTTGTTTTCGGTGTCGAACTAGATGGCACACTAGCTGCACAAGTATTATGCACCAATACTTGAGAGGTGCCAACATAGTAGGCATGTGCTCCTTGAACTTCGAAGTTATAGACTGCGACAGGTTTATCAAGGGTGACCTCTGAAACTGCTGTTACGATTGCCTTGCTGCCATCAGCAGTACGCAGGACATCCCCGGCAACCAAGTCGCAGGCAAATACCCAACCTTTATCTTCAACCCAGAAGGGATGTTCGTAGGTGGTTTGTATGGTATCGGCTTCGGTGACAATCTCGATAAGCTCGGTGGTCTCACGAATGAAAGTATCTACAACACACCGCTCAACCTTTTCATCCAGCACAAAATCGAAGGCATAGACCGCATCCCCTTGTTTGATAGTCTCAATTAGGACAGCGCCTTTAGGAGTAGAAACTTCTGTTCCCGCAACAAGGCACATACCTCTGTTTGCTGCCTGGGTAACCTTTTCGGAATTAGTGGCAACTCGTGATGTTGCAGTGCTGGTTTTTGTCGTTGCGCTACCAGCAGCGGTGGCGGTCTTGGCCGTAGTAGTAACCTTCTTGCCAGCCACAACAGCTGTTCCAAGAGCGCTTGCCCCTTTTGCAAGCACCGGCAAGCCTTTTCCTATAAGGGTTGCTCCCTTGGCAACAAGTGCTGCACCCTTTATCGCAGTTCCGGCAAAAGGAATCATTGAAGCAGCGGACAGACCGGCGTTGAGATAGTCTCCCCGCGCTAGATAAATTGCTGCGTTGACACCATTGGCAACGGTACCAACACCGGGAATCATACCAACAATGTCAAGCCCCAACTGAGCGGCGTTGAGGGCTTTTTCGCCCATCTTTTTCCAGTCGACCTGTTTTAGAGACTCGGTAGCTTTTTCCCAAGTGGTAGTAATTTTTTTGGAAGTGGTACAGACAAACTCCAGCGCCTTTGCCTGAGCGGTAGTTAGCTGACCTCCCAGCCAAGATACCCCAAAAGCAGCACCTGCGCTGAGCCCTTTACTAACCCCAAGGGCAGAAATAGATATGGAAAAGTTTCAAGGTGCAAAAACGGAACTAGTCACTCAAATACTTAAACTTCAAAACCAGATAACCTGCATGTATGCTCTGTAAAAGCTCCTTTAATCTTATCACATCTCTATAAAAAACTCTAAAAGGCTACTACATGCACTACACACAGAATTTCGGACGACCCCCACACAGAAAATCTTACAGTTGGAGTGGGTATACTTTTCTGGACATTGAGAACCGAGGAAATGGAGGTTTACAGTGCCAGGAAAAAGATATGACAGGCAGTTCAAGTTGGCTGCCGCTAAGCTGGTATCAGATGGCGAGATGCCAGTAAGGCAGATTTCTGAGGAGTTGGAGGTTCCAGATAATACGCTTAGACGTTGGGCAATGGAGTATGAGAAAAACGGGGAAGCAGCATTCCCAGGCAGCGGAAGCCCGACATTAAACAAGGACTACCAGATCCTCAAGCTGAAAAAGCAGGTCGAGGAGTTGACGCTGGAAAACGACCTACTGAAAAAATTCCAGGCCTTCTTGAGACAAAACAAAGCATAAGGTTCAAGTTTTTAAAAGAAAACCTTGGGCACCTCCCCGTCAAGAAGGCCTGCAAAATCATCGGGGTAAGCAGGGCAGGATACTACGAATACCTAAAACGCAAGAAGTCCAGCCGTCAAATCGAACGTGAGGCTCTGGCGGTCTTTATTGCCGAGATCTTCGAAAAGCACAACGGCAGATATGGCTCCAGGCGAATTGCTGTCGAGCTGACTCGGATCGGTATTCCCCAAAATGACAAGCGGGTCGCCCGTATCATGTCTGAGATGGGGATCCAGGGCAAAGGAGCCACAAGGAGATGCCGCAGAAAGGGGCTGGTATCTGAGTTGGGGGAAACCTTTTGAACCGCAAGTTCGAGACCAGCGTGAAAAACAGGGTCTGGGTGGGAGACATCACCTATATCCCCACGAAGGAGGGTTTCCTTTACCTCTCCACCCTACTGGACCTCCACTCACGCAAGGTCGTTGGTTGGTCGATGGCAAACAGGATGAGCGAGAACCTGACCATTGGTACCTTCAGGCAGGCCTGCGACAGGGAAAGACCGCCCAATGGCCTTTTGATACATACCGATCGAGGAAGCCAATTTACCTCAAGGAGGTATAACCAGGAGTTGGCACGCAAGGAATGCGTCCATCCCTATTCCCGCAAAGGCAACCCTTACGACAATGCCGTCATGGAGTCTTTCTATAGAACTTAAAGAGAGAACTGCTTAGCAAGAAAGAAAAGTTCACAGATCGTTTGACAGCAGGACAGGAGATATTCAAATACATTGAACTCTACTATAATACCAAACGGGCTCATTCTGCTCTTGGTTATATGAGCCCAGTGGATTATGAGCGAGCAAATGCTCAATAGGTCGATTCTTGGTGTCCGAAAAAGTGTCCTATTTCAAACTTGACACATCAATGTGTTAAGTTATGCGTCCCCCTGACACATGTCCCCATGACACAGTCTGATTCATGGCTTCACTCGTCAAAAACCCTCCCCTTAAGATTAATTATCTCTTTACAATACTTCCGTAAAATATCAGCGCACTCCACTATTTCTTGTTTGATAGCCTTTTCAGAATCGACAGGTTGTTTGTTTTTGCTCCTTTTCTCTTTTTTCGCACCTAGCTTTTTGTCCTGTACATTCAAATACTTTTTTAAAACCTCGCCCAAGTGAACACGAATTTTCCTACCTTGATGCACGTAGTATCCACTTGGTATTTTTCCTTCATCCAAAAGCACTACTAAAACAAAAACTTTGAACTCGTGCCAATCAAGCTGAATCTGAAACCCGATTTCTGGTGCCAGATAATAGATATTTGTAGCAAACCAATTATTCTTCTCGATAATTGGTTTTGATAAGCTTTGCTCAGTTTCCAAGAATAAAAACTCTGCAATTGCAAAATTTTGTATCAGCTTTTTTTGCTCCACAACAACACCTTATTTCCCTAATGATCCAACCCGGGCACACCACCACTATTTCCGTTCCTTTCAAAAACTTGAGTATACTTCTCGTAGTCTCTCATCTGAAGGGGACTGTAAGATTTTTTGTGTGTGAGCCACATTCCTACCTTCTTTCCAAGCGCTCGCCATAAACTAATGATAGCGTATTGAACACCTGGTTCCATTCAATAATCTTACTTATCGGGTTTGTCTGGTTTTTCACCCTCCTTATTGTTGCGAGATACAGTACTTTTAGAGCAGAAAGCTCTGTGGGGAAGTGCCCGCGCTTCCTTACCGCTTTTCGATATCTGGCATTTAGGGATTCAACGGCATTGGTGGTGTAGATTATCTTTCTTATCTCAGGCGGAAATGAAAGGAATGGACAAAACTCTGTCCAAGCACGTCTCCATGAGGCAATCATGGCAGGATAGCGTTCTGCCCAAATTCCCTCAACCTCATCAAGTGCTCTCAGTGCTGCCTCTTCATTTGGAGCAGTATAGATGCGCCTTAGGTCACTTGCTGCTTCTTTCATTTCTTTTCGCTTCACATGGCGCAAAGAGTTTCTGATGAGGTGCACCACACAGGTTTGCACAGTGACTTCAGGCCAAATAGCACTAAGCGCTTCAGGCAAGCCTTTAAGTCCGTCACAACAAGCAATCAAGACATCTTGGACTCCTCGGTTTTTTAAATCAGTGAGCATACCCATCCACTGTTTTGCTCCTTCTCCACCAGTTGGCCCTACCCAAAGACCAAGTACGTCTCTTAAGCCTTCTGTAGTAATGCCTAGCACTACATATACAGGGCGATTAGCTACTGACCCATCCCTTACCTTGATAACAATGGCATCTATGATGATTACTGGATATACCGAATCAAGTGGTCTTGTTCGCCAGGCTGACATCTCTTCTACTACACCATCAGTTATCTTTGAGATGGTATCTTTTGAAAGCTTAGTTCCATAGGTCTCTGACAAGAAATCACAGATATCTGTTGTGGTCATACCTTTTGAGTAAAGACTGAGTACAGCCTCATCAAGCCCATCAATCCTACGTTTGTGTTTTGGGACAGTAGCAGGCTCAAAAGACCCTTCTCTGTCTCTTGGTATTTGGATTTGCACTTCTCCGATATCTGTTTTAAGCGTTTTTTCGCTATAGCCGTTTCGATAGTTTTCTACTCTAGGCTTTGTTCTATCCCCCCTTTCATAGCCTAGATGTTCTTGCATCTCTACTTCAAGAGCGGTTTGCAGTACTTGACGAGTAAGGTCAGTAAGCAATCCTCCTTCGCCTGTCAAAGCCAGACCTCTTTCCTTAGCTCCAGCTACAAGCAGCTTTGCAAAGTCACTCATATCTGACGCATCCTCATTGCTTGAGGTAAAATATGGAACTATGGATTGTTCAAAAGACATATCGTTTTTTTGTGCATCAAGCATAATCTCAGTCCTTTCTGGAGTGAAGTCCCTCACTCCATCATGTCAGATTAAAGCTTCACACACAAAATTTCGGACAGTCCCTTTGACCTGATAGATTAAAAACTTATCTGACTCAACTTCTTTGCTGGTCACGCCCCCAAGGGATGCCGTTGCATACATGCGATAGGCTTTGTCCAAATCAAGCCCGCCGAAGAGTTTTGACTGCCAGTTAGAAAGTTTGTCTTTGTAAGGAGTGCCCCGAGGAAAGGTGTCAGCCCACGCACTTGAGTCAGGATAGATATAACTTCTCGAAGCGCTTGTGAGCCCGGCGTCATCATCGGGCGCAAGCCAATAGTTTATTGTTGCGCGCGGGGTGACAACTCCATCAGCAAACACCCCATCAAACAAGAGTTTTCCTGAGATATCTTTTTCGGTGATGGTGCGCAGATTTATGGTGAGGTCGTCAAGCGGGATAGATTCATCTACCGGGTCAGGTATTTCCCAGTTGACAACCAAGCGCGGCGGGTTAGAAGAATTGTTGTTGGAAAAGACTTCGCATTGCATAGTGCGCTCAGTTTGGGCTTTAACCACAAAGCCGCGCTGAGGATAGAGGTTTTGTGCCCAGTTGTTTACTACTTCGCGCACATCAAAGTCGATATAGCCAGGACTTGGGTTGGCGTTTTTGAATTCGATGGCGGTGTGGCCTAAGTTAAGCTGGCTATTCCACGTAATCCAGTTTTTATCCCACGCATCATCAACTTGATAAAGCCCAAAAGAGGTGTTGCCCCCACTCCACGAAGTAAAGTGGTGAAGAGAAAAGGTGGCTGAGTTTATCTTGGCGTCACTCATAAGCCAGGCGAAGTTGTAATCAATATAGATATAGGTGCGCGTCATCCAGTGTGCGATCCCAAAGGCATAGTTTCCACTGGTGATGCCATCATCATATCCAGAGTAAGGATAGCCATTGTCCCCGATAAACATATCTCCCGAGCCCTGCTCAACACCAATAAGGCTTATAGCAAAGCTGTCAACAGTAGTGGTAGGGTCAATGCGCAGCGGGTAGGCACGCTCAGGTGCTGAAAGCCATCCTTTGTCAGCGATTAAAACCATGAAATAGACACCTTGGTCATCTTGTTCTAAAGAAAGCTCGAGTGCGTCAGAGACTTGTCCTGCGGCATCTATCATGACCGGCGCACTTATGCTTATGAAGGGGTCTTTTCTTTCTTGGGCGGTGCTGGTTTTCTTGCTCTTTTCACCCTCTTCGTTTTCTTCGCCTTCTTCCTCATCTGTTTCAAAAACAAGAATTGCTCCGTTTTCACACGTGATTTCAAAACCTTTATCAAGGATGATTTTTGAAGTGAAGCGGTTTTGGTCAACTTCGCGATTTAAGACAATATCTTCTTTGATAACAGAACCCACGAGCGTGTATTGATAATCAATGCCGGGAAATACTTCGGTAAAACGCAAGGCACTGCCGGCTGCCATGGCGCGGGTAAAGTCACCTTCTTGCGGGATTATCTCAATGCCTTTTTCGTCTTTTTCAATACGTATTCCTTGGGCATCTGTAATAGTTGTGGGCAGCAAAACGCTAAAGGAATTCGCGGCGTTTTCAAAATAGGCACCCTCAGAAGACGAAACCGGTTCAAGCGTGTTGTCGATGAGTTGTAAATCGCCCTCCTCATCAACATAGGTTGTTGCCACTCCTCCAAAGACGGTTGAAAAACTCTTCTCGCCTGTTTGATAGGTAACCCAATCCCCATCCGTTGCAATCGGTATGCCTAAGGGTGTGTCTTGTTCATAGTAGTTAATCGGTAAAAACGCTTCGATGGTGTTTGGTTCGGGAATTTCGATGCCGAGGTTAGTACTAGCAGGATTGGTGAGCTCAACAGGTGGGTCTGGGGTGGTTTCGTCTGCGGTTTCACTGTCGGCTTCACTCGCGTTTTCAAGCATCTCTTCTGCCCAGGCTAAAGGGGCAGTACCCACCAAAGAAGCAGCGAGAACAAAAGCCAGAAAAAAGGATGTGGCACCATTAAGCGTACGTGCGGTGCGCGGACTAAGAAAAGGCGCACGATTATTGGGTTCTTCTCCGGTGATTAAGCCTTTGTGTGAGGGCAACACGTTTGCACAGGCGGCTGTGGCTCCACAGATGAGAAGAGCACCAACAAAAGAGGTGATAGTAAAAGAGATTGCATTGCTCAAAGGTTCGTTTTGGATAAGACCTAACAACATCCAGAAAAGATAGCCGACCCCCAAAACGATGATGAAGCCTAAGACAAGTGAGGGCAAAGCTCGGCGAAAGCGCTTAAGACTTCGCGCAAAAGAGCTTGTTGTTCCCGTGCCGAAAAACGTGAGGTTAGCTAAAACAAGCAACAAGAAAGGCACAACAAGAATAGTCATAACTTGAACAACGAGAGCAACTATTCCTTTAAGCTCTTGGATGCCAAGGGCGGGTGACGCCACCCGATTGACTAAAACAGCAAAACCCCCGCAGGCAAGACAAACAACACCGACAACGACCAAAAACAACAAACAAAGCCCCACCAAAGAACCAAGGGTTGCAGGCCCGCTCTTTTGGGCAAGGCGCTCAAAGTGTTCTGGTGTTAAAAGATTTCGCCTTACCGAAAAAATAAAGAAGCCCAAAAAAGAAAAAAGAGCCAGCGCTCCAAACCCGATACCTATAAGATTTGCGGTGTTGGGCTCAAAAATAGCCGCACCCTGTATCATGGGCAAAGCAAGATAATTTATGGTAAGAGTTGAAGTGGTTGCGAAGAGGAGTGCGAGGAAAAATGCGGGGGAGAAAACGAGCTTCTTGAAGAACTCCACCAACGAATCCTTTCGCATAGATAGAGGACAAAAGAAGCGTTTAATCTGCGGATATGTCACTCGGTTAAACCTGCTTATTCTGCTTGAGAATTATACCCTTGTGCTCTATCCTTTCGCCGATTGACTGTCCGCTTTTTACCAAATCAGCATAACTTGTTCGCTTTTACGTGGCATAGGTAGAAAGAAATGCTTTAGTGCGCGCCTGTTGGGGGTTGCTGATGATGTCGGTTGCTTTGCCCTCTTCGACAATTACGCCTTCTTCCATAAAGATAATACGGTCGGCAACATCGCGCGCGAAAAACATCTCGTGGGTGACAATGACCATAGTCATGTGCTCGGCTGCCAAATCGCGAATAACCGTTAGCACTTCCCGCGTCAGTTCGGGGTCAAGTGCGCTGGTCGGTTCATCGAAAAAAAGTATTTCGGGGTTGAGCGCCAAGGCGCGGGCAATAGCAACCCGCTGCTGCTGGCCGCCTGAAAGTTCGCACGGCATCATCGTTTCTTTTCCGCCAAGTCCCATTTTTGCAATGAGGGCATGTGCCTGTTCAAAGACCTCTTCTTTTGAACGCTTCTGTACACGCAGCGGCGCGGAAACGATATTGTGTATAACCGAATAATGAGGGAACAGGTTGAAGTTTTGGAAAACCAGCCCGAACTTCATCTTTGCTTGTTTTTGTACACTTTTTGGTGCATAGACAGCGTGTCCCTCTTCGTTGTTTTCGACAACGACCACGTTTTCAAAAGCAAGTTTCCCGCTTTCAAACGTTTCTAGAAGAGTGGCGCAACGTAACAAGGTCGATTTGCCCGAGCCCGAAGGACCGATAATCGCGAGCACTTCCCCTTTTGCCACCTGCATGCTGATGTCTTGCAAAACGCACACCTCGCCGAAACTCTTTTTGATGTGTTCGATGCAAAGCAGCGGCTGGGGCTGCTGTGCTTGCGTGGGCTGCGCTTGCATGGGCTGCTGGGGCTGCTGCGCAAGCGTTGGTTGCGCGGGCGGCTGGGGTCGCTGCGCTTGCGTGGGCTGCGATGCTGGCTGCATCTGTGCGGTGGGCATTGTCGGTATCTTCTCATTCATGATAGTAGTTCATTTTCTTCTCAAAGAAATTCATGGCGGAAGCCACCACAAGATTAAAGATGTAGTAAAACACCCCAGCAACCACAAAGGAAGTCATTGCCTTTTGTGCAGCAGCAATGGCGCGCGCGGTAGTAAACATTTCAGGCACGCTGAGCACAAAGGAAAGTGAAGTGTCTTTCACCAAGGTAATGACTTCATTTGTTACTGGGGGTAAAATCCTTTTGATTACCTGCGGAAAAACAATCAGGAAAAAGGTCTGCACGCGAGAATAGCCCAAAACACCCGACGCTTCATATTGCCCCCGAGGAATAGATTGAATCCCGCTGCGATAGATTTCGGCAAAATAAGCCGAATAATTGATGACAAAGGCAATGATGGTTGCGGTGAAGCGATACCCATCCCCCATAGATATTCCGAACCCGAAGTAGGGCACGTAGTAGACCACCATAAGCTGAAGCATAAGGGGGGTGCCGCGCATGATGGAAATATACAGCTGCACCAGTAAGGAAAGGGGTTTGAATTTACTCATACGCCCAAACGCGACCATAAGACCAAGCGGCAACGACCCAAGCAGGGTGAAGAAAAATATCTGCAAACTGACGAGAAAGCCTTTTCCCAGCATCGTCAGCATCGTCGCCATTTCCATGCTTTGTCCTTCTCAAAGAGAGACCGCACCCGAAAAACTGGGTGCGGTCTTGTAAATGCTTAAGTTAGCGCAGAATCCACATGGTGTAGCTAATGCCTTGGTCAGCGTATTTTTCGCACAAGCTCTCAACCGTACCATCAGCAACCATTTCCAGCAAAGTTGCTTCGATTTGGTCGCGCAGTTCGGTGTTGCCCAGCAAGAAGCCAACGCCATAGTGCTCAGCAGAAAGCGGGGTTTCCTCAAGAATGGTGAAGAGGCTTTCTTTGCCAGCAATTTGGAATTTCGCCACAGGCAAGTCCATAGCAACTGCATTAACAGCACCACTTTCAAGTTCCATGAAAGCGCTGTTGTAATCAGCAACCGTCATCAGCTTGCCGAAAGTTGCTGCCAGTTCGCTTTGGTCTCCCTCGGCATCAAGCAGATAGAACGCAGCGCTATCAACTTGCGCCATGACTGTCTTGCCTGCCAAATCTTCAAGAGTAGCAATGCCTGAATCAGCCTTTACGACAACAACTTGGCTGTTGTCCATATAGGGGCTGGTAAACGTGTAGGCATCTTCACGACCCTCAATGGTGAAACCGTTCCAGATACAATCAATCGCGCCACTGGAAATCTCAAGGTCTTTGGTATCCCAGTTGATGGGCTTGTATTCCACTTCCCAACCAAGACGTTCGCAAACTTCTTTTGCAAGATCGAGGTCAAAGCCAGTGAATTCACCATCATCGCCGACATAGCCGTAGGGCGGGAAATCCTGGTCGAAACCAACGACGAGTGTGGTGCGGTCTTCCAAGCTAGGCTGACCTTCGGGCTCTGAACCTGTGCAACCTGCCAGCATAAAAACTGCCAGACCCAAGGTCAGAACTAAACTTGCAATTATCGTAAGCCTTCTTTTCATACTTTCTCCTCCTTTGTTGCGTTCGTTTTGAACGCCCCTCTTTTTCTTTACCTTTAGCACTCTACAACACTAGTGCACTAAAGATAGCAGTATAGCATAGGCATACAGGTGGGTGAACGAAAGTAAAGATTGCGGGTTGTTGATGTTTCCGTCGTTTCCTGCATGTGTGTCAGGGGTGTGTCAGGGGGACGTATAACTTGACACACCCTTCCTCGCCCTTGCGGTTCCGCGCCCTTGCCCCTATCCTGTCATTGCGCGTCAAGACCTGGGTGTGTCAAGTTATACGTCCCCCTGACACACGAAAAGCCCCTCGGAAAAGTATTCCAAGGGGCTTTTATCAAATCTTTCGTGAAGCTAAAGCGAAGCTAGTTCGTTAAGATGTCGCGTGTTCTGAAGCGGGCAAGACCAAGCGCAAAAAACGCCACGGCAACAAGAGTGAGCACCACCAAGGGAACCAGAGTAAAATCCTCCACGGGTAACTGAGGGATGTTGCCAAATAGAGTAGCTTTCAACATCCAATCAGGTAGTTCCATCATTTTGCTGAAATACATAGCGACAAAAGCATAGCCAAAAACCGCCCAAACGAGTGCCGTCAATCGCGGCAAGAAGCCCACGAGCACTGCGGCAATTCCTGCAATCGCCCAAATTGCCGGGAGGTAACAGAGACTCGCACACACAACAACATCGAGCGCGAGCTGACCACCTGCGGTCACCCACAAACCCAAGGCAAGCATCAGTTCAAGAACAACGCTTTCGATAAGCGCTATAAAGATGAATGCTCCATAAAGGCGCACTCGGGGCACAGCTTTCGATAAAACCTGCTCGAGGCGACCTCGTTTTTCTTCACTATGGATGCGCAGCACCGTCATCACAATAGGCACACTGACCAGCATAGACATAATCATAAAGATTACCGCAACATAACCATCAAGCAGCGATTGAGTAGCGGACGCGCCAATAAATTGTTGCATCATTTCGCTTCCCTCAACAAAACTGTCAACCTCTGCACAAACGCTGCCGTAAGACACGCCGAGCAAAAACAAACCTGCTGCCCAACCGAGTGAGGTACCTTTTGAAAGACGCCACGCAAGCCCTAAGGGGCTTTTAAGGAAACGTGACGCATGCGCTTTGCCTGCTCGTGCGGGTATTACGCCTGACCCGTGGTCGCGCACAGCAGCTATTGCCAGCGCTATTGCTACAAACACCACGCCTTCAACAAGCAAAACGATAAGCGGCATCACATCGTTACTGTAAAATGCTTCAACCTTAAGCCCTAATCCCAAAGGAGAAATATAGGACAAAGCGTTTTCTGCCACATCACCCATTGCGCGCATGATGTAGAAAACACCCAACAACACAAAGCCAAAGGCGCTTACTGCACGTGAAGTTGAGAAAATTTGTGCCGCCAAAAGCGTTAAAGCTGCGAACAAAAACCCAACCGCGCCAATGGAAAACCCGTAGGCGAAGGCTCCAGCAGCGGTTGTTCCGCCAATATCAAGCACAATAAAAGCAAGAGTCGTTATAGCGGCAACAAGAAGGTTTACGCCAAAGGCAAGCTTGATGGTTGCCAAACTTCCCGTTAAGCGCCCAACGGGCATCGCACGAAACATTTCCAGCCTGCCCAGCTCTTCGTCAACTCGGGTATGGCGATTAACTAAAAATATGTTCATTATCGCCGCAGCAACCAAGAACCAAACCAGACATTCTTGAGCCATAAGGCTTGCATGCGATAAATCTTCCATGCCATAAACAGGACCCATCATCGCAACCATTGAGGGTGTCGTCATCGTTAATGCCAGTTGATAGATTTCTGCATCATTAGCTGCAATTGACGGATAGAGCCCCGCAAACAAGGCCGAAAGCCCTGCTATACAAGCAATCCAGATAGGAGATATGATGCGTTCGCGGCGACAAAGGAACCAAAGATAGGTTCCAAGCCGTGCAAAATTATTGCTCATGGTTGCGTCACTTCCCCTCATATTCGGCGAGGAAAAATTCTTCTAAGGTGCGTCCGTGCGCTTTTGCTGCGATGTCTGCCATCGAGCCGCTTTCGACAATTTTGCCCTCACGAATAATGCTTACGCTATCGGCAAGTTTTTCAACTTCGCTCAAGATATGGGAGGACAAAAGAACCGTCTTTCCCTCTTTCATGATTTCTGTGATGGAGTTTTGGAACACCTTTTCCATGAGCGGGTCAAGACCGCTGGTTGGCTCATCGAGAACAAACAGTTCTGCGTCTGAAGCAAACGCTGCGACGAGGGCGACTTTTTGACGGTTGCCTTTGCTATACGTACGGCACTTCTTAGAAGGGTCAAGCTCGAATAGTTCCAGGTATTTCGCACGTTTTTCTTCGTTTGCCTTACCCCCATTGAGCGACAAGAACAAATCGATTACTTCCCCACCCGTAAAATTACTCCAGAGGTTCACGTCCCCAGGAACGAAGGCGACTCGTTTATGGAGCTCAACCGCATGTGCCCATGCGTCTTTCCCGAACATGCTGACGCTGCCCTCGGTGCAACGCAAAATTCCCAGCAAACAACGAATGGTTGTGCTTTTGCCAGCACCGTTAGGGCCCAAAAAAGCATGGACTTCACCTTGCTCGACCGCTAGGTCGACACCGTCAAGTGCCCTGAATTTACCGAAGTCCTTTACCAGTCCGTTAATCTCAATGATTGCCATGTCTTTTTTCCTCCTTCAGAAGGGTTTAATCCTTTGGCGCTTACTTGATGCCAACTGAAAGCATACCACTTCAAAGCCTGTTTTGGGAGATTTTTCGCTTGCTAAGCACCATAAAATTAAGGAAAATTAACCTCAAAATTAGGGAGGGTTTTAGCGGTAGTTTAGCCCGAACCAGAGAGGAGATTTGGTTGAGTTAGGGTCAGAACCAGTCCAAAAATTGAAATGGTCTTAGCGCAGGGCTTAGGGTTGAAATCGGGGAGATGTCGGTTCGAGGTTGACATGATGTTGTTATGGCGTTGGCGTGACGCTGACGCGATGTTGCTGTGGTGCCAGCCCGATAATTTGTCAAGGAATCAGTCCTGAAAGCGAAATGGCTTAGCGATGTAGACCATCAAGAACGTTTTGCTTTTTTTGAGGGATCGGAATGGCAATGAAGCGCGGTTCGAAATCGAAAAGTTCTTCGGCTGAAACAAGCGAATCAACTTCGATACAGCGCTTGATGCAGATATCAACACACGTTTTACACTGCACACAATCAGCTACTGAAAATTCGATGTCAAACTTCTTTTCGCCGTCTTTTTCCGTTTCAATCTTGTGCAAGGCTCCCGTAGGGCAAAAGGTTGTACAGATGCGGCAAGAATTACATTTATCCAAATCAATGGTGACGTTTCCCCACAGACGCGTTTCTATTTCGGGAACACGCAAGCCGCCCATGCGATCCATTGCATCAAGAATTTTCATGCGACGTTTTGCTTCAAACTGCGGCAGGGTTCCTGCTGCAGATACCTTCAAGCGCTGCTGAGGGCTTTGAGGCTTTTCGTCTTTTTCGCCTTTGAGCATCAGGGCAACGGTTTTGCCCGTGACGTCCTTTGCTCCTCCGCGCGCTTTCGTGAAAAACTCCCTGCGTGCAGCACCATAAATACGCGACGCATCTTCTGCCAAAAATTCCTGCGGAAATTCTGAAGTCCTCTCAACACGGAGCTCACTCCCAACAGCTTCCAAAAGAGCGTTCGCTGACGAAACGGTTTCGTCAAAGCCTTTCATGCAGTCACGATACTTGCAGGTAGTGCAATTGCCCTCAATCAAAAGAATGCGGCTGACCTCGTGCGCTGCTACTGCCAAGAGAACGCTTTCGTCCACCCGCGCAAGACAAGAAACCTCGGCAAAATGGGTCGGATGAACAAGTTTTTTCGCAGCAATGCGCGCACAAGCAAAAAGTGCGATGCCTTCCGTAGCAAGGCACGCCTCGGTGATTGCCGCGTGCAATTCTTCGTCAAAGGGCTGAAGCGGTATCAAGGCTTCGGTCGGGCAAACCACCGTGCACGCTCCGCACCCCACACATATATGGTGGTCGAGTTCGAGTTTGTTGTTCTGAATGGAAATGGCACCGACCGAACAGGCTTTCGCGCATTTTCTGCATTTGACATTCCTGTTTCGTACCACGACGCAACGGTCAAGCGCCTCAAAAATCGCCTTGCTTTCAAGGGATTCGGCAATCTCAACGATGTCGATGAGGTTTGGCACGGCTGCTCCTAGTCGGCAAGAAAGGATTCTTCGATGGCTTTAAGTTCTTCAGGGGTGTTCGCGTTGATGAAACAGCCCCCCATAGGTTCAACTTCAAGCACTTTCGCTTGGGGAAATTCAACTACCTTTACTTCACCGAAAAATGCCTGGGCGCGCTTTTCGCCTGCATCGAGCTTCTTTTTGATTGCCGAAACGCAGGCATCTTTGCGATACGTGGCGTGGAAAGGCTCAAAGCCATGCTTGTTCACGGGAATCACCACATCGGCATCGGTTTCATACATGGTGGTCGCTTCGGCAACCACGAGGGCGGGCGACGCAAAGACCATATCACAGGCAATAACGGCAACATAAGGGTTGCTTGCCTGTTTAAGGGCGGTGTATAAGCCTGGCAAAGCCCCGCGACAATCGCACACATCGGGGACAAGTTTGATGTCTAGTTCGGGGTATTCATCTGCCAAAAATGCCAAACGCTGCGCTTCATTGGTGGTAATCAGCAATTCATCGGCAACGGGAGCAAGACGTTCGATAAGGCGGGTAATGAGCGGGCGCCCCGCAAAGGGAATGGTTGACTTGCTCTGTCCCATGCGGCGGCTTTCCCCTCCTGCTTGAATGACCACGCTTACGCGGGGGCGCACAAAGCGCGCTTCGACGAAATCGGCAAGTCCTTTGATATCGTCGAGCGCAAAAGCGCCTATCCCGTAGGTTTTTGCCGCGGTGAAAGCCTCTTTTATATCAGTGATAATCGCAACGGTTTCCGCGGTGGGCAGCTTGTTTGAGATGTCGACAGGATCGGGTGAGTGAACGGTGAATTTCTGCTGCACCGATTCGGGTATTTCGGATTTCCTTGGGGTAGGGGTGAAATCGGAGGGGTCGGCTTCTTCAGCAGCAACAATGCCCCGTGTCATCTGGGTAAAATCGGTGCCGAGCGCCCATCCTTTTTCTGCTCCCTCAGCGAACAGGTCGGCAACACGACTGTCAGCATCGTTGCCGCTACGCATGATTTCAATCGTGGGCAATCCACTTTTTCGGTATCCTTCGACAATAACAAGGTCGTGCCCTGGCATGGTGTGCAAGATTTCGCGGCACTCGATTTCGCCGTCAATTGATTTGATGCAAGCAATTTGACCAGGAGCTGCAATGACGGTTTGGCTTGCCCCTGCCGCGCGGTGGCGATACGAATCTTTCCCAGGATAGTCGATGTCGAAACCAACATGGCTGTGGTGTTTGATGCTTCCCACGTCATAGTCCCGCGCGACCAATTCAGCAATGAGTTGTTCGATGCTAGTTGTTTTACCTGAATTGTGGCGACCCACAATCGATATGGCAGGACTTGGTATCGGTATTATCATCTTCGTATTACCATTTCGGTACTATCATCTCGCCTTCGTCTTGTTGCTTTGGTGACGTTCGTTGTCGGTCGTTGCTCTTGAGCGTGGTTGGCGCTCTTTTGTGCGCTGTTTCAGAAGTGAAAGTATAGCATTTCATGAGTGAAAGGGAGTATAATACTGCTCATATTACGGAAGCATGCAAACGCTTCAGTAACCGAGAAGGGTTCTGTACTTGGAGGGGACAGAACCCTTCTTATATTCTTGGATAGAGGCGGCAGAATAATAGAGACGGCGGAATACTCCCAGGTCAAAATCGGTCAGCGAGGGCTTGAAAATCTCCCCTAGTTGGTAAAGTCGGCGAACGCCTTCGTCATTGCTATTAGACAATAGGCCTTGCCTTCTCTAGTTTTGTATACTAAGAAAAGGTGGGGCTTTATCACGTTGTTCTGACCCACGTCATTGCTGGCTCAGTGCCTTTTGCTCGACCTGTCGTCGACGTTGATAAAGCCCCTGGTAAAACGCAAGGAAAAAGACCGAGCCGTGACTTAATAGGAGCTTGACTCAACGTAGAGAACTCATAATAGCATTGTCCAGGCGGCCTTAGCCCTTGCCTCCCTAGTAGGAAGGATTTAGATTATGGCAGAAAAAGCAAGACTAGTCATCATGGGAGCAGATACCCACAAACAGTTTCATACGGTGGCTGTTATCACCGCGAGCGGAGAGCGGCTTGGAAACAAAAGCTTTGATGCGAATGCACAGGGCTACAAGCATGCCCTTATCTGGGCACGTTCATTTGGGAAGGTAGAAAAAGCTGGCATCGAATCATGCGGAACCTACGGAGCTGGATTGTGCGCCTATCTTAAAAACAACAAT
>Ga0082212_10000378_pt1 | contig 65340 bp, 41 predicted proteins | sample TergutNt197P3_FD_71548 | JGI IMG/M metagenome (GOLD analysis project Ga0082212, IMG submission 71548) | Neocapritermes taracua P3 segment gut microbial communities from Petit-Saut dam, French Guiana - Nt197 P3 | ecosystem: Host-associated > Arthropoda: Insects > Digestive system > Gut ... | reverse complement strand
ATTTTCGATTATGTTAATGTATTGTCGGCTACGGGACAATCTCCCGTATCATTTTTTTTTGGCGCTTCCGCGTCTCCCTGCCATGCCTGCCGGATAAAACAATTTACATTTTGCGCGACCGTACCGACTGTCTGAATATATTCATCTGTGCGAATGAAGAAGACTATAACTATAATGACAGGTTTTACCTGTTTGCATGAACTATTATTCAATATAAATACTATCTTTGCCAGCGCAAAACAGCCAAATTTCTCTATATGAACTTATCTCCGATTGATTGGATTCTATTTATTACATAATATTATGATTGACCGACAACTAATAGTCAAGCCTGTTGCATCCGAATTTAAGCAATTCGAGGATGATTTTGCAAGTAGGCTTCACAGTGAAATTCCCTTACTGCAATCGGCCATTGAGCAAGTATTACGTTCCAACGGTAAACACATCCGCCCTTTGCTACTGCTTTTGACGGCAAAAGCATGTGGACAACCCACCAAAATGACACACGATGCCGCTGTGATCATCGAAACACTGCATACAACAACGCTCATTCACGATGATGTGGTGGATGAAACGAAACAACGCCGTGGAAAACCATCCCTGAATGCAATCTTTGATAACCGGATTGCTGTGCTTACAGGCGACTACCTGCTTTCAGGCGCCATCCTGAACGCCGTAGAAACAGAAAATATGATGATCATAAAAACCATTGCGCGCGTTTGTCGAGAACTATCGGAGGGGGAATTGCTTCAAATAGAAAATACTGAAAAACGCTCGCTTGATGAAAACGAATACTTGCTAATGATTCAGAAGAAAACGGCCACACTTCTTTCTGCATGTGCTGAGATAGGCGCGACCTCTGTCAAAGCGCCTGCTGAAATTATCCAGCAATGCCGCTTGTTTGGCGAATACTTAGGATATTGCTTCCAGATCAAAGACGATATTTTCGACTATTACGAAGACGTAAACATTGGCAAACCCACAGGTAACGACATTCGCGAAGGCAAAATTACGCTACCACTTTTATTCGCCTTGCAAAATGCACCTGAAAAAGAACGGTCATTTTATCTTGAGCTAATTGATAATGAAAATTATACTCCTCAAAACATAACTGTTTTAATCGAATTTGCGAAGCAATATGGCGGCATTTCGTATGCTGAAAGTCGCTTGATGGAGTATAAACTTAAAGCAGTTGAAATTATAAACAGTTTGCCTGTGTCCAAGGCGCGCAACAGTCTGTTGCTCTTAGCTGATTATTTCTCGGAACGAACTCATTAGCAGTAAGATGTCACAGAAGGTATTTCGGCAGATTCATTCTTTATTCTTTGTGTCAATCCATATTGTAACAGGGCCGTCGTTGAGTAACTCGACTTTCATGTCAGCGCCAAATGTACCGGTTTTTACCTCAATTCCAAGCAACAGGCTCATTTCCAAACAGAAACGATCGTATAATGGAATTGCGATTCCCGGTTTTGCGGCACGGATATAGGAAGGGCGGTTACCTTTTTTTGTCAGTGCGTGAAGAGTAAACTGGCTGATTATCAAAATATCACCCTGAACATCAAGAACTGATTTATTCATGACGCCCTCGCTGTCATCAAAAATACGTAAATTAGCTATCTTTTTTGACAGCCATTCAATATCATCCTGATTATCGGCCTCTTCAATTCCAAGAAAAATCAACAGGCCCTCGCCTGTCTGTGCCTTCATTACTTTTTCAATTGTAACTGATGCGTGTTTTACGCGTTGTATTACTGCTCTCATTGTTCAATTATAATCTATTCTATTTTATTCCTTCACTTGTAAATTAATTGCACTAAATGCTGCTAAAAGAATTTTTGTTTTTGATTTTCCTATGCGTTCAGCCAGTTCCCGTTCAGGGACTTCTTTTATACGTTTGACGCTTTTATAAGTTTTTAACAAAGTCGTTTTTGTTTTCTCCCCTATCCCGTGTATTTTATCCAATTCGGAAACTACCTGTCTTTTACTTCGAAGATGTCGGTGGAACGTTAAACCAAATCGGTGTGCTTCATCGCGTAAATGTTGAATTACTTTCAGCGTTTCGGATGTTTTATCGAGTATCAGGGGGACGGGATCGTCAGGGTAAAATATTTCATCCATTCTTTTTGCCAAACCTATGATAGATATTGTATGAAGTAAATTTAGTTTTTTTAGGACGCTCGTTGCCACATTCAATTGCCCTTTTCCTCCGTCTATTACAATCAATTGAGGCAGCGGTAAATTTTCTTCGACCAGGCGTGAATAACGGCGTGTCACAACTTCGTCCATGGACGCATAATCATCGGGTCCAACAACCGTTTTGATATGAAAATGCCGGTAGTCATTTTTGGAAGGTTTTCCTTTTTTAAACACTACGCAGGCCGCTACCGGATTTGTCCCCTGTATGTTTGAATTATCAAAGCACTCAATATGCATGGGTAATACAGGCAAGTGTAAATCGTTTTGAACGGCTTTCAGTAAGCGTGTAGTACGCTGTTCAGGATTAAACTTTTCACCTTTTTTCAAGCTGTCTTCCTTAAACTGTTTCACATTTTGGGTGGATAAGTCCAATAGTTTTTTCTTTTCTCCCCTTTGCGGGATTGTATATGTTATTTTTTCTGTATCGCTAACATCCGGAAGAAACGGGACGATTATTTCACATGCAGCGCTTTGAAACCGGTCCCTCAACTCTACGATTCCCAACGCAAGCAATTCTTCTTTTGGTTCGTCTAAACGCTTCTTATATTCGAGCGTATAGACGTGTACCACAGCGCCATTGTTGATATGCAGGTAATTGATAAAAGCCGATTTATTGTTTTCATCAAAAGAAAATACGTCCAGGCAATGTGATAGTCCAGTTACGACAGTCGATCGTGCCCGATAATGCTCAATAATGTCATATTTTTCTTTTAGTATTTGCGCTTCTTCGAAGCGCATTTCATTGGCTAACTGGCGTATTTGAGTTAGTAAATGATTGGTGATACGCGAACTGTTACCTTTTAGAATTTCTTTTATTTCTGCGATTTGGTTGTTGTAATCAGTCGGGGTAATCATTCCCGTGCAGGGAGCTTTACAGCGTTTAATATGAAATTCGAGACAGACTTTATTTTTCTTATTTTCAATAGATTCTTTTGTGATTGGGATTTTGCAAGTTCTTAATTTATATACCGTCCTTATCGTCCGAAGCATTGTTTTGACTGTATAGACCGACGCATAGGGGCCGAAGTACTGCGAACCGTCGCGAACAAGGTTTCTCGTCTGAAATATCCTTGGGAAAATTTCATTCTTTATTACGATATACGGAAAAGTTTTGTCGTCTTTCAGCATCACATTGTATCGGGGACGGTACTGTTTTATCAGGTTATTTTCTAATAAAAACGCTTCTTCTTCCGAATCGACTACAATATATTTTATGTCTCTAATTTGTCTTACAAGCGCTTTTGTTTTACTCTCTGGATGGTCCTTTGTAAAATAGGAAGACACTCTTTTCTTTAAATTTTTTGCTTTACCAATATAGATGATAACTGGTTTTTCGTCAAAAAACTGATAGCAACCGGGTAATTCAGGGAGAATGGCCAAGATAAGCTTTATGTGTTCTTTATAGGTTAATTCCATACAATCTGTTCATTATTATCATGTTTATTTTATAATAGTTCCACGTGAAACAATTATTGGTTTAGCGGCCCGATAAAACTAATAAAATATGAATATCACTGGGCGATATACCGGGTATGCGGCTTGCCTGTGCAATTGTTTTCGGATTGACTCGCTTTAATTTTTGACGTGCTTCCGTTGAAAGAGATTGAATTGAATCATAATCATATATATTGCTGATTGAAATATTTTCTAAACGTATTGTCTTTTCTGCAATTTCTTTTTCTCGTGTGATATATCCGCTATACTTAATTAATATTTCTGTTGCTTCGATAATTTCTTCTTTTCTATTTGATGATATTCTATCAAATTCGTGTTGTAATTCCGGAAACAAATTCACAATATCCGTTAGATGAACTTGAGGACGTTTTAGTAATTCGATTAACTTGCATCCATTAGCAATTGGAGTTGTTGAAATATTTTCTAAAAAGGTATTAATTTGTTTTGGTTTCACGTGGAACATTTTGATGTTTGAGAGAAGTGCGTTAATGTACGATTCTTTTTCTTTTAACACCTTGTACCTTTCTGTATTAGCAAGTCCTAATTGATATGATTTTTCTGTCAATCTTGTATCTGCGTTATCCTGCCGGAGTAAAATTCTATATTCGGCTCTTGATGTGAACATACGATAGGGCTCGTCTACGCCTTTTGTAACTAAATCGTCGATAAGTACACCGATATATGCCTGGTCTCTTGATAAAATGAAATTATCACCGCCATGACATATTTGATGCGCGTTAATTCCTGCTATCAGACCCTGTCCAGCTGCTTCTTCATATCCAGTTGTTCCATTAATTTGTCCAGCCATGAAAAGATGCTTTATCAATTTTGATTCTAATGTATGAAATAATTGTGTGGGATCAAAAAAATCATATTCTATTGCATAGCCCGGACGATATAATTGAATGTTTCGAAAAGCGGGTATTTGTTTTAAAGCCTGTAATTGTACATGAAAGGGTAGTGATGAAGAAAATCCATTTAAATAGTATTCGTTTGAACGATTGCCTTCAGGTTCTAAAAATAACTGATGTTGCACTTTATTGGGGAAAATAACAATTTTTGTTTCTATGCTTGGGCAGTAACGCGGCCCAATGCTATTGATTTGACCATTGTATAAGGGTGATTCTGCTAAGTGGGTGCGTAGTTTATCATGGCAGCTTTCATTGGTAAATAAAGTCCAGCAGCTTAGCGGTTGCAGGTCGCGACTTACTGTATGTAAAAAGGAAAATTTATGGAAAGTGTTATCTCCAGGCTGTTCTGTGGTTTCCAAAAAATCGATACTTCGTTTGTCTATTCTTGCTGGAGTTCCGGTTTTCATTCGATCTTTTCTTAATCCGTAAGTGCACAACTGCTCTGTTAAACCGTACGACGCAGGTTCTGCAAGTCTTCCTCCGGACATTTGTGTTTGGCCGATGTGAATTAGTCCATTTAAGAAAGTTCCGGTGGTCAGGATGACTGTTTTAGCAAAGAACTCAATCTGTAATGCTGTTCTGATACCTGCTATTGAATGATCATATTTATTAATTATGAGGTTAGTTACATGATCCTGCCAAATATCAAGTGTGGGTATATTATCCAGTATATTCTGCCATGAAGAAATAAATTTTCGTCTATCGTTTTGCGATCTTGGGCTCCACATAGCAGGCCCTTTACTTCTGTTTAACATTCTGAATTGGATAGCAGTCTGATCACTTACTATACCTGTTTGGCCGCCCAATGCGTCAATCTCTCTTACTATTTGTCCTTTCGCAATTCCTCCAATTGCCGGATTGCAACTCATTTGAGCGATTTTATTCATATCCATTGTAACAAGTAAGGTGCGAGAGCCTAAATTCGCGGCTGCTGCGCTTGCTTCGCATCCTGCATGTCCTGCGCCTACCACAATTACATCGTAATGGAATCTCATAGTCAGTACTATTTTCTGGTGATAAAGTTCATATTTTCTAATTGGATAAGCGCTTCGTTTTCTTCGTATTCCATAAATGATCGTTCGATTTCTGTTTTATCATTTATGCCGCATAAATGTAAAATTCCATGTATCATTACTCTGTATAGCTCGTTTTCGAACGTTACGCGATATTTTTTTGCATTTGAGCGGACTACGCTGGTACCTATAAAAACATCGCCTGACAGACAATTGTTTTCAGTGTAATCAAATGTAATAATATCAGTCAAATAATTGTGTGAGAGATATTCCCTGTTAATATCAAGCATCTTTTCTTCAGAACAGAAAATGTAGGATATATCGCCAATGCGTTTTTGATATTTTAAAACTATCTTTTTAATCCAATTTGATATAATTCGTCTGGGGAAAAAAGGTATTTTTGTGTCGCAAGCAATATAGGCAATCATTTTAGGTAGAATTATTAAGATGTTGGAAAAAAAAGATAAGCCAATGCAATAGCTGCTATGGCTCCCGCCAAATCGGCAAGCAATGCACAGGGTATAGTATGTCTTGTTTTGCGTATAGACACAGCACCGTAATAAACCGCTACAATATAAAAAATGGTATCTGTCGATCCTTGTGATATACATGATAGTCGCCCTACGAAAGAATCAGCGCCAAAGGTTTTCATCGCGTCTATCATCATTCCTCTTGCACCACTTCCGCTTAAAGGCTTCATGAAAATGGTAGGAAGCGCTTCAACAAAAGATGTGTCGAATCCACAACTTTCTATTATCCAGGTAATTCCGTCAATGAAATAACCCATTGCGCCAGATGCCCTTAAAACGCCGATCGCTACAAGGATGGCAACAAGATAAGGAATTATCTTTACTGCCGTCAGAAAGCCCTCTTTTGCCCCCAGAATGAAGGTGTCGAAAACGTTAAATTTTTTTCGTACACCTGCTATTAAAAAAATGCAAATTATTGTAAATAAAAATATATTGGCGAATAAAGTTGAAAAAACAGATATTTTTTCTGTGGGAAAATTTTTTAAGACAAATGTTAGTCCGAAAATGAAAAAAATCATGCCGCAGAAAAATAGAAGCAGGTTTTTTTGTAAAACATTAATTTTTTGTACAAAACAAACGATAAGCATTGCGACTATCGTGGAAAAAAAGGTGGCAAGTAATATGGGCAGGAATATATCGGCGGGATTACTTGCGCCCAGTTGCGCACGATACGTCATGATTGTGATTGGAATGATAGTCAGTCCTGAAGCATTGATATTTATAAACATGATCATCGCGTTTGATGCTGTATCTCTATTTTCGTTGAGCGTTTGCAGTTGTTGCATCGCTTTAAGTCCAATGGGAGTCGCTGCATTATCCAATCCAAGCATGTTGGCTGCAATATTCATTAATATGGTGCCGGATGCTGGGTGGTCTTTAGGAATTTCGGGGAATAATTTTGAAAAAACTGGCGAGGCAAATCGTGCAAATGATTGAATCAGACCTGCCTTCTCACCCACTTTCATCAGGCCTAACCAAAGAGACAATATACCGGTGATTCCCAATGAAATTTCAAAACCTGTTTTTGCAGTGTCGAAAGTAGCTGCGATAATAGTGTTGAACACTTCCAGGTCATTCAGAAAAATCAATTTACAAAATGCTACTACAAAAGCAATTAAAAAAAAACCAATCCAAATATAATTCAAAATCATTTTCTTATCCTGTTATTTTCCTGTTATAATTTTCTTTATATTATACAACTTATTCATTGCTTCCATAGGCGTTAAGTTATTGACGTCAAGGTTTAATATTTCGTCGCGCACCTGACACAGCACCGGATCGTCCAATTGAAACAGGTTATACCGGTATCCATCGTATGATGAAGCACTTTTTTTAATAGGCTTTCCCGAATTGCCCTGCTGACGGTTTGTTGCTTCAAGCTGCCTTAGAATTTCGTTTGCTCTTTTTACTATACTTTTTTTCATTCCTGCCATTTGTGCCACATGAATACCAAAACTATGTTCGCTCCCTCCGCGTATAAGTTTCCTCATAAAAATGATCTTGTTATTAATATCCTTTATCGACACGTTATAGTTTTTTATGCGTTGAAAGGATTTTTCCATTTCGTTCATTTCGTGATAATGAGTTGCGAATAAGGTCTTTGCTTTATTTATTGGATGCTCATGTATATATTCAACGATTGCCCACGCGATGGAGATGCCATCGTAGGTACTTGTTCCGCGACCTAACTCATCGAACAAGATAAGGCTTCTTGGGGATAGATTGTTTAATATTTCTGATGCTTCAGTCATTTCGACCATAAATGTCGACTCGCCAAATGCAATATTATCTGATGCCCCTACTCTTGTAAATATTTTATCCACATACCCAATTCTTGCTGTTTCAGCTGGGACAAAACTACCTGTTTGAGCCATTAGCGTGATTAAAGCGGTTTGCCGTAAAAGCGCCGATTTTCCTGCCATATTAGGGCCAGTAATGATTAATATTTGTTGTTTATTTGTATCAAGATACACGTCGTTTGAAATATAGGGCGAGTCGGAAGGTAATTGTTTTTCAATAACCGGATGACGTCCGGCTTTAATATTAATTTCTTCGGAGTCGTCGACGATGGGACACACATACTTATTGTGTCGCGCAACTTTTGCAAAAGAAAGTAAGCAATCCATTTTGCCGATTTCTAATGCATTATTTTTTAAGATGGGTACAAATCGAGTGATTTCATCAACTAAATGTCTAAAAATTCGTTCTTCGATTTCAATTATTTTTTGTTCGGCTCCTAATATTTTCTCTTCGTATATTTTTAGCTCTTCTGTAATATAACGTTCAGCATTCACCAATGTCTGTTTGCGAATCCATTCCTGCGGCACCTTGTCCTTGTGCGTATTTCTGACCTCTATATAGTATCCAAAAACATTATTGAAAGCGATTTTCAAGCTTGAAATGCCGGTTCGTTTCGTCTCATATTGTTGCATTTTAAGCAGATAGTCTTTGCCTGCGAATGCCAATCGGCGCAACTCGTCTAATTCCTCATCTACGCCTTCTTCTATTACGCCGCCTTTGTTTAATGATAAAGGTGGATTTTTCTGAATTTCCTTTTCAATACGTTGTCGTACCTTCAGGCAAGCGTCGAGCTGCTGCGAAAAGCGATTAATTGCATCGTGGTCGCTTTTGGAGCATAAATCATTGATCTTTTCAATCGCGTATAAGGCAAATTTCAATTGAACCATTTCGCGCGGATTAACGCGTCCAATAGCTATTCGCGCTATTATTCGCTCCAAGTCGCCTATATTGTGTATTAATTCTTCTATTGCATCTGATTGTTCCACATCAAGCAGGAATGAAGCGACTACGGTTTGCCTTTCTTTTATTAATCTTATATCTGTCAGAGGAAAAACAATCCATCTTTTAAGTAGTCTGCTGCCCATCGGTGAGTTTGTTTGATCAATTACATCAATTAACGAAACTCCGTCGTCATTTAGCGGATGCAGTAGTTCAAGATTTCTAATTGTGAATTTATCCAATTTAACAGCATGATTTTCCTCTATTCGTGAGATGGTATCGATATGACTTATCTTTTTTTGTTGCGTTAAGGCTAAATAATAAATAATTGCACCTGACGCGATTATCCCGTTATGCAGGTCATTAATTCCGAAGCCTTTCAAAGTAGCTACATTAAAATGTCTCAGTAATTGTTCGCGCGCAGTATCTTCAGAAAAAATCCAGTCGTCTAAAGCAAATAAAAGACATTTAATGTTAAATTTCTCTTCAATGAATGACCGGTTGTTACGTTCTATTAATATTTCTTTCGGCGCAAAACTATTTAGTAATTTGTCAATGTATTCCGGCAAGCCTTCAGTTGTTAGAAATTCGCCAGTCGAAATGTCGAGTAAAGCAAGTCCATAGGTTGTTTTTGTGATGTGGAGTGCTGCAAGAAAGTTATTCTCTTTTTTGTTCAATATGGCATCGCTAATTGAGATCCCTGGAGTAACTATTTCAGTAATACCTCTTTTTACAATTTTTTTGGCAAACTTAGGATCTTCTAACTGATCGCATATTGCCACTCTATTTCCTGCCCGTACTAATTTAGGCAGGTAGGTATCTAATGCATGATGCGGGAATCCTGCCATCGCAACTTCTGCTGCATTTCCATTGGAACGTTTTGTCTGAATGATATTTAAAATTTCTGCACCGATGATAGCATCATTCCCATACATTTCGTAGAAGTCTCCTACCCTGAATAACAAAATTGCGTCGGGGTGTTTCGACTTAATGTCGTAATATTGCTTCATTAAGGGGGTATCGATTATCTTCGACATTTATGCTTATTTTTAAATTTTTTGAAAGTACATAGAGCAGTATAAATAATCCATTCGAAGCCAGTTTTGCATTCGTTATTCTGCAATTGTCAGTACTTAATATGAACTGATGTGAAGCCCGAATCTCGTAACTGTCTCCGTTTAGAGAATTTAGTTGAAGAGGATTTAGTTTGTAGCTATGTGTTGTTTTGTTCTTTACATAACTGTCAGTTTCAGGTTTCTGAACTGTATCGGTCCGCCCTCACTTTGTAATCCAATATGACCCTCTTTTACTTTGTTTGTTCCCTGATTTTGTAATACTCCATTTATGAGGACTGTAATCTTACCGTCTTTCACCTCGATTGTCGCTTTGTTCCATTCGCCGATCGGTTTCTCATTAGATGTTTCGCGTTTTTTGATGACTGGAAAATTAGGCCGCCCTCTTTCAGGAGCTACATATTCTTCTAAATCTGAACCGCCGAGAAGCACAAAATCTCCGGCATTACCTGCCTGTAACTGACATTCTATTCCGTTCGGAAATGGATTGCCCGGTTTTACTTCAGCAATAGTCAGAAAAATACCGCTATTAGTACCTTTATCAATCCAGCTCCATTCCAGTTCGAGTGTATAATCTTTATACTTCTTCGCTGTATACATATACCCGAATGGGTTTCCATGTATTACAATTACGCCATCCTGAACTGAATATACACTCTCGGCGGGGGCCTTATCACCATCCACAACAAATCTCCAATTGGACAGATCTTTCCCATTAAACAACTCTTCTGTCTGTGCAAAACTACCACAAACCAAACTTAGCATTACAGCTACCATTAAAAAAACTTTTCTTTTCATAATATATAATGTAAATAATAATAATTGCGATTGATTCCGTTATTATGAATATGCTGAAGTTATTCTATTAATCTACGGTATCGAATACGTTTCGGTTCAGTATATCCTGTTTGCTTCTTTTTATAATCTACATATTCAGAATATGATCCTTCATAATAGACTACTTCTGAGTTTCCTTCGAAAGCAAGAATATGCGTACAGATACGGTCGAGGAACCAGCGGTCGTGAGATATTACAACTGCGCATCCGGCAAAACTATCCAAGCCCTCTTCGAGGGCCCGCAGGGTATTGACATCGATGTCGTTTGTTGGTTCGTCAAGCAGTAAAACGTTGGCCTCTGCCTTCAGTGTAATGGCTAAATGCAGGCGATTTTTTTCTCCGCCCGACAATACATGACAGAGCTTCTCCTGATCGGCGCCCGTAAAGTTGAATCGTGAAAGGTATGCTCGCGCATTTATTTCCTTACCGCCTACGCGGATAAATTCATTACCTTGCGAGATTACCTGATATACGGTTTTGACAGGATCAATATCCTGATGCGTCTGGTCAGCATATCCTATTTTGACGGTTTCGCCGACTTCAAACATGCCCCTGTCAATGGCTAACTGTCCTATGATCATTTTAAAAAGTGTCGTTTTCCCTGCTCCATTCGGTCCAATTACTCCGACAATGCCGTTGGGTGGAAGCATGAAATTCAGATCGTCGAAAAGCAACCGTTCGCCGAAAGCCTTCGATACGCGTACCGCTTCAATTACTTTATTACCCAGTCTGGGGCCATTCGGAACAAATATTTCTAATTTGGCTTCCCTTTCTTTCTGGTCTTCATTCAGCAGCGATTCGTAGGAGTTCAGACGTGCCTTTCCTTTTGCATGACGTGCTTTGGGGGCCATTCGTATCCACTCTAATTCGCGTTCTAGTGTTTTTCGGCGTTTGCTTACCTGTTTTTCTTCCTGTGCCATGCGTTTCGTTTTTTGGTCTAACCACGAAGAATAATTACCCTTCCAGGGAATGCCTTCCCCTCTATCCAGTTCAAGAATCCACCCCGCCACATGATCAAGGAAATAGCGGTCGTGGGTGATGCAAATCACCGTACCGGCATACTGTTGGAGGTGTTGTTCAAGCCAGTCGATTGATTCAGCGTCTAAATGGTTTGTCGGCTCGTCAAGCAGCAACACATCGGGTTGTTGCAGTAGCAGGCGACAGAGCGCCACCCGACGTCGTTCGCCGCCTGAAAGCGTATCCACGACCTGCTCTTCCTGAGGACAGCGAAGTGCATCCATCGCACGTTCTAATTTGCTGTCGAGATTCCATGCGTCAACAGCATCGATTTTGTCCTGAAGTATTGACTGACGATTCATCAGCGCATCCAGTTTATCCGCATCATCCAGTACATCCGGATCGGCGAATTTTTCGTTTACTTCCTCAAATTCTTTTAACAGGTCCACTGTTTCCTGCACGCCTTCCTGTACAATCTCTCTGACAGTCTTACCGGCGGTCAGTTGCGGATCCTGATCCAAATAACCAACCGAAAAACCAGGCGAAAAAACGACTTGTCCCTGATAATCATTTTCTATACCGGCAATAATTTTCATTAGTGTTGACTTCCCGGAACCGTTTAAGCCGATGATGCCGATCTTAGCGCCATAATAAAAGGAAAGGTATATATTTTTCAGTACCTGTTTTTGGGGCGGGAATATCTTACTGACGCCTACCATAGAGAAAATTATTTTTTTATCTTCTGACATACTTTTTTAATTACGAATTACGAAAAATCGCGTAAAGATAAGAATTTATATTTTAACTTTAATAATTTTCAATAAAAAAGTTACCCATTAACGCATTTTCAACTTTTCATGTATATTTTTTCTGTAAAAAAAATTATTCTCCATATACACTTGGGGAATCAAAATTTTTCCTGTACATTTGCATCGTTTCGTATTGAAAAAAATGTCAAACATTGAACTTATTCTCATTTTATTTGGAAGTATTGGCTTGCTTTTGTTTTTAGTGTTGAAACTTAAGATACAAGCTTTTTTGGCTTTGTTGGTCACTTCTGTTTTTCTTGGGTTTGCTACGGCTATGCCAATGGCATCAATTATTAAAAGTATCTCTGACGGTATGGGTTCTACGCTTGGATTTGTTGCCACAGTCGTTGGTATTGGGGCTATTTTCGGGCAAATGCTTGAGTCGTCTGGAGCTGCCGAATCTCTTGCTTATTCTCTGACCAAACGTATTGGCAAGGAAAATGCTCCCTATGCATTGACTATCACAGGCTTCCTTGTAGCCATACCCATCTTTCTCGATGTAGGTTTTATTATACTTGTGCCGGTTCTTTTCGCACTTGCAAAAGGCAGCGGCAAATCGTTATTATTTTTTGCGATTCCACTACTTGCAGGTTTAGCCGTTACGCATGCTTTTGTACCACCTACACCCGGCCCTGTTGCAACAGCCGAAATTATTGGCGCCGACCTGGGATGGGTCGTACTTTTCGGGCTCATTATTGGTATTCCTGTGGCTCTTTTAGCAGGACCAATCTTCGGACGACATATCAGTAATAAAATACATCTCGAAGTCCCGAATACTTTTGAAGCGCAAGTCAACAAGAATATTAGCGCACTACCGCGTTTTGGTCATGTAATAAGCATTATTGCTGTTCCAATGGTATTGATTCTTCTTAATACCGCTTCGAGCTTGTGGGCAGATTCGCATAACATGAAAGACAATTTTTTGATACAACTGTTATCGTTCATAGGTCATCCGTTTATTGCACTTCTTATTGCTACTTTTCTAGCTATTTACTTTATGGGAATTAAACGCGGGTTCACAAAAGATTCGATTCTACAAATGAGTACAAAAGCTTTGTCGCCGGCAGGATTGATCATATTGATTACAGGCGCTGGCGGCGTTTTCAAACAACTGCTTGTTGATAGTGGTATTGGCGTGCTATTAGCCGAAAGAATGTCACAATCGGTCATGCCTCCCATAGTACTGGCTTACATCCTGGCTTTGCTCATTCGTGTGTCTCAGGGGTCGGCAACGGTAGCTATGATTACTTCAGCGGGGCTTATCTCTCCATTACTGATGTCCCTTTCACTGTCTGAACCTCATAAAGCTCTAATTGTTATAGCCATTGCAGCAGGGGCAACCACTGCGTCGCACGTCAATGACAGCGGTTTTTGGTTGGTGGGAAAATACCTCGGAATGACTGAAAAACAAACCCTTCAATCATGGACTATTATGGAAACCATTATCTCAATAACTGGTTTTATGCTCGCGCTTTTGATAAGTCTCTTTTTAAAATAAATATTAAATTCGAATTTCATCTATCTTCGATTCACGATATTTTTTTGGGGTCATGCTGTATTTTTTTTCGAAAAGTTTGTAAAAGCTTCCTCTGTTGATGAATCCTGACATGAACATGATTTCATCAATTGAATGTTTACTTGTTTTCAGTAGTTTCTCTGCTGTTGCGAGTTTGTATTCCTTAATTAAGCTGGCTGGCGACTCGTCGGTAATCTCTTTTAACTTTCGATATAAATTGCGTAGACTTAAGCCAAGTTCTCGTGCCAACAATTCCGAAGAAAAATCCGGATTGTGTTTGTTACGGTCAATTGTTACAACTAATTTTTCAAACAGGCTTTTGCTGTCCTTGTGGACAAATCTACTATTATTAAATTCGTATGCGCTGAGGGGGGAGTTGTAGTAATCTTTTAGATCATACTGTCGTTTGAGTAACCGTTCCACGATCGACTTGAAGTAATCAATGTTAAACGGTTTGACAACGTAAGCGTCGGCTCCTGCGTTAATACCTTCAGTTTGCTCCTCCGGTGTATTTTTTGCTGAAAGCAGGATAAATGGTATATGCGCTGTTTTATAATCCGATTTTATTTTTTTCATCAGAGATATGCCGTCGATGCCCGGCATCATGATGTCAGAAACGATAAGTTGAGGATGTATGGATTCCAGAATATAAGGAACAGCAAGCGGATTTTCGACAGTAATTACATGGTATTTTTCACTCATAAATTCGGAAATAAACCAGCACATTTCGGGATCATCGTCAATGATTAATACCGTCAATTTAGTAGGCTCCGGCCTGGAAGTTTTATAGATGTCGTTTTTCCATGGTAGAGTGGAAAGCGTTTGGTTTGACAATTCTTCATGTAGCTTCTTACCGGCAGGTGTTATTTCTTTTTCGGGAAGCGTGACATGAAAAACAGTGCAGCGTTCGGGGATGCTTTCTATGCGAATGTCGCCGTTAAGAAGCCGTACCATGTTGTGGCAGATTGCCAGTCCAAGACCATTTCTTGAAAAAAAGCCTTTTTGCGTCTGCTTGTCGAGGTTTTCCAATACACGGTACCTATCAAAGATATAGGGTATATCCTTTTTATCAATTCCTTTACCGGTATTCGAAACGGAAATATGCAACAGATCATTTTCCAAACAGACAGCAACAAGGATTTTTCCATAATCAGGTGTGTATTTGAATGCATTTGACAGCAAATTGATTAATATTTTTGTGAAACAGCTTTTATCCGTATTCCATATCAGATTATTATCGATTTGGCTTTGGTAATCAATATTCTTAATTTCCACAAATTCTGCAAACGATTCCATGATGTCAGATGATATTTCGGAGATGTTTAACCGTTCGATAAAACATTCTTTATGTCCTGTTTCGATACGGCGAAACTCGATCAGCTCCTGAATAAGGGAATAAAGGCGTTCCGTATTTTTCATGATCATGCCAGCATATTTTTTGATGAAATGATCGGTTTTTTCATACGAGATTATCCGGTTACATGGGCCATAGATGAGTGTTAGCGGCGTTGCAAACTCGTGGGTTATATTGGTAAAAAAACGAAGCTTGGATTCATACAGCTCTTCCTTTTGCTGTTGATGTATTTGCGCAATCATTCTTTCGCGTTTGCGACGGTATCTTCGTTTGACAAGATGGGTTGCATAATAAATAATGAAGAGAAAAATCAAAATATAGGTAATATAGGCATATCGTGTCAGATACCATGGGGGGAGAATCACAATCGGTAACGAGTATATACCGGTTACGACGTTGCTGTTATCGCATTTCACGTGTAGTACGTATTTGCCGGGTGAGATATTCGTGAAATTAGCATGATTCGAATGTCCGTTTTCAATCCAGATGGCGCTGAAATTCTCAAGGTTATAATAGTATTTACAGTTTTGCCCGTTGATGTAATCCAGCGCGATGAACGAAATCGTGAAAAAATTCTGATCATATTTCAAATGCAGTTGTTTAATATTCTGATAAGTCTGTGTAAAATCGTTTATATTATATTCTTTTTCATAAATACGAAGTCCGGTGAAGAACATTTCAGGTATAAATTCCCTTTTTTCATATCCATCCGGGACAATGCTGACAAACCCGTTGATGCCGCCGAAAAACAAAGTATTGCTTTGTTCATCTTTCATGGAGGCACCGTCGCTAAACTCAAAAACGTTGAGACCGTTTTTACTGTTATGAAGGTAAAATTTTTTCGCTTCTGTATCAAATCGAACGAGGCCGTCGTTTGTGCTGACCCAAAGGTGTCCGTTACCGTCTTCCTGTATTCCGTGTATTGTGTTATTGGGAAGACCTTCTATTTCATTGAAATTGATATAGTCAATATTTTGTGTTGACGTATCGTAATTCAGGATTTTTACCAAGCCGTAACTTGTTCCCGCCCAGACACATCCGTTCCTGTCGCGAAAGAGGCTCAAAATATCGTTGATGGTTTGAATATTGTTTTGGGAAAACAGGATATGTTCGAAAATTTCGGTATGCAGATTCAGTCTTCTCAAACCGTACCCGCGGTTACCGAACCAGATAATACTATCATTTTCCTGGCAGGCTGTAAAAAAGAAATTGTACGACATTTCGTCCTTTATAAATGAAAAACGTTTGACCGACTTGATGACGGGCAAATCTTCAGAACCGGAAATAAGTACCTTATAGATACCCGCTCCAACAGATGAAAGCCATAAAGTGGTATCATTCACTTCACAAATATTGTGCACATAGCGGATTGGTTCATTATCAGGCGAAAGAATTTTTTTGATCTTCTTTTCCTTATAGGAATAATAATTAAGTCCGGGTCCGTCGCCGCCAATCCAAAGCAGGTTACGTCGGCTTTTCCCGAAAGCGTAAATCGAATTGTTAATTAATTCACTATTGAAAGTTGTCAGGTAGTCTGTTTTTTGGGAGTTGATGCCCGTTTCACTATCATATTTACTTATTAAAAGAATACCGTCGTCTTTGGTGCCGATCCACAGGTTTTTATTATTATCGATATGTATTGCCCTAATAGGTTTCCGAATTGTGTAGGGCAAACTTTCGAATGTAACAGACCTGATCGAAAACAAATCCCGCGTGTGCATATACAGCCCTTGTCCATCGGTACCGATCCAGATAATATCCTGCTGTTCGTCTTTCAATAAACAAAACACGCCACAATAGATATCAATACTTTTAATCTGATATTTGATTGCATTTTCGGGTGTATTCTGAATCCGGATCAGTCCATTCGTCTGAAACGCAACCAAAAAATCGTCATTATCTTTCAGTATGGACGACACAACACCGCGTTCATCTATTTCTTTTTTCAGGTCAGTGATAAAGTATTTTTTCCCGGACTGGAGGTCTATTTCAAAAAGAAAATGATCATTATCAATGAAATAAATACTTTCTTTTTCTAAAAATGCATAATGGATGCCGTTATCATGTATATTATTTTCAATACTTTCTATTTCTGGCGTTTCCGAATCGAAAGAAACCCGACAGTTATGTACTATACCCTTATTTGTAATTACCCACAACACATTGTTTGAATCGATAAATATTTTACGGATATCGTTTATTTTTATCCACGGATAATCAATCGGCGTAAAAACATTCCTATCCCTGTTAAAATAATGAATGTAATCATTTTCGTATATGACAAAAAAGTCATTTGAAGATGTTTGGGCGCAATAATATTTCCCCTTGAATTCATTAAACTGTTCTGTATGTTGTGATTTTTTATTAAAACGGTTCAGTCCATGGTTTGTATTTATCCAGATAATATCCTGTTCGCTTTCCCAAATTTCTTCTATCAGGTTGCCGGAAAGGTGGCCCGACAAACTATTACCCGGTTTGAATATTTTAATATCTATGCCGTTATATAAATTGAGACCGTCAGCCGTTCCTATCCAGATAAAACGTTCGCGGTCCTGACACATCGACAGGATTGCACTATTCGACAATCCGTCTTTATTTGACAGTTGAAGTAAGTTGTACGCCTGAAGCTGTGTGGTCAGAATAACGTACAAAAGGAAGAAATGAACTTTATTCCCTCCATTTATTTTCGATTGGCAGGTATATTGTTTCATGTATGCAAAATAAATTGCAAATATAGCATATATCGGGCACAATACAAAGTTGTTTGGAATTGCCGGAATGAAATGTAATCTGTTGCCGATAAAAAATGGCTGATAGCTGAAAAATTTAAATGTGTCGTAAATTCGTAATAATATGTCGTAAATTCGTACTTCTTGTATGCAGAAAGTGACTACTTTTGTCCCAATACTAATAAATTATTTAAACTATATGAATGATAACACGAAGGAATTTTATTAAAAAAAGCGGCTTTGGATTAGCCACAATGGCAGTCGGAAGCATAGCGACAGACAAAATCCGAGGCATGGGACAGCCTGTTTTATCGCAACAATCACCATTTATTTCGAAACGACCGGAACTGTCGAAACGTAATTTTACTTCAAAAATCGTTGATGAGACGGTTGAGCACGTAAAAAAACAGCTGAAAGACCCCAAGTTGTCATGGATGTTCGAGAACTGCTTTCCGAATACACTGGACACAACAGTTCATTACCGCGTTCAGGATAACCGCCCCGATACATTTGTGTATACCGGCGATATTCATGCAATGTGGTTGCGAGATTCTGCCGCTCAGGTATGGCCTTACCTGAGCCTGATGAAAGGAGACGAGCCACTACGGCAACTGATAGCTGGCGTAGTTAACAGGCATACGAAGTGCGTTCTTTTCGATCCATATGCGAACGCCTTTAATGATGGCCCTGTAGGAAGCGAGTGGATGTCGGATATGACGGATATGAAGCCGGAATTGCACGAGCGCAAATGGGAGATTGACTCTCTTTGCTATACTGTAAGACTGGCATATCATTATTGGAAGATTTCTGGCGATACTTCAGTCTTTTCGGCTGATTGGGAAAAGGCTGCGGGGCTGATTGTGAAAACATTCAAAGAGCAGCAACGCAAAGACGGGTTGGGACCATACAGGTTCCAACGTAAGACGGAACGACAGTTGGACACACTGTCAAACGACGGGTGGGGTGCACCTGTTCATCCGGTGGGTTTGATTGTCTCATCATTCAGGCCTTCGGACGACGCCACCACGCTGAATTTCCTGATACCTTCCAATTTATTTGCCATTTTGTCGTTACGGCAATTAGCGGAAATATCAACGAAAGTCACGAATCGTAACACATTCTCTTCGGAGTGCACAGCTTTGGCCAGCGAAGTGGAGGAAGCTATCAATCGTTATGCGATTGTAAACCATTTGCATTTCGGTAAAATTTATGCTTTTGAGGTAGACGGATTCGGAAACAGATTGTTTATGGACGACGCCAATGTACCGAGTTTGTTGGCATTACCTTATTTGGGATGTGTGGAACCTGCCAATGAAATCTACCTGAACACACGCAAATTTGTATGGAGCGAAAGTAACCCCTATTTCTTTAAGGGAAAATCGGCAGAAGGAATCGGGGGTCCACACATCGGTTTTGATATGGTATGGCCAATGAGTTTGATCATGAAAGCCATGACAAGCCGGGAGGATGCCGAAATCAGTTATTGTATAAAAACCTTGCGCGATACGGATGCCGGCACAGGATTTATGCACGAAAGTTTTAATAAGGACAATCCCGAAAAGTTTACGCGCTCCTGGTTTGCCTGGGCGAACACCTTATTCGGGGAGTTAATTCTTAAGTTAATTAATGAGGGCAAGGTCGGCTTGCTTAATAATTTGTAATTGTATGTTATACTAATTTTATGTTTTTATGAATAATCTAATAAAAAGAAAAATGAAGAAAGATTTTGTAAAAAATGTTTGGCTGCTTCTTTTAACATGCTGTTTTATATGGATATCAGGACAGGTAAACGCTCAGGCACAATCTGGCGAGAGAAGGATTACCATTACGGGGACAGTACTGGATGATACCGGCGAAACGCTTCCCGGTGTTAATGTTACCCAAAAAGGTACGACTAATGGCACGGCTACTGCTGCAGATGGTAGTTTTTCAATGGCTATTCCACAAGGCGCAACACTTGTATTTAGCTTTATCGGGTTTGTAACCCAGGAAATAGTTGCAAGGAATGAGACGCCTTTAACTGTTTCACTACTGGAAGATGTTCAGAGGTTAGATGAAGTTGTTGTTACAGTCGCGTATGGAACGCGTTCGCGTAGAAGTATCACGGGAGCTGTTGATCAGGTACGTACGGAAGTGTTCGAAAACAGGCCGGTTAGTAATGCCATGCAGGCGCTTCAGGGCGCTTCGGCAAATCTAATTATCCAGCAAAGGAATATGAACCCGAATGATAACAGTATGAATATCAATATTCGCGGCGTCAGTACAATGGGTGATAATGCGCCGCTAATTGTTATCGACGGCCTTGTTTCAGGAACCGGTACCCTCAATAACATGAATCCGAATGACATCGAAAATGTATCTGTTCTAAAAGATGCCGGAAGCGCCGCTTTATACGGTTCTCGTTCGGCTAATGGTGTTATTCTGGTGACAACCAAAAAAGGCTCCAGTACACAAAAACCTGTCGTCAGATTCAATGGCGTTATCGGTTTTCAGGATCCGCATGTCCTCTATCAGCCGGTTGAGGGATGGCAAAATGCAATGTACAGGAATCAGGCGAATATGAATATAGGTAGCGCTCCGCAATTTACAGCGGAGCAGATTCGCGATTTATATGAACATCGCAATGAAGAATACTGGTATATGAATGAAATTATGAAAAGAGGGTTACAACAGAATTTTAACGCAGAAATTTCGGGAGGAAGCAATAATTCAACCTATAGGGTTTCAGCCGGCTATATGAATCAGGAAAGTAATTTTGCCGGGAGTTTCGGTATGGAGCGTTATAACTTCCGCAGCAATCTGGCAACAGAATTCGGACGTTTGAAATTCAATTCAATCATGGCTTATACGCGTAAAGATGAACGTACAGTAGCCGGTGGAACAGGGAACGTTATCATCAATTCGTCACGAATACCGCCATATTATTATTATCAATTTGAACAAGACGGTAAATGGCTTATCAATGACGTGATAGGCGACGACAATACGTTGGCCAAACTAAAAGACGGCGGATTTGAAAATAAAGATGAAGATAATTTTTTTGGAAGCCTTAACCTGGAATTTAAAATTATCGAAGGCCTGAAAGCAAAAGGGTTGATTGGTTTAGACCTGACGCAACACCACCGTTTCCGCAGGGATAAAAAAGTACCTTTATATGCAGCAGCCGATTTGGAAACTCCTGTATTATATATGGGTTCTACTACATTAACGGAAGATTATAACCGGAAATATCTTACACTTACTACCCAGTTCCTGCTTGATTACGACCGGACATTTAACGACCTGCATAATGTAACCGGTTTACTTGGAGTTACCAATGAATCATATACGTCCAAATCAAGCCGCATCGCATGGGAATACACTGATGAAGATTTGGGTCTGCCGACCACCGACGATTCAAGGCAAAGCACCGGAAACAACAACTCTAACGCGAACACCGACCAAACGAGTATCACATCGGTTTTGGGCCGTCTGGGATATAGTTACAGGGATAAGTATTATATTGACGGCCAGTTTCGTTATGACGGGTCGTCGAAATTTGATAAAAACCATCGTTGGGGATTTTTCCCTTCTTTTTCAGCTGCATGGAGATTATCTGAAGAGGATTTCATGAGTGAATATAAAGATAGGGTCGGCGATGTAAAATTCAGAGGCTCATATGGTACATTAGGCAATCAGAATGTCACGAATTATTCGTACCAGACGGTATACCGAATGTCTACCAATACTTATGTGTTTAATGACCAGGCGGTACCCGGAGCTGGATATACTTATGGAAATCCGTTTTTAACATGGGAAAAGTCGGCAAACTTCAATATCGGTTTAGAGGCGTCATTTTTCAGAAAAAATTTAAATGTGTCGTTTGATTATTTTAAGAAAAGAACCTGGGATATACTTTTGTCACAGGTAGTTTCAAGCGTTTTCGGGAGTTCGGCCCCCAATGAAAACATTGGAGAAATGGAAAACAGGGGTTGGGAAATAACCCTTGACTACCGGCTAAAAACCAGCGAGATTATTCACCGATTCCACCTGAATTTTTCCGACTCCAAAAACAAAGTTACAAATTTCAACGGACAGGAACGTATCAGTCAAAACGACCAGTTATATAAGCTGATACGCGAAGGCGAAGCTTTGGGTTCATATTACGGATACAAGACTCTTGGCCTTTTCCAGAGTTATGAAGAGATTGCTGCCAGCGCCTTACCTGTTGGCGCTTCCGTACAACCGGGAGATGTGAAATATAAAGATACAAATAACGACGGCGTGATTGACGATAAAGACCGCGTAGTGATGGGGAATGCTTTTCCGAGATATACTTTTGGTTTTACATATAATTTGAGTTACAAAGGTTTTGATTTCGGTGTCCTGTTGCAGGGGGTAGGAAAGCGCGATCAGTATATTCGCGGCGAACTGATAGAGCCTTTTCACTCTAATTATTCCTACTGTATTTACCAGCATCAGCTTGACTTCTGGACTCCTACCAACCCGGACGCCAGATGGCCTCGCCTGGTAGCGCCGGGTTCGCCTTCAAGTACGAATAACTGGGGTAGGGCTGGCACCGATATTTATATGCTTGATGGAGCTTATCTGCGAGTGAAAGATGTTAAGTTGGGATATACGATCCCGAAAAACCTGACGTCGAAAATCGGAATACAAAAATTGCGCATTGGCGTAAATGCACAGAATCCGCTGACATTCTCGAAAAATGCGTTTATTGACCCTGAGTCATCGGAATTTGGCAGTAACATGGGTGGAACAGGCAGCGTTGGTGCAAACAGCGCCCGAAACTATCCTACCTTGCGATTTTTTGGTTGTAGTTTTGATATTGAATTTTAATACGAATACATTATGATACAGAATAAATTAATAAAATATTTAGCGGGAGTTGCATGTACTGCCATGCTTTTGCTTAGTTCCTGTAATGAATTGGACTTGGCGCCGACAGATAGATTCACCGATTTGAATTACTGGACCTCGCCTGAAAAAGCGTCCGCCGTTCTTAGTCAGGCGTATAACCAAATGTATAACGCCGGCTATTTCTTTTCAACCGAGCGTTTGACTGATAACCTGTATGAAGGTCGTGGTACTTCGAATGAAAAACTGATTACATCCGGTCAGGCGCTTCCCGATAACGGACGTTTCAGCGGCGAATGGAGTACTTGTTATACAGGTATAAAAACTTGTCACATGTTCCTTGAAAATGTAGACCGCGTTCCGAAAATGGATGAAGCATTAAAAACAAGGATGAAAGCGGAAGCCCGCTTTGTCCGCGCATTTCTTTTCTTCCGTTTAGCCTGTCATTATGGCGACGTTCCCTTGTTTGACTATAACCTGACTCTGCAGGAAGCGAATACGATTTCACGGTCCCCAAAAGCGGAGGTGATCAGTTTCGTCAGGTCGGAATTAAACGAGATCGTCACAATACTGCCACTTAGAAGCGAATATGCGGAAAAAGACAAAGGCCGCTACACGAAAGCAGCTGTAATGACCTTACTGGCGCGTACTTATCTGTATGAAAACGACTGGTCGAATGTAGCTTCTATTTGCGAACGGATTATGAATGGAGAATTTGGCAATTATCAGTTGTTTCCAAGCTATGAAGGATTGTTCCTTCCTGAAAACGAATATAATAACGAGGTAATTTTAGATATCGGATATACATTGAATTTAAGAACGTGGAGCGATTTCTATGATGCAATTCCTTTAACTGTAGGAGGTCGTATTCATGCTTTTGCCCCGACACAGGAATTGGTAGACGATTATATCATGAGAAACGGAAAAGGTATTCGCGAAGAAGGTTCAGGGTATGACGAGGACGATCCTTACGTAAACAGGGACCCGCGTTTTGAAAAAACAATCTGTTTTCATGGCTATCAGTGGAAAAAAGGCGATGGGGCCGTTTCAACTATTTACATTAAACCGGGTTCTTCAAGGGAAGCGGGTGTTTCCAACCTGGACGAATATGCAGGTCCCGGGCAAAACGCAACAGGAACAGGTTACTATCTCCGCAAATATTTTGATCCGACTGCTCCTGTCGGGATGGCTGCCGGTCTTAATATTATTTTGATGCGATATGCAGACATATTATTAATGTATGCAGAAGCGAAGAATGAATTGGGACAAATGAATGCGGATGTCTGGGACAGGACAATCCGACAGATTCGCATGCGCGCCGGTTTTACAGATGCTTCCTCACTGGATTATCCGGGATCAAACCTGCAAAATATAATTCGACGTGAACGGCGTTGCGAACTAGCTATCGAAGGTACGCGATTGTTTGATATTCGTCGCTGGAAAACGATTGAAACAGTCATGAACGGTAATCCGCACGGAGCTAAATTCGCGGCTGATAATACGCAGTATATTCAGTTAGACTTGCGGAGGTTTGAGCCGACACGCGACTATTTGTTTGCAATACCTCAATCTCAAATTGATATCAACCCCAATCTTACTAAAAATCCGGGGTATTGATTTATGGCAACTATTAATTCATTTATAATAAGAAATATGAAAATAGCAATTATAAAATTAACATTGATAATCTCTTTTGTATTTGTCGTTATCTCATGTCATAACAACGGCGAGGTAAGAGATTTGGGCGTAACGGCAGTAAAGCTGCTTTACGAACCGGACAACGGAAAGTCCATTGTATTGCAAGGTTCCGCATCGGCTACCTTATATTTTGAATGGGAACCGTCGCGCGCCGAAGATGGTGGCGTTGTTTTGTACGAAGTTGTTTTCGACAGAGTAAACGGCGATTTCACCGACCCGATTTCCATTATGGCGTCCGATAATAACGGTGGAACCAATCATGCTACTATTACCCATAAGCAAATGAACCGTATCGCCGCCATAGCGGGGATTGAATCAGCCGCACAAGGCTCATTGAAATGGACCGTATTTGCTTCAAAAGGTATTAACCCTGTTAAGGCTGAACAGGAACGGACACTTACGCTTACGAGGTTAGCCGGTTTTGCCGACATTCCTTCGCAACTGTATATCACCGGCGGCGCTACCGAAGCAGGAGCCAACTTGTCGGATGCACTTATTATGAAAAAGATAACAGACGGGGAATTTGAGATTTTTACCAAGCTGACCGCCGGTCAGACATTTAAGTTTGTAAGCGCAAAAACAGGAACGCCAATCGAATATTCTCTGAGTGGGGAGAAAATTATTGAAGGAGGAACGTCTTCCGTTTCAAAAACAGGTGTTTACAAATATTATCTGGATTTCAATATCGGCTCTTTCACAACCAAAGAAGTGACAAAAGTAAACCTGTTCCTCAACTGGTCGCAACGGAAGATCGAACTGCCATATAAAGGTTTTGGCATATGGGAAATTACCAATTATACAATAGAAGGTCTTTCAGGTAGCGATAATTCCGACGACCGTTACAAGTTCAGGATGGAAAGCTCGACAGGCGAAACCGAATGGAGAGCGATTAACAACGACAGTAAACCTACCGGCAATGAAGCCTATTATTATATGGTAGAACGGACGAATGTTGAGCAATGGACGAATGGACAGATATGGAAAAATCCTTCTACGACCGGTTGGAGCGACAAAACATATGATATAACATTCGTTCTTGGCGCGGAAGGCTCATATACGCATAATTTAGTAATCAAGTAATTTGAAAGCAATATGAAAACATTATTGAAATCAGGATTAATCCTGTCGGCATTTTTTTTATTTTTCGCCTGTAACGACAATATGGGAGAAACGGACAGTAAGTTATCTGATGTAAAGTCGCTGACTGAACCGTCCAGCGGCCGAACCATTGTTTTAGATCCATCACCGACAGCTTCGGTATATTTTGAATGGGCTTTTGCCAGTGCAGTAGAAAGCGGAACAGCCATTTATCAAATCGCATTTGACAAGGCAACCGGTGATTTTTCAAATCCGGTTTATCTAATGACTTCAGCGAATAATGGATACCTGAATAACGTAACCATCACACATAAACAATTAAATAAAATTGCAGGCATGGCCGGTATTTCGGCTTCTGAAACAGGAACATTGAAATGGACCGTATTTTCGTCAAAGGGCTTGAAAACCGTTAGATCATCGCAGGAATTTACGATTTCTGTTACACGGTTGGCCGGATTTGAAGACTTGCCTATCGATGTTTATGTTACCGGTGAAGCATCAGAAGGGGGAACCGACTTAGCCAAAGTACACAAAATGAAAGCGGTGGCCGGAGGTGAATTTGAAGTTTATACCCGATTGAAAGGAGGTCAGGCTTTCCAGTTCATCGACGGAACGACAGGTTCTTATCGCTCATTTTACACTTCCGACGGACTTATTAAAGAAGGCGGAACATCTACTGTAACAAATGATGGCATATACAGAATTGTACTCGACTTTAACACCGGAGCCGCATCCTATTCACTTGTAACACGCATAGCATTCTATTTCTGCCCAAGCGGCGCAACCCTTTTCGACCTTCCATATATAGGTTATGGCGTGTTCCAGACGAAAGCCAAAGTTACCTTCAAGCAGGAGAGCTGGGGACGCGACGAGCGTTATAAATTCCGTATGTTTGTAAAAACAAACGGAGGAGCCGATGCAGAAAAAGAATTGGAATGGGCGACATTGAACAATACCGATTCGCGTCCGACCCCTACAAGCCCCGAATCCTATTATTATCTGCGTCTGATTGAAAACCTGACGCAATGGGATAACAAGTGGAAATTGATGGGCGACTTCGACGATGTAGAGGCTACCTATACAATCCATTTGACCGCCGATTTGCCTTACACGCACACAATTGCCAAATAGGCTTTTATGTACGCAGATGATGCAGATTAAAAGGATAAACAGAAAAAATCCGTGTATATCCGTCTAATCTGTGTCATCTGTGTGCAAAAAAAATCTGTTGATACTAATTATACGATTCAAATGAAACAAATAACTTTTTTACTTTTAGCTGTCGCCTTATTATTACTCGGCACATGTGGCAACAGCGATAATACCAAACCCGATGCCGACGACCCGATAGACTGGGTAATCGTCGCCAACAACAGCAGTAAAGCATTAGCCAATTCCTTCTGGAATGTCGGAGAAAAATATTTTAATTATGGCAGTGACGGAAAACTGGATTTTCATTACTGGCCGCAGGCGCATGCACTTGACGTGCTTGTCGACGCCTATTTGCGAACAGGAGATGATTTTTATAAAAATTATTTCCACCAGTGGTTTGAAGGCGTCAGAATAAAGAATCACAATACCTTCTATAACGAATATTATGACGATATGGAATGGATCGCACTGGCATTATTGCGCACTTACCAGGCAACAAAGGAATCCAAGTATAAAGACGCCGTCTTCGAAATATGGGAATACATCAAAGTGGGATGGAATGATAATGCCGGTGGTGGCATCACATGGAAAAAAGGACAGGAATGGAGTAAAAACGCCTGTTCCAATGGTCCAGCCTGTATTCTCGCCGCGCGTTTATACCGTGAATTTGGAGATGAAGACTATAAACAATGGGCATTGAAAATATACAATTGGGAGAAAGCAACGCTGTTTAACAATACGACCGGCGCAGTCTACGATAATATCAATAGTCAGACAGGAAGAGTTAACGAAAGGGTTTATTCCTATAATCCGGGCACATTTATCGGAGCGGCAGTTGAATTGTATAAAATTCTGGGAGAACGTGCCTATCTGATTGACGCTACGCTGGCAGCCGACTATGTAATAAGCAGTCTTGTCGATGAATCCATCCTGAAAAGTGAGGGAACAGGCGATGGCGGACTATTTAAAGGTATCTTTATACGCTACTTTACGGAACTGATTCAACAAGACAGGTTGGATGCTATTGTTCAAAAACGTTACCTTCAGTTTTTAAATTTGAATGTGGAAACCCTGTGGAACAGCGGTACGCTTAGGTCTGCTTATTTTTTCGGGCCAAACTGGCGTGTAGCGCCGGAAAACAGTACTGGCTTAACCGAACAGTTAAGCGGTTGTATGCTGATGGAAGCGGCAGCCCGATTAATTAAAAATTAAAAAACTTTTTCGCATTCCAATAACTTATTCCTTCCACCATCTGTCCAATAAATTCCATTTCCGAAGCTGGCAGCAGTCCGTTCTCGACGTCGTTGCCGAGCAAGTTACATAACGTTCGACGAAAATACTCATGCCTCGGATACGACAGGAAGCTACGCGAATCGGTCAACATACCCACGAACCGGCTTAACAAACCAAGTACGGACAACGCGTTCATTTGTTTTTCCATTCCGTCTTTCTGGTCTAAGAACCACCATCCCGAACCGAACTGCATCTTTCCGGCGACCGACCCATCCTGAAAATTTCCGATCATGGTTGCAATCATTTCATTGGCGCTGGGATTTAAGTTATAAAGAATTGTCTTGGTGAGTCTGCCTGCAGTGTTCAACTTGTCAAAATATTTTGACATCGCTTTGGATGTAATAAACTCGCCGATGGAATCGAAACCGGTGTCCGGACCTGTCAGATTAAACATTCGGGTGTTATTATTACGGATAGCGCCATAATGGAACTGTTGCGTCCAGGCCGTTTCTGCGTCCATTTCGCCGAAAACAATCAGCATGGCCGATTTAAATTTCAGTATTTCATCTAACGTGAGCATCTTTCCACCATAAACCTTGCAAAAGATGGTTTTTATTTCAGCTTGGGTGTAATCTTCGGCATAAAACTCTTCAATACCATGGTCTGAAAGTTTGCATCCCTGTGTTTCAAAGAATTGATGCCTTTTATACAGCGCTTCGATCAAATCGTCAAAGGTATTAATCGTCACCTCGCTCACTTCCGACAGTTTCTCCATATACGCACGGAAATTTTCAGGCGATTCGACGGCCATCGCTTTATCGGGACGCCATGTGGGCAGCATCTTTATCTCGAAGCCGCTTTCCCGTGTAAGGATATGATGTTCGAGCGAATCGACAGGATCGTCGGTTGTACAAACCACCTCTACCTTATACCGGCGCATCAGACCGCGTGCCGTAAATTCCCGTTGCCTTAGTTTCTCATTACAATTGTCATAGATTTCTTTAGCCGTTTTCGGATTTAATAGTTTATTGATGCCGAAAGCGGTTTTCAGTTCTAAATGTGTCCAGTGATACAACGGGTTACGCATTGTATATGGAACTGTCTCCGCCCATTTTTCAAACTTTTCCCAATCGGAGGCGCTTCCTGTTATGAAAAACTCATCTATACCATTCGTACGCATCGCCCGCCACTTGTAATGATCGCCGCCAAGCCATATCTCAGTCAAGGTTTGGAATGAATGGTTATTGGCCACCATCTGGGGCGCAAGATGGCAATGATAGTCGATAATCGGCATCTTCGTCGCATGATTGTGATACAACTCCACTGCTGTCCTTGTTTCGAGCAGGAAATTTTCGTCCATAAAATTCTTCATATGCTTCTGTTTTAAAAAAAGAACAAAGAAACGAATTATTTTCAAAAAAAGAAGTATTTTTGCATCGATATTTTAAAAATTTAAAAATGATGAAGTATTTTACAAAAATTACGGGTGCATTAATTCTACTGTTAATGTTTGCCTCATGCGGAAGCGTCCCGATCACAGGAAGAAGGCAACTTTTATTGGTATCTGAATCCGAAGTATTGTCTGCAAGCCTCACGCAATACAATGATTACATGAAGACGGCGCCCAAATCGTCCAACCAGTCTAAAATTGCGATGGTTGAACGCGTTGGGAAAAATATAGCTGTCGCTACCGAAAATTACATGAAACAAAACGGGATGGCAAGTGAAATTGATAATTTCCGTTGGGAATTCAATTTGATTAAGGAAGATATTATCAATGCGTTTTGTATGCCTGGCGGGAAAATAGTGGCATACGAAGGCTTGCTGCCTCTGATCTCATCGGACGACGAATTGGCAGTTGTGCTTGGGCATGAAGTGGCACATGCCGTTGCCAAACACAGTAATGAACGCATGAGCCAAGAGATTGTGGCACAGTATGGCGCCGCCATTGTAGATGCTGCATTAAGTAGTCGCTCGGAGGCTGTTCATGCAATTGGCAACACTGTTTTTGGACTCGGCGCACAACTCGGAGTGATGCTCCCCTACTCGCGTCAACATGAACTTGAGGCCGACCACCTGGGATTAATTTTCATGACGATGGCCGGATACGACCCGAACAAAGCGCTAACTTTCTGGCAGAAAATGGCGTCGGCTTCCGATGGCAGTGGTACGCTGGAACTGTTAAGCACGCACCCGAGCGACAACAAACGAATTTCTGAAATTCAACGCTATCTCCCCGAAATGGAGAAATACAAAAAGAAATAGTGTGTTGTTTGTTTTTTCAAAAATAAAACGTACCTTTGCAGCCCGTTTATTATAGTAATAACAAGTAAATAAAAGATAAACAGATGAAAAGGACGTTTCAACCATCGAACCGCAAGCGTAAAAACAAGCACGGCTTCCGTGAACGTATGGCTACCGCAAATGGCCGTAGAGTGCTTGCCGCTCGCCGTGCAAAAGGCCGTGCAAAACTATCGGTTTCTGATGAATACTCTCATTAACAGATTATTCCAATTACCTGTCTTCATCCATTTGTTGGCTGTGATTGTTGTATCATTTCTTGTCGGATATGGTATTCTGAAATATATTGACCGGTATACGAATCACAACCAAGCCGTTTATGTACCGGATGTAAGGGGACTTCAGATTGAGGATGCAGCGCCTTTTCTGGAGCAAAATTCGTTGCGATATACCATCGTTGATTCCATCTACACAAAGGAAATAACGCCTGGCGCCATCGTCGAGTTGATGCCCGAAGCCAATTCCAAAGTCAAAAAAAACCGAATCTTATCCATTACTATCAACGCTAAAACCGAAGAAACAGCGCCTGTTCCCGAAGTGGCCGACCTCTCGCTGCGACAAGCGTATTCGGACGTGAAAGCGCTCGGTTTCAAATATGTGGATATGAAATATGTAACAGGCCAATACTACAACCTTACAGTCGGCATTGAATATGAAGGCAAGTTGGTGGGTAGCGGTACACGCATGCCTCTTTCCGCCAAACTTGTTCTCGTTCTTCAGGATGGTAATGTTTCACCCTTAGAAGGTGAAAACGTTGACGACGAAAAAAAGACGCCGGTAAAAAGTGATGGAACCTGGTTTGAATAATTGTATATTCCTAAGGTACTGATGCCAGTCGGTTTGAATAATGATGCTACCTGCAGTGAATGTTGATCTTATAGAAACCTCCAATATACCGGAATCTGACGAAGATGAGGATGTGATGCCTTCTTCCGACGAAGCATGTAAACTATACGAACATTTTCGTTTTGTTGCCGATAAAAATCAGTCCCTCTTACGCATTGATAAATTTCTGACAGACCGGTTGCCGTATGTCAGCCGTAACCGCATTCAGTTGGCCGCCGATGCCAATTGTATCCTTGTCGACGGGAAAACAGTCAAAAGCAATTACCGCATCAAACCGCTGGAAACAGTCTCTGTTATGATGTCCCGGCCTCGGTATACGGTCGAAATCATTCCTGAAAATATCCCGCTGAATATCGTTTATGAAGACGACCAGTTGATTATCATCAACAAACCTGCCGGACTGGTCGTGCATCCAGGGCACGGCAACTATCAGGGAACACTGCTCAACGGTCTTGCCTGGCATTTGAAAGACGACCCGCATTTCGATCCCGACGATCCGAACGTCGGATTAATTCATCGCATTGACAAAGATACTTCCGGCTTGTTAGTGATTGCCAAACGACCTGAAGCCAAAACCGGCCTCAGCCATCAATTCTTTTTAAAAACTACACAACGTAAATATATTGCTATGGTTTGGGGTATACCTAAAAATGAGGAAGGACGCATCGAAGGGAATATTGGACGCGACCCTCGCGACCGTACAAAAAGGATTGTCTTTCCGGACGGCGAGCAGGGAAAAACCGCCGTAACGCATTATCGCGTATTGGAGAAATTCGGTTATGTCACTTTAGTCGAATGTCGGTTAGAAACAGGACGTACTCACCAAATACGCGTCCACATGAAACATATCGGGCACCCTGTGTTCAACGACAAACGATACGGAGGCGATCTAATATTGAAAGGACAGCCTTCGGCAACCTACAAACAGTTTATTTATAACTGCTTTGCCTGTTGCCCCAGACAAGCCTTACACGCTAAAACGCTTGGATTCATCCATCCGGCATCGAAAGACGAAGCGCTTTTCGATTCAGAACTGCCCCAAGACATGACAACGCTGATTGAGAAATGGAAAACTTATTACAATAATTACTAATGAAAACGATTGCAATTGTTGCGGGAGGTGATTCTTCCGAATATCACATATCGCTGAAAAGCGCGAAAGGATTGTACGGGTTTATCGACTCTAACCGGTATCATGTTTTTCCGGTTTTGATACGAAATGGAGCCTGGCTGGTTGAATTGCCCGATGGAAACCGGGCTGCTATCGATAAAAATGATTTTAGTTTTCAACTTGACGGGCAAAAAATTAAGTTCGATTATGCCTATATTACGATTCATGGCCGATCCGGCGAAGACGGGCGCATACAGGGGTATTTTGATTTGCTGGACATCCCCTATTCATCGTGCGGCGTGCTTGCAGGGGCCTTGACTTTCAATAAGTATATTAACAATCAGTTTTTGAAAACGCAGGGTGTAAGGGTCGCCGATTCCATCCGGTTGCAGAAAAATTCTCAATTCTCAATTCTCAATTCTCAATTCTTTCAGTCGGAGGTCGTACATCGGTTGGGCCTTCCCGTTTTTGTCAAACCAAACGAAGGTGGCAGCAGTTTCGGTATCACTAAGGTAAAAGAAGCTTCGCAAATACAACCGGCTATCGAAAAAGCTTTTGTAGAAAGCGACGAAGTCATCATTGAGCGTTTTATTAAAGGCACTGAAGTCACTTGTGGTTGTTACAGCGCCAAAACCAAACGGGTCGTTTTCCCCATTACTGAGGTGGTAACCGAAAATGAATTTTTCGATTACAATGCAAAGTACAACGGTGAAGTACATGAAATAACACCAGCGCGGATTCCGGATACTTTAACTGAGGCCATTCAGCAGGAAACATTGCGAATTTACGACCTGATCGGCGCACGTGGCATTATCCGGATTGATTACATCATTCCCGCTGATAACCAGCCTGTTCTACTCGAAATCAACACAAACCCCGGAATGACTGAAACAAGTTTTATTCCACAGCAAATAAAAGCGGCAGGAATTGATATTAAGGATGTTATGACAGACATCATAGAAGATGTATAGAAAAAAAGGTGAATATTTGCAGGAAATTCAAATAACATTCGTATGTTTGCAGTCAAACAAGTGTAAATGATGGCCACAGATTATTCAAAATATTACTTCGACGACATTCGCCCTTTCAACAATGACGAAGTACGAGACGCAATTGAATCACTCACTACTTCTGCCGGACTGAAGCATGCGTTATCATACATTATGCCCGACATGGATTGGGATACATTCGTCGAATCAATGCGGCAGTGTAAAACGAAAGAGCAGTTTAAATCCAACCTTGCTTATAATGCCGTCATGGAGATAGCCAAACGGACTACTTTCTCGCTGACCCTCTCTGGACGTAGTCGCATACCTGAAAATCAAGCTTGTACTTTCATTTCCAATCATCGTGACATCGTGCTCGACGCTGCCTTTCTGAACGTCCTGCTGCTCGACGTCGGCCACAGCATGACCCAGATTGCCATAGGCGACAACCTGCTTATTCATCCGTGGATCAAAACGGTCGTCCGGCTCAATAATTGCTTTATCGTGAAACGCGACCTTACCGCCCGTCAATTATTGAAATCAAGCGTACAACTTTCGGCTTATATCCATCACACCATCCAGAACATACAAGAATCACTCTGGCTGTCGCAGCGGCAAGGGCGTGCTAAAGATTCAAACGACCGCACGCAACACAGCGTGTTGAAGATGCTCAATATGGCAGGGAATAATAAAAATCCGTTACAGAACCTGATGGACCTTCATATTATACCTATCACCATTTCGTACGAATACGATCCCTGTGACTTCCTGAAAGCAAAGGAATTTCATCAAAAACGCGATAACCCCGATTTCGTAAAAAGCAAACGCGACGACTTGTTGAACATGGAAACAGGCTTGTTACAAAATAAGGGACGCGTACATTTTACCATCGGCTCGCCCATCAACGACCGGTTAGTCATGCTTAAAGACAAAAACTTAGATAAAAATACGTTGATCGCTACGGTCGCCGACATTATCGATCTTGAAATTTATAAAAACTACCGTTTCTACCCCTGCAATTATGTGGCACACGACCTGTTACATCAGAGTATCTTCTTCAGAACAAATTACGACCAGCGCGATAAAATACAGTTTGAAAACTATTTACAGCGTCAGATCGACAAGATCGACAACCTGTCGGATAAAGACGAACATTTCCTCCGCACTAAAATTCTCGAAATGTACTCCAATCCGCTTCAGAACTATTTGAATACAAAAGACCGGAAAACTGAAAACTAAACAACATGAAGATCATTGCCGTTGGAATGAATTATGCAAATCACAATAAAGAGATGCATCATTCGTTAATATTACCGGAACCGATTATTTTTATGAAACCCGATTCGGCGTTGTTGAAAAACGGCAAGCCCTTTTTCATCCCCGATTTTTCATCGGATATTCATTACGAAACAGAGGTTGTCGTGAAAATAAATAAACTCGGTAAAAATATTGACGAACAGTTTGCGCATCGTTATTATGATGAACTGACGGTAGGTATTGACTTTACGGCGCGCGATATGCAACAGACGTTACGGCAAAAAGGTCTGCCCTGGGAAATTTGCAAAGGTTTTGACGGGGCCGCCACCATTGGTAGTTTTCTATCACTCTATCTCATTGGCGACATTCAAAACCTTGATTTCCATCTGGATATTGATGGTCGAACTGTCCAGAAAGGGAATACATCAGACATGATTTTTACTGTCGACCGGATTATTGCCTATGTCAGCCGCTTTGTTACCCTGAAGACCGGCGACCTCATATATACAGGTACCCCCGCGGGCGTCGGAAAAGTTGAGATAGGCAATCACCTGCAAGGGTATCTCAACAGGCACAAATTGCTTGATTTTTATATACGATAGCAGTAGTTAATTACGAATTACGGATTACGAATTACGGGCTTAAGTTCATTTTTTGACACAACACATGGTTTTAATATGATATGTAATATAACATGAGATTAACGTTTCTTATTCTGTTTTTATACTTGCTCACGGTTGTCGGCGTGCAGGCTGACGGTTCGCGCTATTCGGCCAGGTCTGTGTTATCGGAAGGCAAATGGGTAAAAATAAGTGTCAGTGAAACAGGGTTTTATAAACTCACCTATGCGGAATTGAAAAAGATGGGGTTCGCTAAGCCTGAAAAAGTCTCTATTCACGGATATGGTGGATGGCCCATGGAAGAGGATTTTGCAAAAGCTGTGTATCAGGACGATGTGCCCGCAGTTGAAGTATGGCGGGGAAACGATTACCTGCTGTTTTACGGCAAAGGCCCTGTCAAATGGACTTCCGACTTAACGAAAAGGACTTTTTCACACGAAAATAACGCTTATTCAACACTCGGTTATTATTTTGTTACCGATGCAACTGCAACGAATGACATGCAATCGGTTTCTTGGAACGGAAACGCTGCCGTTCAGTTAGATACATATGACGACTATATGCTGCATGAATTAGAGAAATATTCAATAACGACCGCAGGCCGACCCAATAGCGGACGCGACCTGTTCGGCGAAAGTTTCGATTCAAATACAACGCAGCATTTTCCCTTTTCAGCGCCCGGGATTACGAATGACACGGCCAGGATAGCCTTTCGCTTCGTTGCCAAAATCAAATCCGGAACAGGTGTCGTTAACATGCAGGCCAACGGAACAGAGCTGGCGCTTTCTCAAAACAATATCAGTTCCAATACAAATGTATATATAGCGGCGGTGCCGGTATCGCCCGAAGCCATCTGGACAGGCGAAAAAAGCGAGACTACCACTTTGACCCTCTCCTTTAGCCTTTCGCAGCAGATAAGTCATTTGGACTATATTCGCTTTCAAATGAAAAGGCAACTTCAACCCTATGGCGCCTGTACCTTTTTTCGCAATTTCGCTTCCGTAGGCACAGAAACCGTGTTTAACATCAAAAACGCATCACCCAGCATATTAGTATTCGACGTGACGGAGGGCGTTCCTGTGCAGTTGGTCGAAACATCGCTGAACAGCAGCAACCTCTCCTTTGCAATACCTGCACATTCCGCCATGCGCGAGTTTGCCATGATAGACATCTCGAAAAACCTTCCCTCGCCGAATGTGATAGGTGAAGTCAAACCGCAGAACCTGCACGGACTGAATCAAACTGATATGATCATCCTCACCCCCGAAGCCTTCGTAGCTGAAGCAGGACGGTTAGCCGCCTTCCGGCAGTCGCACGATCAGCTATCTGTTGCCGTTGTAACCCCTGAACAGGTGTACAACGAATTTTCGAGCGGGACACCCGAAGCAACTGCCATTCGCTTGTTTATGAAAATGTTCCATGACAGGAAAACATCCGAAGCTGAAGCGCCCAAATTTTTACTGCTGTTCGGCGACGGTCGTTATGACAACCGGAAGCTGACGGATGTCTGGAAAAATTCGTCGGATAACTATATCGTCACCTACCAGTCAAAAGAATCGCTGAGCGAGTATTCTTATGTGTCCGACGATTATTTCGGGTTTCTCGAAGACGGGGAAGGCGCTAACCCTTCATCGGCAACAATGTGTTTAGGCGTCGGGCGCTTCCCTGTTACGACCCTTACACAAGCCCGGAATGCGGTCGATAAAGTGATCACTTATACAACCGAATCCAAACAGGGCCCATGGAAAAACAAAATATGCTTTGTTGCCGACGATGGTAATGCTGCCGACACCTTTAGCATCGAACACATGTCGCAAACCGATCAGTTGGCCAATTATCTTGAAGAGAACCACCCTGCCTACCTGGCCGGAAAACTATACTTCGACGCCTTTAAAAAAAGTATGGCAGGCGGCAAACCTGCTTATCCCGATATTCAATTGAACATCCAAAAGGAACTGAAGGAAGGCGTATTGATTATCAATTATATGGGGCATGGCGATGCTGTTTCATGGTCCGAAGAACGCGTGCTCACGCAAACGGATATTAACAATGCTACCTATCCGAATCTGCCTCTCTGGATTATCGCCGCCTGTGATTTTGCGCCTTTCGACCAACCGTCAACCTCAGCCGGCGAAGATGTCTTTCTCAATAGGAAAAGTGGGGGAGTCGCCATTTTTTCAACCTCCCGTGTGGCATGGAGCAGCCCCAATTTCAGGATGAACATGCAGTTTATGAAGTACCTGTTTGAAAAGCAAAACGGACGCCACCTGACGCTTGGCGAGGTGATGAAAAATTCAAAAAACGCATGCAAGGAACGCGAACTGATGAGTTATGTCCTGCTTGGCGATCCGTCCATGACATTGGCCTTTCCGGATGAATACAGCATGGATATTACCGAAATCAATGGCAAATCCGTTTCCGAAGAACCGATCAACATCCGCGCCTTTGAGAAAATAAATGTAAAAGGAAAAATAAATGCAGCCGACGGCACGCCTGCCGACCGTTTCACCGGGTTATTATCAGTTACCGTGTTCGACGGACAGGAATATATCACAACGTTAGATAATAACAGGACAGATACTGCTTTTTCATACTTCGACTATCCGAACATCATGTATCTCGGCAATGATTCGGTAAAGAACGGGGCGTTCACCTTTTCGTTCACCGTACCGAAAGATATTTCGTATTCCTATCACAACGGTAAAATAAGCCTTTATGCAGCCGACGAAGCGATTCGGAAAGAAGCAAACGGCGCTTTTAAAAATTTTACGGTTGGGGGAACAGCCGATGCCTTTGAAACAGACGAGACAGGACCGGAAATACGCGCCCTTTATTTGAATCATCCCGATTTTGAAGATGGTGACAAGGTCAACGCCACACCCCTCTTTACCGCGATCGTATGGGACGAAAGCGGCATCAATGTCGGAAGCAGCAGCATCGGGCACGACATCATGCTGACCATTGACAATAACCCTGCATTGACCTATTCATTGAACAGCTATTACCGCACGTACCTTACAGGCGAAGAAGGCGAAGCAATCATCAAATTCCCGATTCCGGAACTTGAACAGGGAAGTCATACAGCACAGTTCAAGGTATGGGATATCCATAACAATTCGAGTTCGAAAACGTTCAGTTTTGTCGTAACCGACAACTATCGTCCCACCCTTATCGATCTGAAAGCAGGCCCTTCACCTGCATCCGATTTTGTACAATTCATGGTTTCGCACGACCTGCCTGAATCGATAGTCAGGATTGACATACAAGTATTCGACATGTCCGGCAAGATGCACTGGCGATATTCAGAATATGGATCGTCCGATCTGTTCGATTCTTACCGCGTCCGGTGGGATTTGACGAATAGCGCGGGCGCCCGCCTTCCCGCCGGCGTCTATGCTTACCGCGTGATTATCAGCAGCAATCAGTCGCAGGAAGTGTCAAAATCCAAGAAATTAATCATTCTCACACAATAAAGTCACAAAAACAAAGTTAATTATTGTACTTAATTTTTTTAACAGCATGAATATGATTATCAATTGCATTCGACAAATTAAAATAATTTTATTGACAGGAATGTGCCTCGCCTTAGCGATAGGGATCAAGGCGCAGGATGAGGAAAAGAACAGGTTCAGTCCGATTAATACAGCCATACCGTCCCTGTCCATTGCGCCGGATGCACGTGGCGGAGGTATGGGCGATAACGGCGCTTCCACGCTTCCCGACATTGCCTCTCAATACTGGAATCCTTCCAAATATGCATTTATGGAAAGTAAAGCCGGCGTAGGTCTATCCTATACCCCCTGGATGCGTAAGATTGTCAATGATGTTGCCTTAGCCTACTTATCAGGATATTATAAATTAGGGCAAGACGAACGACATGCCTTGGGCGCCTCGCTCCGGTATTTTACGCTGGGTGAAATACCGCTGTACACGATTGCAGGCGAACAGTATATGAACCTGAACCCCTATGAGATGGCGGTCGACATGAGTTACAGCATCAAGTTGACCGAAGGCTTTTCGCTTGGCGTAGCCATGCGCTATATCAGGTCGGACATGGGTGAGCATGTGGATTATGATCTGCGTCCGGGCAATGCGGTCGCCGCCGATATCAGCGGTTATGGTGAGAAATATATCTATCTGGGAAACAGCGAAGCGCTGTGGAGCAGCGGGTTCAACATCTCCAATATGGGCAATAAAGTGTCGTACGATGGCGGCGCCACGAACCAGTTTCTACCTACCAACCTCCGGCTCGGTACAGGCTTGTTGATGCCTTTGGACGAATATAACCAACTCGGTATTTATTTGGACCTCAATAAATACCTCGTCCCCACGAAACCGATCCGGTTTGACGGAGAGAGCGATGAAGATTTCGATAAAAGAGACGATACCTACAACAATACACCGTTTGTTAAAGGGATGATCAAATCGTTCAGCGATGCGCCGGGTGGATTTAATGAGGAACTGAAAGAGATCAATATCTCTGTCGCCGCCGAATATAATTACAACAGCCAGTTCTTTGTTCGCGGCGGCTATTTCTACGAAAATCAAATGAAAGGTAACCGTCAATATTTCTCGGTCGGCGCCGGCTTCCGGATGACGGTTTTTCAGTTAGACGCCGCCTACCTTATCAGCACCGTACCCAGTAACCCGCTTGATCAAACGCTCCGGTTCACGCTATCGTTCGATATGGACGGGTTAAAAGATTTATTCAGGTAAAACTGTAAGGCTTATGATACGCATCGGTTTCGGTTACGATGTTCATCCTTTTGCGGAAGGTCGCGAATTGTGGCTTGGCGGTATCCGTATTGAACATACGCATGGCCTGAATGGACATAGTGATGCGGATGTCCTTATTCATGCGATTTGTGATGCCTTGCTTGGCGCTGCGAACATGCGTGATATCGGATACCATTTCCCGGATACTTCGGACGATAATAAAAATATTGACAGCAAAGTTTTGCTCAGTGAAACGATACGGATGGTTCGAACAAAGTGTTATGAACCGGGCAATATCGACGTAACCATCGTAGCCGAACACCCCCGGTTGAACCTTTACATCCCGGAAATGAAAATAACACTTGCCAATGTGATGCATATTCCTGTCGACGCCATTTCAATCAAAGCCACTACCACCGAAAAGCTCGGTTTCACCGGTAGAGAAGAAGGTATTGCCGCCTATGCAGTTGCGTTGATTAATTACGAATTACGGAGATGAAAGACAATGACTGGAAAGACAGGCTTGGGTTGGTCTATTCGACGAATCCCGATTTTCAATTTCAATCAGACGATGTTGAAGAACCTGACACGTTGCCGATAACTAAGCAACGTTTACGCGTATTACTTGACAGGAAAAACCGAAAAGGAAAGGCCGTGACCCTTGTCACCGGATTCATCGGCAAAAGCGAAGACCTGAACGCGCTTGGCAAGTACTTGAAAGTAAAATGCGGCGTAGGCGGTTCTGTCAAAGACGGCGAAATAATCATACAGGGCGATATGCGGCAGAAAGTTGCCGAACTACTATCAAAAGACGGCTATAGAGTTTAGAGTTTAGTTATTTGCGCCATGAATTCGTAATTGAATGAAATATGCTAACAATCTATAGCGCATCTGCAGGAACAGGAAAAACGCACACCCTGACAGGCGAATATTTGTCATTGCTGTTCAAGGGAAAAGAACGGCACAGGCATATATTAGCCGTAACCTTCACCAATAAGGCGACCGGCGAAATGAAAAGCCGTATCATCGAAGAACTTTTCAGGCTCGCCAATGATCAACCGTCAACCCATATATCCCGCCTCTCGGCAAACTGCCAAACAACCGAATCACATATACGCATACAAGCTAAATGCATCCTGCAAACTATCCTGCATGATTATTCTGCTTTTCACATCAGTACGATCGACCGCTTTTTTCAGCAAACGCTTCGCGCTTTTACCCGCGAAATAGGATTACAGGGTAATTATCAGGTTGAATTAGAGATAGATACCATGTTGGAAAAAGCAGTTGAAAACATGCTTGCCGAACTCGAAAAAAGCGAAAATGCAACGCTTATGAATTGGCTGCTGCACTTTATGGAAAATAAAATTGAGGAAGGAAGCGGATGGAACATTCGTCCGGCAATCATCAAACTTAGCAAACAACTCTTTCAGGAGACTTATAAATCGTCCGGCGACCAGATACAGGACGTAATTTCGCAAAAAGATTTTCTTACAAACTATCTTCAAACGCTCCACAAAATCATCCGGACTACCCGGGAAACGGCCAAAACCCTCGGAGAACAGGGCATCGGGTTAATGCGCCAACATTCTATGCAAGCCGCTGATTTTAGGGGAGGAGCAACCCGTTCGCCTTTTCGTTTTTTCGAAAAACTTGTCAACGGCGAGATGGATGCGCCTTCCAATACTTTTCGGGAGCTGGCCGATAAAATCGAAGGTTATCTTGCCAAAAAGGCTTCTCCTCAACTGCAACAGGCTGCCGAACGTCTGTATGAAAACGGCATGAATCAATTGATCAAAAACACCGTTTCCTTTTTCGACCAGCTGGCCGACTATCATACCGCCCGCGAAATAGCCCGAAACTTTTATGCTTTAGGAATCCTTACGGACTTATCGCATCACATCGCCAAATGGCGCGCCGACAATAACAGGATGCTTATCGCCGATACAACCGAACTCCTCCACAAAATCATCGACGGTAGCGAAATTCCTTTCATCTACGAAAAGACGGGCGTTCGCATCGAACACTACATGATCGACGAGTTTCAGGACACAAGCGCCATGCAATGGTCGAATTTCCGTCCGCTGCTGAAAGAGAGCCTCGACAACGGACATTACAACCTGATCGTCGGCGACGTTAAACAAAGCATCTACCGCTTTCGCAATTCGGATTGGAAACTGCTTGACCGCCAGGTGAAAAAAGATTTCGACAATCAGGTGAAAGAGATTCTCCTCGACACCAATTGGCGCAGTAGCCGTCACATTGTGCAATTCAACAACAGCTTATTTGAAACCCTTCCGGGCATCCTGCAAGAGCTATATAACGAAGAGGTTGCAACATCATCGTTATCACCCGACGAAAAGGAACGCTACCAGACGAGCATCGTTTCCGCCTATAAAAATGTAAGCCAGCAAGTTGCGCCTACACTTACGCAGCAAGACGGACATGTCAGGATACAGTTTTTATGCGACAATGAAACACATACCTGGGAAGAACAAAGTATGCAGCAACTGCCGCGCCTCCTTGAACGGTTGCAGACAAACGGATATGCTTTACGCGACTTGGCCATCCTTACACGCACTAACGCGGAAGGCTTGTTAGTGGCGCAAACACTACTGAATTACAAAGAAACACACCCTGACTCGCCCTATAAATACGATATCATATCAGAAGATACGCTAACGGTTGGCGCCTCGCGGTCGGTTCGTTTTCTCATTGCCATGTTACGCCACCTGAGTCGGCCGGAAAATAAAAATTACCGCGAGATGGCTCACTTGGCGTATTCAATGTTAAAATTGAAAACGATGACGCCGCAGGACAGTAAGGCAAAGCACGTAGCCATACAGCAGGACAACCAACTGTCACAAATTATTTCACCTGCATGTTTCGCAAAATTAAAACAGTTGTCACACCATTCACTTTATGAGCTGACGGAAGGTCTTTTCAGGATTTTTGCATCCGATTTACCGTCTAATGAACTTGTATACATTCAGACATTTCTCGATCTGATATCCGAGTTTACAGCCGCCGAAACAGGCGACATGGGGCGGTTTCTTACGTGGTGGGACGAAACCGGATACAAAAAGAAGATCATAACGCCCGATTCGCAGAACGCAATACGAATCATGACGATCCATAAGTCGAAAGGGCTTGGTTTTAAGGTGGTGATCATGCCTTTTGCCGATTGGAACATCGATCAGAAAAATACTATCGTGTGGTGTCATCCAACCCAAAAGCCTTTCGATGCCATGCAATTAGTGCCTGTCAGCTATAATAAAACGCTGAAAGATACAATATTTGCGTCCGACTATTTTACAGAAAAACTGCATGCATACATTGATAGCCTGAATGTGCTCTATGTTGCGTTAACGCGCGCCAGGAAGGAACTGATCGTCATGGCGCCACAATCCAAAACACAGACGGTCACGGTTGCAGGGCTGCTTACCCGCAGATTTGAGCAGCTTAACGCAGATTCTATCGATGAGGAATTGATAGTTGACCGGGAAAATGGGTTGTATGAGTGCGGTGAATGGCAGCAATCCCTCGACAATGATTCGCGCCCACCATCTACAACACAAGACGAAACGGTTGAGTGGGCAGTCGAACGTCTATACTCACTGCCGCCGGATAATCGGATGTTACTCCGGCTACGACATCAGGGTAATATCTTTGGCGATGAAAAACGAAAATACGGCCTGTTGATGCACGATATTTTAAGCGGCATCGAAAAACGCGACGATATCACGCGCACGCTGTCCGAGAAATATTTTAAAGGCGAAATAAACCGCGAAGACGTTGCGCTGCTCAAAGCGAAGCTATATTCATTAATAGATGGAAATAAAGTAAATAAATGGTTTGATGGCTCCATGCAGGTGATGAACGAAACAGATATCCTGTTCGGAAACGGCCAATCCGTGCGACCCGACCGGATCATGATCGACCAAAACAATAACATCATCATTGTGGACTACAAATTCGGCGAACAGAAAGAAGAATTTCATCAGCGTCAGATCGAACAGAATATTTCGCTGATTCATGCGATGGGATACCAAAATGTGTCAGGTTATCTATGGTATGTCACCCTTTGCGAGATAGAAAAATGTCCACTTTAAAAAAACAAGTCAGGTTTTTACAGCCAGGGCCACAGGCACAAGACAGATTTCAATTATCAAAAGTGTCAAAACTATGAATTTAAATAATATTACAATTTTTCAACACATCTACATCAAAGCGTTGTATAGCATGATGATGGTACTTACGATACAATAAATAAGCAAAATGAAATGTGACTTTTTTATCTTCGCGTATTTTTTTTCTAACATTTTGTATTTATCATACAGATTTTCATTTTCTTTTTCCATATTAAAAAGTTTTATTAAACTAACGGGACTTCTAAAAACTATTTATTACTTTTCGCCTTTGCCAAAGAATAGAAATCCCCAAATAGGTCCTTTGGAAAAATCATTATTGACGCGGTAAAGTAAATACAATTATTTTTCATGGACAAATATTTTTGCATTTTTATTTCTCAATACCTGCAAAAAGTGTGGCGTTTTCCTGCCTTACATAAACTTCTCCCGTTTCTGTAAGTTCAGGAGACCGACCATGAGGAAGACGACACCACCTAACAGGAGGAAGATACGGCTTTTGAAGATGGTGTCCTGCCAGATCATGGGGTGCATGTTGCTGGGGATGGAAAACGGATTGAGAAAGACATTCCAGAATGAGGTGCTGATACCTGCCGACTGGTTGCTGGCAGGGCCTCCGGGACCACCCGGGCCTCCTCCTCCACCGCTGGCGTTCATGAACAGGAAGAATAATAAGCCGATGATAATCATGAGGACGGCTGTACCGTTACCGCTTCGCGTAATGGTGGAAAACATGAAGGCAAGGTTACCGAAAAACAGCATGGGGAAAATTAACTGCGCGGCCATTTCAAAGATGTTGACCGGATAGAGCAACAGACGGGCAACATAGGCAAACAGGATGAGGATGAAGTAATTGGCAACGTAAACCATCAATATGCGCAATCCCCATACCTTGAAACGGTAGTTGGGGATGCCGAAAATGATTTCCAGTATCCGGTTGTCCTCGTCATTCTGGATACCGAACACTACGGGATAGAATATCAGCAGCAGACACGGGAAAAACAATACATTGTAGATGGCTCCCTCATTTATTTCTAACCGTCTCCATGCCAGATCGAACATGAAATAGGCGAAAAAGGTAAATGCTGCCAGCAGAAACCAGAAAAACTTGCCGGCAAATATTATCTTCAGATTGTATCTGACCATTTTGTATCCTAACAGTAAATATCTATTCATTGTAATTTGTAATTCGTAATTCTAATTTATCGAGACGCGGCACGCCGCGTCTCTACATGTTTTTTAACAGGCACAAATAGGCGTCTTCGAGGTTGGCTTCTACCTGTTCGGCGCCGGGATAGGGCTGTGTCTTCGACAGATAACGGACGTTGATCATATCGCCGTCCTGGATGTTATGCACGACAAGCGATTTGTCTAATTTTTCTTCAAACTCGTCCTTGTCGATCTGGAATCGCCATACCTTGCCAACGGCCATATCGACCATTTCAATCGGTTCGCCAAAATATTTCAGTTCGCCCTTGTTGATTACAACGACCTGATTACACGAACTTGAGATGTCCTCGATGATGTGCGTGGAGAAGATCACGATACGGTCCTTGCTCAACTCGACCAGCAGGTTGCGGAAACGGATACGCTCGCGGGGGTCAAGACCTGCGGTAGGCTCGTCGACAACAAGGATACGCGGCAGGTGCAACAGTATCAGTGCGATGCCGATGCGCTGCTTCATACCGCCGGAGAACGAGCCGATCTTGTGGTCCTTGCGGTCGATCAGGTGAACGGAGTGCAGTACATAGTCGATACGTTCGTCGCGCTTGCGCCTGTCCGTCAGCCCTTTCATGATTGCCTGGTAATCGAGGAACTCCCATGCCGTCATGTTTTCATACGTTCCGAACTCCTGCGGCAGAAAACCGATGAGACTTTGCAGTTCTTCGCGGTGTTCGATCGTGTCTAATCCGTTGATCCAGATACTGCCGTAACTTTGCTCCAGAATACCGGTAATGATACGCATGAAGGTAGATTTTCCGGCGCCGTTAGGACCAAGCAGCCCGAACATACCGGTTTTGATCTCGAAAGAGATACCGCGCAGTGCCTTGAAAGGGCGACGACGTTTGCCAAGGATCGGAACGCTTTTGACGAAGCGGAAATAAACGCGGCGAAAACCGGCAAAACGACCGCTCAAACGTTCGATATTGACGTCCTTTGCATACAGATACTGCGAAGTGACATAGATAGTCATGCCGACCGCCCACAGAAAGACGATAACACCGACCATCGCGGGATTTTCCAGCCTCAGGTACAGAAGGTAAAAAACTACCAAAGGAATACTCCAGAAGATAATACGGTTCATGTACCGTACCACCCTGCTTTCTGGAAAATGATGGAACAGATACGTCCTGAACTTCCGCCACATGTACAGTGTAGATGCGTACATGGCAAGTGATAGAAAGAAAAACCATGTTTTACTGTCGATGTAAAAATAAGTAAAGAATATACCAAATGCCCAAAGCCCGATTTGCCAGCTCAGACCGAGAAAGTCTTTCAACCTGTGAAATTTGGTTTTAATACCCAAACGTTCGTTCAGTTCGAGGCCGCTGTTCCACTGGCGGGAGAAACGTCCCGCACGGTCGTATATTTTTACCAGATTACTTACAACAATATGTATTTCCTGATTTTCATCTACCACGTCCGCCCTGGCGCGTCGAAGGCTCGTCTGTGCGAACCATGTAGCGCCGGGAACTAAGATGATCAGGGCGATCAGATAGATTACCTGCCACAGTGTTTCGTCGACATACAGCCAGATACAGGCTACACCGGTAAGTATAAGCGCCAGGTGAAACAGTTGTGTTTTGCGCGGTAATGCGCGGTACCATGCGAGTGTATTTTCCAGCCCCATCGCAACGGTGGGTATGACAACTAAGGTCAGCAGGGTTGAAAAAGCAAGTCCGCCAATCACAGTAATAGCAAATGGCGCTCCGATCTGACCCGAATAGTCCGAATCGCCCATGGCTAACGGTAACAGCGAAATGATGGTCGCAACGCTCGTGATCAGGATGGGACGCATACGCGCCAGTCCGGCCATCATCAAAGCCCTTTCGCGACGGAATCCGCGCGAACGCAATATGTTCGTGTAATCTATCAGGAGTATCCCGTTGTTCGTCACAACGCCCAGCAGGATCAGGAACCCGATAAGGGTATTGGGATTCAATATATTACTGTTTCCTGCCATCATCAGCGCCAGTATCGAACCGATGGCAGCCAAAGGTATGGTAAACAGCATGACGAATGGCGTGGTAACAGATTCAAAAACACAGGCTAATATAATGAATATCAGGAGAAGGGCTGCAAGTATCAGGAACTTGAAATCGCCCAGTTGGTCTTCCTGATGGATGACTTCAATCGCGATGCCGACAGGCAAGTTATAACCTGCAATCATCTCGTCGATATCTGCACGATAGCCTTCCAGAAGGCTTTTTGACTGTTCAATATCGCGACTGAAAGCGTATGTTACCGTAAGCTGCTTATCCTGGTTCACCCGCGTAATCTGTGAACGTCCCTGCGCTCTGTTGATCGTCGCTATATCGGTCAGGTTATGCAGACCGCCGCTTGCATTCGCAACCAGAACCGTTTGCAACTGATCGATTGTCGGTTGCCGGTTCTGCTGTTGCTGTACTCCTTCCTCTTCCTCCTCCGTTATCGTTTCCCTGTCGCGAATAATGATGTCGTAAAACTCGTTGCCTACCTTAAAGGTTACATTCGACGAAAACTCTGAATTCATTTCAGTCAGTCCCGTAGAGATGTTATTTCGCGAGATGTTATACGACGAGAGCAGTATCTGATTCAAGTTGAGCCTCACTTCGGGCTGGCGTCGGGGGTACGATACATTGGCGCTGCGAATAAAATCCTGGTTTTCGAGGAAATAACGCATGTCTTCGCCGACTATCTGCATCATGTCGTAATCGGCGCCCTTGATCAGTATCCGTTCCTGATTGGAGCCGATACCCATCATGCTCATAAACGATTCCGTTCCGCTGATACCGCCGCCGGCTCTGTTTTGTCCGCCGCCCATTGCGCCGGCAATCGTTATTTGAGCGCCGTCCATTCGCGGAAATAACTTTTGAACTTCCGCCTGAATTTCAGACATACTCCGACCCGTCTTTCTGTAATTCTCCTTCAGTACAAACGTCAGGGTGGCTTCTTCGGGATTAACGCGACAGATAACATCTTCCAGTTCAGGTATTTTGGCCTCTTCTATCTGGTCTTCAAGCAATCGAATCACCTTGTCGGTATTTTCCAGCGTACTGCCTGTTCGCATCGTCACATTGACCGTGAAGCGGGTAGCGTCGACTTCCCTGCGAACTTCCAGATTCATGTAAAGCGCAAGGATCAGAACGCCAAAAAGCAGCGCCACAGAGCCAAAAACAGTCGCGCCCGGATTACGCAGGCATGATTTGAGACAAACTAAGTAAACCTGCACGAGGCGTTGCGACAGCGTCACTTTTTCATAGAAGACGCTTTTATGATTCTTATTCTTTAATATCAGATAAGTCGTCATGGGCGTGAACAGTAGCCCCACCGCCATTGAAATCAGCAGCATGGAAACGATCGAAATGCCAATATTATTCCCGAATAACTTAAGCAGGAAGTTGTCGGTAAAAATAAACGGAAGAAACACGGTGACGGTCGTTAAGGTTGCTGCGACGATTGAGCGCCAGACTTCCTTAGTCCCCTGTATCACTGCGCGTTCGGGCGACAGTCCGGCGCCCGATAACCGGTAAATATTTTCAAGCACAACGATACTGTTTTGCAGCAGCATCCCGACGGCAAGCGCTATTCCCATCAATGTCAGGATATTAATAGTTATCCCTGCCGCATAAAAGAAATTAAAGGCCGAATATACGGAAATCGGTATAGACAGGGCGATGAGAAATACTAAACGCAGATTTTTCAGGAAAAACCAAAGCACCATGATAGCCAGCAAAGCGCCCAGCAAGGCAAGACTGATGATGTCGTTGATATTTTTTTCCATGTCATTGGCCTGATTTGAATCAATAACAACTTCAACGTCCATGCCGTTCAACTGTTCGTTCAACTTGCGGATGACGACTTTTGTCCTGTTCGCCAGGTCAATCATATTCGACTGGGAGTCGCTTGCCAGCGAAACAGTTACCGATTCCCGTCCGTTCACGCGGCTGTATGACGTCTCCTCTTTATAATCGGAGAAGACTGTTGCCACATCTTTCAATAATATGGGACCGGGCGCTACAACTACATTTTCGATATCCGATACGGTTGAATAAGTTGAGTTGACGTGCACAAAAAACTGACTGGTAGCTTCTCTAACGTTACCGACAAACACCCGTTCCTGCGCCTGTCCGCGTAACAGGTTCGCTATGTTTGATTTAGTAAGATTCAAGGCCTTACATGCTTCTTTGTCGATCTGTATTTCGATGGTCTTCTCCCGTCCGCCGAAAATATTGACGGCTGCTATGCCGTCGATATTTTCCAGTTCGGATTTGATATGTTCATCCACGATGTTACGCACGCGGTCGACGCCGCCCAAACCCCGCACCTGCAACGACATGAACGTGGCGGCACGGATCGAAGTGGCGTCGGCGCCCCGCTGAACGCGAATGTTAAAACCTTCGGGGACAGACGACATCATCTCTTTCATCTTCTCCTCGACTTTCAACGTAGTGGTTTTGAGGTTTACATTGCTCTTGAAATCAATCGTAATGGTTGTCCGGTTACTGGTTATACTCGATCGAATCTGATCAACGCCGCCGATAGAGGTGATGGCGCCTTCAACAGGAATGATTACCTCCGATTCGATATAGGCGGGGTCCATATCCTGCGGCGCGCTGACCGTTACCGTCAGGGTAGGCAGTTCCGCATTGGGCATCAACTCAACAGCTAATTGCTTATACGACACCACCCCAAGCAGGGTGAGCGAAATAAACAACATGCTGATTGTTATTTTTTTATTTAGCAGAAAATTCATCTTTGCAATTATGAATTATGAATTTTCAATTGACTTGGTAACGCTGTTTTTCATCTGCTCGAATACATAGTATACGCACGGAATAACAACTAAACTCATCAGGGTGGAAGTGAACAGTCCGCCGATCACGGCCATCGCCATCGACGAGCGCAGGGCTGCACCTTCGCCAAAACTTAGCGACATGGGCAACAGAGCCAGAATCGTCGTCAGACTGGTCATGATGATGGGACGGATACGCTGCTGTCCGGCCATCACAATGGCGTCCGACAGTTTCATCGTCGTTTTCAGCTGATTGATGCGTACCACTAAAATAATCGAGTTGTTTACCGCAATACCGCCCAGCATGATGATACCGATAATACCCATGATATTGATCGTCGTGCCTGTAATGAAAAAGATCAGGACGGAGCCGATCAGCGCAAACGGGATGGTCAGCAGGATGGTAAACGGATGCAGCAGTGATTCGAATTGTGAAGCCAGCACCATATATACAAGCAGGATCGACAAGGCCAGCGCCCACAGAAGGCTGCTCATCGCTTCCTGACGCTGTTCTTCTTCGCCTGTTACGGTAATCGAATAGTTATTAAGCAGATCGATGTCGGCAACCGCCTGACGTATCTGCTGCGCTACCTTATCTAACGATTTATTCACATCCTTATCGGCAATTATTTTATTAATCCGCGACTGGTTGCGGCGAAAAATTTCTTTTGGCGCAAACGACCGTTCGACCGTAGCGATTTCGCGCAGGAGAAATTCCTGGTTACCGCTACGGATCACAATGTCTAACAGGTCTTTTGACGTGATATCTGGCGTTTTGATGACAATATCGCGCATCTCTCCGCGATAATCTAATTTACCGGCGTCGCGACCCTGTAACTTTTGTCGGATTTGCGAGATTACCGACGCAATATTGATATTGTTTATACCGGCCATCACACGGTCCATGACAATGATCAGTTCCGGCGCGCCGTCGGCTATCGACGACTTAATATTGAAGATGCCGTCCACATTTTGCAGTCTTACCAGTACATCGTCCGTGATAGCGGCAATCTCTTCCAGACTTTCGCCCTTCACTTCCACGACAATCGGCGCCATATCGTCGCTGAAGAGCGAACCCAGCGAGTTCTCTTCCTGACGGAACGTCAGTTCGATACCCTCGATCGACTGCGTGGCTTCCATGAAACGCTCTATGACCGTTTCGGGCGGCAGGGGCGACGATTTCGACAGGACAACTTTCATCATGGCCGTATGTTCGCCTTCAAACGCCTCGCTTTCAGACGACCCTGTACCGGCATGGGTGTAGACGGTACACAAACTGTCGCCGCTGATGGAGTGAATCATATATTCCAGATTCTGAACGACCGCATCGGTTCGTTCCAGCCGTGTACCCTCAGGCAGTTTTATCGAAACGGTAAATGTCTTGCTTTCGGAGCGAGGCAGAAATTCCGATCCCACCAAAGGCAGCAGCAGTATTGTTCCTGCAAGCAGCACGATGGAAATCAGTAACACCGGCCAGCGAAGTTTCAATATTGTTTTAAGAATATTTCCATACCCGTTAAATTCGACGGATCGCGATTCTGTTCTGTATTTTTTTCTTCCCGACATTTTATCGTACAGCATCGGGATGACAAGCAGCGCGACAAAGAGCGACGCGATAAGCGAAAAGGCGACCGTCCATGCCTGATCCTTGAACAACTGCCCCGAAGCGCCGTGAAGATAAACGATAGGCAGGAAGACGACAATGGTCGTGATGGTCGAGGCCACGACGGCGCCCGATACTTCTGCCGTACCCGTTACGATGGAATCTCTGCGTTCCATACCCCGTTCATGGTTTCGGAAGATACTTTCAATAACGACAATCGCATTGTCGATAAGCATCCCCGCGCCCAGCGCCAGGCCGCCCAGCGTCATGACATTCAGCGTCAGGCCGTTAAAATACATCAGGTTGAAAGTCGCAATGATGGATACCGGTATCGATATGCTGACGATCAGCGTCGTACCGAAGCGGCGCAGGAATACGAACAGCACCAGAACGGCTAAAGCCATACCCAGCAGCGCGCTGTTTTTCACTTCACCGATAGCGTCGTTGATAAATGTACCCTGATTGCTGATCACCTCAAAACTGTAACCGGGCAGCGCCCCTTCGAGAGATTCTAACTGGTCGTTGATTTTTTCTACCACCCGTACCGTGTTCTGCTGCATTTCCTTGTAAACCGACAGTCCGATACAGCGCGCGCCGTTCAGACGGACAATATTTTCGGGACGTTCATTTTCAAATTTGACGGATGCCACTTCGCGCAGATACACGGGCGCCCGGTCGGCGTTCCGTGCGGACGATCCACTGCCGGTAGCGGCATCTGTCGCCTTATAGGTGACGATCAGGTTTTCAAAATCGGTTTCGTTGGTAAACTGTGTCGTACTTTTCACTAAATACTGCAATCCGAGTTCGCTCACGCGACCGCCGGAAATACTTTGGTTGTTCTGCTCGATGCGCGAACCGATCTCGTCGACGGTCAGGCCGAAAGCCTTCAGCATGTAGGCGTCGGTATTGACGGTCAGTATCGACCGCTCCTGACCCGAAAGAGCTACTTCCGCAACCCCTTCGAGGCGCACCAACTCATTCCGCACATAACTCTCGGCCATCTTACGCAATTCCGCCATGTCCGTGATGGAGTTGTGCGACATGGCAATGAGCATGACAGGCGCTGCATTGGGGTCGTACTGGGTAATATTGAGCGACCGGATATTCTGATTGGTGGCAAACGCGGCCATCGCCTTTTGCAGGTCGAGGAACGCCTCGTCCATATCTTTTTTCCGGGTATATTCGACGGTGATGCGCGCCGAACCGGCTTTGATAACCGACGATACCTGCGTCACGTCGCGCTGCCGGATAGCCGTCGATTCCATGCTTTCAATAAACAGTTTTTCTATCTCTTCCGGAGGCCGCTCGCCCGCTTCTATCTCAATAAAGAGACGGGGAGAATTCATCTTGGGCAATAAATCTACATTCAGCCGATCATACGAAATGAAACCCAATAACAGGATGGCCAGTACAAGCATGCTGATGGTAACAGGATTTTTTACCGCGAAGTTGATTATTTTTCTCATATACTTGTCGTTTATCTTAGCACCCGAACACGGCTGTTGTCGCGCAATGTTTCAAATCCTCTGATTATCAGGTTGTCGTTTTCGTATAATCCATCTATCACCTGCACGTTGTCTTCGTCTTCAATGCCGGTTACCAGATTGCGTATGACTGCCGTATTTCTTTCTACCACAAATACATAGCGCCGGTTACGGTTGGATAGCAGCGCGGTTTTCGGTATGACTATGACGTCTTCGGCCCTGTCGACAACCACATTCGCATTGACAAACATGCCCGGGCGTAATTTCTGCGACGAATTGTCAATGACAATCTTACCTTTAAACGTACGCGTTTCGGTACTTATCGCTGGCGAAAGTTCGGTGATGGTACCTCTTAAAGTATCATACGGCAAGGTATAGTGCGTAATATTTACCGGCTGATTGACAGCAACATATTCGATAGCGCTTTCCGGAAGATTGATATCCATGTACAAACGCGTATAATTCATGACGCCTACCATGGGCTGGTTGTTTGCGACCTTGACATTTTCAGAATAATGCGGCAATGATACAATGACCCCGTCGAAGGGCGCTACGATATTCATTTTTCCAAGGTTGATATTGGCATTTTCGAGGTCATATTTATTGTTTGCTATTGTTATCTCCGTACTGCGAATCTGAGTAGCGGTTGCTCCGCCCAGTTCCAGCAATTCTTTTTGCTTATTTAACTCCTGTTCGGAATTTTCAAGATTCAGTTTTCTTGTATTAATTCTCTGGTTGTTTTCATACTCCCTGTCTTCGAGGCGGATAATCAACTGACCTTTTTTGACTACGTCGCCCAGCTTAAACGGCTTTCCGGTCTGTGGATTCGTCTGAAGATAATACAGTCCGCTCATTTCGGAATTTAAGTCTGCCGTGACGGTTGCCATAGCGGTACCGGAGGTATTAAGCAACTTATCGATTGAACTGAATTTCAATTCACGTACCGAGACGGGCGTTTCAATATCGTTCGGCCCTGATTGCGGCTGATTGTTGCAAGATGCAAGAATAACTGTACATATAGCGCATAGCGCCATGCGTTGCGGCTTCTTCAAAAAGTGAAAGCCGTCTTTGCGAATCGCTGATTTGAATGAATGGCGAATGTTAAACATTTTGTTTATTTATTTGATTATTATTATTTTAAGTTAATTATTTCTTCCCTGCGTTACTCCAGTCTCTCTGTGGTACGAGCGGTTCATCTTTCTCAAAATCATACAGTGAAGCAATTTTTAAAATCAGCAGTTCGGTTTTATAATCGATTTTTGCCTGTGCAAAACTGATTTTTGCGCTGGATAATTGCGACTGAAACTGACTGATTTGCATGCCGTCGATGTCGCCTTCGCGGTATCTCACCTGGTTCAGATCGTAGGTCATTTGTGCGTTGCGAACAGTCTTTTCCTGTATATCAATCTGGGTCCTGTAATTTTCAAGATTACGCAATGTTCGTCGAACTTCAAGTTCAATACTTACTTTTTCTTCTTCATAATTCAATTTAGCAATGTTTTGCTGTGTCTGCTGTGCTTTCACGCGCGCCTTTTTCTCTCCCCAGTCAAAAATCGGAATAGCCAGACTGATAGACACGCTTGGATTATTGGTTGGCGTTTCATAGATGTTCCCAAAACGTTCGTTGTCGCCGTTTATACCCATTTGAAGTGATACATTCCCCCTAAATTCATTCAGCGCTTTTGTGGTAATCATTGTCAAATCAGCTTGTTCCATGGTTATCTCGCGTTGGCGCAACTCCATGCGCGAAGCCAGACCGCTTTGAATAGCCCGTTCCAAATCGACGATCATCGGAATGATTTCAATGTCTGCAACCACGCCAATGTCTCTGTTAAGGGGCATGCCTAAGGTCTGTTTGAAATTATCTTTTGCATTATTAAGCGCTACGATACGTTGCTGAACGCTGGATTGCGCCGTCGCTAAATTCACTTCTGCCTGAAAAAGCTCGTTTCTGGCAGCCAGGTCCGCATCGACTTTACTCTTAGTGATTTCGTAGTTTCGTTGTGAGTTTTCTAATTCCGCCTGGCTGATTGTCAGCCTTTCCTGCGCCATGTAAACGAGATAAAACTGATTAGTAATATTCTGCTCCGTTGTCAACCGTTGCAAAGCATAGCTGATTGACGCATTCTCATAACGGAACTCAAGCTGTTTAAATTCCATTTTTTGACGGTTATACGTAAAAACCGGCTGGTCGTAGCGCAATCTCAGGTTATTGAAAAATGCTTTGTTATTAAATGTACCGTTTTGATTCATGGTCTCGCTATCCTGCCACCCGAACGTATTGGTAAGCGCGAGCGTTCCGTCCGTCAATAAAAGCGGCAGCGAAGCCCGAAATATACCGGAAGATTCCAGACTTTTATTCGTATACCACTGCGCGCGAGTATCATCAAAACGACGATTTTGAGAGTAACCAAACGGACTAAGGTTCAACGAGAATTGCGGCTTCAGTGAGGCCCGTTGCGCTTCAAGGTCGAACAGGGTTCTTTCCAGATTCAACTTGGAAGATATCATCCGGGGATTAAACTCTTCCGCTATGTCCAGCGCCTGTTCAATCGTTAATAAAACCTCTTGTGCAAAAGAGAACAGAGACATTCCTGACAGTAAAATAACTACCCACGCAAATTTAAACTTTAACTTTCTATTTCTCATAATAATTTATATTGTTTTCTTAACTTTTAACTCTTAACTCTTAACTTTTAACTCTTAATTGACCGCCGCCATTTCCGCATTTTCAGCCCTGAAGTCTCTATCGGCGCTTGTTTCACGCCTTACGATTTTAACTGCATCTGCGGTGACCATACGTATTCCGCTGACGTCGTTCGACAGTGTAACCCGAATCGTATCATCGCTAAAGATGTAGGTGCCTAACCTGTACCAGCCTTCCTGTGCACGTCGGAGGTTAATATATGCTTTATCCTCGCCGTCATCATATTTCACCTTAAAACGATATTCCATGCTTCCGGAAGGTCCCCGGTTATTCTGTTGCCGGCGGAGTTCTTCGGGCTGAAAGACGTAATAAAATAAATCATACGTTCCTTTTACGGGAACGGGTACTTTCCATGTTGCATGTTGACTGCCGCTTCCACTTTTAATCACGTATGCGGAGCGAATATGAGTACCGTAATATTTATCGTTTGTCGTCAACGTCCACTGCAACGGCGGACGCCAGTTTTGCACGCCCGAATAGGGGAATGAATTATCGCCTACCTGATCTAACCATTGCGGCAAAAGCCCGACAATGTCCGGTTTGGATATCTCGAACAGCCCCTCGTCTTCATTATCGACAATCACCTCGCCCGGTAAGTTTCGACTGACATTCGCTAAAATAAAGTCGCCCTCCTCCGGAATCGGCACGTTTCGTTCACGAATCATATTACTTACCGGCATATTTATCATATTCGGCAAGTTAGCCGATATCAGCGTATTCACGTTGATGGCGCGTGGCGCCTCTTCCCAGACGGTCACAAGTTTTTTTGTTTCGTGTGCTTCAAGGGCAATCTTGCGTTTGGCGCGCGGGTCGTCCGAACCGCCTCCGCCGAAGCCTCCGCCACCGCCGAAGCCACCGCCTCCGCCTCCTCCGCCGCCGAAAAGCGTTTCAACGTTAACGATACCGTCAAATTCGGAATCATTCGTGATCTGAAGTTCCGTAACATACACTTCCACATCACGGTTAATAATATAAGTTGTTGTTGGCGCGCCTACAATATATACGGGAAGGTTCGCAGGAGCGTTCCATGTTGCGATGGGCGCGGTTAAATCTTCGCCGGCAACAACGCTCATCTGATCCAGCAAATCTTCAAACCTGAGATTGGTAAACCTGTTCCTGTACAAATAGGCGCGTAAGGAATCGCGAAACTCCGTGTTCCCGATATTCCGTTCCGCCGGCGCAAATAAGGTGTTCGCTTTCAACGATATAATATTATCCAGCAGATCGCGCTGTTCCGGATCGGTCAATAATTCCTTGAACGGTCGTTGCTGAATTAAAAGATTTGCCTTTTCGTTATTACTGATTCCGTTCATCATCCTCGACCTCATATCATCTCCCTTGTCTTGCAGATACAGTTCTATCAGACGGTTGGCAATGGTCCATTCCGAAGAAAAAATATTATACCGGAAGTTATACAGTTGCGGAAAAACAAAAAACTGATTGGGTTTGACTGAAATATTCGTCGCACCGCGCTCCTGTGAAAAATTCCGTTCGCCTTCCGATCGCTGGAACGTCATCATAAAGTTGTTAAAAATACGCATCAACGCATCATTGTCGCTCAGTTCCTGTCCGCTACGTTTTGCCCATGATTTTTGCATTCGTACCTGTCGGGCAACATCCAGGTTATTAAATGTACAACCTTTTTCAGGGAATAAGACCATTTCGGGTTGCATCGTCTCCTGCGCCTGGGTCCACGTACGCACATAGCTTCGGAACTGTACCGGTACTTCTACTAAGGAAAAACGCCTGAAAGAGTAGTTAAGCGAATACTGGCTCTCCAATGCCTGCCTTCGTATTCTTACCAGCGAAGGGAGCGTATCTATAACAGTATCGAAAGTCGATGTGAAATAATCGTTTCCCTTCAAGTTCCATATATTAAATCTTGTAAAATCCACCTCAATACATTTTTGTTCGTAATCGCCGATAATCAGTGAAATTGCGGGAGTAGGGAAGTCTGTTTCAAAAATAAAAATACTGTCGGGCGGCATCATTTCGGATGATGCATCAGCCAAGCCGTCGCGCATACCGACGCTATCGCCGTCTAAACGCATACGTCCTCTGAACTCGCCTTCGGGGCCGCCTTCGCGGAAGCGCAGACTGTCGCCGCCTTCGCTCATTCGGGCTGCTCTCATTTCTTCAAATTCACGCAGGCGGGCGCTATCTATACCTTCGCGCATACGGCTTCTAAATTCACCATCAGTACCTCCGGGTCCATCCGGACGTCTGCGTTCGACGCCGCCTTCAGGGCCTTGCGCCATTAAATCACCGCCTCCACGTACCCGAATACTGTCGCCTCCACGCGCCCGAATGCTGTCGCCGCCTGCACGCATACGTGCTCTGCTTTCGGCATCCGGAACGCCCTGGCCCTGTCTGCCTCCCTGTCCGGGTTGTCCGCCCTGGCCTCTGAAATCATTGCCCTGGCCCTGTCTGCCTCCCTGTCCTGGCTGTCCGCCCTGGCCCTGTCCGCCCTGGCCTCTGAAATCATTACCCTGGCCCTGTCTGCCTCCCTGTCCTGGCTGTCCGCCCTGGCCCTGTCCGCCCTGGCCTCTGAAATCATTACCCTGACCCTGTCTGCCTCCCTGTCCGGGCTGTCCGCCCTGGCCCTGTCCGCCCTGTGGTCTTGCCTGACCGCCACCGGGGCCGCCGGCAGGCGCTTGCCTGTTTGCAGTGATAACCTGAACGTTTCCGCCACCACCGCCGGGCATACCTCCGCCAAATCCGCCGCCTCTCATGGGGCCGCCGCCAATAAAAAACATCTGCTGACCGCCCATTCTCATACCGCCACCCGGACGAAAACCGTCGCTGGCATTGAATTCGTTAGAACGAATTGACGGTATTCTTTCGACAGGATACCTCATCGCACCTTGCGAGATGGCTTTTAAGCCGTTTATTGTCTTCACCGTAAGGCGATAATTACTGAAATAGGCGCTTTGCCAGTCCGGATTATCACTGCTGAATGCAACGCCCGGACGCGGATACCAATAAGTTTCGGGCGTAAACAGTACATAATCGTTTGTTTGAAAACTATATTTCTTATCGATATTAAACATTTCCATCGAATATTTTTCCTGTAATAATTCGGCGGGAATATCAAGATAACAGAAGTTTTCATTGACTGTACCTGCGTAGTTGATCTCAAACGATGTCGAATCGCCTTTTGTTAATACACGACCGAAATCAATCAGAATAATCTGGTGATCGCGCGTAAATGTCAACTCTTTTCCGTTTTCCCTTATTTCACTTACCTGTAACGACGGATTAAGGCAAAATGTAAAAACTGACGCCGCTTCCTGCGCTGTACCGTGCAGCGTCGCCGTTGCCGAAATGGTTTCAGGAAATTGTTCAACGTTAATATCATATTTCCCTACAACCATCTGAGGCGTATTGACATATTTATTGTTGATATCCGTATACATTGTCCGCTTTTTCGATGCCTGAATGATTGTGTTGACATGATTATATCCGGCAGTTAATCCGGCTATAATCAGAACACATGCACACGCAAGCCATCGATAGCGACCGTATTTTGTATTCGGCAGTCTCCTGAACAGGAATATGGATATACAGAGAAACCCTAATCCGATAAAAAGGTAGATTAGCCGGTGATTAATTATGACCGACAAGTTTGTAAAACCTACTATCGACGATTTCACCAGCGGAAGGCTGTACATCATATAATCTAATAGATAGTAAAACTTCTCGCCGATGTAAAACAGCGTCAAGGCAATATATCCCAGTAAAACGACAAATGTAATGGCTTGATTTTTAATGATAAGCATCAGCCCAACCGACAGCCCGAAGATAAATATCAGCGTAGGTACGCTGATAATGAAAAAATAGGTAATGTAGGATACCCAGTCAATCTTCACTTCCGATACAAAATTAAAAGTGACAACCAATGCAATGATAATCAGGTTCAAGCGAATAAAAACATTCAGATTTCCCCATATTTTTCCAATGACATATTCGGCATTACTGAGCGGATGCACATAAAAGACTTCGGAGGTATCCAGCTTTTTATCCGCTTTCAGAAATTCGGATGACAGAAACACCGCAATAACAGCCTGGCCGGTGTTCAACAACAGCAGGTTGATGTACGGTATATTGGAAGGCAAAGCCCGCATGATCCAGTAACCGGAATTATCGAGGTTAACTAAATTTCCAAAATTAAAAGCGCACAGAAACAATACCGCCAAAATAAGAAATATTCTGTAGAACCAGCTTCTCATTAAAAGCTTGCTCTCATATTTCGCCACGTGATTTATATTACTTAACTTAGACATAATTATATTTATTATTTTTATCTCTCTGACAAGGGGGCATACCCCCTTGTTAATCATTCACCCACCGGTTCAATTTCTTCTCCATAAAATATACATACGCATGTTCCAGATTCGGCGGATAGGGTTCCGCGTCGAAATCCTTCACCTCGTCTGCAACGACCTGCACTTCCCAGCCGGTACCCGACGGGATCGTTGTAATGACCGGATATTGTTTATCAATCACCGGCAGATCGTCGCCTCTCACTTTCATTCGCCACACTTTCCCTTCGGCCTCCTTCAACATTTCCTCCGGCGAACCGAAAAATGCGAGCTCCCCCTTATTCATCAATGCCATGCAATTACATGTACTTGAAATATCGCCAACGATATGTGTCGAAAGAATGATCGTTACATCATCTTCCGTCACTTTCGCCAGCAGGTTACGAAAACGGATACGCTCTTCCGGATCAAGCCCGGTTGTCGGCTCATCCACAATAATCAGTTTCGGGTTGTGAATCAAAGCCTGCGCAATACCCAGACGCCGCTTCATACCACCCGACAATTTGTTTGCATAACGCTCGCGGGCTTCATACAGTCCCACGCTTTCAAGCATGGTATCAACAGCCTGTTTTCGCTGCTTTGTATTATTCATTCCCGACAGCCGCGCCGCATAGTCCAAAAATTCATACGTTTTATATTTGGCAAAAAAGCGGAAATCCTGCGGCAGGTATCCAAGTATCTTACGCACTTCCTTCCGTTCCTTCAGCAAATTATATCCGAACACATCGACTTCGCCTGAAGTAGGCTCCATCAAAGCGACTAAGATACGCATCAACGTCGATTTACCCGCCCCGTTAGGCCCCAGCAAACCGAACATCCCCGTTGGAATCTCCATATTGATGTTCTTCAAGGCATGATTACCATTCGGATACGTTTTATTTAATGACCTGATTGAAATACTCATTTTATTTGCCCCGTTAGGCCCCAGCAAACCGAACATCCCCGTTGGAATCTCCATATTGATGTTCTTCAAGGCATGATTACCATTCGGATACGTTTTATTTAATGACCTGATTGAAATACTCATTTTATTTTGCAAATTAAAACTTCATTTTGACGGAATTAGCCTGATAAGGTTTAATATTGCCGACATTTTTTATACATGCCTGAAAAAAATATCCTTAAATTCTTTATGACTTCAATCAAAATTATGGCTTGGAAAAAAAGAAACGGACGGCGTACCGTCATTACAGGGAGAAAAAGCAACGAAGCAATCCGGAGAACAGGCGAATGACCGGATTGCTTCGTTAAAATCAGGATTATTTCGGTTCGAGACCCGAACCGGTTAAACATTATATTAATCCAAAATTATTGTAGCCTTTACAGCAGCCTGGAATGTATAGGGGCTGAGAAAATTTCGTTCGAAAACTTTTTTTTTGCCGTCAAACGTCACGCTGCGACATTCCTGTCTATTTAAATTGAAACTGCGCCAACCGGTCTCTATCACATGCTCCGAATCATCTCCAAAGATGTGAGGACATTTAAGTTTAAAAGTGATCTTTTTTGACGGCGGAATTTTTTTTCCATTGAACTCATTATTGCTTAACGGATAGCATGTCAGACAATAATCTCCATTACCAAGTTTGCTTACTAATAAAATGGGATAATCAAATTCAGGTAAAAAAATATCGGGATACATACGTGGATCGGGAAAAATAACTTCAAACGAAAATAAATCACGTCTTATCGGAAGGCCAAATTGATCTGATTCTATGTTTGAAACCGCTTCATCAATAGCAATACCTTTGACCAAATCATTGCCGGATTCATCTCGAAAACTTAAAAAAACTCCATCATACGAATAATGTATATTTTTAAATCCTACTCCAATTTTTTCACAGCTAATTACTATGCATATCGCTAATAAAATACCTGATAACAGTTTTACAGTTTTCATATACTAAATTCTATGGATTAATGTAAAAATTTTCCCGGGCATATTGAAAATTATTACCGGGTGGATTTACATTATTGTTTGCAAACCAACCGTCTTTTGATGTTCCGCCCCATCCCCAATTCATATAATAATATGGTACACTGGCATAAACGATAACTTCTGGGTAAGTAGCCGAACCATAACCGTAATTTCCATAACTATAAATGCCTCCATTATTTTCTTGAAATTCAATGAAATAGTAATTTGTACTTGTTGTTTGATCAAATCCGCTGCATACCCAGTAATGACCGTTTGGATTAGGTATTCCTAAAAAAAGATCATTAAAGCCTAACATCAACACGGGTCTTTGATATGTAAAAATTTGTGTTTTTACACCATTAGCGTCATGACTGTTTCGGGAAACAGTATAGCCCATAGATCGTAAACCATCCACTACATTGCCCGGAAGTGCCCAGGAGCCAATTGATGTATAGGTCGTATTTGAAGCCAACCCGGTAAAAGCTATCAGATAATATGTATCTGGACTACCGGCGATATTAACATTGTTCCAGTTTATTGGATAACCGTTAAAACTAAAACTAAATGACGGAGGATACTTGTGATAATACATGAGTTGAGCCATTGCAACAGAAGCGCATCCCGCAGAGTGGTTGGCAACAGGACTGCATATAGAATTATAAGGATTATTTTGGTGCCAATATGTGTTTACCAAAGGCCCTACATTTTGATAGTTTGAACTACTTTTCATGGTAACAATGGCAAAATCCGACGACGAACCATAAGAATTAGCTAAAGATTCTATTTGCGCCTTAATATCGGGTCTATAGTCTAAAAAGTAAGCATCTGCAAAAGAGTAAATGTTATGCCAACTAGATCCGTACAAACTCATTAGCTCGTTTATCCGCATACCCATGGCAGCATAAGGATTAGGATCGCCTTTACGTAAAGATATGGATGAACTTATGTCATCAGATTTTTCATACATTTTCCATGAGGCATGCATCGCGGATTTAGTTGAATCATCTAATGATTCGCATTGCATAATTGCCTCTTTTGTTTCTTCCAGCCAAACCGATACAGGCCCCATATCAGCGTTTAGTTCAAATGAATTTTCGTCGGAATATGCCAAAACAGGGTAATAATTTCTTGAAGCGCTTACAATTACAAAACCGCCCTCCGGAAAATTCACAACATACATGAGCGGATTGTTATTTTCTTCAACCGCTTCGATGTTAACATTCTTTTCAAAAGAAATAGCTGCCGCCCGGCTAGTAATACCGCTATTCGTGGCGTGTTTATCAAAAAAAGCATTGGCTATTTCAATCGCCTGTTCTGACGAAACGAATGCTTCGCTTACTAAAGTTTCAGGAAATACCTGAACTTTTACCTCCTCCTGATTAATTGAGAGGTCTTCATTACTGTTGCAGGCAAAAAGAAAAAACGCTGCAGCCAATGTAACGGAAATTAAAATTAAAAACATTTTCTTCATAAGATATAATTTAAAAGTAAAGATATTAGATTACAAAAATACAGCAATAAATCAAAGCAAAAAAAAATTTCACGTTAAAAATCATTAACATCAAACCTGATTCCACAACTTTATTTATCAAATATAAATTAAAGCGTTGTAAATAAAATATTTGTAACGATTTACGGTTTGAAAAAAAACGCTAATTTTGTGGTATTAATCAACAAACAGGTAAATTTTCAAATCGCAGGGCGTTGCCCTCCGCTAATGATTACAAGGCTTTCAGCCCTTAATCTTGAAATACACCCCGTCAAAGTAACCGCCTCAACGTCTCTGAAATGGCGCGTCCTTCGGCTTTTCCCGACAATGCCTTAGTGGCGGCGCCCATTACTTTGCCCATATCCTTCGGCCCGGATGCACCGACAGATTCGATTATATTCTTCAGTTCGGCTTCCAGTTCTTCTGCGGTTAACTGTGCCGGCAGATAGCTTTCATATACGCTAACCTGGGCAAGTTCCGCATCTGCCAGGTCAGGACGGTTTTGGCCGGAATAAATCTGTGCCGAATCTTTTCCCTGTTTAACTAACTTCGCAATAATCTTCAAAGCCGTTTCATCGCTCAACAGTTCATTCGCTCCCGGCGCCGTCCTGGCTTCCAGGAAGTATTTCTTGACATTGCGAAGCGCTTCCAGTCTCACTTTGTCCTTCGCTAACATGGCAGTTTTTATGTCGGCGCTAATTTGATCAAATAAATTCATACCTGTTAATTTTATTGTTTAAGGTTACAAATATAGATGAAATATTTCAATAGTACACACAGGGGGATAATTTTTTTTATTTTCATCTTTCATCTTTCAATTGAATAAGCTATCTTTGCCGAAAAAATATTAAAATTCTCTATTATGAAATTACAACTATTCATTGCCGCAACGCTTTTCAGCGCTGCCGTATTCGCTCAGAAAGACGAGTGGAAAGACCCGAAAATCAATCAGGTAAACCGTGCGCCAATGCATGCGAATTATTTTGCATACGAATCGGAAAAGGCTGCAAGGGAAAACATTCGGGAAAAGTCGGAAAACTTTTTAAGTCTGAACGGCCTATGGCGTTTCTTCTGGGTAAGGAACGCCGATGCGCGCCCTGCTGATTTTTTCAGGATTAATTATGATGACAAAGGCTGGACCTACATGCCTGTGCCGGGAATATGGGAGGTGAACGGATTTGGCGTTCCGCTCTATTTGAACATCGGATATCCATGGGCTAATCAGTTCAGGAACAATCCGCCGGAAGTACCGGTCGAAAATAATCATGTCGGCTCCTACCGTCGCGAGATAACAATACCTGCAAACTGGAACGGCAAACAAATCTTCGCCCATTTCGGATCTGTAACGTCCAATATCTATCTATGGGTCAACGGACAGTTTGCAGGATATAGCGAAGACAGTAAGCTGGAAGCGGAGTTTAACATCACGCCGTATGTGAAACCCGGAAAAAATCTGATAGCATTTCAGGTTTTCCGCTGGTGCGACGGAACCTATCTCGAAGACCAGGATTTTTTCCGTCTTTCGGGCGTCGGTCGCGACTGCTATCTGTATGCGCGTAACGCAAAATACATCAAAGACATACGTGTAACGCCCGACCTTGATGCACAATATAAGGACGGTTCGCTCGCCGTCGAAGCGGCCCTTTCTTCATCCGGTAGCGTTCAGCTGGATTTGTATGACAA
>Ga0082212_10000377_pt1 | contig 65451 bp, 54 predicted proteins | sample TergutNt197P3_FD_71548 | JGI IMG/M metagenome (GOLD analysis project Ga0082212, IMG submission 71548) | Neocapritermes taracua P3 segment gut microbial communities from Petit-Saut dam, French Guiana - Nt197 P3 | ecosystem: Host-associated > Arthropoda: Insects > Digestive system > Gut ... | reverse complement strand
GCCCGATGACACGCAAGATCTCTCGCAGGGCCGCCGTCGTGGTTGTCGCGGTGGGCGCCCTGCTCGCGGCGGCAGGGTGTGCGCCCGACGACGGTGCCGCGGGGCAGGGCGCCTCGCACGGGGCCTCATCGGTGGGGCCGAGCGGGGCTGGCTCGCCTACGCCCTCGCCGGCTGCTTCACGGGTCGTGGTCAAGCCGGCCCGGCCTGCCTCGATGGACGACGACGGCGCCGTGGGGGCGCAGGCGGCGGCCGTGTACTTCCTGGAGCTCGACTCCTACATGCAGGCGGGCGGGGACACCGCCGAGTGGGAGGCGATGTCGCACGCGACTTGCGACTTCTGCGCCGACCGACTCAAGCAGGCCGAGCGGATCAAGAGCGGCGGCTACACGTGGACCGGCGGCGAGATCACGATCACGATCACTCACGCCTACGCCCAAGACGGCCCAACCGGGATCTGGCCAATCGACATTATGGTCAAGTCGACCCCGGCCGCCGTCACCGACTCGGCAGGCGCCACCGTCTCCAAGTTCCCAGCCTCGACCGAACCCCGCCGCGTTGAGGTCGCGCGCCGCAACGGCCAGTGGACGGTCGTCGAACTCGGCGCCATTCCGGCGGGCTGAGGTGCGCTCTCTCGTCGCCGCTCTCGTGACCGGGCTGGCGCTTCCTCTCATCCCCCTGGCGACCGGAACTAGTGCACCGCCGGACGTCTTCCAAAGCTTCACGGATGACGACAACAAGTCTCTGAATGTGACGGCCGAAGGCAGTGCCGCAGGCAGCGAGGGCTCCCATCACTCATCCCTCCCCGCCACCAAGTACCTCCGCGCCGACGCTGCCCTCTGCGCGGTCGCCGACCTGGACACCCTCGTCGAGGTCGTCGCGGAGATGGGCTCCTGCGCCCCGGACCAGATCCAGTCGGTCATCGCGGCACCGTGCCCGCCGGGCACGTTCGAGCTCGCTCCGCTGTGGGTCCAGCACCTCCAGCCGGACGGCACCTACGGTCCGCCCGAGAAGGTGACGGACCTGCAGTGCGTCACGCCGGCGGACCTCGCCGCGCAGGCCGAGCAGGTGTTCGCGACGATGCACGTCCCGGCGTCCCCGGCGACGCTGCAGACGTCGAACCCGACGTTGCTGCTGGTCAACACGCTCTACCCGGTCTACACGAGCGACCAGCCGGTGACCCAGGAGGCGACGCTGCTGGACGTCCCGGTCGAGGTCCAGGCGGTGCCGGCACGGTTCCGGTGGGACTTCGACGACCCGTTCTCGGACGGCGGCTCGACCCTCTCGACGTCCGACCCGGGCACGGCGTGGGTCGAGGGCTCGGACCTCCCGGACGACACGTGGGTCGCTCACGCCTGGACGGCCCTCGGCGACCCGGACACGGCACGCGGCCGGAGTGCGGGCTCCGCGTGGAGCGCCGACGGGGTCCGCTACCGCACAGACGTGACGGTCTCGCTGACCACCACGTGGCAGGGCCAGTTTCGCATCGCGGGCACGGCCGCCTGGACCGACATCCCCGGAACGATCACCACGACGAGCACCGCGGGCACGTTCACGGTGACGGAGGCAAGAACCCGCCTCTTCTGCGACGACCTCGCGGGCAACGCTTACTGCTGACAAGCCTGTTCGGCAGTCCGTGGGCGGATCGGCAACGCGGGTTGCCGATCGTTCGACGGACTGCCGAACAGGCGGGTACGAACGGGGCCTTACTCCGCCGCGTCGAGCGCCGCGAGCTCCGCGATGTCGGACGCCACGAGCTCCGCGATCTGGATCGCGTTGAGCGCGGCACCCTTGCGCAGGTTGTCGCCCGAGACGAACAGCACGAGCCCGCGGCCGTCCGGCACGGACTGGTCGACGCGGATGCGGCCCACCAGCGACGGGTCCGAGCCCGCGGCGGCGAGCGGCGTCGGCACGTCCACCAGCTGCACGCCCGGCGCGGACGCCAGCAGCTCGGTCGCCCGCTCCACCGACAGCGCCGAGGCGAACTCCGCGTGGATCGACAGCGAGTGCCCCGTGAACACGGGTACGCGCACGCACGTCCCGGCGACCGCCAGCGTGGGCAGCGACAGGATCTTGCGGGACTCGAACCGGAGCTTCTGCTCCTCGTCCGTCTCCCCCGACCCGTCGTCCACGAGCGACCCGGCCAGCGCGACGACGTCGAACGCGATGGGCGCGACGTACTTGACCGGCTCGGGGAACGTCACGGCGGACCCGTCGTGCGCGAGGCGCTCGAAGTCCTGCCCGATGGCGGCACGCACCTGCCCGGCGAGCTCCGCGACGCCTGCGAGCCCCGACCCGGACACCGCCTGGAACGTGGTGATGCGGAGGCGCTCGAGCCCGGCCTCGTCGGCCAGCGGCTTGAGCACCGGCATCGCGGCCATGGTGGTGCAGTTCGGGTTGGCGATGATCCCGAGCTCGGCGTCGGCGATCGCGTCGGGGTTGACCTCCGACACGACCAACGGCACCTGCGGGTCCTTGCGCCACGCCGACGAGTTGTCCACGACGACGGCGCCCGCCTCCGCGAAACGCGGCGCGTGCTCCTTCGACGTGCCGCCACCGGCGGAGAAGAGCGCGATGTCGATGTCGGCGAGGTCGTCGGTGGCGGTCGCGGCGACGTCCTCGACGACGACGTCGACGCCCTCGAACGCGATGGTCGTGCCCGCCGAACGGGACGACGCGAAGAGGCGCAGCGACTTCACCGGGAACGCGCGCTCCGCCAGCAGCCGCAGCATGACGCCGCCCACCTGCCCGGTCGCGCCGACGACGGCGACGTTCACACCCTCGGGGTTGATCTCGGCCACGGCGATCACCGACCCGTCCCGGCGTAGACCACGGCCTCGCCCTCGGCGGAGTCCAGCTCGAAGGCGCTGTGGACGGCGCGCACGGCGGCGTCGAGCGAGTCGGCGCGCGTCACCACGGAGATGCGGATCTCCGACGTCGAGATCATCTCGATGTTGATCCCGGCGTCGCGCAGCGCACCGAAGAACCGGGCGGAGACGCCCGGGTTGGTCTTCATGCCCGCGCCGACCAGCGACAGCTTGCCGATCTGGTCGTCGAACTGGAGCGAGTCGTACCCGAGCTCGGCCTGCACGGAGCGCAGCGCCGTGAGCGTCTGGGGGCCGTCGCCCTCGGGGAGCGTGAAGGAGATGTCGGTCAGGCCCGTCTGGGCGGCCGACACGTTCTGCACGATCATGTCGATGTTCGCGCCGGCGGCGGCCACGACCTCGAAGATGCGGGCGGCCATGCCGGGCACGTCGGGCACGCCGACGACGGTGATCTTTGCCTCGCTGCGGTCGTGAGCGACGCCGGAGATGATCGGGGCTTCCACGTCACCCTCCTCAGGGGTGGTCGGTGCATTGGGGTCGAGCGGGTCGCCGTAGGTTCCGGTCACCATGGTGCCGGTGGCGTTCGAGAAGGACGAGCGCACGTGGATCGGCACGCCGTAGCGGCGGCCGTACTCGACGGCGCGCAGCGCGAGGATCTTGGCCCCCGACGCCGCGAGCTCGAGCATCTCCTCGTAGCTCAGCTTGTCGATCTTGCGCGCCGACGGGACGATCCGCGGGTCGGCGGTGAACACGCCGTCGACGTCGGAGTAGATCTCGCACACGTCGGCGTCGAGGCCGGCGGCGATGGCGACGGCGGTCGTGTCCGACCCGCCGCGGCCCAGCGTCGTGACGTCGTTCGTGGCCTGGTTGACGCCCTGGAACCCGGCGATGATGGCGACCTCGCCACGGGCGAGCGTCTCGCGGATGCGCGCGGGCACGACGTCGACGATCTTGGCCTTGCCGTAGACGGCGTCGGTGATGACGCCGGCCTGCTGGCCCGTGAAGGACTTGGCCTTGACGCCGAGGTTGTTGATCGCCATGGCGAGCAGCGACATGGAGATGCGCTCGCCGGCGGTGAGGAGGATGTCGAGCTCTCGCTGGGGCGGCAGCGGCGTGATCTGCGCTGCGAGGTCCAGGAGCTCGTCGGTGGTGTCGCCCATCGCGGACACGACGACGACGACGTCGTTCCCGGCGCGCTTGGCCTCGGCGATGCGCTTGGCCACGCGCTTGACGGAGGCCGCGTCGGCCACCGAGGAACCGCCGTACTTCTGTACGACAAGTGCCATGCTCAGCTCTTTCTGTCGCCGGCCTCCGTCTCTCTCAACGGCCCGCCGGGTGCTTGTGCTTGCGCTGACGATGGTACCTACGGTTTCCCGTACGCCCGCGTGACGGTCGCGATGCGGACCTCGTAGTCGGCGTACCACGACTCGATGCCCCGCTGCTGGGCCACGACGTGCTCGTGCACCTGCTTCCAGGCGGCCGCGGCGGCGTCGTCGGACCAGTAGCTCACCGTGATCCCCAGGCCCTCGCGTGCCGACTCGATGCCCAGGTACCCCGGCTGCTGCGCGGCGAGCTCCTCCATGCGCGCCGCCATGACGTCGTACCCGTGGTCGCCGGGGGTGCGCAGCGACGTGAAGATGACGGCCGTGTACGGCGGCTCGGGCGTGCGCGCGATGCTCATGGGCAGCAGGGTGCCAGGATCACGCGCCCCGGAGAACGTCATATCCGAGCCGCACGATGAGCGCCCCGACGACGACGACGAACACCACCCGCACGAACCGCGACCCCCGGGCCACCGCCATCCGGGCACCCAGGTACCCGCCGGTCAGGTTCGCCGCGCCGACCGCGAGCCCGAGCGGCCAGACCACGTGCCCGGCGGGCACAAAGAAGATCAGCGCGCCGAGGTTGGTGGCGAAGTTGGTGATCTTGGCGAGCGCGGACGCCGGCAGGAACGCGTACCCCAGCACCCCCACCAGCGCGATCACCAGGAACGTCCCGGTGCCCGGGCCGAGCATGCCGTCGTACACGCCGATCACCAGGCCGGTCGCCGCGGCGGTGACGCGGTGCCGGTTGCCCTCCCAGCGCAGGGCCGTGTGCTCGCCGAGCGTCGGCTTGAGCAGCGTGTAGACGAACACCGCGACGAGCACCACGAGGATGATCGGCTTGAACGCCGACGCCGGGATGTGCGACGCCACCGCCGCGCCCCCGACGGCGCCCGCGAGCGCCGCGACCGCCATGGGCCCGGCCGTGGTGAAGTCGGGGTGCACGCGCCGGGCGTAGGTGATCGATGACGTCGACGTCCCCATGATCGAGCCGACCTTGTTGGTCGCGAGGGCCTGCACGGGTGCGAGCCCGGGCACCAGCAGCAGCGCGGGCAGCTGCACCAGCCCGCCCCCGCCGACGACGGCGTCCACCCACCCGGCCGTGAACCCGGCGAGAAGCAGGAGGACCCAGGTCAGCAGGGAGAGGTCATGCACCGGGACATGCTCGCATCTGCGCCGATCGGAACGTGCCTCTGAGATCGGAACGTGCGGGGCGATGCACGTTCCGATCTCAGATGCACGTTCCGATTGTCAGCGCGCGCTCACGCGTGCAGCGCGTCGTACTCCGCTTCCTGCGCCACGTCGTCGTCGACGTCGAGGCGCAGGTGCGCCAGCACCGACTGGAGCATCCGCAGCGCCGACGTCGCCCGCTCGCCCCAGGAGGACAGGTAGCTGAACTGCCACCACCACAGGGCCTCGATCTCGTGCCCGTCGTCGTAGTGGGCGAGGCCCTTGGCGAGCTCCTCGACCACGCAGGCGATGTCGCCGGAGACGGTGGCGGGGCCGATCTCGACGCCGAGCACGGGGTCGACCACCTCGACGTAGTCGTCGAAGCCGTCGAACATCCGGGCGAGGGCGACGCGCAGGGGGTCGACGTCGATGTCGTCGCCGGCGTCGGGCTCGAAGCGCTCGGCGGGCACGATGTCGGTGATGGCCGCCAGGTGGGCGCCGCAGGCGACCAGGTCGGCGGTGGACAGCAGCAGCAGCGAGAGCTCGGCTCCCGGTGCGGCCCCCGAGGCGACCTCGGTGACGGTGGAGAGGAACGCGCGCACGTGCGACTGCGTCTTCTCGGCGACCTCCCGCAGGTCGCTCCCCACGATCTCGCGCATCTTCGCTCCTCCCTATCGTCCGACGACCCGGCGGCCCTCGAAGGCTCGGCCGAGCGTCACCTCGTCCGCGTACTCCAAGTCTCCACCGACGGGCAGCCCGGAGGCGAGGCGTGACACCGTCACACCCATCGGCCAGATGAGCCGGGCCAGGTAGGTGGCCGTGGCCTCGCCCTCGACGTTGGGGTCGGTGGCGAGGATGACCTCCTGGACGCGCCCGTCGGCGAGGCGCGTCATGAGCTCCTTGATCCGCAGGTCGTCTGGCCCGACGTTCTCGATCGGGTTGATGGCGCCGCCGAGCACGTGGTACCGCCCGCGGAACTCGCGGGTGCGCTCGATAGCGACGACGTCCTTGGGTTCCTCGACGACGCAGATGACGTCGTCGGAGCGGCGCGGGTCGGTGCAGATGCGGCAGCGCTCGGACTCGGCGACGTTGCCGCACACCTCGCAGAACCGCACGCGGGCCTTGACCTCCATGAGCGCGTCGGCGAGCCGGCGCACGTCGGCGGTGTCGGCCGCGAGCAGGTGGAACGCGATGCGCTGGGCGCTCTTGGGCCCGACGCCGGGGAGGCGACCGAGCTCGTCGATCAGGTCTTGGACTGCGCCTTCGTACACGCCGTCAGCCTACGGGCCGCCACTGTCAGATCCACTTCTTGGCCCGGAAGATGCCCCACAGGCCGGCCATCGTGGCGAGCATGAGCCCGATGGCGAACGGGTATCCCCAGGCCCAGTGCAGCTCGGGCATCTGGTCGAAGTTCATGCCGTAGACGCCGCCGATCACGGTGGGCGTGAACAGGATGGCCGCCCAGGAGGAGATCTTCTTGACCTCTTCGTTCTGGACCTTCGCCTCCTCGTTCTGGCGCTGCGCGACCAGCGTGGCGTTCACGGTGAGGATGTCGCGCAGGGCCCCGCGGTGCGTCTCGACGGACTCGGCCACCTCGGTGAGGTGGTCGGCGACGTCGCGCAGGCGGGCCTGGAGCTCCTCGTCGACCTTGTACTTGGTGAAGCCCTGGGTCAGCGCCGACAGCACCTGCCGCATGGGCCGCACGGCCCGCTGGAAGTCGGCGACCTCGCGGGAGAGCTCGTAGATGCGCTGCGAGGCCTCGGCGCCCTGGGCGAACACCTCGGACTCGATCTCGTCGATGTCGTTCTCGAGGCCGTTGACCACGGGGAGGTACTCGTCGACGACGGTGTCGAGGATCGCGTAGAGCACGGCCTCGGGCCCCCGGGCGAGCATCTCCGGGTCGGCCTCCATGCGGCGGCGCACCGACGACAGGTGGGGCGACAGCCCGTGGCGGACGGTCACCACGAAGTCGGGGCCCACGAACACGTGCAGCTCGGAGAACTCGACCTCCTCGGCCACGTCGTCGTACCGGGCGGCGTGCAGCACGACGAACAGCGTGTCGCCGTAGCGCTCCAGCTTGGGGCGCTGGTGGGCCTGGATGGCGTCCTCGACGGCGAGCGCGTGGAGGTCGAACTCCTCGGCGAGCGCGGCGAGCTCGGCCGGGTCGGGCCGCTCGAGGCCGATCCAGGCCATGCCTCCGGGCCGCGAGCGCAGCGCGCGGAACGTCTCGGCGAGCCGCGCGTGGCTGGACGTGCGGACGCCGTCGTCGTAGATCGCCGACGTGACGACGGCGTTGCGCCGGGTCGGCTGGTCGGTGGCGGGCGTGCCGCCGTCGGGTCGACGGCGCGGCCGCAGCACGCCGCCGAAGCCGCGCGGGATCGACCGGAGAGCGTTGTTGCGCTCGGGGCGGTCGAGCGGGGAAATGGCCATGAGGGAACCTCCGCAAGCACACGCACGGCGGGCACGGGGGTGCCGCTCACCGCACGAGGGGTTCAGGACGCGAAGGCCGCGGCGCTGCCGCGAAGGAAGAGTCCTCCGGGCGTCAGCCGCGGCAGGGACTACTGGGGGGCTCGCTACGCATGCGTGCCACCTCCTTCGTCCTCGGGTCGGGCTTCCCGTCAGTTCAGGCCGGGGGCAGTCTAGACCGTCGTCGTGAACGCTCGGTGAGGCGGCGGTGGCCGTCCGGTGGTCCCCCTCAGCGCAGGTCGTTGGCGCAGCGGACGACGGCGGCGAAGGCGCCCGGGTCGGCGTCGGACGCCGTGACCACGTGCAGCGTGACCGACTGGCCGGGCAGCAGCGTCACCATGCCGCCGTCCACCCGGGCGTCGGGGTCCACCTTGTCGGCGTGGCAGAACACGTCGCGGGCGTACGACGTCGCGGTGACCTCCAGGTCCACCCCGCCGTCCACGCGGGCCGCCCGCACCTCGAGCGGGGCGGGCTCGAGGTGCTGGGCGACGACGTCGGCGCCGTCCAGGAGCGCGGCGGCGAAACCGGACGCGTCGGCGTCGGGCGCCACCACGAGCACCTCCCGCGACGGGTCGCCGAACGTCGCGACCTCCGCGGGGACCTGCACCTCGGCGACCCCGCGCGCCCCGACGGTCGCCTCGAGCGTGGCCTTGGCGAGCACGGTGCCGTCGAATGCGAGGCGGGTGGCCGAGAAGGTGCCCGTGAACGGCTCGGCCGTGTCGTTGACCAGCACCAGCGCCGTGGTGTCCCGCTCCGGGGCGAGGCCCTCCCAGGCGGCGGCCCGGGCGGCGTCGGACGCGCGCGGCTGGAGCGTGGCCAGCCGCGGCGCGTAGGCCGCGCGCAGCGCGTGCCACAGCGGCTTGCGGTGCCCGTCGTGGTCGACGGCGGCCCAGGAGACGACGGGCCAGCTGTCGTTGAGCTGCCACAGCACCACACCGGTGTTGTGCGGGGTCAGCGACCGCCAGTGCTCCACGCCGAACCGGATGGCGTGCGCCTGGTTGAGCTGCGTGGCCCAGTGCCAGTCCTCGATCGTGGCGGGGTCGGGCAGGTGGCCCTGCCAGCCGCGCTCGAGCTTCTCGTTGCCCCTGCTGGCCTTCTGGTGCACCAGCATCTGCGGCCCGAACGGGTCGAGCGGGGCGTCGTGCACCACGCGCGTCAGGGTCGACCAGGCAGGCGGCGCCTGGAACCCGAACTCGCTGACGAACCGCGGCGCGTAGTCGCGGTACACCGTGTAGTCGGCGCGGTTCCACACGTCCCAGACGTGCATGGTGCCGTATCGCTCGTCGTTCGGGTGGCGGTACGGGCCGAACGAGTACGGGCTGGCGGGCGCGTAGGAGCGCGTGGGGTCGAGCTCGGCGAGCAGGTGCGGCAGGAGCTCGGAGTAGTAGCCGTCGCCCCAGGGCCGCCCGGCGAGGTCGCCGCCCCAGCCCCAGTCGACGCGGCCCCACGTGTTCTCGTTGTTGCCGTTCCAGATGACCAGCGACGGGTGCGGCGACAGGCGCGCGATGTTCTCGCGGGCCTCGGCCTCCACCTCGGCGCGCATGGCGTCGGACTCGGGGTAGGCGGCGCACGCGAACGGGAAGTCCTGCCACACGAGCAGGCCGGCCTCGTCGGCCAGGTCGTACAGGTCGTCGCTCTCGTAGATGCCGCCGCCCCAGACGCGCAGCAGGTTGACGTTCGCCTCGAGCGCGTCGGCGACGCCGCGGGCGTACCGCTCGCGGGTGGCGCGCGTCAGGAACGCGTGGTCGGGGATCCAGTTGACGCCGCGCACCAGCACCGGCTCGCCGTTGACGCGCAGCGCGAACGGGGCGCCGGCGGTGTCGTCGGCCGTGTCCACGCTCACCGTGCGGAAGCCCACGCGGCCCGCCCAGGTGGACGTCTCCGCGCCGGACGCCGCCGTGACGTCCACGGCGTAGAGCGCCGGGTCGCCGTGGCCCACAGGCCACCAGCGCTGCACGTCGTCGACGTGGATCTCGACCTCGGTGGCGTGCTCGCCGCGGCGCACCACGCCCGCCTTGAGGATGGGCCCGCGCGGCCCGCCGGTGACCGACTCGGTGGCCTCGACCGCGACGACCACGTGCACGTCGCCCATGGCGGCGACGCCGTCGCGCTCCACCTCGACGTGCGTGCGCAGCACGCCACGCTGGCGGCCGCCCGGGGCGGCGATGACGTCGACCAGCGGCCTGACGCCCGCCACCCGCACCCCGGACCACGACTCGATGCCGATCGGCTTCCAGATCCCCGCGCCGGCGACGTCGATGCCCCAGTCCCACCCGAACGAGCACGCCATCTTGCGCAGCTGGTTGTACTCGTGGTGGTTCACGTGCGGCATCGCGCCCTGCTCGGCCGCGCGCCGCGCCGCCTCCGGCACGGGCGCCGCGAACGTCACCGTGAGCGTGTTGGCGCCCGGCCGCAGCCAGCGCCGCACGTCCCAGCGGTAGCCGCGGTGCATGTTCTGCGTGCGGCCGACGACGGCGCCGTTCAGCTCGACGGTCGCGACGGTGTCCAGGCCGTGGGCCACCAGGTCGTGGCGGGCGACGTCGCCGGGCTCCCAGTCGAACGTGGTCGACCAGCGCCAGGACGTGTGCCCGACCCACTGCTGGGCGGACTCGTTGTCGCCGTCGAACGGGTCGGCGATCAGTCCGGCGGCGAGCAGGTCCAGGTGCGCCTCGCCGGGCACGACGGCGGGGATGCCCGCCGCGAGCGCGCCGGCCGCCTCGGTGGGCACCGGCCCGTTCACGGCGGTGAGGGTCCAGCCGTCGCGCAGGGGGCGGAACGTGGACGGCAGGTACGTCATCGCCGGTCCTTCCTCTCCGGGACGCCTAGCCCTCGAGCTCGGCCCGCGTGGGCGGGTCGGCTCCCGGCCGCGACACGGTGACCGCCGCCGCCGACGCCGCCCACCGGGCCGCCTCGGCGAGCTGCTCGGGCGTCAGCCCCTCCAGCACCTTGCGGGCCCGCGGCCCCCGGGCACCGAGCCCGGCCAGCGCGTCCAGCAGCGCCCCGGTGAACGTGTCGCCCGCGCCGATCGTGTCGGCCACGGTCACGCGCACGCCGGGCACGCGCACCGTGTCGCCGTCGCGCACGACGACGGCGCCGTCGCCGCCGAGCGTCACGACCACCACGACCGGGCCGCGCCCGGCCCAGTGCCGCGCGACCGACAGCGGGTCGACACCCGGGTGGTACCACTCGAGGTCCTCGGCGGACACCTTGACCACGTCGCTCAGGGCGACCAGGCGCTCGACGCGCGGCAGCACCGCGGCGACGTCGGGGGTGATGGCGGGGCGCGCGTTCGGGTCGAACGAGACGAGCGCACGGCCGCCGGCGACGCGCATGGCCGCCTCGACGGCGCGCGCCCCCGGCTCGAGCACGGTCGCGATCGACCCGGCGTGCACCACGTCGGCGTCGCGCACGGCCGTCCCGGCGAGCTCGCCGGGCAGGTCCCAGGCGAGGTCGAACTCGTAGGTGGCGCCGCCGTCGGGTGCGAGCACGACGGCGGCCGTCGAGGTGCGGCCCGTCGACGGCTCGGACGCCACGACGTCGACGCCCGAGGACTCCAGCCACCCGCGCACCGCCTTGCCGCGGGCGTCGGAGGCGAGCGACGTGACGAGCGTGGGCCGGTGCCCGAGCCGGCCGAGCGTGACGGCCACGTTGGCGGGGCTGCCGCCGGGCAGGTCGCGTGGCCCGTCAAGGCCCGGCATCACGTCCACGAGCGCCTCGCCGATGACGACGAACCTCATCGCAGCAGACCCTCCTTGAGGGCCCGCGCCAGCGTCGGCGCCAGCGGCAGGCGCGGGATCAGCGTGGCCTGCATCGCGTGGTAGACGTCCGGCTTGCCCGGCCAGACGGTGGCCGCCGGGCGGTTCTGCTCGTCGAGCTCGTGGTGCCACGAGCCGCGCTTGCGGTCGATCAGGTAGCGCTCGGCGTAGTCCCACCAGCCCGCGTACAGGTCGGCGTACCGGGCCTCGCCCGTGCGCTCGTGCAGGGTGGCGGCCGTCCCGATCGCCTCGCAGACCACCCAGTGCATGCGCGTGCGCACCACGGGGACACCGCTCCAGTCGGTCGTGTAGACGAAGCCGCCGGCGCCGTCGGCCGACCAGCCGTCGGCCACGGCGCGGTCGAACAGGCCCACCGCGGTGGGGAGCAGCGCGTCGGCGCCGTCGGGCGTCGCGGCCTCCAGGTGCAGCAGCAGGCGGGCCCATTCCAGGCCGTGGCCTGGAGTCGCGCCGTAGGGCTTGAACTGGTCGCCGGGGCGGTCGGCGTTGAGCTCGAGCTCCGGCTCCCAGGTCGGGCCGAAGTGCTCGGGCAGGCGGCCCCCGTGCTCCTGGGCGAGGCGCACCACCCAGGCGGCCGCGCTGGCCGCTCGCGCCCGCCATGCGGCGGCGTCGGCGTCGGGCACCGCGTCGGCCACGGCGAGCATCGCCTCGACGGAGTGCATCGTGGCGTTGAGGCCGCGGTAGTCGTCCAGGCGCGTGAACGTCACGTCCCACGTGTCGACGGGCCGGCCGGCGGCCTCGTCCCAGAACCGCTCGAGGTAGACGGACGTCGCGTCGTCGAGCAGCGCGGCCGCGCCCGGACGGCCGGCAACCGTCGCCGACGCCGCCGCGAGCATCACGAACGCGTGGTCGTAGCAGCTCTTGCCGCTCGCGAGGTCGGGGACGCCGTCGGAGGAGACGGCGTGGAACCAGCCGCCGTGCTCGGCGTCGCGCAGCGGGCCGCGCAGCCCGGCGAGCGCGGCGTCGGCGACGTCGGCGCTGCCGGGGATCCCCATGAGGTGCCCCAGCGAGTAGCTGTGCGCGGTGCGCGCGGTGATCCACGTCTGGACGCCGAACTCCGGCGCCGGGCGCCCGTCCGCGTCCAGGTACGCCGCGCCGCCGCCGGGAAGCGCGGCGGCCGCCCCGAAAGCCAGGAGCCTGCGGCACTCGCCGTCGAGCCAGACGCGGTGCGTGGGCAGGTCGGCCCACGCCGGGGAGGCTGGCGCGAGTGCAGGTCGAGCGGTCATGCAGGGACTTCCCTTCGGGGGGACGACGGCGCGGCAGGTGGTGCGGCCCTCGGGTTCGCCGGGGCCGCACCGCCCTGCCGCGCTCACGTGCGGTCGATCAGGCGCTGATCGTCACTTGGTCAGCGGGGCCAGGTTCGGGTCGTTGGCGTAGACCTGAGCCGCGTTGTCCTTGGTCACGATCTTCGGGTCGAGCAGGAACGCCGGGACGACCTTGACACCGTTGTTGTACGTCTTGGTGTCGTTGACCTCGAACGGCTGACCCTGCTGCGCCAGCTTGACCTGGTCGATCGTCTTGGCGACCAGCTCGCGGGTGTCCTTGTAGATCGTGGAGTACTGCGTGCCCGCCATGATCAGCTTGACCGACTCGACCTCGGAGTCCTGACCGGTGATCACCGGGTTCGGCTTGCCGGCCTGGTGCACCGACGTGAGGGCCGCGCGGGCCAGGGTGTCGTTCGGCGAGAGGATGCCGTCGAGCTTGGTGCTGCCCGCGTAGAAGCCGGACAGGATCGTGTCCATGCGCTTCTGCGCGTTCTCGGCCTTCCAGCCCTGCGTGGTGGCCTGCTCGAACTTGGTCTGGCCGGACGGGATCTTCAGCGTGCCGTCGTCGATCTTCGGCTGGAGCACGCTCATGGCGCCCTGGAAGAACGGCGTCGAGTTCGCGTCGTCGGACGAGCCGGCGATGAGCTCGATGTTGTACGGGCCCGAGCCCTTCTGCTTCGCGAGGCCGTCGAGCAGGGCCTGGCCCTGCAGCACGCCGACCTTGAAGTTGTCGAAGGCGACGTACAGGTCGACGTTGGCCGTGTTCTCCAGCAGGCGGTCGTACGCGATGACCTTGATGCCGGCGTCCTGCGCCGCCTTGAGCTGGGAGCCGAGCTGCGAGCCGTCGATGGCGCCGACGACGATCACCTTGGCGCCCTGCTCGATCATGGCCTGGATCTGGTTCTGCTGCTCCGTCACGCCACCGTTGGCGAACTGCACCAGCGGCTTGAACCCGGCGGCCGTGAGCCCGTCGTTGAACAGGCCCTCGGCGAGGACCCAGTTCTCCGACGTCTTCTGCGGCAGCGCCACACCGATCGTCGAGCCGGCCGGGAAGCCGGCCGCGCCGGAGGACGGGTCGCTCGCGGTGTCGCCTCGGCTGGAGCCGGAGCACGCGCTGAGAGCAAGAGCACCGACCGCCGTGAGGGCGACGAGTGCGGACTTCCACTTCCTCATGACCACACCTTTCGACTGGGCGCCCATCGTCGGACGCCTCGTTCCTGCGGGTTGACCGCTCGGGACGTTTTGTTGGGGAGGAGGCCGGACGGCGGGAGCCGTCCGGAGCTTGTCTGGGGGACTACTCGGCGGCCGGGACCGTGGCGCGGGGCGCCGCAGCAGCGGCGATCGCCCTGCGGTCGGCTCCGGTCAGCCTGCCGATGATCGACGGGCGGCCCTGGACCTTGTTGTAGACGTCGAACGCGACCGCGGCGAGAAGCACCAGGCCCTTGATCATCTGCGTCATGTCCGACCCGACGCCCATGAGCTGGAGGCCGTTGTTGAGCACGGCCATGACCAGACCACCGATGATGGAGCCGGCCACGGTGCCGACGCCGCCGGAGACCGCCGCGCCACCGATGAACACGGCGGCGATCGCGTCGAGCTCCCAGCCGGTGCCGTCGAACGGGCCGGACGCCGTCGACCGGCCGATGAACACGATCGCCGCGATGGAGGCGAGCACCGACATGTTCATCATGACGAAGAAGTTGGTGCGCTTGATGTTGACCCCGGACAGCGCGGCGGCGGCCTTGTTCCCGCCGACGGCGTACACGTGACGGCCCGTGATGGTGCGGGTCGAGACGAACCAGTAGATCGCCACGAGCACCAGCAGGATCACGCCGGCCACCGGGAACGACGTGCCGTACCGGCCGGAGCCGAACAGGTAGGTCAGGTAGCCGATCACCACGACCGCCACGCCGGCCCGCACCACAGACACGATCGTCGGCACGGGGACGCCGTCGAGCTTGCGGGCGTTGGCGCGCTTGCGGAACTCGCTCCAGATCACCAGCGCGACACCCAGGATGCCGAGCACCAGCGTGGAGTTGTTGAGCCCCGTCTGCGGGCCCCACTCCCACAGGTAGCCGTTGCCGAGCGACTGGATCTGGTCGGGCACGGGCACCGAGTCGGACTTGCCGATGAACTGGTTGAGGCCGCGGAAGAACATGTAGCCCGACAGCGTCGTGATGAAGCCCGGGATGCCGACGTAGGCCACCCAGAAGCCCTGCCAGGCGCCGATGATCGCACCGCAGACGATGCCGATCAGCACGCCGACCCACCACGGCACGCCCCAGTCCCGGATGACCAGGGCCACGATGATGCCCACCGCCGCCGCCACGGAGCCGACCGAGAGGTCGATGTGGCCGGCGATGATGACCAGCACCATGCCGATCGACAGCAGCAACACGTAGGAGTTGCCGTTGATGATGTTCTGGGCGTTGGTCGGCGTGAGCACCTTGCCGCCCGTCGTGATCTCGAAGATCACGATCAGGGCCAGCAGGGCGAACACCATGCCGAAGGAGCGCGCCCCTCCGCTGAAGAGCTGCTTGAGTTGCGTCATCGTCGGATCTGCCTTCGTCCGTGTGGGTCGTTGGTCGGGTGGCTCAGGCGACGCCGGTGCGCGCGCCCGTTCCCGTCATGAGGCGCATGAGGAGCTCCTGGTCGGCCTCCGCACGGTCGACGACGCCGGTGATCCGGCCCTCGAAGATCGTGTAGATGCGGTCGCACAGGCCGAGCAGCTCGGGGAGCTCGGACGAGATGACCACCACGCCCTTGCCGTCGTCGGCGAGCCGCTGCACCAGGCCGTAGATCTCGTACTTGGCGCCGACGTCGATGCCGCGCGTCGGCTCGTCGAGGATCAGCAGGTCCGGCTCGGGGAACATCCACTTGCCGAGCAGCACCTTCTGCTGGTTGCCGCCGGACAGCTTGACGACGCCCTCGCGCACCGTGTTGGCCTTGATGCGGAGCGACTTGCGGTACCCCTCGGCGGCGCTGTGCGCGAGCGTCGCGTCCAGCACGCCGTTGGTGCGGATCTTCTTGAGGTCCGCGGCCACGACGGTGTCCTGGATGTCGTCGAGCAGGTTGAGGCCGAGGGCCTTGCGGTCCTCGGGCACGTACGCGATCTTGTTCTCGATCGCCGACTGGACCGTGGGGATCCGCACGTCCTTGCCGTTGATGCGGATCGACCCGGAGATCCAGCGCCCGTAGCTGCGGCCGAACAGCGAGCGCGCCAGCTCGGTGCGGCCGGCGCCCATGATCCCGGCGAAGCCGACGATCTCGCCGCGCCGCACGAAGAAGCTGGACCCCTTCGCGACCAGTCGGCCCGGCAGCTGCGGGTGCTCGACCGTCCACCCCTCGACCTCGAAGAAGGTCTCGCCGATCGTCGGGGTGTGGTCCGGGAAGCGGGCCTCGAGCGAGCGGCCCACCATGCCGCGGATGATGCGGTCCTCGTCGACGCCCCCGGCGCCGACGTCGAGCGTCTCGACCGTGCGGCCGTCGCGCAGGATCGTGATCGAGTCCGCGACCGCCGTGATCTCGTTGAGCTTGTGGGAGATGATGATGCAAGTCAGGCCCCGCTCCCGCAGGCCCCGCAGCAGGTCGAGCAGCAGCAGCGAGTCGTGCTCGTTGAGCGCCGCCGTCGGCTCGTCGAGGATCAGCAGGTCGACGTCCTTGGAGAGCGCGCGGGCGATCTCGACGAGCTGCTGCTGGCCCACGCCGAGGTTCTTGATCAGCGAGTCCGGGTCGATCCGCAGGCCCACCCGGTCGAGGAGCCCCTTCGCCTTGACGCGCGCCTCGTGCCAGTCGATGCCCATCGAGCCCTTGACCTCGTTGCCGAGGAAGATGTTCTCGGTGACCGAGAGCTCGGGGATGAGCGCCAGCTCCTGGTGGATGATCACGATGCCGGCGTGCTCGCTCGAGCGGATGTCCTTGAACTGGACCTCCTCGCCGCGGTAGACGATCTCGCCGTCGTAGGAGCCGTGCGGGTAGACCCCGGAGAGCACCTTCATGAGCGTCGACTTGCCCGCGCCGTTCTCGCCGCAGATCGCGTGGATCTCACCGCGGGCGACCGTCATCGTCACGTCGTCGAGCGCCTTGACGCCCGGGAACGTCTTCGTGATCGACCGCATCTCGAGGATGGGGGCCTGGTCCCGCATCGCGTGCTCCTCTCGAACCGCTGCTTCGAGGTTCCGTCGGGCGGCCCCGGCATCTGCGCCGGAACCACGAGGAACATACGGTCCGCGAAAACTCGCCGTCAACCTTTGAAGGCAAGTTGGAGTGGGCGAGTTACTTAGTTGTGACCAGAGGCCGGGCGTCGGACACGTCCTGGAGCGCGAGCAGGCACGCCCCGACCACCTCGGCGTGCGGCTCGAAGTCCGACACCACGAACGTCGTGCCGCTGATGGCGGCCGGCAGCGCGCGCTTGCGCAGCGACGCCTCCATCCCGTCGAGCAGCGGCTGCCCCACGGGTGCCAGCGGCCCGCCCACGACGACGACGTCGGGGCTGAGCAGGTTGCACACCACCGCGAGCACGCGGCCGAGCGCGTCGCCCGCCTCGGCGAGGATGCGCAGCGCGACCGGGTCCTGGTTCTCGACCGCCTCGATCACGTCCGCCAGCGTGGAGGGGCGCGCGTGGACGCGCGCGTAGTCGGCGATGATCGTGCGCGTCGAGGCCAGGGTCTCGAGGCACCCGCGCGACCCGCAGTAGCACGTCTGGCCGCCGTCGACCACCTGCACGTGGCCCAGCTCGCCCGACAGCCCGCTCGTCGAGCGGTACACCCGGTTGCCCGACACGATGCCGGCGCCGATGCCGCTGGCCACCTTGACGTAGACGAGCGTCCCGGCCACGTCGAACGTCCCGGCGTGCGCGAACGCGCCCAGGTTGGCGTCGTTGTCGACCACGACGTCGATGCCCAGGGCGTCGCGCGCCATGGTCACCAGGTCGTGGCCGGCCCACTCGCGCAGCACGCTCTGCTGCACGACGGCGCCGTCGGGCCCCAGCGACGCGGGCAGCGCGACGCCGCACCGGCGCACCTGTGACCTGCTGAGACCCTCGTTCTCGACCAGCTCGTCGAGCAGCCGCGACGCGAGCGCGAACGTCTCTTCCGGCTGGTGCCCCAGCTCCAGCGCGACCTCGCGGGCGCCGAACGTGCGCCGCGCAGTGTCGCTCCCGACGAGCCGCAGGTGCGAGCGCCCGACGTCGATGCCGACCACCACCGTGTCGTCGGGCACCACCGACACGAGCACGCCCCAGCGGCCGTCGCGCAGCACGCGCTCGGTGCGGATCCGCCCGCCCGCGACCTCGTGGTTCACGATGTTCGACACGGTCGCGGGCGACAGACCCGTGCGCCGCGCGAGATCTGCCTGGAGCTGCGGGCCCCTGACGGCGAGCTGTCTGGTGATGGCCGCCGTGTTCAGTCCGCGCAGCGCGGTCTGGGACCCCGTGCCCTGTGGTCTCCTAGGCATGCCGCATTGTTACGCACCGACCGCGCGCGTTCAATATGTGAAACCGTCCCTGGCTCTCGTCGTCGGTTCGGAGAGTCACACCGCGCGCCCGGCGGCGTGCAGCAGGTCGGTCGCGAAGAAGGACACGTTCTGCGTGAGCGCGGCCTCGACCGTCGAGCCGTCGGGCGCGAACGCGAGGGTCGCCGTCCACACGAACGGCGTGCCCGGGGCGGCGATGCGCAGCTCGAGCGTCCGCTCGTCCGTCCAGGCGTACCCGCCCGCGTACTGCTCGTCTGCACCGGCGGCGTCGGGGTCCATGGAGGGCGACGTGAACTCGTTCCACGCCTGGTGCGCGGCCAGGACCTGCAGCGGCTCGAGGTCCACGGTGAGCAGGCCGTCGGCGTCGCGGTGCACCGTGACGGAGCGCGCCGGCTTCTGGACGCCCGGCGGGGGCGCGACGTCGGGCACGTCGAGCGCGTACGTGCGCCCCTCGATCAGGTCGGCCACGGCGGTCCACGCCTCGCCCGTGGGCAGCGGGAGCGCCAGCGGCCGCGGCGGCAGCGGGTCCCCGGGAGCGTCGGCCTCGCCCGGCCCGAAGGCGGGCACCAGCGCGTCCCACACGGCGTCCATGGTCGCCTGCATGTCGTTCGTCCCCGACGTGATCGCCAGGACGGCGTCGTGCTGCGGCCACACGATGATGAACTGGCCGTGCGCGCCGTCGGCCCGGTAGGCGCCGTGGCGGCACTGCCAGATCTGGTACCCGTAGCCCTGGTGGTTCTCCGTGGCCCAGCCCAGCGACGAGTTGTCGACCAGGTTCGACGAGGCCACGTCGACCCACCCGGCGGGGACGAGCTGCGCGTCGCCCCACCGGCCCCGCTGCAGCAGCAGCTGGCCGAAGATCGCCATGTCCTCCGTGGTGACGGCGAGCCCGTACCCGCCCATGTCGTTGCCGGCCGGGTCCTGCTCCCAGACCGCGCCCGTGATGCCGAGCGGCGCCAGGACGCGCTCGCCGAGGTAGTCGAGCACCCGCCTGCCCGTGAGGCGGGTGACGATCACCGACAGCAGGTAGGTGGCGCCCGAGTTGTACACGTAGCGCGACCCCGGGACGAACGGCACCTCGGCGGCCAGGACCACGCGCGGCCAGTCGGTGCCCTCCTGCTCCCAGACCACGTCGAGGGCGTCGCCCGCGTGGCCGCTCGTCATGGTCAGCAGGTGCCGCACCCGCATCGCAGCCAGGTTCTCGCCCACCTCGGCAGGGGCGTCGTCGGCCAGCAGGTCGACGACGCGGTCCTCGACCGTGAGCAGGCCGTCCGCGACGGCGAGGCCCACGGCCATCGCCGTGAACGTCTTCGAGACGGAGTACATCAGGTGCCGCTGCTCCGGCGCGTGCGGGAACCACCACTGCTCCGCGACCACCGCTCCGTGCCGCAGCACCATGAGGCTGTGGGTCATGCCCCGCTCATCGAGGGCGGCGACCAGGCGCTCCAGCGCAGCCCGGTCCACCCCCGCAGCCTCGGGGGACGTGCGCGGCAGCCGCCGCAGAACCTCGGTCATGCCTGGTCTACCTGTTCGTCGATGATGGTGCCGTCGAGCATCTTGACCACCAGGGGGATGCCCACCAGGCCGCTGCTCGTGATGTCGGGGTCGTCCGCGGAGGAGTCGTCGTACGGGTCCGGGGCCGACGCCGGCGCGCTCGCCGGCCCCCGCGAGGGTGCGGCGAAGCCGTCGCGCGCCTGGAGCGCGTGGCGCTGGACGGCCTCGACGGGCGTCTCGCGGCGGGGTGTCTGCACGGCCGCCGCCGGGGTGGGCGCCGGGGCGCGAACCGTAGCCACCGGCTGCGGGGCCGACGTCGCGGCGCGCGGCCCCGGGTCGGCCGGAGGCTCCGGCTCGTCCTCCGCCGGCGGCTCGTACATCGAGGCACCCGCCAGCCAGGCGGCGTCCTCCTCGTCGTCCACCACCGGCGGGGACGGGACGGGGTCGGGTGCCGGCTTGGGCTCTGGCGCCGGGACGGGTGCCGGCTTGGGCTCTGGCGCCAGGGCGGCCTCGGGCGCCCGGCGCGGCTCCTCGCTCGGGGCTGCTGCGGCCGGGCCCGGATGCGCGGGGTCGTCCGTGTCGGCCTGGTCGTGCGAGGCTCGCCGCGCCGGGGCCGCCTCCCGCGGCCGTGCCGACGGGGTGGCCTCGAGGTCCACGATCTCGATCTGCACCACGACACCGAGGGTCTCGTAGACCGCGTTCGAGATCGTCTCCGTGCGCCCCCGCCGCGCCTGGCCCACCACGTTCGAGGCGAACCCGAGTGTCAGCACGCCGTCGGCGAGGCTCACCACCTGCGCGTGCTCCCCCAGGAACGCTCGCGCGCCGGGGTTCGCGAGGCCGCCGAGCACCTCGCTCCAGCGCCGGCGGACCACCTCGGTGGTGAGCGCCGCGGGCTCGGCGGCCGGGGTCGCGGGCTCCGCTGCCGGAGCGGTGGGGTCAGGCGAAGGCTCGAAGTCAGGCTCGGGCTCGAAGTCCGGCTCTGGCTCCGGCTCCGAAGCCGGGACCTCAGCCACCGGCTGGGAAGCAGCGGGCCGGTCCGGAGCCACCTCAGGCGTCGCCTCGACCTGCGCAGGGACGGCCCGAGCCGGGGCGGCAGCCGCGGCCTCCGGCGCCGCCGCCGGCCGCCGCGCCGCCTGCAGGGCAGCCCGCGCCGCCGCCGCACCGCTCATCCCGCCGGCCGACGGGGCGTCCTCGACCACCGGCTGAACCACGGCCCGCGATGCACCCGCGACCGCGCCGCCGCCGTCGTCCACCCGCCGCACGGGCGCCGCGACGAGCCCGCCGCGCTCCAGCCGCTCCACGCGGGCGGCCAGCCCGGCCGTCCCCTCGTCGGCGCCGGGCAGCAGCAGCCGCGCGCACAGCAGCTCCAGGTGCAGGCGCGGAGACGTGGCGCCCGTCATCTCGGTGAGCGCCGTGTTGACCAGGTCGCCCGCGCGCGACAGCTCCGCCACCCCGAGACGGGCGGCCTGCGCCTGCATCCGCTCGAGCTGGTCCTCCGGCAGGCCGCGCAGCACGGCCCCGGCCGCCTCGCCGGAGACGGCGATGACGATGAGGTCGCGCAGCCGCTCGAGCAGGTCGTCCACGAACCGCTGCGGCGCGTGCCCGGAGGCGATGAGCTGGTCGACCACGCGGAACAACGACGCACCGTCGCGCGCCGCGAGCGCGTCCACTACGTCGTCGAGCAGCGAGGAGTGCGTGTACCCGAGCAGCCCGACGGCAAGGTCGTAGTCGACCACGCCCGACGACGTGCCGGCGATGAGCTGGTCGAGCACGGACAGGGAGTCGCGCACGGACCCGCCACCGGCGCGCACCACGAGCGGCACCACGCCGCCGCCGAGCGTCACGCCCTCGGCCTCGCACAGCGACTCCAGGTATGGCGAGAGCACGTCGGGCGGCACGAGTCGGAACGGGTAGTGGTGCGTGCGCGAGCGGATGGTGCCGATCACCTTGTCCGGCTCCGTCGTCGCGAACACGAACTTGATGTGCGCCGGGGGCTCCTCGACGATCTTGAGCAGCGCGTTGAACCCCGCCGACGTGACCATGTGGGCCTCGTCGATGATGAAGATCTTGTACCGGTCGCGCGCCGGCGCGAACGTCGCGCGCTCGCGCAGCTCGCGCGCGTCGTCGACGCCGCCGTGCGACGCCGCGTCGATCTCGACGACGTCGAGCGACCCCGACCCGCCACGCGCCAGCTCCACGCACGACGGGCAGACGCCGCACGGGGTGTCGATGGGGTGCTCGGGGGTGTTCTGGTGACAGTTCAGGGTGCGGGCGAGGATGCGCGCCGACGTCGTCTTGCCGCACCCGCGCGGGCCCGAGAACAGGTACGCGTGGTTGACGCGGCCGCTGCGCAGCGCCTGCATGAGCGGCGCCGTGACGTGCTCCTGACCGATGACCTCGGCGAACGTCTCGGGCCGGTAGCGGCGGTACAGAGCGGTGGTCACGCGCCCACCCTAGACGCCGTCGCCCACACGGACCCGCCCCGCGGCGCCCCATCCACAGGCGAGCGGCGGCGGGGTCCCGCAGACCCCCGCCGCCGCCCGTCGTCGTTCTGCCGGTGACCTACGGGAGGGCGGTCACGATCGTCTGCCCGAGGGTCGAGGTCCCGTCGCCGTACGTCACGAGGCCCAGGTACCGGGTGGCCGCGGCGAGCCCGGACCAGCCGAGCGTCACGGTGGCCGTCTTGGCCGTCGTCACCGTCTGGCTCGCCGGGGTCGCGGTGAGGTTGCCCGCGGCGCCCGCGGTGACCGCGAACCCGTTGATGTGCACCACCTGGCTGCCGCTGGGGGCGGCGTACAGGTGCGCGAACACCGCGTACTTGCCACTGGGGTTGGTGAGCGTCACGGACTCCTGCGCCGTGCCGCCACCGCTCGACCCGACCTGCGCGCCGAGCGACCCGTCCGCGTTGAGCCGGTAGACGTACAGGTCGACGTCGGTCCCGGTGGGGTAGTCGGCGTCGTAGGTGGCGAACCTGGCCAGCTGCGCCCCCGTGAGGTCGACGTCGGTGCGGCCGATCCACGGCGCGACCTGCGGCGCGAACGTCGTCGCGTTCGCGGTGAGCGACGTGTCGGTCACCGTGGCCGGGGCCAGCCCCGACACCGTCGACGTCAGCGTGCCCGAGTACCCGGGCGTCAGCGAGACCGCCGACGTGCCGGACGCGCCGTTCACCTGCGCCTCGGCCGGCGCCGCGAGCGGGGTGGGCTGGACGGCGATCGGGCTGCGCACGGAGTGCCCGCCCTTGCCGTTCTCCACCCAGGTCAGCGACCCGAAGGACCACTGCCCCAGCGGCGCCGTGGTGCGCGTGAGCGTCACCGTGTACGACGCCGACTGCCCCTGGCGCAGCACCAGCGACTCGGGGCTGACCTTCGCCTTGAAGCCCGTCGGCGCCTTGACCGTCACCTTGTACGCGTGCGACCCGGCGGCCGGCGAGACGTCGGTGACGGTGCGCGTGACGGTCTGCGACCCGGCCAGCCCGGCGATCGCGATCGACGGGTAGTTGAGGTCGCTGGGGTCGATCGAGCCGTAGTTCTGGGGCTCGCAGTAGGCCGCCGAGTAGACGAGCTGGAACTGGCCGATGCCGCACGCGTACGCCACCCAGTCGGGCAGCGACGAGTCGTACACCAGGCCGGGGTCGAACGCCGGCGCCGGAGCCACCTGGCCGGACCCGTAGTTGAGCGGGGTCGCGAGCTTGCCGATGCGGGTGATCGGGTTGCCCTGGTTGGTGGTCTGCGTCGCCGTCGTCATGAGCGCCGACTTGATCTCCATGGCCGACCAGTCAGGGTGCGCACCCTTGAGCAGGGCCGCGATGCCCGCGACGTGCGGCGCCGCCATCGACGTGCCGGACTCCGCGAAGAAGTCGTTGTTGCGGTTGACGGGGTTGGCCGGGGAGACCGCGGCGATGACGTCGACGCCGGGGGCCTCGATGTCCGGCTTCAGCAGGTCACCGCCGCCCGCGACCGCGGGACCGTACGAGGAGAAGTCGGCGATGGCCGGCGCTTCGGCCGGCTTGGGGTCGATCGGCGAGAGGGTCGCCGTCGGGCTGCTGGCCGAGTCCGCGTACGCCTTGATCGCGGCGCCCGAGACGTTGTCGACGTGGATGGACGGGACGCCCATGAAGTCGGCCTCGAGCGACCCCGGACCCGGGTTGTACATGATGATCCCGGCGCCACCTGCCGCCAGCACGGCCGTGCCCTTGTCGACGCGCCCGTTGGTGCCGCGCTCGCAGAGCACGATCTTGCCCGCCACCTTGGCGGGGTCGAGCACCGGCGTCACGCCGTTGGAGCGGTCGTTGTCGGCGTCCGAGAAGCACAGCGTCGCCGCCTCGGCGGAGGCACCCGGCAGCCCGGCGTTCGCAGCGTCCACCAGGGCGGTGGACGGCAGGCCGGCCAGCTCGCCGAGACCCTTGTAGGCCTGGCCGTTGCCGAGCGTCACGCTGCGCGACGTGTTCCGGTCGTCGGTGCCCGCCGCGACCGTGGTGACCCACGGCGCGTTGTGGTTGACCTGCGAAGGCGTGTCGTTCCCCGCGCCGTCGACGCCCGAGTTGCCCGCCGAGGCCGAGACGAACACGCCCGCCTGGGCCGCGAACATGAACTCGAGCTCGACCGGGTCGACGATGTACGTCGTGCTGCCCGAGATCGAGTAGTTGATGACGTCCGCGCCGTCGGCCACGGCGTCGTCGACGGCGGCCATGAGGTCCACCGTCGAGCCCGAGGCCTCGCCGCTGGCGGCGTCCTCCCACAGCGCCTTGTAGACGGCGATGCGCGCCGCGGGCGCCATGCCCGACGCGATACCGGTCGCCTTGCCGTCGATGGTCGTCGGGACGCCGAAGTCGCCCGCCGCCGTCGACGCCGTGTGCGAGCCGTGCCCGTCGAAGTCGCGCGGCGAGGCGAACTCGCCCGCCGGCACCGCGCCGGCCGCGTGGTAATACCGCGCACCGATCACCTTGTTGTTGCACGTCACGGGGTGGTCCGTGCCCGCCTGGCACGTGCCGTGCCACTTCGCGGCGATGGCGGCGTCGTCCGCCCGCGGCGTCGGCAGGGCAGCGAACGCGGGGTTCTCGGGCCAGATGCCCGTGTCGATGTCGGCCACGATCACGCCCGCGCCCGCGTTGGCGTTCCCGCCGAACTGCGTGGCCCAGACGCCGTTCGCGCCGTCGAGGCCCAGGTAGCTGGGCGTCTCCACGGCGTCGGCGTGGACCGTCTCGTTCTTCCACACGCGCAGCACGCCCGAGGTCTTGGACAGGTCGGCTGCCTGCGCCGCGGTGAGCCGGGCCGCGAACCCGTTGAAGCTGGTGGCGTAGTCGCGCACGCTCGCGCTCGCCGCCACGCCTGCCGACGCCAGCACCGCCTTGTGCGACGCCGTCAGGTGAGACTTGTAGGCCTTGGCGGCCGGGGCGGCCGAGTCGAGCTTCTTGCCCTTGGCCGGCTTGGTGGCAGCCAGCCCATCGACCCCGCCCGCGTAGGACGCGACAGGGTCGCCCGTCGTCTGGACGATGTAGAGGTCGGACGATCCGTCCGACGCTGTCGCCGCCCCCGCGACCGGGGCGGCCGCGCAGGTGGTGACGAGGGCTGCCGTCGCAGCCGTGGCGATCAGGAGTCGGCGCCGTCGCGCCGTGGGTCGAGCGGTTGTCACAAAAGACCTCCGGCACTCCTGGCGGGCTCGGTCGGCCCGCGCACGTGCGTCGACCCTACGAGTGACGTGTTTCACACAGGAGACGACACGCGCACGCTCGGGTTGCGCGTGTCGAGCGCCCAGGGTCACCGGCGCAGCGCGCGCCTCGCCAGCCCGTTGCCCAGCAGCTGCACCAGCTGCACCACCACCACGATGATGACGACGACGGCGAACGTGACGCCCCAGTCGTACTGCTGGTAGCCGTGCACGATGGCGAAGTCGCCCAGCCCGCCGGCGCCCATGTAGCCACCGATGGCCGACATGTCGAGCACCGCGACGAACAGGAACGTGTACCCGAGGATCAGCGGTGCGAGCGCCTCCGGCACCAGCACGGTCCGCACGATCCGCCACGGCGAGGCGCCCATGGCCCGCGCCGCCTCGACCACGCCCGGGTCCAGGCCCACGAGGTTCTGCTCCACGAGCCGCGCGAACGCCATCGACGCCATGACCGACATCACGAACGTGAACGCCTCGATGCCGATGATCCGCCCGGTCACCACCTTGGTCACCGGCCCGAGCAGGGCGATGAAGATGATGAACGGGATGGGCCGCAGCAGGTTGATGATGACGTTGAGGATCGCGAACACGACGCGGTTGGCCAGCAGGTTGCCGGGCCGGGTCAGGTAGAGCCCCAGCCCGATGACCAGGCCGAAGAACCCGCCCGCGACCAGCGTGATCGCCACCATGTAGAGGGTCTCGCCCGCCGCCTGCCACAGCTGCGGGCCCAGGGTTGCCCAGTCCATCAGTCCCGTCCTTCCGTCGCCCGTGCGGCGGTCCCGAGGTCGCCGACGGCGGTCACTGCGCGCAGGCGCCCGATCGCGGCGTCGACGGCGTCGTCGGGCCCGGTGAGCTCGAACGTGAGCGAGCCGTACGGCTTGTCGGCCACCTCGGTGATGCCGCCGTACACGACGGCGGGGTCCACGCCGGCGTCGCGCAGCACCTGCGTGATCGCGCGGGTGGACCCGGTGACCTCGTCGATGCCGACGACGACGAGCCGCCCCGGGTGGCGCTCGCGCAGCCGCGCGAGGGTCTCGTCGGACGGGCGGTCCCGCAGCGACGTGCCGACGAACCGCCGGGTGACGTCGGCCTTCGGGCTGGAGAAGATCTCGTACGCGCCGCCCGTCTCGACCACCTTGCCGTGCTCCATGACGGCCACGCGGTCGCACACGTAGCGCACCACGTCCATCTCGTGCGTGATGATCACGACGGTGATGCCGAGCTCCCGGTTGACCCGCTGGAGCAGGCGCAGCACCTCGCGCGTGGTCTCCGGGTCGAGGGCGCTCGTGGCCTCGTCGGCGAGCAGGATGCGCGGGTTCGTGGCGAGCGCGCGGGCGATGCCCACGCGCTGCTTCTGCCCGCCGCTCAGCTGCGACGGCCGCGCGTCCGCCTTGTCGGCGATGCCCACGAACTCGAGCAGCTCGCGCACGCGCGCGTCGCGCTCGGCGCGCGGCCACCGCGCCACCTCGAGCGGGTAGGCAACGTTCCCCGCGACGGTGCGCGAGGACAGCAGGTTGAACTGCTGGAAGATCATGCCGATGCCGGCACGGACCTCCCGGAGCCTGGCCTCGCCGAGCCCCGTGAGGTCCGTGCCGCCCACCACCACGGACCCCGACGTCGTGCGCTCGAGCGCGTTGACCAGCCGCACGAGCGTGGACTTCCCGGCGCCGGAGTAGCCGATGACGCCGAAGATCTCGCCGGCAGCGATGTCGAGGGTCACGCCGTCGACGGCCCGGACCTCGGGCCGCCGACGACCGCCCGGGAACACCTTGGAGGCGTCCCGGAAGCTGATGATGGGTTCGGTCACGAGGCTCAGCCCTGGGCCTTCTCGTTCTTCTCGATCGTGGCGAGGATCGACTGGAGCTGCGCCGGGCTGTTGTCCTTGATCACGCCGGTGCCGCCCGACGCCTCGACCACGCCGTCAGTGATGGCGGTCTGGTGGTAGATCTCGACGAGCTTCTTGAACGTCGCGTTGTTCGCGTCGGCCTTCCGGGACACGAAGATGTTGATGTACGGGTCGTTGGCCGAGGAGTCCGCGTCGGTCGTGTAGACGGGCTTGCGGCTGGCCGCCGGGAGGTTGGGCACGTAGTCGTTGTTCACGACGGCGGCGTAGACCTTCGGGTCGCCGAGGGCCGCGGGCGTCTGGTCGGCCTTCAGCGCCGTGACCTTCACCTTGGACTTGGCGGTGTCGACGTCGGCCGGCGTCGAGAACGACGTGCCGCCGCCCTTGAGCGTGACGAGCCCGGCGTCCTGCAGCACCAGTAGCGCGCGGGCCTGGTTGGAGGCGTCGTTGGGGATGGCCACCTCGGCGCCGGCCGGGATCTTGGCGACGTCGGTCACCTTGGTCGAGTAGAGGTTCAGCGGGTAGACCGCGGTGGCGCCGATGGGCGTCAGGTCGCTCTTGGTCTTGACGTCGTAGTCCGCGAGGAACTGCAGGTGCTGGAACTGGTTGAGGTCCAGGTCGCCGTCCGTCAGGCCCTGGTTGGGCAGCTGGTAGTCGCTGAAGTTCTTCAGCTCGACGTAGATGCCGGCTTCCTGGGCCTTCTGCTGGAACGTCTTCCAGTAGTCCTCCCCGTTGGAGACGATGCCGATGACGACTGGGTCGGACTTGGTGCCGGCCGACGCGGTGGTGTCGCCACCACCGGCGATCCCGCAGCCCGACAGCGCGAAGGCGGCGACGAGGCCGAGGGCGGCGAACGAGCGGGCGGCGACAGAGATACGGGTGCGAGACATGGCTGTTTCCTTCACATGGCGTGGTTCAGGGCGCACGCGCCCGGCGGTCGGACGACCGCGGCGGTGCGGGGAGACAGGGGCCGACGACGTCGGCGCGGCCGCGAGGGCAGGCGCTTGCGGGAGCGCCCGGGCTCAGCGAGCCGCGCGCGGCATTCGCCCGGTGACGCCGACGCCGCAGCACATGACGCCGCGCGGACAAGAGCGCGGGGCCAGGGCGAGCGTCGGGGTGTCGGGCATGGCGCCATCATGCGGGGTGGCCCGTCGCCGAATCCACTTTCTGGGCGGGAAATCCCGCGATACGGGACGAACGCGTCTCGCATATTAGGAATGCGCAGGTCAGGGCGTCATCGCCGTCACCGTGCGCGGGCATGAAAGGACCCCCCGCACACCCGTCAGAGCGCACCTACCCTTGCTGCCTTCCGGCCCTGGGGGAGTTCGGCGCGATGACGCCGCACGAGGGGTCTGCGCACCAGCCTAACCGCTGCGGCGGCCGTGGCCGAAATCCGTCGGTCCGGTTCGGGAGCACCGCCGTCGTCGGGGTATCCTTCTCGGGCTGCCTGCGCCGTGACGGCCCAGGAGCGCACCAGGAGGATTCGCCTAGCGGCCTATGGCGCACGCTTGGAAAGCGTGTTGGGTTCACGCCCTCACGGGTTCAAATCCCGTATCCTCCGCCGACAGAGGCCCGGAATCGCGAGATTCCGGGCCTCTTTGCTTGCCCGAACCGTGACCTGCAGGGCCGCGTCACCCGCCCGCGACGCGCCCATACTCGAGAGATGGCTCGCAGGAAGCACCGGAACCAGCCCGTGAGCCGGGCACCGGACGCCGCCACCGCCGACGGCATCCGCGCCACGGTGCACGGGACGCTCGGCATGCGCTCGCCGACGCGCGTCGCCGAGGTGCGAGCCCCCGGCGACCTGGACGTGATGTTCGACGACGCCCGCGAGTCCGAGGCCGCGGCCCGCGAGGTCCGGCAGTGGCTGGACTCGCTCCGCCACAGCGGGCGGCTCTAGGGGCGTCGGCTCACCACGCCCCGGTGAGGGGCTCGCCGCCCGGGCCCAGCTCCCCCGCCTGGGCGACGGCCGCGGCGACCCGGTCGACCAGCACGAGAGCCGCCTCCAGGGCCCGCCGCTCGTCGTCGTCCAGCGCATCGCGGAGCGCGGCCGCGAGCGCGCCGACGCGCCGGACGCGGTCGGCGCCGAGCGCGCGCCTGCCCCGCAGCGTGAGGCTCAGCACCTTCTTGCGGGCGTCGCGCGGGTGGGCGGCCGCGGCCACATGGCCGCCGGCGACCAGGTCGGCGACCGTGGCGGCCATGGTCTGGTGGCGCACCCTGCGCGCCGCGGCGAGCTCGGCCGTCGTCATCGCGCCGCGCGCGTCGAGCAGGTCGAGCACCGCCGCGGGGATCGGGGCGATCTGGTCGCCCCCGCGCGTGCTGCGCACCAGCGCGCCGACGGACTGCCGCAGGTGCGCTGCAAGGTCGAGGTTCGGGTCGCTCACTCCGCCATAGTACAGGTCAACCTGTACAGTCTCGCCTGGATACTGTCGCCACGAAGGAGCCCGTCATGCAGCTGACCAAGCACGTCCACGCCTGCGTCTCCCTGGCCAAGGAGGGCCGGCGGATCGTCATCGACCCCGGTACGCTCACGCCTGACGCCGCCGAGGCGGTCGCCGCCGCCGACGTCGTGCTCATCACGCACGAGCACTTCGACCACGTCGACGAGGCTCTGGTCGCGGCGGCCCTGGCGGCCCGGCACGCGCTGCGGGTCTACGGGCCGGCGAGCGTCGTCGAGCGCTGGGCGGAGCACGGCGACCAGGTGCGCGCCGTCGCCGCCGGCGACGCGTTCACCGTGGCCGGGTTCGACGTCGTCGTGGCTGGTGACCTGCACGCCGAGATCCACCGGGACGTGCCCCGGCCCGCGAACGTCGGCTACCTCGTGGACGGCCGGGTCTACCACCCCGGCGACTCGTACGGCGTGCCGCCGTTCGCCGTCGAGACGCTGCTGCTGCCCACCAGCGGGCCCTGGACCCACCTGGCCCAGGCCGTCGAGCTGGTGCGGGCCGTGGCGCCGCAGCGCCTGGTGCAGATCCACGAGGTGATGCTCAGCGACATCGGCCAGCAGTCCATGGCCCGGTTCCTGAGCCCGGAGATGCTGAGCCCGGTGCCGCTGACGATCGTGCCGCCCGGTGACACGATCACGGTCTGAGCTGCGGCGGGTCGTCAGGCTCCCGCGGCGCTCTCACGCCGCGAGAGCCTGACAACCCGGGGCGAAGGCTCAGCCGAGCGCCGGCACCGCGTTGGCGATCAGCTCGCGCGCCTGCTGCGGGAACCACGCGCCGGCGGCCGGGTCGACCATGCCGCGCTCGGGGTCCGTGGTGCCGGGCACGCCGCGCTGGCACGAGCCGTCCGACTCGCCCGGCACCTTGATCCACAGGTAGCCGGCCACCAGCGGGTCACCGGTCTGGAGCGTCGGGCGCAGGCCCAGGCCGCGGCCCGGAGGGTTGCACCAGTCCTGCTTGTCGGCCCCGGCCGGGTAGCTCGGGTACGTCGACGTCGCCGGGTTCCACGGGCCCAGGCCGTTGCGCGACGTGTCCACCACGAACTTCGCCGTCGGCTGCACGTCCCCGAGCTGCGACGCGTACCGGGAGTCCACGCCCGCCGTGTTCGCGGCGGGGTCGGCGTTCCCGGACGTCCACTTCTCGTAGTTGTTCATCGCGACGCCCGACCACCCGTTCGCGGGGCCGCCGTTCCAGTACTGGTTGCCGCAGTCGCCGTACCCGCCCAGGTTGTGCGTCACGAGCGCGATGCAGTCCGAGATCCAGTGGCCGTACGCCACGGAGTTCTCGGTGAACTGGTAGTTCGAGGCGTTGAGGAAGAACCCGTCCGCCTTCGTCACGCCCGCCGCGAGCAGGCGGCTGGCGTTCTCGCCCACGTTGAGCCAGGCGGAGTGGCCGGCGTCGAGGAACACCTGGGTGGCCGGGTGGGCCTTGAGCGCGTCGACGGCGTGGTTGAGCATCGCGTACCGGTCGGACTCCGCCGTCGCGGGGTCCGCCTCGGCGGGCTGACACCAGTCCTTCGAGCCGTCGAGGTTGGTGTGGAACGGGATGATGCCGAGGCCGTCGGGCTCGAGGATCACGATGGCGGGCTGGTTGCCGATGCCGGCGGCGAACGCGTCGATCCAGGCGTCGTACGCGGCGGGCGACGTCGCGCCGCCCGCGGAGTACTGGGAGCAGTCGCGGAACGGGATGTTGTAGGCCACGAGCGTCGGCGTGCCGCCGGCGTCGGCGGCGCGGTTCACCACGTTGTGGACCTGGTTGCGCACCTGCTGCGGGGTGCCGCCGGTGAACCAGTCCGCTGTCGGGACCGCCGACAGTGCCAGGGCGTCGGCCTTGGCCTGGCCCTGCAGGTGGTCCTCGGAGATGTGTCCCTTCGCGGCGGGCTGGTTGTCGACCCACAGCGTGCCGCCGCCGGCGGCCACGGCGGGGCTCGCGATGAGCGCTGCGGCGCCGGCGAGCGCCGCGACCAGCGCCGCCGTGCGTGGGGTGGTGATGCGTGACATGCGATCTCCTTCGATCTCGCGCGACGACGACGTCGCGGCGTGCCATGGGTGGGAGCGCTCCCACTCGTTCGCGAGACCCACTGTGCTGTGTCCCGGACCACGCGTCAAGACACGGAGCAGGCCCCGTGCGTGTGGCGATGTGGTGTGGGCGCCGTGACCATCGCTGCGGATTCCCCCAGGCGGCGTCAAGGCTCCCCCTACGCTGGTCGCCATGATCTTCAAGGCCGTCGGGGAAGGGCGCCCCTACCCGGACCACGGGCTCGTCAGCGCCACCGACTGGGCGGACGTCCCTCCGCGCCAGGTGCGCCTCGACGAGCTCGTGACCACCAAGCGGACGCTCGACCTCGACCGCCTCCTCGCCGAGGACTCGACCTTCTACGGAGACCTGTTTGCGCACGTCATCGAGTACGACGGCGTCCTCTACCTCGAGGATGGCCTCCACCGCGCCGTGCGCGCCGCCCTGCAGCAACGACCGGTGCTCCACGCCCGGGTTCTCACCCTCCGGTAGTTTCACCCCGTGAGCTCTCCCGTCCAGGACCCGGCCCGTGTCGCGCGCCGCCGCCGCGAGCACGAGCGGCAGGCGGCCATCTACGGCGTGCTCGTCGCCGTGCTCGTGCTGATCGGCCTCTTCGCCCTCGCCGTCTACACGGGCGCGATCACGCCGCCGTTCGCCCGTGGCATCACGCAGAACGTCGAGGCCCCCGTGACCGCGCCGTGCCTCCCGAAGGTCAAGGACCAGCCCGACGGCGCGCTGCCTGTCGCGTACGGCTCGATCCACCTGAACATCTACAACGCGTCCGGGGTGGCCCAGATCGCCACGGCGAACAAGACGGTGCTCGAGCGCCGCGGGTTCGTCGTCGGGACGGTGGGCGACTACACCAGCGTGATCCAGCTCAACGAGCTGCGGTTCGGCGAGAAGGGCATCGTCGCGGCGTACACGGTCGCGGCGCAGTTCCCGCGCATGCGGATGGTGCTCGACGCCCGCACCGACGCCTCGGTGTCCCTGCTGGTGGGCAAGGAGTACGACCGCCCGCTGGACGAGGGCAAGGTGACCATCGCCCCCGACCACCCGCTGAAGAACATGGCGGGCTGCAAGCCGGCGACGGAGCTCACCCCGTCGCCGGCCCCGGCCAAGCCGTCGCCCGCCGCGAAGAAGTAGCCCCTACGCCTCGGCGGGGACCGCGCCGGTCGCGCGGCCGATCGAGCGCATCACGTGGAAGATCACCAGCGCCGCGGCGGTGCCCAGCGCGATGCCCGCGAACGTGAGGTCGCCGACCACCCAGGTGAAGTTGGCGATGCCGATGATGAGCGGCACGGCGGCCGTCGTGAGGTTCACCGGGTTCGAGAAGTCGACCTTGTTCTGCACCCAGATGCGGGCACCGAGGATGCCGATCATGCCGTAGAGCATGGTGCCGGCACCGCCGAGCACACCCCCGGGCACGGTGGCGATGAGCGCCCCGAACTTGGGGAAGAGCGAGAGCACGAGCGCCGCGAACGCCGCGACCCAGTAGGCCGCCGTCGAGTAGACGCGGGTGGCCGCCATGACGCCGATGTTCTCCGCGTACGTGGTGGTGCCCGAGCCGCCGCCCAGGCCCGCGAGGGTGGTGGCGACGCCGTCGGCCAGCAGCGCACGGCCGGTGAGCTTGTCGAAGTTGCGGCCCGTCATCGCGGCGACCGACTTCACGTGGCCGACGTTCTCGGCGATGAGCACGAGGACCACCGGCAGGAACAGGCCCAGCACGGACGGGTCGAACGACGGCCCGTGGAAGGTCGGCAGGCCGAACCAGGCGGCCTGGCGCACGGCGTCGAACGTGACCTGGCCCTGGATCACCGCGGCGGCGTAGCCGATGACCACGCCGACCAGGATCGAAAGACGCCCGAGCATGCCCTTGAACAGCACCGACACGAGGATGATCGCGGCCAGCGTCACGAAGCCCGTGACCGGCTGCGTCTTGAAGTTGCTGTACGCCGACGGCGCCAGGTTGAGGCCGATGAGCGCCACGATGGTGCCCGTCACGACGGGCGGCATGACCTTGTCGATCCAGCCGCCGCCCGTGAAGTGCACGACCACGCCGATGACGGCGAGCAGCAGACCGGTGGCGAGGATGCCGCCGATCGCGACGCCGAGGTCGCCGTTCGCGCCCTTGGCCGCGGCGATCGGCGCGATGAACGCGAAGCTCGACCCCAGGTAGCTGGGCAGGCGGTTGCCCGTGATGAGCAGGAACCCGATGGTGCCGATCGCGGAGAAGAACAGCGTGGTCGACGGCGGGAAGCCCGTCAGCAGCGGCACCAGGAACGTCGCACCGAACATGGCCACGACGTGCTGCAGGCCGATGCCGACGGTGCGGGGCCAGGTGAGTCGCTGGTCGGGGGCGACGACCGCCCCGGGGGCGAGGGTCTTGCCGTCGCCGAGGAGGTTCCAGCCCAGCGCGGGGCGGGGAGTGGCGGCCATGCTGCTCCGTTCGTGAAGGTCGTGTGAAAAGGGGCCCGTCGGGGGCCACCGTAGTGGGTGGCCCCCGCGGGCCCGAACACGCCTCGGCGCCAGGAGATGCGTCACTCCCGCGTCAGGATCCAGGCCAGGAGCCAGGATCTCGTGTCCCCGTCGTCGATGCGGGCCGCCGGGAGGGTGCGGGCGACGTCGAGCGCGTGCGCGGCGTCGTCCGGGCCGCCGAGCGCGGCGTACGCGAGCAGCTGGTCGCCGAAGGGGACGTCCCACCGCTGCGGGTCGGCCCAGAGGTCGCCCGGGGAGGTGGCGAGCGCCTCGGCGAGGTTCGCGCGGATGCGCGCGCCGCGGTCGGGCGGGGTGCCGCCCGGACCCGCCAGGTAGCCCGACGCCGGCGTGACCGGCAGCACCTCGATGGCGAGCGGCGCGCTCGGGTCGGCCGAGAACCAGGTGGCGTGCTCCCGCTTGCCGCCCCAGACCAGGGAGGTGACCTGCGCGCCGATCCCCGCGACGGCCGGGTCGTGCGTGTCGGGTGCCACCCAGTAGTCGCGGGCCGACGCCGCCTCGGAGGCGAGCAGCCAGCGCGCCTCGGCCTCGCGGGGTGCGTCGCCGCGCACGGCCTCCCACAGGGCGAGCCCGTTCCAGGCGTTCACGGCCTCCGACGACGACTCCTGGTTGTTGCCGTCCGCGAACGGCGCGTAGCCGGAGGCCCAGGAGTGCCCGGCGAAGGCGTCGAAGACGCGGAGCGCCGGCAGGTCCGGCCCGTGGCCTGTGGGCACCGGGCCCGACGCGGCGACGTCGGCGGCGAGCAGGTCGACCACCGGGGCGATCGCCTGGGTGAGCGTGCCGTCACCGTGCTGGGCGTCGTCGGCGGCCGCGATGGCCGCCGCCTCGAGGAAGTACCCGTAGTGGAAGTGGTGGTCGTTCGCCTGCTCCGACCCGAACCCGTCGGCCAGCCCCACGACCGTGGCCTGCACGGGGTCGAGCACGAAGCAGTGGTCGGCCCGCTGGGTGCAGCCCTTCGGGTCGGTCCACTGCCGCAGCTCCCGGTCCAGGCGCGTGCGGAGCAGGGTCGCGGCGTCGTGCCGGCCCAGCGCGGTGGCGAGGGTCAGCAGGTGGGCGTCGCGGGCGAGGGCCTTGCCGCCGAAGTACGTGTCCGCCGGGTCGGCGGGCGCGTCAGGCCCGGCGAGGCGCCGGGCGTCGGCGGCGACCGACGTGGCGAGCTCGGCGCGCTGGGCCGCGGGCAGATGGGCGACGTCGAGCGTCGCGGCCGGGGCCACCGCCGGGACCGACCACGCCGCCGTCCGCCCCAGGCAGGCCGTCGCCGTGCCGAGCACGGTCGCGTAGCCGCCCAGCCCGGCGCAGTCGAGGTCGCCGCCGGGGGCCGCGTCGGTCTGGTGCGGCAGCCGCACGACGGCGGTCGCCGCGCCGTAGTCGACGGCAGTCGAGGCGGCGCGGGAGCCGGCGGCGTACCGGAGCGTGGTGCGGGTGACCGGGGCGGCGGCGGCCGTCGCGAACCTGGCCGCCCGCTGGTCGTCGGCCCCGAGACCGTCGGGCAGCGCGACCCAGGCGACGTGCCCACCCCGCGGGACGCGGACGGAGCGCCCGTCGGCCGCGAGCGCCGGGGCGGCGGGCCTGCCGTCGCCCCCGGTCGCGACCAGCAGCCAGGTGCGGTCGCCGACCTTCGCGACGGCGGAGTCGTCCGGCCCGCCGGGCGCGAAGGCCACGTCAAGACCCAGCGTGGCGGCCGTCGTCGACGTCCAGTGGAGCACGGGTGACCCCTCGACGATCGTGAGCCTGCCGGGCCCGAGCGTGACGGTCACCGACGCCGTGTCGTAGGCGGTGACCTGGGGCGTCGCCGCGCCGGGCACCGTGACGGTGACCTGCGGGGCGTAGGGCCCGAACGCGCCCTTGGCCGTGGTGGTGACCCGCGGGACGCCCACGCCGAACCCGGTGGGCGTGACCCCGACGGCGAGCGGCAGCGGGAAGACGGGCTGTGGCGCCGGGCCGAGGGCGAGGGACGAGAACCACCGGTTCGTCGGCGGGGCCAGGCCTCGGGCGAGCCGCATCACCGGCGCGGGCGCCACCTGGCGGGTGGGCAGGATGGACGGGTCGGCGTCGGGCGGTGCGGGCGGCGCCGCGGGGGTCCCCTCCGTGCGGGAGCCCGACCCGGCGGGCCCGTGCTCGCACCCCGCCAGCAGGAAGGCCGCGAGCGCCGCCGCGGCCAGGAGCACGACGGCCGCACGTGCCGCCCTCACAGTCCGGCCACCTTCCGCCGGAACCCGTCCAGGGCGGCGAACACCGTGGAGAGCGGCCCCTGGGGGGCGAGCCGGACGCTCGCGACGACGGGCGTGCCCGTCTGCGTGAGCGCCCCGCCGGCCCCGGAGCGCAGGGAGGGCGCCGCGACCTTGGCGGTCACGACGGCCTTGGCGTCGGCGTTGTCGACGGTGTAGCCGCTGACGGTGCCGGTGAGGGTGCGGCGGTCGGGCAGCGCGACCTTGACGGGCGCGCCGACGGCGAGCCGGGTCAGGTCGGTGGGGTCGACCAGGAACTTCGCCTGGACGTACGCGGTGCTGGACTCGTCGATCGTCGCGAGCACCTGGCCGCCGGGGATGTACTGGCCGCGCGTGACGGTGACGTCGGTGACGGTGCCGGGGGCGGGCGCCAGCACCGTCATCGTGCCGTCCGGCGAGACCTGGTACGCGTCGGTCTTGGCAGCCAGGACGCCTTGGGAGATGTCGTGGGCGAGCCGCAGGCTGGTGACGGTGAGCACGGGCTGGCCGGCGCGGACGCGGTCGCCGGGGGCGACGAGCGCGGCGGTGACGGTGCCGGGGTAGTCCACCCCGACGTCGACGTTCTGGGTCTGCACGGTGGCCAGGAAGCTGGTGACCTGGCCGTCGCGGCGCCCCAGCACCCACGTCAGCCCGGTGACCAGCACGGCGACGGCGAGCACCCCGCCCACGAGGCGGGCCCACGCGCCGCGGCTCATGACGCGCTCCCGAGGTGGCGTACGGAGACTCGGACGGCACGCCTCCCGGCGACGTCCTCCCGCGCGGCCGTCACCAGGAACCCGCCCAGGATGAGCGTGTTGATGACGTTCCACGCGAGCGCCGCGGTGATCATCGGGTCGCCCCACTGCCGCAGCACCCCGACCACCGAGGTGAGCAGCAGGAACACGAACGTGACGGTCTGCGGGACGATGAACTCGAAGGGCGAGCGGTGCCCGCCCTTGGTGCCGGTGACGTGCCAGGCCTGCTGCCTGCCGGTCAGGGCGTTGCGGAACGCCTTGAGGTAGATCGGGAACGACACGGCGCTGAGCAGCAGCACCTCCCACCGGAACGAGCCGAGCGTGAACGTCGCGATCGCGATCTGCAGCGCGTAGAACCCCAGGTAGTTGAGGGCCCACTGCGCCGGCGGCAGGGTGGACGACATCGGGGTGAGGTCCAGGAAGATGTAGAGCGGCGGCACCAGCAGCAGGATCGCGGGGACCATGCCGGACATGTAGTGCGTGGCCGTGACCAGGTACTGCAGCCGCTGGTCGACGGTCAGCCGCCGGTCGCGGGACAACGGGTTGTGCTGCAGCAGGATCTCGAACCCGCCGGTGGCCCAGCGCAGCTGCTGCTTGGAGTACGCCTCGATGGTCTCGGGCGTGTCCCCCACGGCGAGGGTCGTCGGGATGTAGACCGACTTCCAGCCGCGTTCGTGCAGGTGGATGGACGTCCACACGTCCTCGGACTTCGAGTCGGTGTACATGCCGCCGACGTCGTCGATCGCCGTGCGGCGGAACACCACGTTGGTGCCCACGCAGAACGCGGCGTTGAACCGGTTCCGGCCCGGCTGGACGAACCGGTAGAAGAGCTCCTGCATGTAGCCGGCGCCCCGCGAGATGGTGGAGCGCATGTTGCCGTAGGTCTGCGGCGTCTGGACGAACGCCACCTGGGCGTCCACGAAGAACGGGATGGTCTCGGTGAGCAGCTCCGGCTCGGGCACGAAGTCGGCGTCGAGGATCACGTAGAAGTCGCCCTTGGCGATGGTCAGGGCGTGGTTGACGTTGCCGGCCTTCTGGCCGCCGCCGCTGAGCCGGCGCACGTAGCGCGCGCCGAGGCGGGCGGCGAGGCGGCGCACGTCGTCGGACCGGCCGTCGTCGCACACCCAGGTGCGGTGCGCGCCGCGGACGGCGACGGCGGCCGCGACGGTCGCCTCGATCTTGTCGAGCTCCTCGCCGCAGGTCGTGACGAGGATGTCGACGACGACCGGCTGGCCGTCGAGGTGCAGGGTCCAGCGGGTGGGGTCGTCCTCGGCGCGGTCCGCGAGGATCTGCGGGACGTCGAAGAGCTGGCCGGCGGCGTGGTGGAACCGGAAGTCGCGCGGGTCGTACCCGGCCGACAGCACGGTCCACATGGCGGCGAGCGCCTGCGCGACGAGCACGGACTCGGCGAGCACCACCAGGAGCCACGGCAGCAGGTCGCCCCGGTTGTGGGGGTTCAGCAGGAAGCCGGCGTACGCGACGATGCCGAGCGTCGCGAGCAGCACCAGCAGCATGAGCGACGGCGAGGTGGCCGACGCGTTCGGACGACGGCGGGAGCCGGGTCCGGTCCCGGCGAGCGAGGCGTCGGGTCTGTGGGTGGCGGGCAGGGGGTCGAGCACCAGCGAGTCGAGGTAGGCCATGTCGGTCCTCCGAGCCGGGAGGGCGGGCACGTGCCGTCGCGCTAGGAGCAGCGGCCGGGGGCCGCGACGCCAGGCGCGCCGGGATGCGGCGACGTCATCGGCGTCGGGACAGGTCGGTTGTCGCTGCGGGGACTCTCGTCCGTGCGCGGTCACCGTAGGCACACGCTGTGGCGCGTGTCACCCCGTGGGGGCGAACTCGTCGGCGGCGCGCCCTCAGGCGCCGACCGCCTCGGCGGCCGCCGCGAGCCCGTCGAGCTGGCCCAGCGCCGCCGTCAGGGCCTCGATCTGGGCGGAGATCCGCGCCTGCTCGGACCGCAGCATCGCGCGCTGCTCGGCGGTCGTGGTGCCCGTGTCGAGGCAGGGCAGCAGCTCGGCGATACGGCGGCTGGAGAGCCCCGCCGCGTAGAGCTGCTGGTAGAAGCGCACGCGACTGACGGCGTCGTCGGCGTACTCGCGCTGGCCGCCGGGTGTGCGGCTCGCCGTCAGCAGGCCCTGCTCCTCGTAGTACCGCAGGGCCCGGACGCTCACGCCCGACCGCCGCGCCACCTCGCCGATCCGCACTGTGACCTGCCTCTCATCGGGCTCCAGGGGCTTGAACCTCACGTAGACGTCAGGTCCTACCGTCCCCAGCATGAACCAGAGAACCCCCACCGGTCTTCCCCTCGACGGGGCCGTCGCCCTGGTCACCGGCGCCGGCCGCGGCCTGGGCCGCCACTTCGCCACCCAGCTGCTCGAGCGCGGCGCCGCCCGCGTCTACGCCGCCGTCCGCCGCCCCGAGCAGGTCGCCGGGCTGCCGGGCGTGGTGCCGCTGCGGCTCGACGTCACCGACGACGACGCCGTCCGCGCCGCCGCCGACGCCGCCCGCGACGTGACCCTGCTGGTCAACAACGCGGGCCTGCTGCACGCGAACGACCTGGTCACGGGCGACCCCGCGACCCTGCACGCCGAGCTCGACACCAACCTGTGGGGCCCGCTGCGCACCGTGCGGGCATTCGCCCCCGTCCTTGCCTCGAACGGGGGCGGCGCCGTGCTCAACGTGCTGTCCGCGCAGTCCTGGTTCGGCTACCCCGGTGGCAACGGCTACCACGTCGCCAAGGCAGCCGCCTGGGCCATGACCAACGGGGTGCGGCTGGAGCTGCGCGCCCAGGGCACGCTCGTCACCGCGCTGCACCTGGGCGCCGTCGACACCGACATGTCCGCCGGCTACGACGGCCCCAAGGGCGACCCGGCCGACGTCGTGCGGGCCGCCCTCGACGGCGTCGAGGCCGGCGCCGCCGAGGTGCTGGCCGACGACTGGACCCGCCACGTCAAGGCGTCGCTGGCCCACGACCCGGAGCGGCTCTACGACCAGATCCGCGCCGGCATCGTCTGAGGCGCGTCAGCTGAAGTCGAGGCCGCCCGTCCGGGTGCGCTTGAGCTCGAAGAACCCGGGGAACCGCGCCAGCGCGACGGCGCCGTCGAAGATGTCGACGGCGTCCTGCCCGCGCGGGATCCGGTTGAGCACGGGCCCGAAGAACGCCGTGCCGTCCACGTGGATGGTCGGCGTGCCGACGTCCTCGCCCACGGGCTTCATGCCCGCCTCGTGCGACGTGCGCAGGGCCTCGTCGTACGCGTCCGACGTCGCGGCGTCGGCCAGCGACGCCGGCAGGCCGGCCTCCGCGAGCGCCTCGACCGCGACCGCGTCGTAGTCCTTGGTGCCGCCCGGGTGGATGCGCGTGCCGGCCGCCGTGTAGAACGCGGCGAACGCCTCCGGGCCCTGCTCGGTCTGGACGGCCGCGGCGACGCGCCCGATGCCGCGGCTCCTCTCGATCATCGCGCGGTAGTCGTCCGAGATGTCCCGGTCCTTGTTGAGCAGGTACAGGCTCATGAGGCGGAACGTGAGGTTCACGGGCCGCTGGGCGGCCACCTCGAGCGCCCAGCGGGACGTGATCCAGGCGAACGGGCACAGGGGGTCGACGTACACGTCGACCGTGGGAACGGCAGTGGTCATAGGGCGACCATAACGTCGCCACCGGGGGCCGCTGTGGCGCTAACCTCCCCCTATGGTCGCCGTCCGGACGTCGAACACCCACGCGCTCGCGGTCGACGCCGCGATCGAGCTGTTCTCCCGGCAGGGGTACGAGCAGACGACGGTCGAGGAGATCGCCGACGCCGCCCAGGTCAGCCGCGCCACGTTCTTCCGCCGGTACCGGTCCAAGGAGGACGTCGTCTTCGCCGACCACGAGCTGCTGCTCGAGCAGGTCGTGGTGATGCTGGCGGCCACCCGCCCCGACGCGCTCGACGAGGGCGACGTGACGGAGCGCTCCTGGGACCCCACCGTGGACCCCTACCTCGAGGTGTGCCGGGCCGCGCGCCTCGTGTTCGACCACCACCTGGGCCAGCGCGACACGTCGCTGGCCCGCTACCGGCTCCTCCAGCAGGTGCCGACGCTGCGCGACCGCGAGCTGGTGACGACGCACCGGTACGAGCGCCTGTTCACCAAGTACCTCCGCGACACCCTGCCCGCCGACAGGTCGTCGACGGTGCAGTCGATCGCGTTCGCGGCCGCTGTCGTCGCCGTGCACAACACGTTCCTGCGCCGCTGGCTGCGCAGCCCCGACCTGGACCTTCGTCCCGAGCTCGAGGAGGCCTTCGCGGAGCTGCGGCGCGGCGCGACGGCGGACCTCGCCCGCCGCCGGGACCTCGCGGCGGGCACGGCGACGCTCACGACGACCGCCTCGCGGGCCGACGGCGGCCGCGTCGTCGTCGCCTACCTGGAGCCCGGGGCAACTCCGCAGGCGATCGCCCGGGCGGTCGAGGACGCGCTGACCAGGCCTTCCGCCTGAGACGCTCCGAGGGGAATGACGCACCGCGTCGTATCGTTTGCCCTCCAGATACGCACACCGTGCGTCGGGGAAAGGTACGGGGATGGGCTTCTTCGAGCACCTGCTCAACGCGACCCTGACGATCGGCGACCAGCAGATGTCGTGGCGCGAGATCATCGGCAACGTGTTCGGCCTGGTGTCCGCGCTCGGCGGGATGCGCCGCAAGGTGTGGGCGTGGCCCGTCGGGATCGTCGGCAACGTGCTGCTGTTCACGGTGTTCCTGGGCACGTGGTTCGGCCTGTCCGGCAACCACCCGGACATGCTCGGCCAGGCGGGCCGCCAGGTGATGTTCGCCGTCGTGTCCGTGTACGGCTGGTGGCGCTGGCAGCAGACCCGCAACCAGGGCCAGGGCGTGGCGGTGCACCCGACGTGGGCGTCGTGGCCCACCCGCATCGGCCTGGTCCTCGCGATGGCGGCCGGCACGGCGATCCTCACCCCGATCTTCACCGCACTGGGCTCCTACCAGCCCGTGTGGACGGACGCGTGGATCTTCACCGGCTCGGTGCTGGCCACGTACGGCATGGCCAAGGGCTGGGTCGAGTTCTGGCTGATCTGGGTGGCCGTCGACGCGGTCGGCGTGCCCACGCTGTTCCACGCGGGCTACTACGCGACCGGCCTCATGTACGTGTTCTACGGCGTGTTCACGATCGTCGGGTTCGTCGTCTGGTGGCGCATCCGCCACGAGGAGCAGGCCGAGCAGGTCGAGCCCGCGGCGGCACTACCGTCTGAGGCGTGAGCGACCTCTTCCTGACCCCCTCCCCGCGCGACCCTGGGCTCCCCCGGCCCGTGCGGGTCGGGTTCCTCGGCTCGGGGTTCCGAGCCCGCACCATGCTGCGCGTCGTGACGGCCCTCCCGGAGTGGTTCGAGGTCGCGGGCGTCGCCGCCCGCAACGCGGGCGACCGGTCGCTCCTGGCCTCCCGCGGCTTCCCCGTGTTCCCCACGCTCGACGAGCTGCTGCACGACGCCGCCCCCGACTTCGTGGTGCTGACACTGCACGCGGGCGACGCCCAGCCCGTGCTGCACCGTCTCGCCGAGGCAGGGGTGCCGGCGCTGACGGAGACCCCGGCGGCGGGGTCGGTGGACGAGCTGCTCGCGCTCCAGCGCCTGGTCGACGCCGGCGCGTGCATCCAGGTGGCCGAGCAGTACCACCTCGAGCCCCTGGTCGCGGCGCAGCTCGGCGTGGCGGCCTCGGGCCGGCTGGGCGGCGTCACCGACGCCCACGTGAGCGTCGCGCACGACTACCACGGCCTGTCCGTGCTCCGCCGGGCGCTGGGCGTCACGTTCGAGGAGCCGCTGGTCACGGCGCGCCGCGACGCGCGGAGCGTGCTGCCCAGCCCGTCCCGCTACGACGACCCCGCCGACCTCACGCCCGGGGACACCGTCCGCACGCAGGCGTGGTTCGACTTCGGCGACCGCCTGGGCGTCTACGACTTCGACGACGTCCAGTACCGCTCCTGGGTGCGGTCCCCGTCGCTGCTGGTCCGAGGCCCGCTGGGCGAGCTGCGCGACGACGTCGTGCGCTGGGTGGCCGACGACGCGCAGCCGCGCGTGGCCCGCCTCGAGCGCCTCGCGGCCGGCGGCGCGGGCAACCACGAAGGCCTGTTCCTGCGCGGGTACACGCTCGACGGCGACCTGGTGCACCGCAACCCGTTCCGCCCCGCGCGCCTGGCCGACGAGGAGCTCTCGATCGCCGCGCTCTTCGCCCGCATGGGCGCCCACCTGCTGGCGGGCGCCCCGGCGCCGTACGGCGTCGCCGAGGCGGCACAGGACCAGTACCTCACGCTGGCGATGCGCGAGTCGGCCGCCCGCGGCGAGCCGGTGCGCGCCGTGCGGCAGCCGTGGGCCGACGGGGGCTCCTGCCAGCACTGACGCGGCCGCCGTGGACAGCGCTCCCGGCCGGACGGAGACTGCTGGGAGGAGCATCGCCGTCTCGAGGAGGAGCCATGAGCGACACCACGCCGGAGACCGAGCCCGTCACCGAGGACGAGGCCTATGCGTCCGCCGTCGACGAGGCGGAGCCTGTGGGTGACCTCGACGAGGAGAAGGAGGTCGAGCGCCGCAAGGAGATCAAGGCCGAGGACTTCTAGCCGGCGAACGCCGACAGCCCCGTGATGTCGCGCCCCACGATCAGGGCGTTCATCGACGCGGTCCCCTCGTAGGTGTGCAGCGCCTCGACGTCGGCGAAGTGCCTGGCCACGCGGTGGGCGAGCAGGATCCCGTTGCCGCCCAGCATGTCGCGCGCCGTCGCGGCGACCTCGCGCGCCCCGCGCGTGCACGACATCTTGGCCAGCGACGCCTGCGCCCCGGTGAGCTCCCCGGCCTCCTCGAGGCGGGTGAGCCGCGCGACCAGGAGCTGCAGCTGCGTGATGGTCGAGAGCATGCGGGCGAGCCGCTCCTGCACCAGCTGGGTCGCGGCGAGCGGGCGGCCGAACTGGATGCGCTGCGAGGTGTACTCGACGGCGGCCTCGTAGCAGGCGATGGCGTGCCCGACGGCGGACCACGACACGGCCAGGCGCGTCGCGAACAGCACCTTCGAGGTCGCCTTGAACGACGTCGCCTTGGGCAGCGCGGCGTCGAGCGGCACGAACACGTCGTCGAGCAGGATGTGGGCCTGCCAGATGGCGCGCAGGGCGACCTTGCCCTGGATGGTGGTGGCGCTGTAGCCGGGGGCGTCCTGCGGCACGATGAAGCCGTGGACCTGCTGGTCGTCGGCGAGGCGGGCCCAGACCACGGTGATGTGGCCGCACGACCCGAAGCCGATCCACTTCTTCTCGCCGGTGATGACGTACCCCTCGACGCCGTCGCGGGTGGTGCGCACGGCGGAGGTCTCGAGGGAGACGGAGTCCGAGCCGTGCGTCGGCTCGGTCAGGGCGAACGCGCCGAGGACCTCGCCGCGGGCCATCGGCTCGGCGTACTTGGCGATCTGCTCGTCGGAGCCGAGCATCATGATCGACTGCAGCGCGAGGCCGCCCTGCACGCCGCAGACGGTGGCCATCGACCCGTCGCCGCGGGACATCTCCATGGCGGCCAGCCCCTCGGCGAACCGGGAGATGACCGGCCGGCCCGGCACGTCGACGCCGTCGCGCAGCAGGTCGCGGTCGGCGAGCTGCTTGACCAGGGGCCACGGCACCTCGGCGCGCTCCCAGTAGTCGTCGATCACCGGCAGCACCTCGTCCTGCACGAACGCCCGGACCGCGAGCTGGTGCGCGCGCTCGGCGGGCGAGGCGTCGGCGAACGCGCCCGCATAGTCGAGGTCGAGGGGCTGCGTGACGTCGTAGGCGGGCGCCTTGACGCCCGGCATGAGGTGCTGCGTTGCGCTCATGCTCCCATCGTCATGCGAAACCGCGTCTCACGTCAAGGGATACGCGGTATCAGATGCGTGCGACCGTGAGTCCCAGCAGCGTCACGTTGAGCACCACGATCACCCCGGCCACGACCCAGGCCAGCACCTGCGTCCCGGTGGCGTTGCGGTGCTCCCCCAGCAGCGACGCGCGGCGCGTCAGGGTCACGAGCGGCACGGCGGCGAACGGGATCCCGAAGCTCAGCACCACCTGGCTCACCACCAGCAGCCACGTGGGCGACACGCCCGTGGCCAGCAGCACCACCGCGGGCACGAGCGTCACGATCCGCCGGCCCACCAGCGGCACCCGCACGCGCAGCAGGCCGGACATGATCTCGGCCCCCGCGTAGGCACCCACGGACGACGACGCCAGCCCGGACGCGAGCAGCCCGACGGCGAAGAGCAGCGCGACCACGGGCCCGACCGCCGACGCGATCGCTGCGTGCGCCCCCTCGATCGTGTCCGTCCCGGCCCGCCCGGGCAGGTTCCGCGCCGCGACCAGCAGCATCGCCACGTTGACCCCGCCGGCCAGCACGAGCGCGCACGCCACGTCCCACCGGGTAGCCGTCAGCAGGCGTCGGGTCGAGGCCTCGGTCACGGGCACGCCCTGGCGCCGCCGGGCCTGCGTGTCGTGGTTGCGCCGGTCGCGCGCCAGCGCCGAGTGCAGGTAGATGGCGTGCGGCATCACCGTGGCGCCCAGCATCGAGGCGGCGAGCAGCAGCGAGTTCGTGCCCTCGAACCGGGGCACCAGGCCGCCCAGCGCGGCACCGGCGTCGGGCGGGGCGAACAGCAGGCCGGCGCAGAACCCCACGGTGAGCACCAGCAGCAGCGAGACCACCACGCCCTCGAACACGCGCTGCCCGCGGCGCTGCTGCACGGACAGCACCACCAGGGACACGAGCCCCGTGAGCACGCCGCCCAGCACCAGCGGCACCCCGAACAGGAGCCGGAGCGCGATGGCGCCGCCGATCACCTCGGCCAGGTCGGTAGCCGCGGCCACCACCTCGGCCTGCGCCCAGTACGCCAGGCGGGCGGGCCGCCGCAGCGAGGTGCCCAGCACCTCCGGCAGCGAGCGCCCCGTGACCACGCCGAGCTTGGCCGACAGGTACTGCACCAGCACGGCCATGACGTTGGCGACGACGAGCACCCAGAGCAGCAGGTACCCGTACCGGGACCCGGCGGTGAGGTTGGCCGCGACGTTGCCGGGGTCCACGTAGGCGATCGCCGCGACGAACGCCGGGCCGAGCAGCGTCACCAGGCGCGCGCGGGTCAGGCGCGCCGGCACGGCTACCCGCAGGGACACCTCGGCCTCCAGAGTTTCGGATCTCCGAAATCTAACGCCGACGCGCCTGCCGTGCGACCTCCCAGCGAGCTCCGGGCCACGTCTGACACCATGTGCCCGTGGCCGCCCCGACCGTCGTCCCCGACCGCTCTCGCTCCGCGTTCGCCGCGGTGGGCGACGTGCTGCTGTCCCCCGCGGGCCTGATCAGCGGGTTCCTGCTGGCGCACGCCTGGATCGTGCTCGACGCGATCTCCTGGAGCGGAGAGATCTTCGGCGACGTCTCCCTGTACGAGTGGTGGGCGCGCAAGGGCATCGACCAGGGCTGGTGGCCCGTCCTCGACTACGACTGGGTGTACCCGCCGGCCGCCCTGCTGCCCGTGACGCTGCCCGCCGCCGGCACCACCGGCTTCGCGGCGTACGCGTTCATGTGGTGCCTCATGGTGATCGTGCTCAACGGGGTCGCCTTCTGGCTTCTGGTGCGCACTCCCCCGCGCGGCCGGCTCGCGGCCTGGTGGTGGCTGGCGTTCCTCGTGGCGCTCGGGCCCATCTGGCTGGGCCGGCTCGACGGCGTCGCCGCACCCCTCATCCTCATCGCGCTGGTGCTCGCCGCCCGGCGGCCGGCCGTCGCCACGGCGGTGGCCACGCTGGGGGCGTGGATCAAGATCGCGCCCGGGGCCGTGGTCGTGGCCCTGGCGGCGTCGGTGGCGTCGCTGCGCCGGTTCGTCCGGCACATCGCGGTTCCGGGTGCCGTGGTCAGCGTGATCGTCGTCGGGCTCGCGCTCGCCGGCGGTGCCGGGCAACGGGCGTGGAGCGTGTTCGGCGAGCAGCAGGCGCGCACCCTCCAGGCGGAGTCGGTGGCCGCGACCTGGTTCAGCGTCGCCCGGCTGTGGGACCCGTCGGTGCGCATCGCGTTCAACGAGCAGATCTACACCTACGAGATCCAGGGCGAGGCCGCGCGCGACGTGGCGTCGTTCCTCGACATGGCCCTGCCCATCGCCGTGATCGTCGTCGGGCTGGTCGCGTGGGCCGCGGCCCGGCGCCGGCCGGAGCTCGCGCACGACGTCATGCTGCTCTCCGCCGCCGCCACCCTGCTCGCGCTCATCGTGTTCAACAAGGTGGGGTCGCCGCAGTTCATCGCCTGGGTGGGGCCGCCCGTCGCCGCGGCGCTCGCGCTCGCCGGGCCCGGGGCGCGGCACGTGTGGTCGCCACCCGCGCTCGGGATGCTCGGCGTGGCCGCGCTGACGCAGGTGCTCTACCCCGTCGCCTACGGCAAGTTCCTGGACGCCACGCCCTGGATGGTCGTGGTGCCCGCGCTGCGCAACCTCGCGCTGGTGGTGCTGCTGGTCGGGGCCGTGGTGCGGCTCGTCCAGCTCGCGAGTTCGTCTCGCGTTCGCTGAGGGTTCCCCGAGCCTTCCGCGACGCGTCGCCCGGCAGGACCCTGGCGGTCACCCCCCGCTGGTGGTCTGGGTGAATGAAGGTCGCCATCATCGCCGAGAGCTTCCTGCCGCACGTCAACGGCGTCACCAACTCCGTGCTGCGGGTGCTGGAGCACCTCGAGCGCCGGGGGCACGAGGCGCTCGTGCTGGCCCCCGACGCCGACCTCGGCCTGGTCCCCCCGTTCGTGTCCGGGGCGCCGGTCGTCGAGATGGGGTCCGTAGGGCTTCCCGGGTACCCGCAGGTGCGCGTCGTCGTCGGGCAGCGCGCCCGCATCCAGCGCACGCTCGAGGCGTTCGGGCCCGACGTCGTGCACCTGGCCTCCCCGTTCGTGCTCGGCTGGCACGGCATCCGGGCGGCCGAGAACCTGGGCCTGCCGACGGTCGCCGTCTACCAGACCGAGGTGCCCGGGTACGCGACGCGGTACGGCATGCGGCACCTGGAGCCGCTGCTGTGGCGGCGGGTGCGCAACGTGCACGAGCGGGCCACCCTGACGCTGGCGCCGTCGTCGGCCGTGCTCGCCTCGCTGCAGGAGCGCGGGCTGCCGCGGCTCAAGCTGTGGGGGCGCGGCGTCGACACCGTCGCGTTCCGGCCCGAGGCCCGCGACGAGGAGTGGCGCGCCGCGGTGGGCGGCGGCCGGCCGCGGCTGGTCGGGTACGTCGGCCGGCTGGCCCCGGAGAAGCAGGTCGAGGACCTGCGCGTGCTCGCCGACCTGCCCGACGTGCGGCTCGTGGTCGTAGGCGACGGCCCCGAGCGCGAGCTGCTCGAGCGGCTGCTGCCCGGCGCCGTGTTCACCGGGCTGCTGCGCGGCGAGGAGCTCTCGCGCGCGATGGCGTCGCTCGACGTGCTGGTGCACCCGGGCGAGCTGGAGACCTTCGGGCAGACGCTGCAGGAGGCCCACGCGAGCGGCGTGCCCGTCGTGGCTCCGGCCGCCGGCGGGCCGATCGACATCGTCGACCACTCCCGCACCGGCTGGCTGTACACGCCCGGCGACCTCGAGACGATGCGGTCGCGCGTCGTCGACCTGCTCGGTGACGACCGCAAGCGCCGCGCGTTCGGTGCCGCCGCCCGCAGCCGCGCCGTCCGCCGCACGTGGGGCGCTGTGTGCGACGAGCTGCTGGGTCACTACCGCGACGCCGTGCGGGCGGGCGCGCGCACCACCACGGAGGTGTGACGTGCGGATCGTGCACGTCGCGAACTTCTACGGGCCCCGCTCGGGCGGCATCCGCACCGCGATGCACGGGCTCGCGCGCCAGTACCGCGCGCACGGGCACGACCCGGTGCTCGTGGTGCCCGGGGCGGAGGACTCCGTCTCGTGGCACGACGGCGTGCCGGTCGTCACCGTCACCGCGCCCCTGGTGCCGGGCATGGGCGGGTACCGCCTGATCACGCGCCCGGCGGCCGTGCGGCGGCTGCTCGACCAGCTCGCCCCGGACCGCCTCGAGGTGTCCGACCGCACCACGCTCACGTCGCTGGGGACGTGGGCGCGGGAGGTGGGCGTGCCGTCGGTGCTGTGGCTGCACGAGCGGGTCGACGGCGTGCTGCGCGCGTTCGGCCCGGGCTGGGGCGCCGCGCCCGTGAAGGCCCCCGTCGGGGCGGGCATGCGCACGCTCGCCGACCGGCACAACGGCCGCACGCTGCCCCTGTTCGACCGCCTCGTGGCCACCACGGCGTTCGCCGCCGGGGAGGCCGAGCGCCTCGCCGACCTGCGCCGCGGCCGGGCCACGCACGGCATCCCCGGGCTCCCCGGCGCCGTGCCGCCGCTGCACCGCGTGCCGCTGGGCGTGGACCTCGCCACGTTCGACCCGGAGCGCCGCTCCGCCGCCGTGCGCGCGAGCCTCGCGCCCGACCGCGAAGCCCTGGTGGTCGTGATGAGCCGGCTCTCGCGCGAGAAGCGCGTGGACCTGGCGATCGACGCCGTCGCACGTCTGCGCGCCGACGGGCGCCCCGCGCGCCTGGCCGTCGCCGGGTCGGGGCCGCTGGCGCGCACGCTCGAGGAGCGCGCACGCCGCCGCGGCGTGCCTGCGGCGTTCCTCTCGTTCGTGCCCGACCGGTCGCGCGTGGCGGCCCTGCTCGCGTCCGCCGACGTGGTGGTCGCGCCCGGGCCCGTCGAGACGTTCGGGCTGGCCGCTCTCGAGGCGCTGGCCTCCGGCACGCCCGTCGTCGCCTCGGCGACCTCCGCGCTGCCCGAGGTGGTCGGGGGCGCGGGGGCCGTCGCCGCGCCGTCTCCCGAGGCGCTCGCCCTGGCGCTGCACGAGGTGCTGGACCGGCCCGTCCCCGCGCGCCGCGCCGCCGCCCGGGCGCGCGCCGAGCTGTTCGGGTGGGCCGCCGCCGGCGAGGCCATGCTCGCCATCCACGGGGCCCCGGTCCGCGCGTTCGCACGGGTGCCCGCATGACCTCGCGCGGGCCCGTGTTCGTGGCCCTCGGCGACTCGATCAGCGCGGGCGTGGGCGACTCCGCCGACGACGACGCCCCCCTCGGCGCCGGCTGGGCCGCCCACCTCGCACACCTGGCGGGGGCGCGCAGCTTCACCAACCTGGCCCGCAACGGCGCGCGCACCCGGCACGTGGTCACCGACCAGCTGCCCCACGCGCTCGATCTCATGCCCGACGTCGCCACCCTGGTGGTGGGCGGCAACGACGTGCTCCGCTCCGACTTCTCCGCGTTCGACGTGGCCCGCGACCTGTCGACGGCCGTGACGGCCCTGCGCGACTGCGGGTGCTCCGTGGTGCTCGCCCGCCTGCCCGCGATCGGGCTGTTCGAGCTCATGCCCAGCACCGTGCGGCGCGTGATGCGGGACCGCGTCGCGGCCGTCAACGAGGCGGTCGACGCGGTCGCCCAGGCGGCCCGCCCGCGCACGGTCGAGCAGATCGCGGCGGCCCGGCGCGGCCCCGGCAACCGCCGGCCCCGACAGGGCGTGGTCGTGGTGGTCGACATCGGCGGGGCCGCCCGCGACCTGGGGCCCACGGCCTGGCACGCCGACCGGGTGCACCCGTCGGCGCTCGCGCACCGGCGGCTCGCCGCGGACGCCGCCGTGTCCCTGGGGCGCGCCGGCGTGCTGACCGTCCCCGGCGTCGAGCCCGTGGTGGCCGTGGCGCCGGGCGCCAAGCTGCCGCCCCCGCCGGGGCCCGGGGTCGTCGACGCGCTCGTCGCCGCGCTTCCCGAGATGCCGGCGCCGCCGTCGTTCGGCTCGCGCGCACTGTGGCTGCTGGTCGCCGGCATCCCGTGGTGCCTCAAGCGCGGGCGCGACTTCCTGCCCGGCCTGGTGCGCGCCGTCGCCGACGACGTGCGCGGCCGCGCGCCCGACCGGCCGGAGAGCCACGCCCCCCGGCCGGTCTGAGGGGTCAGAGGTCGTCGCGGTGGACGGCCACCTTGAGGGCGTCCCAGCGCGGGGCGTCCTCGAACACCTCGTACGCCTTGAGGAACTCCGACATCGCGAACCGGTGCGTGACCATCTGCTCCGGGTGCAGGCGGCCGCCCACCATGAGGTCGATGAGCATCTGCGAGGACGTCGCGTCGACCAGGCCCGTGGTGATCCTCAGGTTCTGGATCCAGAGGTCCTCCATGGGGAACGACACCGGCGCGCCGTGCACGCCCGCGTTCGCGACGTGCCCGCCGGGGCGCACGATGCGGAAGCAGTCCTGGAGCGTGCCGGGCACGCCCACGGCCTCGATGACGACGTCGACGCCCAGGCCGTCCGTCTCGGCCAGCACGGCGTCCACCCAGCCGTCGTCGCGCGTCGAGACGCCGACGTCGGCCCCCATGGCCAGCGCGTGGTCGATGCGAGGCCGCGAGCGCCCCACGGCGATCACCTTGGACGGGCCGTAGAGCTTCGCGGTGGCGACGGCGGCGAGGCCCACGGGCCCTACGCCGACGACGGCGACGACGTCGCCCGGCTTGATGTCGCCGTACTGGACGCCGATCTCGAACCCGGTGGGGAAGATGTCGGAGACCATGACGGCCTGCTCGTTGGTGAGGGCGTCGGGCACCTTGTGGAGGCTGGTGTCGGCGAACGGGGTGCGCACGTACTCGGCCTGCGTGCCGTCGATGAGGTGGCCCAGCACCCAGCCGAGGCCGCCCATGCCGAGGCAGTGCGACGGCATGCCTTTGCGGCAGTAGGAGCAGCGGCCGCACGAGGAGATGCACGACACGATGACGCGGTCGCCCTGGGCCACCGACGTCACGGCGGACCCGACGGCGACGACGGTGCCGACGCCCTCGTGGCCCAGCACGCGGCCGGGCGTCACGGCGGGCACGTCGCCCTTGAGGATGTGCAGGTCGGTGCCGCAGATCGTGGTCGTGTCGATCTGCACGATCGCGTCGGTGGGCGCCAGGATCACGGGGTCGGGGACCGACTCCCACTCCTTGTGACCAGGACCGTGATAGACGATGGCCTTCATCTGCGCTCCTCCATGAGCCGCGGGCGGGTGCCCGCCACGGTAGGGAGGTGACGCGGGGAGCAGCCCCGCCGTGGCGGGCGTTGATCGCCGGGCCGTCGCCTAGGCTGGCCGCGTGCCGACCAGCAGGCTCGAGGCGTTCAGCGACGGCGTGCTCGCCATCATCATCACGATCATGGTGCTCGGCCTGCGCGTGCCGGCCGGGAACGACCTCGCGGCCCTGTGGCACACCACCGCGGGCCAGATGCTCACCTACCTGCTGAGTTTCGTCTACGTGGGCATCTACTGGAACAACCACCACCACGTGTTCCAGCTGACGGAGCGGGTCACCGGCGGGGTGCTCTGGGCCAACCTGCACCTGCTGTTCTGGCTGTCGCTGTTCCCGTTCAGCACCGCGTGGATGGACTCGACCCACTTCTCGCGCGTCCCGGTGATCGCGTTCGGGCTCAACCTGCTGACGGCGGCGGTCGCGTACTTCGTGCTCCAGCGGGTGATCGTGCGCAACGAGCCCGAGGGCGGGCCGCTGCGCACGGCGCTGGGCCGCGACCTCAAGGGGTGGTTCTCCCCGCTGGCCTACGTGGGCGGGATCGTCGCTGCGTCGTTCAGCCGGTCGGGGCTCGACGGCCCGATCTGGGTGGCCCTCGGCTTCTACGTGGCGGTGGCCCTGGTGTGGCTGGTGCCCGACCGGCGCATCGAGCGCCTGCTGCTCCCGGAACGGCCGGCGGGGGCGTGACCCGCTCCGACTGAACGCGCGAAGGCCCCCGGAGACGCTCCGGAGGCCTTCGCGCTGGTTCCGGGTGACTAGCTCAGCGGCGTCCACGGCTGCTTCTTGGCGGCGACGCCGGGCTCGTCGCCCTGCGTCCACCACTGCGCCATGTACCTCACGCCGTCGTGCTCGACGACGTCGCCCCTCGTGAAGGCGCGCGTCGGCGTCCAGTCCGTGGTGCCGTCGGCGGCCGTGGCGAGCTGGGCCCAGACCACCTTCTTCGAGGCGCCGGGCACGTCGCCCTGCGTGTAGAACTGCGCCTGCCAGATCGACCCGTCGTAGGTGACCAGGTCGCCGGCGCCGTAGGCCTTGCCGGCGGTCCAGACGGCGGGCGCCGGGAGGGTCAGGCCGACCACCACCGGGTCGTGGTCGGAGGCCGCGAAGGGGTCGGTCGCGCTGAACAGCTGCGTCGCGTTGTAGTTGAAGCGGCTGTAGGCGAAGGCGACGGACTCCTGCGCGTTGATCTGCCACACGTCCGCGCCCGTGACCATGGCCAGCGCGGCCGGGTTGGCGAGCACGTGGTCGAGGGAGCCCTCGAGCCCGTTGTAGGAGTACGTCTGCTCCGACGGGTCGAAGGTGCTGCCGAGGTCGGTGTAGCCGGCGGCGTAGAGCGCCTCCATCGGGTCCTCGTGCGTGTACGAGTTCAGGTCGCCGAGCAGGAAGATCCGGTCGGTGCCGAGCGTGGCCGCCACCGTGTTCGCGAACGCGACCGTGTCCTGCGCCTCGTGGACGCGCGTGGCGTTGAAGCCGCCCTGGTCGACGGCGGGCGACGAGGTGTCCTCGGCGTCGCCGGGGTACAGGCCGGTGGAGTCGGCGCCCTTCGACTTCCAGTGGTTCGCCACCACCAGGAAGCTGTCGGCGTCGGAGGCGTTCGCCTTCGTGAAGCCCTGGGCGAGCGGCTCGCGGGCGATCGAGAAGGGCTGGCCGTCACCGGACTCGTCGGCCAGCACGGTCGAGTCGCCCACGGGGGTCACCGCTCCGGGCTTGTAGATGAACGCCGTGCGGATCACGTCCTGCCCGGCGAGCGGCGGCAGCTGGTCGGCCGACGGCGAGGGCACGTACGCCCAGACGTCGGCGCCGGCGGCGGCGTTGAGCGCGTCCACCAGGCCCGCGAGCGCCGTGTCGCGCGGCTCGCCGAACTTGGCCGAGTTCTCGACCTCCTCGAGGGAGACGATGCTCGCGCCGAGGCGGTTGATCCCGGTGACGATCTTGGCCTGCTGGCGCTGGAAGCTGGCGTCGTCGGCGGCACCGCGGGGGCCTGCCTGGCCGTCCGTCGTGGTGCAGGTGTTGACCGCGATGCGGTTGCCCTGGCGGTCGGTGTAGTAGGTGCACGTGCCGAGGCCGCCGTCGACGAACCGCTTGCCCGTCATCGGGAAGTAGTTCTCGACGTTGAACGTCGCGAGCCGCACGTCGCCGCCGGTGGCGGTGGGCTGCTGGTTCGCGGCGCGCACGTCGCTGAACGTGGCGACGGCGGCGCCGTCGTCGGTGACCGGGGCGGTGGGCTGGAAGTTCCAGAGGCTGTTGCGGTAGTCGAGCACCACCGGGGCGTGGAAGGTGACTGCCGCGCCGACGCTCACCGGGTTGCCCGGAGTGAGCCACGGCAGCGGGATGTTGGCGTTGGCGCCCGAGCTGAAGTTGGTGCTGGCGCCGTCGTCCAGGGTGATGGTGCGTGCGGCGTCGTCGGCGGCGACGGCCTTCGCGGCGTCGGAGCCGGCGGTGCCGGCGTCGGTGGGCTGGCGCAGGGGCGTGGTGCCGGCGGCGAGGGTGAACGAGCCGTACCAGTTGGCGTCGTAGTTGTCGCTGACGGTGAAGGCGCCCTGCGGGGCGATCAGCTCGCCCTCGTGGGCCTCCTTCTGCGCGTCCGTGGTCAGGTCCGACCAGGCGAGCACGTCGGGCTGCACCGCGGGCAGCGCGGCGGCGAGCGGGGTCACCGTCGGCGAGCCGATCTCGGTCTCGCCCTTGAACTCCTGGACCTGGCCGGTGACGGAGACGCTGTCGCCCACCTTCACCTGGCCGGCCGAGATCGAGCCGTAGACGAATACTGCGTCGGAGCGGCCGGGCGTGGCGTCCTGCGCGGCCGTGCCGCCCGCGCCACCGGTCTCCAGGAAGAAGCCGCTGAACCCGCCGGTGCGGTAGTCGGCCGTGACGACGCCCTCGGTGGTGACCGTCTGGCCCACGTACGGCGACGCGTCGGTGGTGCCCTGGATGTCGGCGATCGAGACGGGAGTGCCGCCGCCGTCGTCCGGGGGCGTCGTGCCGCCGCCTGTCTGGTCGCCCGAGTCCTGGGGCGTCGGGGCCGCGACCTGGAAGTCCGTGGCGTTGTCGTCGGTGTCGGCGCCGTTGGTGCTGCGCTGGTAGCTCAGCGTCACGGAGTTGCCGGTGGGCGCCGTGCCCTCGGGCGAGTTGCTGGTGCCCCAGCCGATCTTGTCGATCACGCTCGGGTCGGTGGGCAGCACCCCGGTCCCGCTCGCCGCGACATAGAGCGTGCCGCCGCCCGCGCCCGGGTTGATGCTGCCGCCGGTGCTGAGGTCCGGCGTCGGCAGCGCCGCGCCGTTGGCGCCGTTGCTCGGCAGCTGCACCAGGAAGTGGCCGTGCGCCGCGACGGTGCCGCTCAGCGCGAAGACCTGCGAGCCCGACGGCGTCACGGTGCTGGTGGGGGCGCGGTACTGCAGCGTGTCGCCCGCGAGGTCCACCGACGACGACGTCGGGTTGTAGAGCTCGACGAACTTGTTGACGAACGCCGCGCCGGCGGAGCCGCCGTTGACGTACGCCTCGCTGATGACGAGCCCGGTGCCGGCGGTGTTCGCGAACGCGGGGGCGCAGAGCCCTGCGCCGATCACGCACGTCGCGGTCGTGGTGGCTGCGGCGAGCACGAGGCGCCGCCTTCCGGTCGAGGGCATCGGAGCCCACCTCCATGGCTGTGGAACGGGTGTGCGGCGTGCCGCATGTGACGCGGCAACCGCCCGAACCTAGGGGCGCGCCCTTCCGCGCAGGCGATCGGGGTCTGAACGGGAGATGACGTCTGCCTGAATGTGCAGCGCAACCTGGCACATCGGCTTCGCCAGAACTAGTGCGCTCAGCGCGTATCGGCGCTAACTTGCCCACACGTCGCCACAGCGATCGAAATCCACCGATCGGAGATTCGTTCCCATGCGTAGACATACCGCAGTAGGCACGCTGATCGTCACGTCCGCTCTCGCCCTGGGTTTCGCGGCCGTCGCGCCCGCCCAGGCCGCCGCACCCAGCTCGCGGCACATCCCCCAGTCGGCACCCGGCTGGCTCGCCCACGGCAAGCGCGTGGGCACCCCGTCGTCGAACGCCGCGGTCCAGGTGCGGGTCTACCTGACGCCGCGCGGCGGCCTCGACGCGCTGGCCGCCCAGGCCAAGGCCGTGTCGACGCCGGGCTCGGCCCAGCAGGGCAAGTTCCTCACCCCGGCCCAGTACCACGCCCAGTACGACCCGACGTCGGCCACGGTCAGCGCCGTCACCGGCTGGCTCACCGGCGCGGGCCTCAAGGTCTCCGGGCAGGAGTCGCACGGGCGCTACCTCGACGTGACCGGCAGCGTTGCCGCCGCGCAGAAGGCCTTCAGCGTCACCATCGCGAACTACTCCCACGACGGCCAGACCGTCCAGGCGCCGACCAGCGATCTGAGCGCACCCGACGCCGTCGCCGGCGACGTCCTGGCCGTGTCGGGGCTCGACACGACGCCGGAGGTCACGGCGCCGCTCACGCAGAAGCCGGCGCCGCCCAGCGCGGGCTTCCGCAACGCCGCCCCGTGCTCGACGTGGTACGGCGACACGACGCCGGCCAACGCCGCGACGCCGGACGGCACCGTCCTGCCGCAGCTCAACGGCGCGACCCTGCCGTTCGCCCCGTGCGGGTACACGGGCCCGCAGCTGCGCGGCGCGTACGAGGCCGGGGCCGCCGCCTCGCTCACGGGCGCCGGGGTCACGGTCGCCATCACCGACGCGTACGCCTCGCCCACCATCGAGTCCGACGCGAACGCCTACGCCACCCAGACCGGTGACAAGCCGTTCACGGCGGGCCAGTTCACGCAGAGCCTGCCGGGCTCGTACACGCGGGTGAACGGCGGTTCGCACCAGTGCGACGCCGCCGGCTGGTACGGCGAGGAGACGCTCGACGTCGAGGCCGTGCACGCCATGGCCCCGGCCGCGAACGTCCGCTACTACGCGGGCAAGAGCTGCTTCGACACCGACCTGCTCGACACGTTCAGCCGCATCAACGACGAGGCCAAGGTCCAGATCGTCAGCAACTCGTGGGGTGACGCGGGCGACGCCACCAAGCCGTCCGTCAAGGCGGCCTACGAGGCGGCGTTCCTGCAGGGTGCGGTCGAGGGCATCAGCTACCTCTTCTCCTCCGGCGACAACGGCGACGACGCCACCGTCCTGGGCACCCCGCAGACCGACTACCCGGCGTCCGACCCGTACGTGACGGCCGTCGGCGGCACCTCGACCGAGATCACGGCCCCGGGTGTCATCCACGCCGAGACCGGCTGGCAGACGTCGAAGGACTCGCTGGCCGACGGCGCCTGGTCGCTGGCGGCCGCCTTCCTGTACGGCGGCGGCGGCGGGTACTCGAGCAACATCGCCGAGCCGGACTACCAGGTCGCCGCGGGCATCGTGAGCCCCAACGGTGGCCGTGCCGTGCCGGACGTCTCGATGGACGGCGACCCGAACACGGGCATGCTCGTCGGCCAGACGCAGACGTTCCCGGACGGCGTCAAGTACGACTCCTACCGCATCGGCGGGACGAGCCTCGCGTCGCCGCTCTTCGCGGGCATGACGGCCCTGAAGATCCAGGCGAGCAAGACCGGCCTCGGCCTGCTCAACCCGCGGATCTACGCGGACCACAGCGGGTTCGCTGACGTGACCGGTGCCGGCGTCGACCAGGGCGTGATCCGCGTCGACTTCGTCAACAGCGTCGACGCGTCGGCCGGCTACGTCTACTCGGTCCGCACCCTCAACGGGGCGACCACCACGCTGAAGGTGGCGACCGGCTGGGACAGCGAGACCGGCTGGGGCAGCGCCCGCGCCGGCTGGCTGGCTCCCGCCAAGTAGCAGACCGGATCGACGTAGGGCCCCGGATCCGTGCGGATCCGGGGCCCTTCGCCGTGTCGTCTCAGCGGCGGAGCATCCGGGAGCCGGAGACGCCGACGAGCACCGCCGCGAAGGCGGCCAGCCCGACGAGCACGCCGACGGCAGGCCACACGCTCAAGGCCGCGGCCGTGAGCAGCGGCGGCACCGTCATGCCCGCGTAGGCGATGAGGAAGACGCCCGCGAGCGCCTCGCCCCGCCGCTCCGGCGCGGCGACGGCGGCCACGCTGGCCAGCGCGCCCCGGAACAGGATGCCGATGCCGGCGCCGGCGATCGCGCCGCCGAGCAGGAACAGCGGCAGCGAGGCGACGACGGCGGCCACGCCGAGGCCGGCGAGACCCGTGACCGCCAGCGCGATCGAGAGGCCGATCTGGGGCCGCGTCCCGAGCCGGACGGTCACCACCTGGGCGACGGCGGCCGCCATGAACACGAGGAACGGCGCGACGCCGGCGAGCAGGTGCGACCGCTGCCCGAGGATGCCCACGAGGAACGTCGACGACAACCCGGAGAAGGTGCCGAACACCGCGAACGCGCCGAACGCCGCCGCGGAGGCGGCCCAGAACGCACCGCGCCCCGCCGCGGGCACCGCGACCCGCTGGGGGCGGTAGGCGGGTCGCTCCTCCCGGCGCTCCACCGTCTCGGGGACGAACGCGACCAGGACGGCGAGCGCCGCCAGCAGCACGGCGAAGACCACGTAGGGCACCACGAGCGGCCGCGACGACCAGGTCGCCAGCATCCCCCCGACGAGCGGGCCCAGGCCGATGCCGCCGAGGTTCGCGAAGGTCGAGACGATCGCGGCACCGCCCTGAGAGCGGTTCGTCGCGGCGCCGAGCTCGGACAGGTGCGCCGTGGCGGTCGCGGTCAGGATGCCGATGCCGAGCCCGCTGACGAAGCGCGCGACGACCAGCCCGGCGAGGCCGTCCCAGGCGAGGAACAGCACCGCGGCGAGCACCTGGATCAGCAGCGCGGCCAGGATGACGCGACGCCGCCCCAGCCAGTCGGAGACGTGCCCCGCGAGATAGAGGCTCAGCATCACGCCGACGGCGTACGCGGCGAAGACGACCGTGACGAGGATCGTCGGGAACCCGTCGCGCTGCTGGTAGATCGCGTAGAGCGGCGTCGGGACCGCGCAGAACGCCATCTGCGCGGCGAAGGCGAGGGCGATGATCCAGAACCCCGCCCCGTGGGGGAGGCGGGCCGGGGTGGCCCGGACGGGGGCGGCAAGCGTGGCGGTCATGGTTGCCATGTTTCGCCCGGGCAGGTCATCGTGTCCAACGACTATGATCGATGACGGCAATCGATATCGCCGATGGAGGCTGACGCCGTGGACACCCGACAGGTCGAGTACGCGATCGCCGTCGCCGACGAGCTGAGCTTCACGCGCGCGGCGCAGCGCGTGTTCGCGGTCCAGTCCACCGTCTCCGCCGGCATCCGCTCGCTGGAGAAGGAGCTCGGCACCGTGCTCTTCGAGCGCGACCAGCGCGGCGTGCGGATCACCCCCGCCGGCGAGGCCGTGCTGCCCGCGCTGCGGGCGCTCGCCGAGGCCGAGGCGCGCGCCCGGACCGCCGCCGACCCGCGCGGCGAGCTGCGAGGCGAGCTCCGGATCGGCGTCTTCACCAGCGTCAGCTATCTCGCCATCCCGCGGGTGATCGGCGCGTTCCGCCGCGACCACCCCCGCGTGGACCTGCGGCTCCGCGCCTCGTCGGCCGGGTCCGGCGAGCTGGCCGACGCCGTCCGGCGCGGGCGACTGGACCTCACGCTGTTCGGCCTGCCCGCGTCGGCGGCACCCGGGCTCGCCGTGCACCGGCTCGCGGCCTCGCCGTTCGCCGCCGTGCTCCCGGAAGGCCACCAGCTCGCGTCGCGGCGCTCGGTGCGGCTCGAGGACCTCGCCGACGAGAGCTTCGTCGACGCGCCCGTCGGGTTCGGCAACCGCGACGTGCTCGACGCCGCCCTGGGCGCTCGCGGGGTCACGCGCGTGGTCAGCGCGGAGGTGACCGAGACGTCGGCGATCCCCGCGTTCGTCGGCGCCGGGCTGGGGGTCGCCCTGTTGCCTGAGCTGCTGGTCCCGCCCCCCGACGGCACCGTCGTCGTGCCGCTCGCCGAGCGCATCGAGTGGGAGTTCAGCGTCGTGACGCGGACGTCGGTCAGCGCGGCGACGGCAGCGCTGCTGGAGCGGCTGGTCGCGGCGTACTGACCCCCGCGACCGGGCGGGTGGTCGAGCCTGTCGAGACCGCGACGGGTCCCGACAGGCTCGACCGGTGCTACATCAGCTGCACGTGCTCGCGGCGTCAGGCGTGACCTGGACGTTCACCGTCCCGTCGCCCGGGGCGACGCTCACGCAACGGTCCTGCTCGACGGTGCCGAACGAGTCGACGCTGCGGTACTCGAGCGTCTGGCGGTCGGCGCGCTTGATGATGAACGGCTGGTCGTAGGTGACCCAGTCGCCGCCGTCGATCCGGTACTCGGTGCGGGCCAGGGTCGCCGGGGCGGTGGCCTGGGCCGCGAGGGAGACGCTCACCCAGTTGTTGCCCTGGTAGGTGAGCGTCGTCGCCGGGGCCGCCGGGATGCCGTCGGGCCAGTTGACGACGGTCTGGTTGCCGTCGGCACCCAGCTTCTCGACCTTGATCGTGTTGATGGAGAAGGCGTTGCCGCCGCCGCCACCGCGGATGGCGATGTTGCCGATCAGCCCGTCGGCCTGCTGCGACCCGTCGAGCGTCAGCTCGTTGACCAGCGTGTACGAGCCCGCGTTGACCATCCCGCTGTTGAAGTACGCCGGGATGAAGTTGCCGACCGTGTTCGCCGAGAACGGGTGGTTGTTGACGACGGACCCGTCGGCGGCGGTGTACGCGCCGTTCGTGTCGTCCTTGACCCAGCGCTCGCGGATCGACGTCGTGCCCTTGGCCGTGTAGTTGACCGTCAGGCGGTAGGTCGCGCCGGCCTCGGGGCGGAACGCCACCTGGCCGTCGTCGGTCGTGGACCACGGCCACACCGACGCGTCGTCGCCCAGGATGATGTTGGCGCCGCTCCAGGAGTCGCCCTTCGAGGTGTCGAAGACGTGGACGCCGGGCACCGGCGCCTTCTGCTCCCCGCCGGACGTGTCGATGTACTGGTGCGTGGCGAGGAACTCGTCGGGGTAGAGGATGCCGAGCAGCGCCTGCTTGGCGTGGCCGTCCGAGTCGAAGGGCATGGTGAACTCGCCGGCCTTCCAGCCGGTGATCGCGTCACGCAGGCCCGCCAGCTTCACCGCGGTGATGATGTGCGGGTTGCTGGTCGTGTTGGCCGGCCCGGCGGCGTAGTCGCGGAACACCTTGAACAGCTCCGCGTACTTCATGCCCTGGTTGTTCTCGTTCTCCGGCGTCAGCGTGCCCGGCGGCAGCGCGATGTCCATCTCCGAGATGTTGACGTCGACGTTCCCCAGCGTGCCGAAAAGCTTGAGCGTGTTCTCGACGTCGGACGCCTTGGTGTCCAGGTTGTCGTGGTCCTGCATGCCGATGACCTCGATCAGCGGCTTGCCGTTCGGACGCTCGCCCGCGTGCTTCGCGTTGATGTCCTTGACCATGTTGTAGACCACCTGCGCCTTGGCCGGGGAGTCCAGGCCGAAGTCGTTGTAGGTGAGCTTCACGTTCCAGCCGTTGGCGTCGACCACCTTGGCGGCCTCGACGAACGCGTCCTCGACGAAGTCCGCGCCCAGCGCCTGGTACCAGCCCTCGCCCTTGGCCAGCGAGGCCCGCCAGTCCGCAGGGTTCGCGGTGCCCACAGCCTCGTTCACGACGTCGATCGCCTGCAGCCGGCTGCCGAAATGGCCCAGGACGGCGTCGATGTGGTTGTCCAGGTTGGCCAGCGCCGTGTCGTGGTCGAACGTGCCCGGCTGGCCGAAGCGGGCCGGCGGCGCGTCCCACATCCAGGTCGGCGTCTGGGACTGCCACGCGAGCGTGTGGCCGTAGAACTTCACGTCCGGGCTCAGCGCCGAGTACTGGGCGAACAGGGCGTCCGCCGCGTCGAACGTGAACACGCCCTTGTTCAGCTCGGTGTCCTCGGGCTTCATCTCGTTGCCCGGCGTGAACGACGCGTACTCGTACATCATCGCGTTGGCGTCCGCGGACGAGCCGAACGTACCGAACGTGAAGTAGTCCTTGTAGACGTCCTTCATCGCCGGGTAGTGGTCATAGGTCTGGCCCGTCGGCGGCAGGTCGGTCGCCGACGCCGCGAGCGCCGGCGAGGCAGCCCCCTGGACGGCCAGCGCCGCGAGGCCCGCGAGCACGGTGAAGAGGACAGGACGAGCCGCGCGCCGGGTCGCGGTCGATGGGGGGTGGTGGGACATGAAGCTCCTCCAGATGCCGCCGTTCGCGTCGATGCGCACGGCCGGTTCGGTGCAAATGGTCTCTTCGTCGAGATTGTTGCGCGGCTAAACTTATCCGGGTTGCGGGGGGTGTCAAGCGTGTCTCGCGGCCATCAGTCGGCTGGCGGGGAGGTTCCCTCTGGCGGTCAGTCGCGCGGATGGGCATGCTTGCGCCTCGTGAAAGAGGGCCACCCGTGACGCTCACGCCACGCGAGTCGACATTCGTCGCGCCGTTCTACCTGCACGTCATGGGCCTGAATGCCATCCGGGTGGAACAGGACACGTGGGGCGAGCTGGTGCGAGTCGGCCGGACAGCCGACGTAGACGATGTCTCTTGGCTCCTGCAGACCAGCCATTGGCGCCCGGTTGTCATAGGGGCTTGGTTGAGCCTCCGGCTCAACTCGCATGACATCTCGAAGCTAGTCCTTGAGAGCCTGCTCGCGTCGATGGGTTCGCTCACGGCACCGGCGCTCGCCACAGTCGCGGTCGTACACGCGGGACATGGCGCGGTGCCAGCGTTGCGGGACAGCAACGCACGAGGCGACGGCGCATCTCGCGTCGTGCTCGATTCCGCATTGATGCACCTGGGCGAGCAGCCTGACGCTCCTGTCGCGTCGGCAGATCGTGCCCGGTTCGGGCTGCTGCTGGCCTTCGCGCAGCGACTCCGCCGCGAGCTCTCGGAGGACTGACGGTTGCCGATGAGCGCGCCTTCGCGGACCACGACGGTCCGCTCAGCATGGATGGTGCTCGGCAGCACCCTTGGGGTCGTGGCCCTGGCGCTCGGCCTGTCCTATTTCGGCGAAGGCACGGATGCATTCGGGTACGTTCTCGGAGTGGCCCTGACCCTCCTTGGGGCCTGGGCGACCGTCCGCCCCCTATTCATGAGCGTGAAGGTATCGCGCAGCGGCGTCCGGGTTCGCGGGTTTGCCCGCACCCGCACATACGCTTTGTCCTCCGTCGCAGACGTGGCCGTAATGGAGGGACACAACACGGTCGCTGACACTCGGCTCCCGGTGCTCAGACTCACCGACGACAGCGAGGTCAAACTCACGCAGCTATCCGCCTATAGCTTTCGAGCGCCGAGGCCGAACCACCCAGCCGATCGTCGGGCGGCGGCGCTCCGCAACGCGATCGAGGACCTGCAAGTGGGCAGCCAAGCAGAGTGAGCTGCACGGCCCCGCGGCGGGCCGGCATAGCGTCGCGGACACGTGGCGCCTGGTTGAGGCGGTTCCGGGACTGTCCCGGAGCCGGTCACGTCCTTGCCGGCCGGTCGAGGCGGAGGCGACGACCCGACTGCACTACGTGAACGGGAACCGCGTGTCCCCAGAACTGCGCTGCGTCATCGACGGGCTCGTCAACCAGGCGTCCGCGGACTTGCTCTCCGACGGAGAGATCAGTGAAAGAGCAGTACGGGGAAAGACGAAGGACCCCAGATCCGCAGAATCCTGCGGCTGGGGTCCTTCAGAACGCGGTAGCGGTGAGGTTCGAGCGCGCCGTTTTGACCGGGTTGGCCGGGCTGGACGATCTGGCATCTGACCTGGGGCGACGTCTCGTCTTGGCGTGTAACGTGTTGTACGTTTTCACGCTGGCTTGGCCGGCAAAGAGGAGTGAAAACGGTGAGTTGCGGGGTCTACGCTCGGTGCACCTGGCCGGCCTGTCGGTAAGGACGCACTCGGGTTGTCCTCGTTCGCGGGGTTCAAGAAGGGCAGGAAGTAGACCCCGGTGCGGCGCCAGGCCCGCCGGAGCTGCCATGTCGGAGGTGGGGACACTCCGAGGCGCCGAACCGACAGCGGAGCACAAGAGGACGACGGAGGCCCGGGTCAAGGGTGGGCGCAGCCCATCGCGCAGCGACGCCGTAGGCGCCCTTGACGCGGGGTGGAGTCGGCCGAATGCTCGGCTGTCGGTGCGGGCCGGAACGTGAGCCGAAGGGCAAACAGTGGTAGTGCCTCTACGTCCTTGGCGCGGCTTGCACCGAGCCCTACCATCGCCGCCATGGGTGCCTCAGGAACCGGCCCGTTCGAGAACGATGCAGCGATGGACCTGCTGTACGAGATCGCGAACGGCTACTTCAACGACGCCGGAACCATCGAGGAGTCGTTCGGCGACCCCGACTATCTCGAGGTCGACGGTGGCCAGATGGCCATCGCGCTCGGCGCGATCATTCGATCGGAGCGCGGTGAGGCTGGTCCTACGGTGCCGGAGGTCGACCGCACGGACTTCAGGCTTGAGATCACGCCGGAGCTCGTGACCTGGGTGCGCGCTCAGATCACGCGCGCGCTCTCCGGCAGCGCGGGGTCGGAGCTGTACGCGCTTTGGGAGGAGTCGAGCGCACTCGAGGAGTGGCTGGAAGTGTCGCGGAGCGCGATGCCGTCGGCGCTGTAGGCGGGCGCATGCGACGAGGCCAGCGTCCGCGACGCGTTCGCAGTTCGCGTGGCAAGGGCGGTTCCGGTGTGTCTCGGAGCCGCCCTTCGTCGTGCACCTGGCCGGCCGGACGGGTGGGGTGCGCGCAGCGAGCGTCAGCGAGCGGAGCGCGGGGCCCCGCCCGGGAGGCCGGCCCGCGCGGCGAAGCCGCGCGCTTGAGCCAGTAAGGAAAGTTCTCACGGCGCGCGGCTCAAGACAGTGTCGTGTGCCGGGTGATGCGCGACATCGCCGCGCCAACTGATGTGCGACATCTCGCGTGATCGGCACCATGGGCCTGGACGTCGCCGCGGACGTCCAGGGGATCGGGGAGGCCGGATTGGTACCGGTCGTCTTGTCTCTGGTGGAGCAGCGTCTAGACGTCGTCCGTGCGGTCTTGAGAGCCGCGGAGGTCAACGACGTAGCAGCGCGGTCGTGGGTCACCGTTCGACCGTGCACCGTTGGACGACCAGGAATGTTTGGTCGAGTCGTCGCCGCTCAGAAAGGTCTAGATTCGGCACGTGGTGCGACCCGTCCTGCTTCCCGACAACAACGTCTGGACATACTTCGTCAACGCTGACGCCATCGAGTTGCTCCAGAGCGAGTCTCGGCGGCTGAAGGTAACCGTGGCCGCTTGCCCTGCGATTGCATATGAGTTCCTTCGGGGT
>Ga0082212_10000376_pt1 | contig 65572 bp, 54 predicted proteins | sample TergutNt197P3_FD_71548 | JGI IMG/M metagenome (GOLD analysis project Ga0082212, IMG submission 71548) | Neocapritermes taracua P3 segment gut microbial communities from Petit-Saut dam, French Guiana - Nt197 P3 | ecosystem: Host-associated > Arthropoda: Insects > Digestive system > Gut ... | reverse complement strand
TCTCTCCTCTACTCTCTCCCCTACTCTCTACTCTCTACTCTCTACTCTCTACTCTCTACTCTCTACTCTCTACTCTCTACTCTCTACTCTCTACTCTCTACTCTCTACTCTCTACTCTCTACCCTCTCCCCCGCTCTCATTCCACATCTTCGAGAACAGTCTCCGGCGCCTCGTCGAGCATCTGCGGCTTACGCAAAATGCTGTTAAACATCCTGAAAATCTGCGAAAAGTAGAATCCGTCACAGATGCGCTCGTCGAGTACCATGGTATAATCCATATACCTGCGCTCTGAAAACGTACCGTCTTTGCCCGGCGCATACACCTTTCTTTTTGTCCCGAAAGATATGAAAATCGGGACATTACCGAAATTATAAAGATGGTGGTAGAGCGCAGGCAGCCCGATGGAACCAAGATCGGTAATAACGATAGATCCGTGGAACGGGCTCGCGCTGAGCAGCGATTTCGGCACGATGTCGAAATAGTCCATGATTTCCAGTATGAACACGAGGAATTTTAGTATCAGCCTCGGGAACTTCATCAGCATCTTCGCAGCATCGTCGGTTTCCGTGACGTCGCCTTCATTCCTGACTTTCTCTATCTCCGCGTTCATTTTATTGTAGACATCGGAAATTGTGTCAGTCGGCTCGAAAATCACCTTAATTGACGTTTCTTCAGAAACCGCCTTCATTTCCCTCTTTATCATCATAAGACACTCGATATTATTCCGCGCATAGATCCTCTGGCCTGAAACGAACCTGTTGATAGCCGGGTATTGCGCGGCGACCCTAATATACGAGGCGATGAATATGTGCAGAAACCCCATGCCCGGATATCCGTGCGTCCTTTTCCAGCGGAGGAACTTCTCTGTCTCATTGATCTCCACAGTGTCCTTGAAGGAGTTGTTTGCGTCGTTCTTTTTCTTCATCAGGTATGGCATCAGCTCATTGATCGACGACAGTGTACGCAGCCGCCTTCCATCGCGCCTGTCAGAGAACCTCTTCTTCCTTTTACCGCCCATTAAATTACTTCCTCTCCGGCGAAATACATGAAACCAGCGAACGAAAGCATTTTACATCAGCGCCCGCGATAATACAATCAGGAAAATTATAAAGTAACTGTTCAGCTCCAAACAAAAAATAAATGTGTAAAAGTTTAATAAAAATTCATATAAACCTGCGCTTTCTCTTGTCAAACCACAAAAAAGTGTGTATATTATCACTATTGAAAAACAAGGGAGGTGAGTCCAGTGTCTCTCGAAGCGATAAAAAGTATCAGCGCGGCTGAAGAAGAAGCGAGGCAAGCGAAAGCAAACGCGCAGCAAAATGCGCGCGCAGCCATTGAAGAAGCGGATAAAGAAGGCAAGCAGGCTATAGCGTCTATGATCGCGCGCGCTGAATCCGAAATCGCTGAACTCAAACGCACGTCAGACCAAAAAGCCGCGGAACAAGCCACGGAGCTGGCTTCGACAACTGCTAACCGCCAGGCGACGCTGCGGGCGCGCGCCGAGAGCCGGCTCGATAAAGCCGCTCAGCTTATTGTCGAAAGGATCGTGAACGTCTGATGGCAATAGTCAAGATGAAAAAACTAAAGCTTCTCGTTTCGCGTACCGACAGGGAGGATATCCTCCGCGAGCTGATGCTTCTCGGATGCGTGGAGGTTTCGGAGCCGGATGAGCTTATGTCCGATCCGGAAGTTTCCTCCTTAGTGGAGCGTGAAAACGCGGAGCTTGACCGCCACAAAGCGCAGCTTGCAAGTCTCACGCAGGCCCTTGAGATAATTAAGGAGTACGCCCCGGGCAAGACAGCCATGTTTGCCGCGAAACCGGTCGTCACAGGCGACCGCCTCCTTGACGAAAACGAAACAGGCGCCTGTCTCGACCTTGCGAAAAACCTGGAAACGCTCAGCGGCAGGATCGCCCGGCTGTACGCTGAAGAGAACAACGAAAGAAGCCTGATAGAATCGCTGACGCCATGGTCGCAGTACATGCTGCCGCTTGACAGCGAAGGTACGGCTACGTCCGCTGTCATTCTCGGCTCGCTGGCTTCGGGCGCGGACACTGAAGCTCTGCAGGAGGAACTCCATGCAGCGGTCGAAGAGTCGCAGGTTTATGTTGTCTCGACAAACAAAGAACTCCATTATCTTTGCGTAATATGCCTTCGCGACAAGCAGAATGCCGTCAACGAAGTCCTGCGCCGCTTCAACTTCTCTTCATCGTCGCTGAAAAACCTGAGCGGAACGGCGTCCGAAAACATTGCGGCCGCGGAGAAGCGCCTCACGGAGCTTGCAAATGAGAAAGAGGAACTGACAAAGCAGATTTCAGACCTGACGGCTCATAAACTTTCGCTGCAGCTATGCTATGACCATGTCGCCACAAAGATCGCGAGGGACGAAGCAGCGGAAAAACTGCTTGGAACTCAGTATTCGCTGATGCTGACAGGCTGGGTCCCGGCGCAGTCTGAACCGCAACTCGGCGCGATGCTTTCAAAGTACGCGGCAGCATGGGAAGTCGAAGATCCTGACCCAGAAGAGTATCCGAAAGTACCCGTAGAGCTCAAGAACAACTCTTTGACGGGGCCTTTGTCCATGGTCACGGAAATGTACAGCTTGCCGAAATACGGCACTGTCGATCCGAACGGGCTCATGATGCCGTTCTTCGTGCTGTTTTACGGCCTCATGATGGCTGATATGGGTTACGGCGCGATCATGATCATCGCATCCATATTCGTTAAGCGCAAGAAACTTCAGGGCGGGACCATGAAGCAAATGTTCGACCTGATGTTCCTGTGCGGTATATCGACGTTCGTTATTGGCCTGCTTACAGGCGGGCTGTTCGGCGACGCTCCGACGCAGCTCGTGAAGCTGTTCGGCGGCGCTGACAGGACTTTTGCTCTGCCGTTTCTTTTCAACCCGCTCGAGAATACGATGGAAGTGCTCATAGGCGCCCTTGCGCTTGGTTTTCTCCACATCGTGTTCGGCATGGGCATCAAACTTTATATGCAAGCCAAGGACGGCCATCTGCTCGACGGGATCCTGGACATCTGCCCCTGGTGGCTGCTGTTTATCGGTATCGGCGTCGGGGCGCTGGGCGTGACGTGGTGGGTCGCTATCGCGGGCCTTATCTCGATTATTCTCACCCAAGGCCGTGCAAAACCGACTATCGTCGGAAAACTGATCGGAGGCCTGGCCGGCCTGTACGACATAACCGGATATTTCGGAGATATCCTGTCATACTCGCGCGTCATGGCGCTGATGCTGGCGGGCGGCGTTATTGCCATGGTCTTCAACACACTTGGCGCTCTGACAGGGAACATCGTCACATTCCTGATTATATTCGCGATTGGCCACGCCCTGAACTTCGGGCTTAATATCCTGGGCTGTTATGTCCACGACCTGCGCCTGCAATGCCTTGAGTTCTTCGGAAAGTTCTATGAGGACGGCGGCAAACCGTTCTCACCGTTAAAGGTTAAAATCAAATACAACAATTTGGTCAACAAATAAGGAGGAAAAAGAAATGAGATTCGCAGATTTACTTACCCAATACGGCGGCACGGCGCTCGGTCTTTTAGGCGCAGCGCTTGCAGTTACGCTGGCCGGTATCGGAAGCGCGAAAGGCACGGGCATGACCGGTGAAGCGGGCGCGGGCGTCTTGTGCGAGGACCCCGGCAAGTTCGGCAAAGCGCTTATCCTGCAGGTCATCCCCGGCACACAGGGCATCTACGGATTCGTCGTCGGATTTCTGGCAATTATGTTCATGGGCATCATGAGCCCGGACTTCGCCGGCTTGACGGTACAGCAGGGCCTGCAGTATTTCGTAGCGTGCCTTCCGATAGCGTTCGGCGGTCTGATTTCCGCTATCGCGCAAGGCCGCGTAGCTGTCGCGTCGATCGGCATTCTCGCGAAGAAACCCGACGACTGGTCAAAGGGAATGATCATGTGTATCATCGTCGAGTTCTACGCTATCCTTGCTCTCCTTGTTTCCGTGTTCATGCTTCTTTTCATCTGATTGGTCTGCCGGTGTTCCGGAGTAGTGTCTGACCGCGCATCCATGTATTATCGTCGGCGCTGCGGATTGTTTACATTACGCAGTACCTGAAGGCGCGCAGCCCGACACTTGCAGAAAGGGTTGATATTTTATGAATGGAATTGAGAAAATCCTGGAACATATCAGTTCGGAGTCGGCGGCTGAGTGCGGCGTTATAGCGCGGGAAGCAGCGGAGGAATGCGAGCGTATTCATCAGGAGTATGCAAAGGCCGAACAGGATCAATACTGGGAACTGATCGACAGCGGCACTAAAGACGCCGCGCGCAGGCTGGAACGGATGAGCAGCCTTGCAGCGCTGGAGTCGAAGAAGCATGTGCTCGCGACACAGCAGGAGATGATAGTCGCCGCTTTCGACCTCGCCGCTTCCAAACTCCTCGAGCTTCCTGAAGCTGATTACGTCGAGTTTCTCGCAAAACTCGCCTGTTCCGCTTCACTGACGGGGACGGAAGCCATCATCCTCTCATCGTCCGATCGCGCTCGCTTCGGCAGCGAAGTGCTGAGCGCCGCGAACTCCATACTGGGTAAGACCGGGAGGATCGCGTCGCTGACATTATCTGACAAAACAGCGGACATAAGGGGCGGACTGATACTGTCGGGCGGAGACATTGAAGCTAACTGCAGCGTCGACTCTCTCGTTTCACAGTACAGGAATGAGCTTTCGCCGCGCGTGGCAGCCGAGTTGTTTGAATGAAGTCTGAAGGAGAGGAATGATTGTATGATATGAAAGATACTGATTTTCTGTTTCTGACTGCCATGCTCCGCGCGCGTGAAAACTATATGCTCTCGAAAGAGAGAATCGATCGCATGCTGGACGCCCGCGACTTTGACGACGCCGCAAAGCAGCTCGTGGACTGCGGCTACTCCGATATGTCCGGAATGGATGCGGGCGCGATCGAGAGCGTACTGCAGAAACACCGCTCAGACGTGTATTATGAGCTGAGCTCATATGTGAATACGCGCGACCTTATCGATCTGTTCCGGATGAAATATGATTATCACAACGTGAAGGTCCTCGTAAAATCAGCGGGATCGGGAGCGGACGCGTCTTCCATGCTCTCGAGCTCCGGCCGTATCGCCCCCGATGAGCTCGCGGAAGCGTTCACGACCGGGGAACGCAGCGCTATACCGCCTTTCGTCGGAGAATCGATGACGGCCGCGGCGAGCGTGCTTGCCCGCACCGGCAACCCGCAGTTATCGGACATCGAAGTCGATAAAGCGTATTTCGGCGAACTGCTTTCGCTGTCGCTCAGTCTTGAAGACGACTTTATAATCGGTTATGTCAGGCTGCTTATAGACAGCGCGAACCTGCGCATACTCGTGCGCTCCGTACGTACAAGGCGCGACGCCAACTTCCTCAATATGGCGCTCATCCCCGGCGGCAGCGCTTCAATCGATGAGCTCGAAGCGGCATTTGCTGAAAATTCGCTTGCTGTGTTTACGGGCAGCGCGCTTGAACACGCGGCGAAGCTTGGCGAGGAAGCCATGAAAGGCGGTACGCAGACTCAGTTTGAGCTGGCCTGCGACAATGCCGCGCTGCAGTATTTTGACGGTACAATGTTCATCAGTTTCGGCCCCGCTCCCGTGTTTGCCTATCTGGCAAAACTGGAGTGGGAAATCACGGCTGCCAGAATGATCCTCACGGGTAAGCTGACCGACATCTCAGCGGATATCATCCGGGAAAGGCTGCGTGATTGTCATGTATAAAATCGCCGTCATAGGCGGGATCGATACCGTTATCGGCTTCAAAGCGCTCGGACTGAACACATTCCCCGTTTCGGACGCTCAGGAAGCGAGGCAGATATTCAATAAGATCACCGCTCCGGAAGAAAACTACGCTGTTATATATCTTGAAGAGAACCTTTCAAAAGCGCTTTCCGCAGAGATCGCGCGGTACACGGAAAAAGTGACTCCCGCGATAATCCTGATCCCGGGACGCGACGGTTCACAAGGGCTTGGCCTGACGGCGCTTCATGAAGCGGTCCGCAGAGCGATAGGCTCAGACATACTATGATATACAGGAAGGACTGATTACATTATATGAGCGGAAAAATCGTTAAGGTTTCCGGCCCGCTTGTCGTTGCGGAGGGGCTGAGTGACGCGAATATAGCGGACGTCGTCCGTGTCGGCAGCCAGCGTCTGATAGGCGAGATCCTGACAATGACCGGCGACTCCGCGTCGATCCAGGTCTATGAGGAAACCAGCGGTCTCGGCCCGGGAGCGGAGGTAGTAACCACAGGAGTGCAGCTCTCTGTCGAGCTTGGGCCGGGCCTGCTTGAGAGTATCTATGACGGGATACAGCGCCCGCTTACGGAGATCCGTAAACTCACAGGCGAGACGATAGCGCGCGGCGTGGATGTTCCGGCACTCGACAGGAAGAAGGAGTGGGAGTTCACTCCCGTCGCTCTTGTCGGCGATACTGTGTCCGGCGGCGTGATCCTCGGCACGGTGGACGAAACCAGCGCCGTGGTGCATAAGATAATGGTCCCGCCCGGAGTTTCGGGCGTGATCGAATCCATCGAGCACGGCTACTATACCGTCGAACAGACTGTATGTAAAATAAAAGCGGAAAACGGGCAGATCACGGACGTCACGATGCTGCAAAAGTGGCCCGTCCGCATAGGGCGCCCATACGCAAAAAAGGCGACGCCGGTAACTCCGCTTTGCACGGGCCAGCGTATTATCGACACGCTGTTCCCGCTGGCAAAAGGCGGAACTGCTGCTGTGCCGGGGCCTTTCGGCAGCGGCAAGACTGTCGTGCAGCATCAGCTCGCTAAATGGTCCGACGTCGATATAGTCGTCTACATAGGCTGCGGCGAACGCGGCAACGAGATGACGGACGTCCTCATGGAGTTCCCGGAACTGAACGACCCGCGTTCCGGCGAGCCGCTTATGAAACGCACCGTGCTGATAGCTAATACTTCGGACATGCCTGTCGCGGCGCGCGAAGCTTCGATATACACAGGCATAACAATAGCGGAATACTTCCGCGACATGGGCTATGACGTCGCTGTCATAGCAGACTCCACATCACGCTGGGCCGAAGCCCTGCGCGAGATGTCCGGCCGCCTTGAAGAGATGCCCGGTGAAGAAGGTTATCCGGCATATCTATCATCGCGCCTTGCGCAGTTCTATGAGCGCGCGGGCACGGTCGAATGCCTCGGGGGCGATGATCGCTGGGGTTCGCTCACAGCAATCGGAGCTGTCTCCCCTCCCGGCGGCGATACGTCAGAGCCTGTCTCGCAGGCTACGATGCGCATTGTCAAGGTGTTCTGGGGACTGGACGCCTCGCTCGCGTACGCGCGTCACTTCCCCGCTATCAACTGGCTGAGCAGCTACTCGCTGTATCTCGACACATTGAAACCCTGGTATGATGACGCATACGGCGCAGACTTCCTTTTGAACAGGAACAAGACGATGGCGCTGCTTCAGGAAGAGGCGGAACTTCAGGAAATCGTGAAGCTTGTCGGTCAGGATTCGCTCTCGGCGCCGGACCGCCTGACGCTGGAGACGGCGAAGATGATCCGCGAAGACTTCCTTCAGCAGAACGCTTTCGTAGACCTCGACAGCTTTTCATCCTATGAAAAGCAGGCCTCTCTTCTGTCGCTGATACTGTACTACAACGAGCTGTGTAAAGACGCCATATCTAAAGGCGTCGAAAACGTCCAGCTTCTGTTTGACATTCCCGCCCGCGAGAAGACCGGCCGCGCAAAGATGGTCCCTCCCGACGAGTACGAGGAAGGTTACAAAGCCATTGCGGGCGAAATGGAAAGCCAGATCGACGCTATAGTTAAAGGAGGCGACGGCGCATGATTCGGGAATACCGTACAATACAAGAGATCGTCAGCCCGCTGATGATCATAAAGAACGTCGAGGGAGTAACATACGACGAACTTGCCGAGCTTGAGCTTCCCAACGGCGAAGTCCGCCATTGCAAGGTGCTTGAAGTGGACGGCTCCAACGCAGTCGTGCAGCTATTTGAGAGCGCAGCCGGCATCAACCTTTCGGCTTCCAAGGTGCGTTTTCTGGGGCATCCGCTTGAGCTAGCGGTTTCCGGCGACATGCTCGGGCGTGTGTTCAACGGCATGGGCCGCCCGATAGACGGAGGGCCCGAGGTCCTTGCTGAGTCGCACAACGATATAAACGGGCTGCCGATGAACCCGGCGGCGCGCGACTATCCGAACGAGTTCATACAGACGGGCGTTTCTTCGATCGACGGTCTGAACACGCTCGTCCGCGGGCAGAAACTCCCCATATTCTCAGGCTCCGGTCTTCCGCACGCTCAGCTCGCCGCGCAGATCGCGCGCCAGGCGAGGGTGCTTGGAGGCGACACCGACAACTTCGCCGTCGTGTTCGCAGCGATAGGCATCACATTTGAGGAGTCCGAGTACTTCGTGCAGGAGTTCAACCGCACGGGCGCTATAGACCGCAGCGTCATATTCTCGAACCTCGCCGACGACCCTGCCGTCGAGCGTATAGCCACTCCGCGCATGGCGCTGACGGCGGCTGAGTACCTTGCCTTCGAGAAAGATATGCACGTCCTCGTCATTCTCACAGATATCACGAACTACGCCGAGGCGCTGCGCGAGATCTCCGCGGCGCGCAAGGAAGTTCCCGGGCGCCGCGGCTACCCGGGTTATCTGTACACAGACCTCGCCACAATGTACGAGCGCGCCGGAAGGCGTATCGGTAAGAACGGTTCGATCACCATGATCCCGATACTCACCATGCCTGAAGATGATAAGACTCACCCAATCCCCGACTTGACCGGGTATATCACGGAGGGCCAGATCATCCTTTCGCGCGAACTGCACAGGAAAGGCCTCACGCCTCCTGTCGACGTCCTCCCTTCCCTGTCGCGTCTTAAGGACAAGGGTATCGGCGCGAACAAGACTCGTGAGGATCACGCCGACACGATGAATCAACTTTTCGCGGCTTATTCTTCGGGTAAGGATGCTAAAGAGCTCATGACGATCCTCGGCGAGAGCGCGCTTACTCCGAACGATCTTCTGTTCGCGAAGTTCGCGGATGAGTTCGAACAGCGTTATGTGTCGCAGGGTTTCGATGATAACCGCTCGATAATCGATACGCTGACTATCGGCTGGGAGCTGCTGTCCATTCTCCCGAGGACGGAGCTCAAGCGCATCAAGCCGGACCTTATCGCGAAGTACATGCCAAAGGAGTAGTGCTCAAGGGCTGGTTTACTAACATCATCGCCTCAAAAGGGTAACTGATTCGAGGCTTAGAATGTCAAAAGAGGTGAAGTGAATGGCGTCAAAAACTGTTACGCCGACCAGGATGGAGCTTACGCGCCTGAAAGCGCGTTTGAAGACTGCCACCCGCGGGCACAAACTGCTTAAGGATAAGCGCGATGAACTGATGCGGCAATTCCTTGAGATCGTCCGCCGCAACCGCGAACTGCGCACGAGAGTCGACGAGGGGCTGTCGCGGGCAAACCGCGCCATAGCTGTCGCGAGCGCGATAATGTCGCCCGACGTTCTGGAACAGGCGTTACTATATCCGAGGCAGAGGGTCAACTTCGATATGACATATAAAAATGTCATGTCCGTATATGTACCTGTCTATGATTTCACAACGGAGCTGGACGACCCGTCCGCGATATACCCTTACGGTTTCGCGCAGACCTCCGGCGAACTGGACGACGCGCTTTCAGCTCTCGCGGATGTGTTCAACGACATGCTGGAGCTCGCTCAGGTTGAAAAGACCATGCAGCTTCTGGCCGACGAGATCGAGCAGACCCGCCGCCGCGTTAACGCCCTTGAGTACGTTATGATCCCCGAAATGCAGACGAACATCAAGTACATTACGATGAAACTCGAGGAAAACGACCGCTCGACGAAAGTCCGGCTGATGAAGGTCAAGGACATGGTCCTCAAGGACGCGGGATACGGCAAAGAGCTGACATAGCGCAGGACGTTATATAGCGAAGAACATTCCAAAGAAGAACATTCCATAGAAGAACATTCCAACGAAGAGCATTCCAACGAAGAGCATTCCAACGAAGAACATTCCATAGAAAACGGGACTGTCCGGTAACGGCAGTCCCGTGATTGTAACAGGGGGCTTACTGATGAAAGCTCGAAAACAAAAGAGCGACTCGCCGGATCCGGGCGTCGATGCAGATGATCTTCAAAGGAAAGGGCTTCGCCTTTTTCTTGATATACTGTCGGTGAACTTCCTGAAACTTATTGCGCTGAACCTGCTTTTCATTACATGCGCAGCGCCGGCCGCAGCGCTGCTCTTCCTTGGGCTTGCAGGCATACTCCGGTCATTTGTTCTTGCGCTGTCCGTCGCTGCGGCTTTCCCGATCGGGGGCGCTGTAACGGCAGGTATGTTCTGTGTCTCAAAAATGATATACGGCGAGCCCGGCTTTATATGGTTCGATTTCAAACGGGTTTTTACAAAAAACTTTAGGCAGGCTGCAGTACCCGGGATGGTATGCACCGCTTTCATATACGGGCAGATGATATTCTGGGGAACAATGGCTAATAATCAAACCGAGGGCATAAGCTTTATCTGGTTGATTCCGGGCGTTCTTACTCTTTTATTGTTCGCATTGATTACGCCGTACATTTTCCTGCAGATAGCTTATGTGGATCTGAAAACCGTGCAAATATGCAGAAACAGCGTGCTGCTTCCCTTTGCCAAATTTCCGCGCAGCCTCATGGGGATGGTCGCAGGTAACGCTTTTTGGATCATCTTCTTACTATATCTTCCGGTTTCGATTCTCGCGCTTCCGCTTGTTCTCCTGCTTGGTTTCTCATTATCATGGCTGCTTTGCCTGATGTGGGTATGGCCTCAACTCGACAAGCAGTTCTCTATAGTAGAAACACTGCGCGCGCGGCAGAAGCGGGCAGAAAACTGAGGCGTGATGCAATGCAGCGCATGAAGGCAGAGGGCGCCTGAACAGTCGCGGCAGAATGCAATAACAGTATCAGAACGTCTGAATAGTCACATATGACAGCTGTTAAGAAATAACCAGCCCGGTCTCCTTGTCAAAAAGGTGGATCTTCATACAGTCAACTGCGAGATTCACGTTCTCTCCGGGCGCAAAGCGGTATCTGACAGGAGTTTTCGCTATCAGGCTTGTCTCGCCCGCAATTGCATAAAGGAGGATCTCGGCGCCCATCATTTCCGCGAAATCTACCCTGGCGGCAAGAGATCCCGCAGCAGACATATCAGTGAACTCCGTTTCCAGATGCAAGTCCTCCGGCCGGATTCCTATTACAACCTCCTTGTCTTCGAAAAGGGAGGTTTTTTCATAATCGAACCTTTCATGAAGGAGCGGCAGAGATTCGCTGCCAACGCGGACAGTAAAGCCGCTGCCCTCTTTTCGGATAATGCCGTCCAGGAAGTTCATAGGCGGGGTGCCTATAAACCCCGCGACAAACATGTTGCACGGGTTGTCGTATAGATGCTGCGGCTCGTCGACCTGCTGGATGACCCCGTCGCTCATTACGACGATCCGGTCACCCATTGTCATAGCTTCAGCCTGATCGTGAGTGACGTATACAAATGTAGTTTCAAGCTTCTTTTGGAGCTTTATCAGTTCCGCCCGCATTGTCGCGCGGAGTTTGGCGTCCAGATTTGAAAGCGGCTCATCCAGCAGAAAAACAGCCGGGTTACGGACCATTGCGCGGCCAAGCGCCACACGCTGCCGCTGCCCTCCCGACAACTCCTTCGGCTTACGCCCGAGCAGTTCCATTATATGCAGAATAGAAGCCGCTCCGTTAACTTCCTCTTCGATTTTCGCGGCAGGCGTTTTGCGAAGCTTAAGCGCAAACGCCATGTTCTTTTGCACAGTCATATGGGGATATAAGGCATAGTTCTGAAACACCATGGCTATGTCGCGATCTTTTGGAGCTATGTCGTTTACAAGCCGGTCGCCGATATATAACTCTCCTTCAGTGATTTCCTCAAGCCCCGCTATCATACGGAGAGTAGTCGTTTTACCGCATCCGGAAGGGCCGACCAGGATGATAAACTCCTTGTCTTCGATTTTGAGGTTGAAATCCTGTACTGCCGTCACATCACCGGGGTAAACCTTGCAGATCCCTTTTAAATTAACTTCCGCCATGCTAACCTCCATCTGAAACGTTTCCGGAACAAGTCGGGCGACTATCCGGTATCAATCTTGACTCAGCCGCCGCATTGCATTCCTTCACGCCGCTTCCTCCATCAATCTCTTTGCATAGCCATCCGCAGCGCGGATTTCCACCCTGCCAGCTTTCTTCTCCTGTCCATCTCGCTCATTGCAGGCGTAAACACCGTTCTCCGCAGGCTTGAAAACACTTCGTCCTTATTATAAATACCGAGCGCGATACCCGCCATATATGACGCGCCCGTACCCGATAACTCTTCTCTCTCCGGGACCAGTACCGGGAGGTCTATGACGTCACTTTGAAACTGCATCAGATAACCGTTCTTTGTCGGGCCGCCGTCGGCCCTGAGGGTATCTCCGCTTGTCCCTGCTGCCTCCAGCATGACTCTTATCACATCAGATATCTGATAAGCGATGCAGTCCAGGGCAGCTTTTACTATTTCCGCCTTACCGGTCGCGCGGTTCATCCCGCAAATCACAGCACGCGCCGAACTGTCCCAATGGGGCGCCCCAAGCCCGCTGAACGCAGGTACGATATATGTCTCGTCTTCTCTGTTGGCCTGTAATGCATACTCCTCCAACCCGGCGGACGAGCTTATAAGTCCGAGATCTTCTTTAAGCCATTGTATTACAGCGCCGGTATAATTGACGTTACCTTCAAGCACATATTCTGCTTTTCCGCTTATTCTCCATGCTACGGACGTCGCCAGGCCTTTCTCGCTCAGCACCGGATACTGCCCGATGTTCATCATGATCGAAGAGCCTGTTCCGTAGGTGGCTTTCATCATGCCGGGGCTATGGCAGCCTTGCCCGAAAAGCGCGCCGTGCGAGTCGCCCATAACAGCGTGTACCGGAACAGGCGCGTCCAGAAAGCCGTCGAAATCGGTGAACCCGAAGCAGGAATCGGAGTCGCATAGTTGAGGCAGGATGGAAGGGTCGATGTTAAAAGCGGCGCAAACCTCACGGCTCCACTCCAGCGTCCTCAGATCCAGCAGTTGAGTACGCGAAGCATTGGAGTAGTCTGTTTTAAAGTTCCCTGTAAGCTTGAACAACAGCCAGCTGTCGATCGTTCCGGCGCACAGCGCTCTGCTCTTTGTGCTCCCGCCGCCCTCGCCGCTCCTGTTGCTCCCGCCGCTCCCGCTGCTCCCGCCGCTCCCCCCGCCCCCGCCGCTCCTGTCGCTCCCGCCGCTCCCCCCGCTCCCCCCCCCCCCCCCCCTCCCCCCTCCCCCCCCCCCCCCCCCCTCCCCCCCCTCCCCCCCCCGCCCCCCCCGCCGCCCCCGCTCCTCTCCCTGCTCCCGCTGCTCCCGCTGCTCCCGCCGCTCCCGCTGCCCTCATCGCTTTCGCTGCCCTCATCGCTCTCGCTGCCCTCGCTGTCCTTTGCGACAACATTCTCAAGCACCCAGGCGATTTTTGCGGCGGAGAAGTACGGTGACAGTGGGAGCCCTGTTGTTTCTCTTATCATTTCTGCATGGCCGTTGTCAGCGACCCTGCTGCAGATTACCTCGCCGCGCGCGCACTGCCATACTATCGCGTTGTACACGGGCGTCCCGTCAGCCTTATTCCAAACCGCCGCGGTTTCCCTTTGATTGCTGATGCCAACGCCGGCGATCTGAGATTTTACAACACCGGATTCAGTTATTACTTGCTTTACGACACTGACTGTATTGCCGTATATCTCCATCAGGTCGTGTTCTACCCAACCGTTTTCATCTATTATCTGGCGGTGCGGCATGTCGCAACGATGCACCAAACCGCCGCTTCCGTCAAACAGCAGCGCCTTGGTACCGGATGTACTCTGATCAATACCGAGTATGTACTTCTCAGACATAGCGTATCATCTCCGTTGTGACTTATAATCCATGTTTGCAAGGCGTAGGTTACAGTTGCAGGGGGGTATCCGGGAGACTGCCTTTTTTGAGGCTGAACTTATAGCAGGAGGCGGTAGCCACTGCTCATATAACCCATAACATTTGTAGAAGCCTCAAAAAAGCATCTTCCGGATACCCCCCTGCAGCTGTAACCGGATTTGTGTGCAATGCGGCGTGTCCTGCCGCAGCTGTAACCGGATCTGTGTGCAATGCGGCGTGTCCTGCCGCAGCTGTAACCGGATCTGTGTGCAATGCGGCGTGTCCTGCCGCAGCTGTGTTCAATTGAGTAAAGCTTGAACAGCATTCACTATGCCTTCAGCGTTAAGCCCGTAATAATCGAACACTTCCTGTGATTTTCCTGTAATTACAGTACTATCCGGCAGCGTCATGTTCATTACCGGTATCGGGTTTACGCTCCCGATAAGCTGGCTGACCATCGAACCCATACCGCCAACCGGGCAGTGCTCCTCTATTGTGATGACAGCCATTGTTTCCTTTGCCGCCTTTATTATCGCTTCCGTGTCGAGTGGTTTCACGCAGTACATGTCGATCACACGCGCCGATATGTTCCGCTCTGAGAGCATGGCGCCCGCTTCCTTTGCGGCCCGGACCATTTCGCCGCAGGCAATTATCGTAATGCCGCCGCCGTCCTGAACCAAAGTCGACTTACCTAAAGCAAAAGATACCCCTGAACCCTCGTATACGTCCGCGACAGCGTTTCTGCCGACGCGTATATACGCGGCTCTGTCATCATTCAACAGCGCCTCAAACAGAGCTTCGGTCTGAAACCTGTCGCTGGGGAGAAACACGCGCATACCCGGTATCGAACCGATCATAGCGATATCCTGCGCGCTGTGATGCGTCATGCCGAGAGCTCCGTAGCTTACGCCGCCGCTGACGCCGATCAGCTTGACGTTCATGCCAGAGTATGCAACGTCGACTTTGATCTGCTCAATGCTGCGCGACGATAAAAAGCTTGCGGGCGACGCAACGTAAGGCTTTTTTCCGCAGGACGCCAGTCCCGCCGCGATCGACACCAGATTCTGCTCTGCTATGCCAACCTCGACAAACTGCTCAGGCAATTCTTCGGCGAAAGCGGTGAGGGACGCCGACCCGCGCGAGTCGCTGCACAGAACAACTATGCTGCGGTCTTTTCTCGCGTTTCTGAGCAGAACGTCGCATATGACCTGTCGATTCGGTATCGTGTTCATACAGCGCTCTCCTCCCTGAACCGCAGCTCATCCATAGCCGCTTTGTACTGCTCCGCGTCAGGTACCTTATGATGCCATCCTGCGTTGTTCTCCGCTTCAGAATAACCGTATCCCTTAACTGTATTAGCAATAATAACTGTCGGCTTGCCATTACCATTGCCATTACCATTGCCATTACCTGCGCCTGCGCCTGCGCCTGCGCCTGCGCCTGCGCCTCCTTTTGCCTGAAGGATCGCCTCATCCAGTTCCCTGATGCTGTTCCCGTTTGCCTCGAGAACGTTCCAACCGAAAGAGACCCAGCGCTCGCGCAGGCTGTCCTGAGCCATGATTTCCTCTGTCGGCCCTGATATCTGCAATCGGTTCCGGTCCACTACAGCGATGATATTATCCAGCTTATAATGACCTGCCGCCATCGCGCCTTCCCATACGGAGCCCTCTGCAAGCTCGCCGTCGCCCATGACCACATAGACGCGGTAGCCGGCGCCGTCCATTTTGCCCGCCAGCGCTATTCCGACGCCCACAGACAACCCATGCCCCAGCGAACCGGTGTTGAACTCGATCCCGCTGACCTTGTTGTTCGGGTGCCCTATGTACATAGAACCGAACTGTGAAAATTTCTCAAGATCGGACTTAGGGAAGAAACCTCTGTCGCACAATACAGCGTAGAGGGCTGCGGCGCAGTGCCCCTTGCTGAGAACAAGGCGGTCGCGATCCGGAGCGCCGGCGCTGTCCGGCGATATGTTCATGTGCAGGTAATACAAGGTGACAAGGATGTCCATCACGCCGAAGTCACCGCCGAAATGCCCGCCTTTACTCTTGTAAATCATGTCCAGCACATCACGGCGCAGCGCGAAAGACTTCGCTGTAAGAGCTGTGAAGTTACTCACTGACGAGCTCCCCTCTGATATACGCCCTGACCTTATCTTCGATCGGATCGTACAAGTCCGGCTTAACGCCGATGTATTTGCACGCCTCGTACAGAACCGGTACGACGTCGCCATGAATGCCGGTGCAGTGATGTATGTATGGCCCGCAGACGACTTTATCCTCCAATCTGTCGAGGTTTTCAACTTCCACCCACATGTATGTGCCTTTTGTACGCGGGCCGTCGATCGTTTTTGCGTTTCCAAGCAGCATGGAATATTCTCCGTTGTCGCCGTCAAAGCGCGCAAGCGTGATCAAGCCGTCTTTAGCGAGAAAACCAAGCGAACCGGGATGTTCAAAAGCGAGCGGAAAGCCAAGCTCAGGCTTACTCTGCGCAACTGTAACCGGCCATGCCCCGCAATGCTGCAGTAATTCCCCGTTTTCGTTGTCCGGATGGCGCACCGTCCAGTCGGCGAAGAACGTGTCCGCTTTTCCCATCCCTGCCGCTCCGACTAATATTGAAGTGATAGCACCGTGAATGTCGGTCTCACAGACTGCGGGAATACCTTCCGCTGATAACAGCGCGTTGGCAGCGCACGGCATTATACCGATTTCATCTTGAAGCGAGTTCCAGCACTGGATTGCGATCGCGCCGCAGCCGTATTTATCCGCGAGCTCCCGCATTGCTACTTTCAATGCGGCGACGGTTTCAAGCTTATCGGGGCTGACATTAATGGTCATGTTCGCCTTGATATAGTCGATCACCGCGCCTGTCTTTGCCTTCTCCGCTTTTGCGGCCTTAACTGCAGCAGTCAGTTCAGGCATTGTGATGGCGGCGAGTTGAATGTTGTACTTCTCCAGCAGCTCTCCCTCGTTGCACATAGTCGTCCAGAAATCGAAGGGACGTGTGGAAATCTGCAGGATCCTGATGCTCCTGAACGCCCGCACCGTGCTGCACACAGCCAGGAACAAACTCATTCCCTGTGTAAATGCCGCGTCTTCCAGCCTGCAATTCTTAAGGTATGTAAACGGGACCTTAAACCGCCTGAGCACTTTGCCTGTCGCAAAAAGGCCGCACTGCGTATCGCGCAGGCGAACGCCGTTCTCGTCGGGGCGCTCGTCACGCGGCCCCCACAGCAAAACAGGGACGCCGAGTTCCTTCGCAAGCCTCGCGACTATATATTCTGTGCCGAAGTTGCAATGCGGGACGAACAGCCCTGCAACTTTTTCGGCTTTGAATTTTACGGCAATTTTCGGCAGATCATCATCGCTGTATAAAAGACCCTCGTCGTTAAACTCCGTAATATCGACAAATCCTACGCCCAGGTCATTCAGGCGTTCCCGTGTGAGATTCGCGTACTTGATCGCGTCCGGCGCGCTGAAAATACTGCGGCGCGTCGGAGCGAAACCAATCTTGATGCTATCCATCATTTACCTCCGGTTATATTACTGAGTTGCTTTACTGGATTGCCATACTGGATTGCCATACTGAATTGCTATGCCGGGTTTATCATCAGGCCGGCGCAGGCTGTCCGCCGTCGGCTCAGCTTAGCATCTTGTTATGCGTACCGCCATGTATTCTTTACCGGGCATTTCCACTCTGAAAGCGCCTTTATAAACGCCTAAATCAGTGATTGTCATATCCCAGGTATCGATCAGCTCGACCATATAATCATTCCCGTCGTCAAAGAAAAACGTACGATAAGACGGCCGGAAAAAACCATAGTAGATCAGGAAGTAGCCTGATGGCATGATTGAGTCTATAGCAGCGGCAGTTTCATCCCATGCAAGAGAAGTTCGCTTCAGGCCCCGGCCGGGGATCTTACTCAATACCTCTTCACGCAGAAACTTTATGCGCGCATGACTCTCGCCAAAGAGCTCGCCGCCGTGGCTCCACCACAAAGACCCCTTGCCGAGATAAGTTTCGCCATGCGTCGCGTAACCTCCGCGGCATGTCGCTTCCCAGAAACGCCGGACAAGTTCCCTGCCTGAAAGATTACCCCAGCCTTGATCTATATTGCCCTCATAACCGAGCTCATCGAGCACAACAGGCTTCCCGTAACGAATACGAAATTCGTCCGTCTGTTCCGCGCATTTGTACACGTCCTCACGCTGGATGCTGCAGTGCGTGATCCATGGGCGCGTGTGATCGTAATGCGCAAAGCAATTATGGATGCTCCGCAGATGATTATACGGATCGTTTGCGCAGACGACAGCCGCCATACGTTCCCAATCGGCATTTGTCAGGTTTCGCAGCAGATCATACTCATTTGCCATGGACCACCACACATTTCTGAAAGCGGAAAACCTCGCCGTGACATAGCGCAGATATGCGTCATTCTGTTCTGAGGTCATCTGAGAAAAACCCCATCTGTCATAAGCGTGAAACAAAATGACATCCGCTTCGATCCCCATCTCGCCCAACTGATACACACGATTCTCGAAACTCCGGAAATGCGCAGGGTTGAACCGCGTGAAATCCCAGTCGTTTCCGGGCTGCACCTGCATCAGGCTCATGAAATTCCCTGTGATCTCTTTGTCAAATTTGCATGGCGTGCCTTCATATGGATATGAGGACGGTTCATGCAGGTTGTGCAGATAATGCTTCGGGAACACGCACATGCGTACCTTGTTGAAATAACCTTCCGAAAGCGTATCCAGCGTCTTCTGCTGTGTTTGCGCATCCTGCATTGTCCATGCATAGCAGGTGGTGCCTACAGGAAAGTACGGAGTCCCGTCTTCATACTCCATATGGCAACCGCTGACTCTGACAGGGCCGTGATTGCCGTCTGAAGCGGGCGTTACCGTAAACGCGCCGGAAAACGCGTCGCCAAAGCTGCCCTCAATGGTAAATGTATACTCCTCCGGAAACGACGGCATGAACCGCACACGATAGACTCCGCCGCCGTCATAGAAACCATCGGCTTGCACCTGCTCGTGCGCGCAGGTAAAGACGCCTTTGATCGAATAATCCGTAAATGGGTTCCCGCCGGTTTTTCCGGGCAAACTCACTTCATAAACGCACCAGCGCTCGACGCTGCCGGGAAATGATATACTGCTCACATGACCATCCTTTCCTTGCCTAAGGCACTGTCGGGAAATAACTGTACCCTCTTGCTTCAGCTGCAGTATTCAGCTTATTGGGCTGATCACCCTTTGACTCCGCCCAGTGTTATCCCTTTGACGAAGTTATTCTGGACAAATGGATATATGACAACGATAGGCAGAATGCCCAGAACCGCCATCGCCATGCGTACTGACGCCGTAGGGATAGACGCGAGGCCCTGACTCGCCTGATTCAGGTTCTGCGCGTTCTGGCTCAGGAACTGTATATTCTGCATCATGCGGTTAAGCAGGTTTTGAAGGCTGAACAGATCGGTTCTTGTCGTCAGGTATATATAACCGTTGTACCAGTCATTCCAGTATCCGATGCCGACGAATATGCCGATGGTCGCGACGATCGGCTTTGCCATTGGCAGCGCGACTCTGTAAAATATCTTAAACTCATTTGCGCCGTCGATTCTCGCAGCTTCTATGATTTCACTCGGAATGCTCGTTACGAAATAGCTCTTGCAGAGCATGACGTTGAAAGCGTTCATCAGCAGATTCGGTATAAGCAGCGCCCAGATAGTGTTCTTTATCTGCAGCGTCCCTGTATACATAAGATACGTAGGCACCAAACCGCCGTTAAACAGCATCGTGAACACGACGATGAACGTGAGCAGGCCCCGGAAAGGCAAGCCCTTGTAAGACAGTCCGTATGCGAGCATCGTTGTGATTATCAGGCTGCACACCGTCCCCACGGCAGTTATAAAGAACGATACGCCGTAAGCGCGCAGTATCTGGTTGCCTGTTTTGAAAATGTACCTGTACCCTTCGAGGCTCCACTCGCCCGGCCAGAAAGAGTATCCGCTTTGCAGCAGCGCATTTTGACTGGTAAATGAAGAAGCGACCAGTAATACAATTGGCGTCAGAGCAAGCAAGGTTAGAAGTCCGATCACAATATTGCCTAATATCTGGAATCCCAGTTCCTGTCGTCTATGCACGATTTCAGTATCTCCTTTCGCTGCTGTAACTATTCATGTCCCCTCTTGCTTCAGCCGCGGTTTTGGCTGCAGGCTTATCGGAGCCTGTGTAAAATAGTCTCGCAGCAGGCACTTCTATAATGACGCGGCTTATTCACAGGCTTCTAGAAAAGCGCGTTTTCCGGGTCTACCTTGCGAACTATCAAGTTAGAGCCCATCACAAGTATGAACCCGACAAGGCTCTGATACAAACCGGCCGCAGCAGACATGCTGATATTGTTCAGTTGAATCAGTCCCCGGTAAACGTAGGTGTCAATCGTATTTGTAGTTGAGAACAGAGCGCCTGTATTCATCGGAACCTGATAGAACAAGCCGAAATCCGAATAGAATATGCGCCCTATACTCAGCAACGTCAGCACAATGACCGTCGGCTTAAGCATAGGCAGTGTGATGTACCAGATTTGCTTCCATTTTCCCGCGCCGTCTATTGCCGAGGCTTCGTAATACCCGCGGTCGATACCCATTATCGCGGCGAGATATATTATGCAGCTATACCCCACTGTCTTCCAGGCATTTGCGAAAATAATGATCGGCGGCCAATTGCGCGCTTTGGAATACCAGTTTATCGCGTCCTTACCGAGCAGCGGCAAAATCGTGTTATTAACGAAACCGTTGCTGCCGCTTAGAAATGCAAACACAAGGTAACTGACAATAACCCACGAAATCAGGTATGGCAGCAAAATTGCGCTCTGTCCGAACTTCTTGAATCTTTTAGCTCTCATTTCGCTGAGCAGAATAGCGACGAAGATAGCAAGTATGGTGTTCACCAAAATGAATGCAAGATTATACAGAATGGTGTTGCGGGTTATAACCCAGGCGTCGTTTGTGGTAAATAGGTAACGGAAATTCTGAAACCCTGCCCACGGGCTGCCATAGATCCCGTCGCGCGCGTTGTAGTTCTTAAACGCGACTACTATTCCGGGCATTGGCAGGTAGTTGTTTATGACCAAGTAAGCCAGCCCCGGAAGCATCATCAGATAAACCGGCCAGTATTTAAGGATTTTTCTTTTTTTCGGTTTTCGCAGTATTACTGATCTCCCGCTCATCTGCACTTACCTCAAATAAAATTCAAATTGCGGTGTGATTATCTCAAAGCCGGGAAAGAAGACCTTTCCCGGCTCTGAAGCTTTCTGCATTTAGGAAACGCCGTTGACAGCAGCCCATTCGTTCAGCTGAGCCTGCTTCTCGGCAATTATCCTGTCAAGGCCGGCGGACTTCATCGCGCTGACCATCTGAGGAATGCCTTCAGCGGGATCCATTATGCCAAACTCAAGGCTCTTCTGATACTGTTCATACACATTGATAACGCTTGTCATCTCTGTGGCAACATTTGCGGAATCGAAAGCGAAGCCAAGCGCTTTGCTCTTTCCGCTGTTGTTGTTGAACGCGCGCATACTTGTCCACAGGTTCGGATCGTCGCCTGTCCACACTTTCAGCAGGTATTGATTCGGGAACATCCAGTTCATTGCGTGGTTGTATCCGGAAGTACTGGCGTCTATTCCGGCGGGGAAAGTCAGAAGGCCGTCCGGGCCATCCACATAGTGTACGTCTTCCAATCCCCAGCAGATAGTGTTCATCATATCCGCGTCCGTGTATATCAGATTCAGCCACTTCATAGAAGCGACGGGATCGGCAGTGTTGATCGGAATAACCCACGGGAAGCCGGCTACGGCGCTTGAGGACATGAAATCGACACCTGTTTGAATTATCGTCATTTCATAGCCGCACAGGTTACCCTCCTGGGCCTTAATGCCGGGTTTTCCGCCGGTGTTATACGCTGCGAGTACGCCGGCTTTGACCAGATCGCCTACAGCAGTTGTGTCAATCTCGGCGTCCGGGCTGATATAACCGGCCTGGTTCCATGCATAGACTTGATTACAGTAGTTTTTGTAGAAGTCCGTCTCAAAGAAGTTTACGACATTCAGCGTGCTGCCGCTGTCCATAAGTACTCCGTAGACGTTGCCTCCAAGGTAATCAACATTCGCGTTTTGCCCCAACGCGCCTGTGACGGGACGGTAGACTTCGAGATCCGGGTATTTTTCATGGATTTTCGCGAACAGGTCGTTGATGGTAGCCATTGTGCCCTTTTCGATTTCTCCGCTGTTCTGGAACTGATAGCCGACTGACTCCAGTATATCAGTGCGGAACGCGAAACAGCCTTTGCCTACGGCCATGTCGCGGTTGTTGGGAAGCCCGTAAAGCACTCCTCCGACACGGCACGCATTAATGAAATCCATACCTACTGCGTCGATGATGCCCTGACCGTGTGTCTGCAGCAGCCCGTTTTCTTCAAGGTCCATGTACTGCTTGTTTTGCACGCCTGTTAAGTACAGGTTACCGCCGAGCGTAATGATCACGTCAAGTTGCTCATTTCCGCTCATCATTAAGTTCATCTGCTGACTGTAGCTTCCAAAGTCGAGGACAAGAAGCTCAGCTTCCACGCCTATTGCGGGGACACTGATAGCGTTAAGCGCGTCTTGTATCTTCTTTAGATCAGGCGGAGGCCCGCTCCATGTGCAAAACGATACGATGATCTTTGCGGGAGCGCTGCCGGCAGGTTCATTGCCTCCACTCGGGCTGGCGCTGCCCGGGCTGTTTCCGGCCGGACTGCTGCTGCCGGAAGGGCTGTTGCCGCTATTGCCGGCCCCGGGCTCGGGGGTGTTGCTGCTGCTTTTGCAGCCGGCCAGCAGGCATACCAGGAGGGCGCAGGAGAGAAGGATCGCCAAGACTTTCTTTTTCATTCAGATTTACCCCTTTCGAGAAACATAAGTTGGTAAATCCATTATATAAGCGATCTTTCTGAATAGCAATAAATAATTAAGTAATAATTACTTAACTTTCAGCTTAACGTTGCGGTTCAGAGGGGTATCCGGGAGACTGCCTTTTTTGAGGCTGAACATATAGCAGGAGGCGGCAGCCACTGCTCATGTACCCTGGAGCATTTGTAGAAGACTCAAAAAAGCATCTCCCGGATACCCCTCTGAACTGCAACCAGCTAAACGGCAACCGACTATGAAGACCCGCGGATTATCAGCCGGGTCTGGATCTCTGTTTTCACAGGCGAATGACCGCGTTCGTGCATTATCTCAACAACACGTTTTGCGGCTGTCTCTCCCATATAACGCTTGGGAACATGTACAGTTGTGAGCGGAGGGTCTATGAACCCCGCAAGCGGAACGTCGTCGAAGCCGATTATTGATATATCATCAGGTATTCTGTAACCTCTGGCCTGAAACGCTTTCATTGCGCCGATAGCGATCCAGTCATTGTCCGCAAAGTAGCATGAAGCTGTTTCTTCGCCGGCGTCGAGCAGCGCCAGCATATCAGCGTGAGCGCCTTCGACCGAAGGCGTCAGTCTGTGTACTATGCTCTTTGAAGTGGAAAGCCCATGATGGCGAACAGCGTTATAAAAACCATTCGCGCGTTCCTCAAAGTTCGCGATGCTGTATGCCGAATGCAGATATCCCGGCTGCTTTTTTACCTTTGTTATCAGGTGGTCAGTCGCCAGAAACGCGCCCTGTACATTGTTTATCATCACACAGTTGAAAGGCAGCGTGTTATAATATGCGTCCAGAAATACCAGCGGTATAGGAAGTCTCGTGAACATCTCCACGTCGTCGGGCAACATCTCGGTAGCCAGCAGCACAATACCTGAGCATCCTGAGTACACTATATCCTCAAGCTGCCTCGCAACGTCCTCGCCTTTGTATATGTAGCTGATTTGCAGTTTGACCCCGGACTGCTTGCAGCCGGCTTCGATCCCTTCGGACACCTCCGCAAAGAACGGCGTATCCCCCACTACCGCGCCTTGCCTTTTGTACAAGATGAAGCAGACGCTGTCGCCCGTCGCTCTTTTACTCTCGGATGTTCTGGAAAAGTCATATCCATATTTTACTGCAGCACTAAAAACTGTCTTTCTGGTCTCCTCGCTGACGCCCGGCTTGTTGTTCAGCGCCATGGACACTGCAGCGGCGGACAAATCCAGCTTCTTTGCCAGTTCTTTCGCGGTAATAGACATAACACATCGCCTTATTTTTCGATTATTCGAGTTTGGATTCAACGGCGTTACACAGGCGCTCTTTTGTAAACTGCTATGCTCGGGTTTTTCGGGTTTTATTATTTGCTCAGCGTAACTCAGTCCGTGTTTCTCAGTACTCTTAATCATAATAACATACATATCCTTGTATTTACATATTTTTTTCGTTATACGCACAAACCGCGCCTTGCCGGCCAGTTGCTGTTCAGAGGGGTGTCCGGGAGACTGCCTTTTTTGAGGCTGGTTGAGAAGCAGGAGGCGGAAGCCACTGCTCATATACCCCGGAACATTTGCAGAAGCCTCAAAAAAGCATCTCCCGGACACCCCTCTGAAGTGTAACTGGCTGCCAGTTGCTGTTCAGCGGCGTATACAGAACAGGACCGCGCGCTTTAACGCGCGGCCCTGTACCGCTATGGGATGCGTATTACTGCTCAATTCCGGGCTCCGGGCCTGATTTAATCAACGAAATAGCATGCGCGTATCTGGTCGTTGCCTTTTGTATCAACATAGACTGTGTATGGGCCGACATCGTATGTACCCGCCGCATTGTTACTTATGCTGAAAGTGACTTCAATAACATTAGCGCTGCCGTTTGCGAATGTCTCGGTAACAGTTACCGTAAGATTATTTTTATTGCCGTTAAGTTTTTCAACCGACGCCGCAGCCTGCTTATCAACCATGATCCAGCCGACGGAACCGTCTTCATTACGGACGAAGTTCTTCATGAACTCCCAAGCCATTGGACCAAAGTCGCCGGATATGCCGTGGCCGAAATTACTTGCGTCGACGAGCTTGGTATAGATTTCGCCGTCCTCGCTATAGAAGGTATGGATGTTTATATCTCCTTTCCAGGACTTTGCATCCACTGTCTCATCTATATCGCCAAGGACTCCCCAATAATAATGCACGCTGCGGTCGTATGTATATGCGCCGATCTTGTTCATCAGGAACAATTGCCGTATACGGTTCGCCTGCCCGCTTGTATTGCTGGTCGGCCAGTTAACAGTCGTGTCCCACCAACCCTGAGTGTAATAGGTCGGAACGATGACTGAGGTCTGGGCGCTGCCCGGGCTGGTCAGATAGCTCCAGGGTGAGATAGCGGCGATCTTGCCGGCATTCGCCGCAGTTGAAATCATTTCCCATGTTTTCGACGCGCCCATGGAGAAACCGGTCGCGTATACACGCGTCGGGTCGAGGAATGGGAACTCTTCAAGAAGCGCATCAAGAAGCGCATGCTGGATCGCCGCGGAACCATGGTTATCAACAGAGACTACCATAAAGCCTTCCGAATACCCAAGCCTCGTCCAGCCGCCCATCTTTGCGATATACTCTGACGTCTCTCCGGAACCGTGGAAAACCATTACAAGAGGAATGCTCTTCTGTGCGCTTTTGTCAATATTGTTCGGAATGTAATAGTCATACCACGCAGTACCGCCGGTAACGGCTTTGGATGTGTATCCGTAATCATATAGATCATCCAGTTCCAGATTGTTTGATATCTTAAACAGGCCGATATATGTATTCGGCAGAGGGCTATAGCTCATCTGCGGGCGTACCATCAGCCCCGCCAAACCCTTGTAACCTTCGCTTATAAGCGCACTGTCGAACCCTTCCGCACTGCCTGTCCCAACCATCAGATAGTCTTCGTTGCTGTTCAGCGCGGCAATTGCGTCAACCAAGTCCTGCGCGCCGTTTACGACAACAGCCGGGTACTGCTGGTCGTAAATCCCCGCTTTTGCTCCGGGAGCTTCCGCAGCGTTGAACAACATGTAAGCCGCGGGGATAGTCTGAATGTTCCTGCTGTCCACTAAGGTATCATCCATTAAATATTGGGCCGCGAAGTCCGCGCCGCTCCCTTCAGCTACGATGATAGTACGGTAGAAGTAGCCTGCGAACTGGCCGCCCGGCGCCGCTGCTGTCTGAGGATATACCCCTGCGACAGGCGTGAGCGACTGAGCGGGCCTCTCGACGTATTTATTCTGCACGATACTGGAATATGTCCTGACGTCGTCTTGAGTCCAGAATTCTCCATTCCTCGGGTTCACAAAGGAAATGACAGCCTGCTCTTTAGCCGCGATCGCCGCCAGCCCGCTGCTGTAAGCTGTCGCCAGAGCTGTTTCCTCCGTGAAAGGTTCATTACCATACACCAGAATAACCGGAGCTATCTGCTGTATCGCTGTGGAATTCCCTCTGCCTGCGCCTCTCCTGCCGCCTTCCAGGCCGTCCGGAATGTATGCGAAAGCTTGTGTACTGTTCATCGTGTATGCCAGGATCCGACCGCTTGCCTCCTCTTCGTAACCAACAGCTTTCAGCGGTGTGGCGTATGCTGAGAGCGAGAGTACTGCAGCGAGAGCGAGAGTGATTGATAACGCTTTTCTAAGTTGCTTCTTCATACTGATAACCCCTTTAAAATAAATTTTGCTTAATTTGTCTTAATTGTTCCGGTCTAATATGCCGCTTTTTAGAGCCATTATTCTGTTTTACAACAGGCATTTTCCGACTGCGAGGCATATTATGCATTGCTTCTTAACTCCACTCATTCATATAACCACAGCAAAATCATAATGTCAATACCCATTTATCAAATATTCAGTATTATTTAGTATTTGTTCAGTTGCGGAGTCTCAAAAAAGCGTCTCCGGGTACCCCCTGAACTGTAAACTGCTGTTCAGTAATTTTCCATTCCGGTAATAATCGAATTGCGTTTACGATCAACTTTTGATATACTGCTAATGATGAAAAACACTGTGAATTCAAATCCTAAATGTGTAAAGGAGTGAGCAAATGATCTATTCAGCGGAAGTAGAAGAAATGTGTAAAGTCGCTAAAGGCGCTTATCACGGCCCCGCGCCCATACCGCAGGAAGGCAAGTGGGTACAGGCGAAGGAAATCAAAGACATCAACGGGCTTACCCACGGCGTCGGATGGTGCGCGCCGCAGCAGGGCGCGTGCAAAATGACGCTTAATGTGAAGGACGGTATAATCGAGGAAGCGTTGGTAGAAACTCTCGGTTGCACCGGGATGACTCATTCAGCCGCAATGTCCGCGGAGATACTGCCGGGCAAAACAATTCTCGAAGCGCTTAACACTGACCTCGTATGCGACGCAATAAACGTCGCTATGCGCGAGTTGTTCCTTCAGATAGTCTACGGGCGCAGCCAGACCGCGTTCTCCGACGATGGGCTTCCTATCGGCGCGAGCCTTGAAGACCTGGGAAAGGTGATGCGCAGCCAGGTCGGCACGATGTTCGGCACAAAGGAAAAGGGCGCGCGGTATCTGGAACTCACCGAGGGGTACGTAAACCGCATTGCGCTTGACGAAAACGACGAAATAATCGGCTATGAGTTCATAAACCTCGGCAAGATGATGGACGATATCAAGAAGGGCACGGACGCGAACGCCGCCCTCGAAAAAGCAAAAGGTACTTACGGGCGCTTCGGTGAAGCCGCGAAGTACATCGACCCCAGAAAGGAGTGAGCGGCATGGCGTTATTTGAAAGTTATGAGCGCCGCATCGAAAAGATAAACGGCGTACTCGCGCAGTATGGTATCGCGTCGCTGGACGAAGTTAAGGATATTTGTGAAAAAGCCGGAGTTAATCCTTACGAAATAGTAAAATCAATACAGCCGATCGCCTTTGAAAACGCCGGCTGGGCATATAATGTAGGCGCAGCGATCGCTATAAAAAGCAGCGTGAAGACAGCCGCAGAAGCGGCGGAAAACATCGGCATAGGGCTCCAAAGCTTCTGTATCCCGGGCAGCGTCGCCGATGACCGGAAAGTCGGCCTCGGCCACGGGAACCTCGGAGCAATGCTGCTGCGCGACGAGACAAAATGCTTCGCTTTTCTCGCAGGGCATGAGAGCTTCGCCGCCGCGGAAGGCGCGATCGGAATCGTAAAGAACGCGAACAAGGCGCGAAAGGAACCTCTGCGCGTCATATTGAACGGCCTTGGCAAGGACGCTGCGCAGATCATTTCGCGTATAAACGGGTTTACATACGTGCAGACGCAGTTTGACTATTACACGGGCGCCCTTAACATAGTCCGCGAGATAGCGTACTCAAAGAGCGAACGCGCCGCCGTGCGCTGCTACGGCGCGGACGACGTGCGCGAAGGCGTCGCGATCCTGCACCATGAAGGCGTGGACGTCTCGATCACGGGAAACTCTACGAATCCGACGCGTTTCCAGCACCCGGTTGCGGGAACGTACAAGAAAGAATGCATGGAACAGGGTAAGAAGTATTTCTCCGTTGCATCCGGCGGAGGCACAGGCAGGACCCTGCACCCGGACAATATGGCGGCCGGCCCCGCGTCCTACGGCATGACCGACACCATGGGCCGCATGCATTCCGACGCGCAGTTCGCCGGTTCAAGCTCGGTTCCGGCTCATGTCGAAATGATGGGATTCCTGGGCATGGGCAACAACCCGATGGTAGGCGCTACGGTCGCTGTAGCGGTTGCAGTCGCGGAAGCGCTGAAGTAAGCGGTAACCGCTGTATGAATGACCTCACACAGGGGCCGATCCTGTCGAAACTTCTGAGGTTCGCGCTTCCTATGATGGCGGCAAACCTGGTAAACCAGCTTTACAATGTGGTCGACACGATCATCATTGGCTATGCTGTAGGCGATCACGGGATCGCTGCCGTCGGCCTCAGCTTCCCGTTTATGCTGCTGTTCAACGCGCTTTTTATGGGCGTTTCCATGGGCGGGAACATAGTAATATCGCAATTGTTCGGCGCCAAGAACATGGAGCGCCTCAACAAGGCAGTTAACACAACCGTTTTTCTCGCGCTGATAATCGGCGTCGCTATTACGGCGATCGGCCTGACATGCACGCGGCCGCTGCTGAACTTGCTGAACACGCCGGTTGAGATCATAGATCAGGCTGCGCTCTATCTCATGATAATTTTCGGCGGTACGGTCGGCAACCTGCTTTTCAACCTCAGCTCCGGTATTCTGAGGGGCATGGGCGACAGCCGCTGGCCCCTGATAGTGATCATCTTCTCGACTATAGCCAACATTCTGCTCGACTCCCTGTTTGCCCTTGTACTTGGCTGGGGCGTCGCAGGCGTCGCTCTTGCAACGATTCTTTGTCACTTCGCTTCCGGGCTTTTCATGCTTATGAGGATCAATTCCGGCAAATACAGCATGAAGATCAGCCTCCCGCAGGTGCTAAAGCCGGATGGAGACATCGCGAAAACCATTTTCCGTCTGGGAATGCCGAGCGGCCTTCAGGGCATGGCAATGTCGTTGGGCGGTCTCATTATGCAGGGTTTCGGAAACAACTTCGGCGCGGAGTTCGTCACCGCAAACGCAGTCATCCAAAGGGTAGACGGCTTCGCACTAATGCCGCTCATGGGCCTTGGTATGGCCACGACGACTTTTACTGGGCAGAACATAGGAGCGGGCGATGTAAAGCGGGCGCAAAAAGGCGTGTATGTCGCCCTCGGCACAATAATCTCCATAGCAGTAGCAATGGGTTTCATCATGTGGTTCGCGGGCGCGCCTATAATACGCCTCTTCAACGTGTCCGACCATGTTCTTGAGATGGGCTTGAGGGGCATTCGATGGATATGCTTCTTCTACGCGTTCATGGGCATCGACCATGCCGTAGCCGGCGCCATGCGCGGCGCCGGCGCGGCTATGAGGCCTGTCGTAAACAGCTTCATCACTCAGGGCTGCCGGCTTATACTTACATACCTGCTTGCAGTCATACCGCTTAACAGGGCAATAAGGGCTGCCGTAGACGCAGGCAGCTATGCGACGTTCGAGCTCGCGAAAGCCGCGGGTGAAGGGCTTGGAAACTATATAAACGTGTATTATGTCATGTCGATCGGGATGGTACTTGGAGCTGTTCTGAACTTTCTGTACTTCAAGTTCGGGAAATGGCAGAATAAGGGTATAATAAAGCCCGCGCATTCATCGCATCAGTAAGCAAGCAAGACGCTGAACCGTCAAGCTGCTCACGGATATCAGCCTGATCCTTCAACAGCATCTCCCCGTACAGGCGGAGCATACAGTTCAACCAGGCGAGCACAAGAGACGACCGCATACACATCTGCAGCGGATCGGAGCCTATGCGGCTGCTGCCGTAAACTCCCGCCGCTGCAGACACAAAAAAGGGATCTGCAGATATGAAGATAAACGACCTCCCTGCAAACAGAGCATCCTTCAGGATTTCACTGATCATCGGACTGGTGATGGTTCTGTGCATTCTTGCCGAAGGAGTACTGAGCCTTATAGTTTACAGGAACGATACCATCGAAACGCAGGCGACGCGCGCCAAAACCATAGCCTCTACAGTCGCTTCCGCGTTTCGTGATCCCGACCGGCTTATGGAAGCTTACTACTCATCCTCTGAAAATGAGTACTGGAAGGAAATGAAATCATATCTGGATGAGGTCAAGATACAGACAGGGGTCACATACCTGTATATCCTGGATGCGCGTCTTGACGATCATGTCTACTACATCATGGAGGGGGCTCTTCCGGGAGAAGACGTCCCAGCGATAGGCGATACCGATAATGCTGAAGACTTCGCCGCTGATGAACTCACCGAAACCTTGCGGAGCGGCGCTGTGACTTCCGGCTTGTATGATTCCGCGGAGTACGGCGTATTTGTCTTCAGTTACGCGGCAATAACGGGCTCCGACGGGCGCCCTGCCGCAATTGTGGGCGCAGACATTCACATCGGGTACGTCACAGCCGCGTCGACCCGTTTCGTTGCGAGGACCGCTGTTTTCTCGCTGGCTTTCTGTGTGCTCCTGAGTCTGTTCGTACGCTGGTATATCAGGCGAAACGTGGGCAGCCCCCTCGAGAGGGCCGCTCAGCTTCAGGAAGCGCATGACAGGGTCAAAGTTTTCCTTGACGCAATGCCCTTTCCGTGCCGCTTGTGGGACAGGGATCATAAAGTCATCGACTGCAACGACGAAGCTGTCAGGTTTTACGGACTGAGCAGCAAGGAAGAAATGATCGCAAGATACGCGGAACTATATCCTGAGTATCAGTCCGACGGCCAGCTCACGACCGACAAACTCGACTGGACGCTAAATAAGGCGTTTGACGAAGGCATGTATACTTATGAAGCTACGCACCTAATGCCCGACGGTACGATCATTCCGGTTGAAAGCATCCTTGTACGCGTAAAGTACGGCGACGATTATGTCCTCGCGTGTTATACGCGGGATCTGAGCGAACACAAGAAGATGATGGCGGAGATCGAACGGAGCGCCAGTCTTCTGAATACTGTGAACAGCACCGCGAACATACTTCTGCAATCCGAGAGCGAAGATTTTGAGCATGATCTGCATAACTGCATGGGCATGATAGGAAAGGCAGTGGGCGTCGATCGCGTCTGTATGTGGAAGAACCATACCATCGACGGTAAACTTTTCTGTGATCTTCTCTACGACTGGCCCGGAGGTGAAGGTTCGCTCATAGACAAGGATGTATCTGTCAATGTGTCATACAGCGACAACACTCCCGGCTGGGAGGAGATTCTGTCGCACGGGAACTGTATAAACACTTCTGTGAGCAGGTTGTCGCCTGAAGAACAGGCGCAGCTGCAGGCCCATGGCGTGAAGTCACTGTTTGTGGCGCCGGTTTTCGTTAGGGATAATTTCTGGGGTTATGTGGGCTTCGACGACTTCCATACCGAAAACATACGCACCGAGTACGAGGCGTCCACGCTTCGATCCGGAAGCCTGCTTATCGCAAACGCCCTTCTTCGTAACGATATGCTGCGTAACCTCAAGACCGCCGCGGCAGAACTCGAAACCGCACTGAACGCGGCAAACAACGCAAATCAGGCAAAAAGCGACTTTCTGGCCCATATGAGCCATGAGATGAGAACGCCGCTCAACGCTATCATCGGTCTGTCTGATCTGGTACTCGGTACGGAGGATCTGAACGATGAATGTACCTCGAACCTTGAGAAAATCAACAACGCAGGTATTACGCTTCTTGGGACAGTCAACGATATTCTTGACATAGCAAAAATAGAAGCCGGGAAGTTTGAGCTGGTTCCTGTGGAGTATGACACTCCGAGCCTTATCAACGACACCGTATCCCAGAATATACTGCGTATCGGCGAGAAGCCTGTGCAGTTTATCCTCCATATTGACAGCGATTTTCCTGCCACTCTGTATGGTGATGAGATCCGCGTCAGGCAAATGCTCAGTAATCTTTTATCCAACGCGTTCAAGTACACCCAGCAAGGCACGGTGGAGCTGAGCGTAAGCAGCGCCCGCGAGGGGGACGACGTGCGGATCACGGCAGCGATCAGTGATACCGGCATCGGCATCAAGCCGGAGGATATAGTCAAACTCTTCGGGGCGTACGCGCAAGTCGACTCCGCAGTCAACCGTGACATAGAAGGCACAGGCCTCGGTCTGCAGATCACCCGGCGGATGGCGGAAGTAATGAAGGGCGCTGTCTCAGTGAAGAGCGAATACGGAAAGGGCAGCACGTTTACAGTGACCTTCCTGCAGAAATCCGTTTCAGACGCGGTAATAGGCCCCGAAACTTCAGGAGCTCTGATGCGTTTTCTTTATTCAGATTATAAACGCCGGAGCAACATGCTGTTTACCCGCGTCAGCATGCCTTACGCCCGGGTGCTGGTCGTGGATGACGTCCCGACAAACCTTGATGTGGCAAGAGGCCTGATGAAACCGTATAACATGCAGGTCGACTGCGTGGCAAGCGGACAGGAGGCGATCGACGCCATACGAGCCGGAGCCCCCCGCTATGACGCTGTGTTCATGGATCACATGATGCCGGAGATGAACGGCGTCGAAGCTACTCTGGCTATACGTGAGATCGGGACAGAGTACGCTGCCAATGTACCGATCATTGCGCTCACAGCCAACGCGATACTGGGATACGAAGACATGTTTCTCAGTGAGGGATTTCAGGCGTTCATTTCAAAACCTATAGAAATAATGAGGCTCGATGAAGTACTCCGCACCTGGGTCCGAAACGACGAACTTGAAAAACAGTATCAAAAGCTGCTGTCAGAAAAGAAATCGCAAAACACACGCTCAAATCCCGACCGGCGAAGCGGTATCGACAGGCGCGCGCTCAGTCTGGGTATTGAAGGTGTGCTCATCAGTAAGGGCATTGAGCGTTTCGGAAGCAAAGAAGCATATTTCGACATCGTACGCTCTTTTGCCCTGAACACTCCGCCGCTGCTGGAAAAACTAAGGCATGTCTCAAAAAGCGGATTGGATGATTATGTTATCATCGTGCACGGCGTCAAGGGATCAGCACGCGGTATAGGCGCCGACGCGTTCGCGGATATTGCAGAAGCTCTGGAGAAAGCGGCAAGGTCAGGTGATTATGATTATGTCGAAACGCATAACGCGCGCCTTCTTGACGCAGGGTGGAAGCTGCTGTCCGATATAGAAGAAATGCTGACGCTTATAGCTCAAAACGAGCAAAAACCCGGCGCAAAGAGCCCGGGCCGCGATGAGGGCGCTGAAAGGAAACGGATCATTCTTGTGGACGATAACCTCACAAGTCTGGAAATGGGCAGAAAAATGCTCGGCGATCACTACCAGGTAATACCTGCCGTCTCCGCCGGACAGATGTTTGAAATACTTGAGAAAGTAACTCCCGATTTGATTCTGCTCGACGTCGAAATGCCCGAAATGAACGGTTATCATGCGATAAGGCTGCTGAAATCAAATCCTCTTTACGCCGGTATCCCTGTTATATTCCTCACCGGCAGGAACGAGGAGACAAACGAGCAGGAAGGTCTGGCTCTGGGCGCGGTGGATTATGTGTACAAGCCTTACACTGCAATGCTTCTGCATAATCGCATAGAAAACCATCTTAAAACTTCCCGGTGAAAACTGAGCTGCAGAATAAACTCACAAACAGCAGCGAAACCACATAACGACAGCGAAACCGTTGTCAAATCCGCGCCGGAACCGGTCCCGCTCAACTCCAATCAGGAGCAAGCAGGAAATCCCGGATATTTTTGTGCTTAATCCCGTCGCGGCTCTCGCTTTTGAAGCATTTTGAGATCGACGCCGCCGAAAATGTCGTTCCGACGCCGCCGAATATATAGGCGATGATGCGCTCCAACAGATCGACGTCACGAACTTTATTGCGTTTTACAATGTCTTTGAGGACAACCGAACTGAACAAGTGCTTATGGCTAATTGGTTAAGATATATCTTAATTGTTGCATTTTCGACAAAGAGTTTCAGTTTTGTCTATAATATGTACACGGAACAGCCTCTCTTTTATGTGATTTTTGTTGACAAGCGACATTTGCATATGATATCACATACCACTCATGTTTTTTCACCGCAATGCTTATTTCCAGTAGCTTAAATCTGTAAATATAGGTTGTAAATATAGGTTTGACAGCGATAGGCAAAAAGCGTAAAATATCGTCAGGAGCTTAACCGCTCCCGGGATCTTATAAGTAAGCCGGGCAGCCGCGGAAGATGCGCCGAAAGGCCTCTTACGAGGAAAGTCCGGGCTCCGCAGGGCAAGGATAACGGGTAACGCCCGCCGAAGGCAACTTCAGGACCAGTGCAACAGAGATATACCGCCGCGTTGTCAATGCAGGTGCGTAAGCGCAGCTTTCGCCGTCAGGCGGAAGCGAAGCTTAGCGGACTTTGCGACGACGACGGTAAGGGTGGAAAGGCGAGGTAAGAGCTCACCCGGCGCCTGGAGACAGAGCGCCGCTGTAAACTCTATCCGGAGCAACACCGCGGGAGAGCAACAGGCTTGCCCGGCCGCTCTCAGGAGGTGGCTTGAGTCCATTGGCAACGATGGACCTAGATAGATGGCTGCCCCGGGAACACGCTGCCCCCGGCGATAAAAGCCTGCGGGAAGGCGCGCTCCCTGACAGAATCCGGCTTACAGGCTTACTTATAAGATTATTTACGCATACTCTTTTGAAAATAACCGCAGGGCGGAGGAACACTCACTGAAAACACTAAAAATAATCACACAGGAGGATCGTTAAATGAGCGAGAGAAAACCACTCGAGGGCATCAGAGTCATAGAAATGAGTACATTCATCGCAGTTCCCGCATGTGCTCGTTTTTTTGCGGAGTTCGGAGCGGACGTAATCAAAATTGAAGCGAAAAACGGCGACGCCGTCCGCTTCAACGGAGTTTCGGAAGGCAGACTGGGCGACCCGTATGAGAACACGACATTCGATCTGGAGAACGCGCACAAGCGCAGCCTCGTAGTAAATCTGAAAACGCCTGAAGGCTTGAAGATCCTCTTCGATCTGCTTGAGGAAACGGACATTTTCCTTACCAACTGGCGGCCGCAGGCGCTGGCGAAGCTTGGCCTGAACTATGAAGACCTCCGGGAGAAGTTCCCCAAACTCGTCTATGCGTCGTTCACCGGCTTCGGCGAGGAAGGCCCCGACATAAATCTGCCGGGCTACGATTTCACGGCGTTTTGGGCGCGAGGCGGCTTGCTCGGAACGCTTTACCAGAAGGAGTCGGAACCGATCAACCTGATCCCCGGTATAGGAGATCACATATCGGGTATGTTCCTGGCGGCAGGCATCATGACAGCGCTGTACAACGCGCAAAAGACAGGCAAAGGCGATAAGGTTACAACGAATCTGCTTCACTGCTCGGTGTTCGTTCAGGCCATCGCAATACAGGCGGCCCAGTATAAGGAACTGGGACAGGTCTACCCGATCAGCCGCAAGACAGCGGAAAACCCGTTCAACAACACATACAAGAGCAAGGACGGCCGCTTCATTCAGCTTTCCATGCCGCCGTTCGATATCTTCTACCCGAGATTCATGCCGCTCATTGGGCGCGAGGATCTTGTCGGCAATGAACGCTATAAAATGGACAGCATTACAAAGAACAAGCTTCACGGAGAGTTTGTGCAGATCATCAGCGACGCCTTTGAGCAGAAAACAGCCGCTGAGTGGTCGCAGATACTTATCGAAGGCGATATTCCGTTCTCAGTCTGCCAGGTATGGGACGAAGTACTGAACGATAAACAGGCGTGGGCGGCAGGAGTCTTCGAGGAGTTCGACTATCCTTCCGGAAAGCGGGCTATGGTACGGCCTCCTGTAGCGATAGAAGGCGCGGATGCGCTGAAATACGCGCGCGGCCCTATGCTTGCCGAGCACAGTGAAGAGATTCTAAAGCAGCTGGGCTATTCAGATGAACTGAGAAGTGAACTGCACGCGAAGGGCGTATACAACACATGGGAAGACGTAAAGGATTTTGTTATGGCGCAAGCGTGAACGCAGTAAACAGCAGCGGCGACCGGCAGATGCGCATAGCTGCTGCGTATAGCTGCTGCGCATAGCTGCTGCGTATAGCTGCTGCGGGCAGAAAATGTTCAACAGAATCAAACATATACTTCGGGAAGACATATATTATTATCAGGAAAGAAGGATTCATGCTATGGTAAAGGTCACTGCAAATAACTATGTAAAAGCGGAGTGTGTCGAGGAGTATCTTGCAATATCGAAGGAGCTCGTCGAAAAGACTAACGCAAACGACGCCGGCTGCATCAAGTATGAGTTGTGCAGGAACATCAACGATCCGCTGCATTTCGTCATGCTGGAAGAGTGGGAGACTCAGGAAGCCCTTGACGCGCACATGAAGTCAGCCCACTTCACGGGGCTTATCCCGAAAATGGACGGGCTGACGTCCGGCCCTCCGGCATTAGCGCTGCTCGAGAAGGTTTTTTAGTAAACCTGTTTTCCGGCAAACCGGTCATATTGGTGAAACGCGGGTAACCGGGCTAATCGGGGCGTGGGAGTGTCAATGCCCCGATTATGTCTATTCATGTATAAGAACATTTAAACCATGTCAGAAGCCTTTAATATAGTTTTCATCTTCACAAAATTGCGCTTTCATTCAATGCTGGTATACTCAGCGGCATAAATCAATAATTCGGAGGGTACGGCAATGAATGAACTGGAAAAAGTAGAAAAACTTCGCGAGAAAGCGGACGTAAGCTTCGCTGAAGCAAAGGAAGCGCTGGACTATGCAGACGGCGACGTGCTCGGCGCCCTGATATATCTTGAAAAGCAGGGGAAGTCGACTGTACCGGCAGGAGGGGGTTTCTTCTCAGGCGCGGGTTCGGATAACGTCAGCAGTATGCCGGAGCAGGAATTCAGAGGAAACAGGAACTACAGAAGCAACAAGAGCTCAGCCAACGACTCACACAGGAGCAGCACAGGCAGAAGCGAAGCGCAAAGAGCGGGCGAGAGCTTCAAGGATATGATGAAGCGCTTTGGTCAGTTCTGTCTGAGAATGCTCGAAAAGGGGAACAGCAATTACCTGGACGCAAGAAAGAATGACAATCTGGCGTTCTCATGCCCCGTGACAGCAGTCGTGGCGCTGGTTGTTTTCCTGTTCTGGATAACTATCCCGCTGTTTATCATCAGCATTTTCTGCGGATACCGCTACAGCTTTCGCGGCGAGGATCTGGGGCGCGAGTCTATAAACCGCGTTATGGAGAACGCAGCGAGCGTTGTTGAAGACGTGAAAAAGTCATTCGCAAACAACGCAAAAACCACAGGAGCCGGCGAACGTCATTCAGACGAAGCAGCTAACGACGCTGAGGACAGCGCTGAGGACGGCGACAATACAGCCGAATAGGAAGTTATAAATTTCGGAGCTTCACGGAGCTTTCATGCAAAACTGCGGAGATGAGGTAGGACAGATGAGCGTACCGATCAAGATCCTGATAGTTGAGGACGAGGAGAAACTTGCGCGTTTTGTCGAGCTTGAGCTTGAGCATGAAGGTTACGATGTTACAAAAGCCTTTACGGGCAGAGAGGGGTATGAACTCGCCGCGGGCGGCGGGTTTGACCTTATCCTGCTTGACATAATGCTCCCTGAGCTCAACGGCATGGAGGTGCTGCGGCGTCTTCGGCGGGTCGTCGCAACTCCTGTCATTATGCTGACAGCGCGCGACGAAGTTATAGACAAGGTCGCCGGACTGGATCAGGGCGCCGACGATTATATAACCAAGCCGTTCGCGATAGAAGAGCTTCTCGCAAGAGTCCGGGCAGCGCTGCGGAAGCGCGCCGGAGAAGAAGACGATAGCGATCTTCTGACTGCGGGTGAAGTCAGCCTCGATATCAAGAGGCGCGCAGTAACGGTGCGCGGATCGGCGGTAGAGCTTACAAAGCGCGAGTTTGATCTGCTGCACTATATGCTTAAAAATAAAGGCATCGTGGTTACGCGCGACATGCTGCTGGAGAATGTGTGGGATTACGAGTTTGACGGCGGTACAAATGCTGTGGATGTGTACATACGCTTTCTGCGGGGTAAGATCGACGAAGTTTTCGACATAAAGCTTATCCACACAGTCCGCGGAGTAGGATATGTGATCAAAGATGAGTAAAAAGCGCAAGTACGAAGATTCAGGAGCCAGAGTCAGGTACTCTATTACGGGAAAGCTGAACACAAAACTGTTCTTCAGGCTCCTTGGAGTTATTTATTCGATCAACACGATCATCGTAATACTGGCGGGAGTGATCCTGGCTGTGTATTGTGAAAGCAGGATCGTAAGCGTGGTCGGCGAACTGAAGGAACGCACAGCGCCGACGGACAGCGCGTGGATGGAAGTCGCGGGCATGAACATTCATATGCTGGACGAGCCGTCGGTGAAGAACACGGTCGTATGGCCGTTTTCAAAACTCTTTCCGTATGAGACAGGGCATGCGACAAGGGGCTTCAGAGCCGGCGGCGAAGGGTTTGCGGGAGTTGTCAGCAGTATAACCTATGTCGTGGACATTGAAGTCGGCGAGAGTACATATGAGATCGAGCAGAACATCGGCCGCTTTATTCTGTACTTTATATACGCTTTCGCTATACTGATCGCATATGAGCTGCTGGGATTGCTTTCAAGAACCATAAAGGATCGAAGAATGGTAAAGAAGACCCTCGATCCGATAGCAGAACTTGCCCGCGCGGCGCAGAGCCTTAACGAAGTGAACAAACAGCTCGATCAGGAGAAAGTGATGGCGCTGGCGGGAAAACTCGACGGGATAGATGCAAAGCAGCTTGATACAAGGATCCCTGTTGATGATCTCCAGGAGGAACTGAGGAATGTCGCAGTCGCGATAAACGGGATGCTCGACAGGATCAACGAAGCGTATGCAGCGCAGATGAGGTTCGTCTCAGACGCGTCGCACGAGCTGCGCACGCCGATCGCCGTTATCCAGGGCTACGCCAACCTGCTTGACCGCTGGGGCAAGGAAGATGAGAAAACTCTTTCCGAGTCGGTTTCGGCAATAAAGGACGAAGCAGGTAACATGAAGGACTTGGTGGAACAGCTTTTGTTCCTTGCCAGAGGAGACAGCAACAGGATCAAATTCTCGGAGCAACCTGTGGAGCTAACATCTCTTATTACCGAAGTCGCCGATGAATCGCGCATGGTCGACAGCGGGCATGAGTTCATTGTCAGCGGCGACAGCGTCTCCATAATCGCCGACCGCGCGTTGATAAAGCAGGCGCTGCGAATTCTCATTGACAACGCCATCAAGTACACCGACGGCGGAGGGGAGATAAGGATCTCCTGTGAAACGGACAGTGAAAACGCAAGAATATCAGTTGCCGATAACGGTATCGGTATCAAGCCGGATATAATACCTTATGTATTTGACAGGTTCGTAAGAGCAGACGAGTCGCGGACGAGGGCGACAGGCGGCGCCGGGCTCGGATTGTCCATTGCGCAATGGATCACAGTGAGGCATAACGGGCATGTGGAGGTGCTGAGCAGAGAAGGCGTCGGTACAAGGATCACGCTTGTATTACCTGTTTCAGGCAGCCGCGTGCAAAAAGCGGAGATCGATACGATACAGTCTCCCCCGATCGGAGCCTAGGAGCCTGTAGCAAGCATCTGTTACAGTTCAGAGGGGTATCCGGGAGATGCTTTTTTGAGGCTTCTACGAATGTTCCGGGGTACATGAGCAGTGGCTACCGCCTTCTGCTATTACATCAGCCTCAAAAAAGGCAGTCTCCCGGATACCCCTCTGAACTGTAACAAGCATCTCGCGGATACCCACCGGACAATAAATTTCCTGTGGAAATTTCCACGGGATTTTGTTATAATCCGGAAGGAAGGATTCAAAGTTACGGGTTTACGGACTTAGAGATAGGATAATTGGTATGAATATCGAACTCACGGAGCTGGAGTTTCGGCGGCTTCTGGACATGGCATATATAGGGAACTGGATTCTGAATTCTACCAGGGGGACAGACAGGTTCCAGGACTACGATGACGTGGAGAGCAAGCTCTTCGCATACTGCAAATCATGCGGAATGTCATCTCTGGTCGAAATGAGCAGCGGTGTTTCAAGGCCATCGCCGGCATATGAGGACGGCGGTATCCATGAAGCTATTGCCGACTATGAGGATTCGGTTTTCTTTGAGATACTTGCGGAGGAGCTTGCGCGCCGGGATATGGAGTTTGAGCCGATCGGGCCGGAGAATATGAACGAGCTCGCGGACCGTATCGATGAGTATATAGCGGAGTTCGAGCAAAACGGGATCGACAATATATCACTGGACAAGTAGCAGGCATACATGCGCTTAGGGGGGCGGGAAAGAAGAAGCGCCGGAGCTGAAGCGCGAAGTGTGTTGGAGACATTATGTTGACTGAGATAATCGCTGAATCAGCGCGTAACGCGGCTCTTGAGCTGTGTGCCGCCGCTTCGATAAAAGCTGGACAGATAGTCGTTGTCGGCTGTTCCACGAGTGAGATTGCCGGTAATCGCATCGGGTCAGCCTCAAACAGTGAGATAGGCAGAGCTGTGTTCAACGCTCTGAACAGTGTCTTTTCCGCGCGGGGCATTCACTTGGCGGTTCAGTGCTGCGAACATCTGAACAGGGCGCTGATAATCGAGCGCGAAGCTTCATCCGGGCTTACAATAGTCAACGCAATCCCTGCGCCTGAAGCAGGAGGAGCATTCGCAGCCTCCGCCTGGCAAGGGTTCCGCGACCCGGTCACAGTAGAGGAAATCTTAGCTGACGCAGGGCTTGACATTGGAGGCACGCTTATCGGGATGCATCTCAAGCGCGTTGCCGTGCCTGTACGCCTTGAAAATTCTCTTATCGGTAAAGCGCGTGTGATTGCTGCCCGAACAAGGCCAAAGTTCACGGGAGGCGCGAGGGCAAAGTACGACGAAAAGCTTACTTGACTTTTATATGCAAAGCAGTTAGAATAACGGCACACAGGGAGTTAGCGCATCAAAAGCAGTGTTGCTTTTTCGATGAATTTATGGTCTGGAGAAGTACCCAAGTGGCCGAAGGGGCTCCCCTGCTAAGGGAGTAGGCGTGTCAAAAGCGCGCGAGGGTTCAAATCCCTCCTTCTCCGCCAGTTGCAAAAGGCTGGAAAACCCTGTAACCGCAAAGGTTTCAGGGTTTTCAATTTTTCCAAAACTCCTTAGCTGTACGCACTTTGTACGCACTTTGCAGTCATTTCCTGTGCACACTCGATGCAAAGGTTTCGGTGCTGTGCAGGTTGGCAGTATTACGGTTCCGGCGGAGGAGCAGTATTGCATTGAAAAAGTTTGAAAAGCGAATTTTCAAACCCTTACATGGCGTCCGCAGAATGCGGGCAGGGTTAAACACGTTCGTCACAGTACTCATTATACTGTGCATGGCTGTCTTTCTTGTTCCGGCAGTATCGCGCGCGGCAGTAATCCATTATTTTGTTGCTGCCAACGACACGCTGCTGCCTTTCGACGAAAGTACGATGCCATATGTCAGCGATGGAGAGATTTTCGTACCGGATAAAGTCTTCTCGCAGTGCGGAGTCTTTTCACTGAGCTCAGTGGAGTCTGAGCTTGTGCAGCTTTACGGAGGCGGGAAACGCCTGTACTTCAGCACTGCACAGAACGGCACTAAAGACATTGACGGCAATATGGTCGAATGCTCCCCGGCACGCAGGATCGGCAGAAGATTCTATGTACCGCTTGACTTTGTATGCGAGTATTTTGGCTTAACATGCGGCAAGCTCATCGAAATCCCGCGTGATATCATACCGAACGAGCAAATGTATGTGCTGCGGATCATATCCAACGCAGTATTCAACGACAAAACTTTTGTGGGCATCAACAGCAAGGCGATAGCAGCATCATACAACGACTACTACGCGCCGCCTCCCCCTCCTCCGCCGCCCTCTGCTACACCTGAGCAGCCTGCGTTCTCACCATCACCCGGAGTGAGCACGCCTCCGCCGCCGAGTGAAACCCCAAGCCCCACATACCGCAATGTAACTGTATACCTGAGTTTCTTCAACGTCGGCGCAGGCTACGCGGGCAGAATACTCGATACTCTCAATGCTCCCGCTGCAACAGGTTATCCCTCATGTTTCTTTGTCAGCGCGGCGGAGATTGCCGCTAACCCCGAGCTTATCCGCATCATCTCAGGCAGCGGTCACACTGTAGGCGTCTGGCTGGAAAGCGGCACGTACCGTGAATACCTCGAAGCATCCGCTCTGCTGTTTGAAGCCGCGAAGGCAAAAACAGTAATTGTATCATCCGGCGCGAAAGCCGCTTCCGCGTCGGCGATGGCGCGCCTCCACGGGCTTATCTTTTTCGATGCTTCGCGTGACTTCAGCGAGGATGAAGATATGACTGAAGACGCCGTTATTGATGAGCTGCCTACCACGAGCGGTGAACGCGTCAACCTGCGGTTCGCATGTACACAAGAGCAAGTGCAGATACTGCCCGGCGTCCTTTTGTACCTGGGTGAGAAAGAGTATAACGTGGTAAAAATAAGCGAAACAGTGCTGCCGCCGGGCGCGAATGGCTGATTCTCTATATGTTTGAGATGGAGGTTGCCATGAACGCTGATATTAAAGCTGTAGTTCTTGCAGCCGGCAGGGGGACAAGGCTCCGGTCCGGCGGCGGGAACACTGACATTCCCAAAGTGATGAGGCTTGCCTGCGGTAAGCCTCTGCTTTGGTATGTGCTTGACGCCTTGTCATTTATCAGCAGCGGAGATATCATTATAGTCGCGGGATATAAAAAGACCGAAGTGATGGACAGCTTCGGAGGATATACTTATGCAGTACAGGACGAACAACTTGGCACCGGTCATGCTGTCATGGCGGCGGCAGGATCCCTGTCCGGTTTCAGCGGAACTGTTCTTGTATGTTACGGAGACATGCCCGCTGTTCGGCGCAGCACATACGAGGCTCTTATAAGCAGCCATCTTGAAGAAAGCAACGACTGCACCATACTCACCGGAGAGTCCTCCCTCGGTCTGCCGTACGGACGGATAATCCGCAGCGACTCCGGCGGTTTCCGGGAAATCGTTGAAGACCGCGACTGCACCGCTGAACAGAAACTGATAACCGAACTCAACAGCGGCGTCTATGCGTTCCGCGCGCCGCTTCTGTTTGACGCGCTGACCCGCGTGAAGCGGAACAACGCGCAGGGCGAATACTATCTGACTGACGTCCCTTCAATAATGCTCGCTGAAAAAGCAAAGGTCGGCATACACCGCCGGGATCTGGGCGACGAAATACTGGGCGTGAACACCCTCGAACAACTGGAGCTGGTCGAGGAGATACTGCGGGGAAGATGAACACGCTTTACGCTGTTTCGATTTTAGCCGCAGTCTGCAGCCCCAGCTTTCCGATCGCTTCCTCACGCATCTTATACTTGAGTATCTTACCGGCGGCGTTCATCGGAAATTCCACAACGAAATCGACGTAGCTCGGGACTTTGTACTTTGCCATGCTGGCGTGTACAAAGTCTTTCACTTCTGTCTCCGTGAGCGTCTCGCCTTCCTTAAGAACTATGCACGCCATTATCTCCTCCCCGTACTGCTCTGACGGCACTCCGATGACCTGGACGTCTTTCACCTTGCTGTGCGTGTAGAGAAACTCTTCTATCTCTTTAGGGTAAATATTCTCGCCGCCTCTGATTATCATATCCTTGAGCCTGCCTGTTATGCGGTAGTTGCCGTCCGCTGTGCGGCAGGCAAGGTCGCCTGTGTGCAGCCATCCGTCTTCATCGATTGCCGCAGCCGTCGCCTCCGGCATTTTGTAGTACCCTTTCATCAGGTTATATCCGCGCGCGACGAACTCTCCGATCACCTCATCAGGCAGTTCCTCGTATGTCTCCGGGTCGACGATCCTGCATTCAACACCCGGCAGCGGCCTTCCAACTGTACCGACGCGCACCTCGACAGCGTCGTCTGTTGAACTCATCGTACAACCGGGAGAGCTTTCCGTCTGCCCGAACACTATCGTTATTTCGGACATATTCATTTTGCTGATTACGTCGCGCATCACAGATATAGGGCAGGGGCTGCCCGCCATGATGCCTGTCCTCATATACGCAAAGTCTTCGGACCTGAAGTCCTGATGCTCCAGCATTGCGATGAACATTGTCGGTACGCCGTTGCACGCCGTTATCCGCTCCTGCCTGACGCATGCCAGGGCCGCTTTAGGTGAAAAGTACGGCAGAGGCGACATCGTCGAAGCGTGCGTCATCGCTGCTGTCATGGAAAGCACCATACCGAAGCAGTGAAACATCGGTACATGGATAAGGAAACGGTCGGCGGTGGAGAGGTCCATCCTGTCACCGATGCATTTCCCGTTGTTTAATATATTTCTGTGCGTCAGCATCACGCCTTTCGGGAACCCTGTGGTACCCGAAGTGTACTGCATGTTGCATACGTCGTCCGGCCGTGTCATGGCGGCAAGCCGCTTTACCGAGTCCGCGGAGACGCGCTCTCCGAGTTCTGCAGCCTCATCCCACGTCAGGCAGCCTTTCTGCCTCGACGTTATCGTGATGATCCGGCGCAGGAATGGCAGGCGCTTACAGTGCAGCGGGTTATGCGGCGACGAATACTCAAGCTCCGGGCAAAGCGCTTTGATAACGGCAATATAATCGGAGTCCCGGTAACCGTCGATCATTACCAGCGTATGGACGTCAGCCTGCCGCAGTAAATACTCGGCCTCTCGTATCTTGTAAGCAGTGTTCATCGTAACAAGGATGGCGCCGATCCTTACAGCAGACCAAAACGTTATGAACCACTGCGGCACGTTCGTCGCCCAGACCGCGACCTTATCGCCGGGTTTCACCCCGAGAGCTGTCAGCGTACGCGCGAACGCCTCCACGTCCTCCCTGAACTCATCATATGTCCTTGTATAGTCAAGCGTTGTGTACCTGAACGCGTACTGATCCGGGAACTCTTCCGCGACCCTGTCAAGCATCTGCGTCAGCGTCATATCAAGCAGGTCGTCTTTCGGCCAGATGTACTTGCCCGTCTTTCGCTTGTTATCATAGTACTTTTCCTGCCTTGCTCTGTTTTCGGAAAGCTTGTTCATCGCGTTGACGTAGTGCGGCAGAACTATTTCCGCGTCGCCGATACCGGAGTTGTCTCCGGTCATGTCCAGCGCCAGGTGTCCTTTGTAATCGATCGAGCGCAGCGCAAGCAGCATGGCTCTCAAAGGAACGTCGCCGTCGCCGACCATACAGCGTACCGTCGTACCGCCTGAGTCGAATGAATCGCATACATGGACATACTTCACATACGCTCCCAGGTTACTGATCGTATCGTCGGCAGACTCGCCGGCATATCTGTACGTATGATGCAGGTTCCAGAGCGCGGCGAGATTATCGCTGGCGAAACGATCGAGCAAGCCGCAAAGACAACTTGTGTCGGCGTATTTGTCTTTTGTCTCTATCAATAAGGTCACCCCGGCGGCTTCGGCAACAGGCAGCAGAACTCCGAGCAGAGAGACTATCCGCACTTCATCGTCGGGTGTGATAAAGTCCATATCAAGGCAGACATACGGCGCGCGCAGCGTCTGCGCCAGCTCAATACTCCCGGCGGCGTCCCTGAGCGCGCGGTCAGGTTCAGCGCCATCCTCAGTTATGTCAACCGTAACGCAGGCAGTTTCGAGCAGTTTTTCAGTCATACGCCTGAGAAACTGCTGTCTCTCCTGCGCGTCATCAAGTAATGAGGACGCTTCATCGTGAGAGTAGCACAGTTCGACGCCGTCAAGTTCCATACTCTCAGCCAGGCCGCAATGCTCATTCCATGTCAGTTCGCTCCACGCGTTTGTTTTATACGACAGTTTCATTATGATCATTCCTTCCGCTTATCCGCGCTCCTCAAAAACGATTTTGTTAACTGCGCTCAGATACGCGCGGATACTTGCTCCAATTATATCGGTGGAAACGCCGCGGCCTGAATACAGCTTCCCCCGATGCCGCAGTTTAACGAGAGCGTCGCCTGTTGCTTCACGCCCGCCTGTTACAGCCTGGATCTGAAACTCTTCGAGTTCATAATGGCTGCCCAGGATCTGCTCCGCCGCTTTGAACGCGGCGTCGATCGGGCCGTCTCCTGTTGACAGCGCTGTTTTCACGACGCCGTCCTTCAGTATTTCTACAAAAGCGGTGGCTGTTATCGAACTGCCGCTGTTTATCACGAAATTTCCCGGCGCGTATACTGCCGCAGCCTGCCCTGCTGTTTCCGCGATCAGCGCTTCTATATCGCGCGAGACGACTTTCTTATTACGCGCAATACCCGTAAACTGTGAATGTATGCGCCCAAGGTCGTCCTCGGAAACTTCGTATCCAAGCGAAGTGATGTAGCTCCTCAGAGCGTCCGCGTCAGCGTTTTGAGGTAACACTGTCTCATCGGGTTTGCCCGCAGCGTCGCTGCCGGGAACACGCTCCTTTGCGCCGCTGCCGGATAACGCGGCAAGCTGCGCGCTTGTGCGTTTGAGCGCCGTATCGTTAATACCGCTGGATATGCCCAGCGTCTCTCCCCTGACTTTCAGCACATTCAGGAACTGCTCAAGCTGCAGGGCGCCTGATTTTCCGCTTGAGGACACTTTTATCTGTCGCGCGCCCGCACCGACGCCCGCCAGCGCCGCGGCTGAAGCGAGCCCGAGAGTGTCCTTACACAGGAGCGACAGCGTCACGCCGCTCATCTCCGGGACGGATTCATGTACGCTTTTTATGAATGCAGACAGTTCGTCCGGTAAAAGTTCGCCCACAGAGTCGCACAATGTCACAGTCTTAGCGCCGCCTGCGATTGCCGCTCTGAGCACAGAAGCAAGAAACTCAGGTTCACTGCGCGTTGCGTCCACAGCGGTGAACTCAACGTCGACGCATACGCCGGCGCAGTACGCTGTTATCTCACCCGCCAGGCGGAGTACTGTCTCCGCTTTCATACGGTTCCCATACTCCATCTGGACTGTAGACGTCGGTACAAGCACGTTGAGCCGCGGTTTCTTCGCTTTCGACAGCGCGGACCATACTGTGTCAACGCCCTGTTTGTCAAGCGCCACAGGCACGCATATCGCGCTGTACTCCAGCGTCGACGCAAGCGTCCTGATAAACGCCAGGTCCGCGGGCGTGTCCGTGACAGGGCCTGTTTCAATAACATCCACCTGCAGTTTCTCAAGAAGCTTCGCCGTTTCCAGTTTTTCCTTAAAGCTCAGACGGGCAGAGTATACCTGCTCCGACTCGCTGAGCGATGTATCCGCTATTTTAACAGTGATCATATAAACCTCCAACTCGAGCATTTTTTGAACAACCGGATATGAAGTGATGAAGGTACGCGCAATCTGCGCGCCCGGTCCTGCATTCTTTCACGCTAAACCTCCATCTCAGGCTTTTTTGTAAGAAAAATCCGGCAGATGCGCCTCTGCCGGATACTTTGTTCATATCAGCATTATACGCATATATTAGACTTGTTAGTTCCCGTCCGCCTCCGGCGCGCTCAGCTCTTTGTTCTGTAAGCTCGACTTACAAACTTCCTCTGTCCAGCCCATATCATCGGTAACGCCTCCTGTCTGGATACCGTATATGGCGTCATACAGTTTCTTTGCAAGCTCTCCCACCCGGCCGCCGCTTATCGCAACGCTGCTTTCCGCAGTCATGCTGCCGTCGGGCGATAGGATACTATCGCCGAACATAAGCCTTCCGACTGGCGATATTACTGCCGCCGTGCCGGATGCGAACACCTCCTTCAAGCTGCCGTCTTCAGCAGCTTTTATTACGTCGTCGATCCTAAGTCGGCGCTCGGATATTTTCACACCCCACTTTTTAAGAAGTTCAATGACGGAAGCCCGTGTCACGCCGGGCAGTATCGTCCCGAGCAGAGGCGCAGTGATGACTTCGTCTTCTATCACAAAGAACGCGTTGGAAGTGCCGATCTCCTCGACATAACTATGCTCTATGGCGTCGAGCCACAAGACCTGCTCACAGCCCATAGCGTTCGCTTTCGTCTGAGCTTTCAGCGAAGCTCCATAATTACCGCCGACCTTGGCAAACCCGACGCCGCCGACGGCGGAGCGTACATATTCGCGTTCCACATAAATGCTGGTCGCTGCAAGCCCTCCTCCCGGAGTGCTGTAATACGAGCCGACCGGCGAACAGATGATAACGAAAACAAAGTGGTCCGCGGCGTGAACGCCCAAAAACGGATCGTCCGCAATGATAAACGGGCGGATATAGAGCGAAGTGCCGGCTTTGTCGGGAATCCAGTCCCGCTCAACGCTGACTATCGTCTTAACGGCTTCAACGAACATATCGGCTTCAAAATCCGGCATACACATGCGAATATTCGATGCCCTGGCGCGTTCGGCGTTCATGTACGGGCGGAAGAGAAGCACTCTGCCGTCTAATGTTTTGTACGCCTTCATCCCCTCGAACATTTCCTGTCCGTAGTGGAACACCGCGGCGGCCGGGTCGAGCGAAAGAGGCCCGTACGGCTCGATCCTGCCGTTAAACCATCCCTTGCCTGTCTCGTACTCCATAACGAACATATGGTCTGTGAACGCCCTGCCGAACTTTAATGTATCCGGATCCGGCTTGACCTTCGGCGCAGTTGTCTTGTTAATCTTAAAATCGTATTTCACGGTGACGTCATCCTCCCGCTCACTGTCTCCAGTATTTATATGCAGTGATATTCAAATCACGCAGTTCGGCTTTCTTCGCTCCGATCGTTTCATCGATCACCTTTTCTATCGCCGATTCATCCACGACCTTCGTCGCTCTGACAAACGCACCGAGCATGATCATGTTCGCGACGCGCGCGTTACCCAGCTGAGTCGCAAGATCGTTGACCGGAACTTCGATCACGGTGATATCTTTCCGCTCAGGCTTCTGGCTGAACATCGAGCTGTTCAGCAGGATAATCCCTCCCGGTGAAAGCATCGGCTCAAACTTTATGAGCGACGGGCGGTTCATGGCAACCACGAAGTCCGCCTCGTTGATTACCGGGCAGCTGATCTCCGTATCAGAGACGATAACAGTGCAGCTTGCCGTGCCTCCGCGCATTTCAGGGCCGTATGAAGGGAAAAATGTAGCAGATTTATCCTCCAGCATCGCCGCGTGCGTTACCATCTGGCCCATAAGGATAACTCCCTGCCCGCCGGATCCGGAGAAAAACATTTTATATGTACTCATTTCGCTACCTCTGCATCCGCCGACCTGAACACTCCGAGCGGATAATACGGTATCATTTTCTCGCCCACCCATTTCATTGCGTCTTCCGGCGTCAGCCCCCAGTTAGTCGGGCAAGTCGAGAGGATTTCAATAAGGGCGAATCCGAGCTTCTTTTCCTGAATCTCAAACGCTTTTCTGATCGCTTTCTTTGCCTTGTTGATGTTCGCGGGCGTGTTCAGCGCAACGCGCTCGACATAAGCGGCGCCTTCAATCGTTGACAGCAGTTCGCATACCCGCAGCGGCGAACCGGCTTGTTCCTTTGTGCGCCCTGTCTGCGATGTTGTGGACTTCATCCCGAGCAGTGTAGTCGGCGCCATTTGCCCGCCGGTCATTCCGTATATACCGTTGTTGATGAAGAATGTGCAGAAATTCTCTCCCCTCACAGCCGCGTGAATGATCTCGCCCGTACCTATCGAGGCAAGGTCTCCATCCCCTTGATATGTGAATATCAGTTTATCAGGATGAACGCGCCGTATGCCGGTAGCTACAGCCGGCGCGCGGCCGTGCGCAGACTCGCACATATCGATTTCCATGAACTTGTGAGCCTGCACGCTGCAGCCTATGGGAGCGACGCCTATCGTCTCGCCGAGTTTGCCCATCTCATCGAGCGTTTCCATTATCAGGCGGTGCGAAATACCGTGAGTACAGCCGGGGCAATAGCTTGTGGTCGTTCTGACCATACCTTTCGTATATGTAAAAACAGGTTGCATATCAAAGTCCATTCCTTCCTATCTCATCCATGATCTTCAGAGCGCGTTCGGCGATTTCAAGCGAAGACGGGATTATTCCTCCGGTCCGGCTTATAACTCTTATCGGAAAACGCTTCCCAACGCCTATCTGCACATCCTGAAGCATCTGCCCCATAGACATTTCTGTCGAGACGACGACTTTCGTCTTGCCGGTCAGCTTGTCGAAAACATCATACGGGAAAGGCCACAGCGAGATCGGCCGGATCAGGCCTGCCTTCACGCCCTTATCCGCAAGAAGCCCTATGGCTTCCTTTGTTATCCTCGCCACCGTCCCGAATGCGACAAAGACGATCTCCGCGTCTTCAGCGCCGATCGTTTCAACGCGGACAAGCTCTTTTTCCGCTTTCTCGTATTTCGCGAACAGTTTCTCGACATGCTTCTCAAGCTCATCCGGTATCATACGAAGCGACTTTACGATAACTCGATTTGAGGCGTCTTCGCTGTATCCCGTCAGCGCCCACGGCTTGCTCCTCTTGATATCCGCAAAATCCGTTTCGGGGCGCGGTTCCGGGAGTATAACAGGTTCCATCATCTGCCCAAGGATACCGTCCGTGAACACCATGATAGGATTTTGCCAGTAGTCCGCAAGCTGCACTGCTTCGTAAATCAGGTCAATTGCCTCCTGTATACCGGACGGAGCGAACACAGGGACTTTGTAGTCTCCGTTGCCGCCGCCTCTTGTTGCTTGCAGATAGTCGGCCTGACCCGGCTGGATCCCTCCGATTCCCGGCCCGCCGCGGGATACGTTTACGACAACAAGCGGGACCTCCGCCGAGCTCATAAAGCTGAGACCTTCCTGCATAAGAGCTATACCGGGCGAAGATGACGTTATGAACACCCTGCCCCCGGACGCCCCCGCGCCATAGGCCATATTAACTGCGCCCAACTCGCTTTCAGCCTGAAGGAACGCGCCCCCGTACTTAGGCAGCTCGCGCGACATGTATTCCGGGATCTCATTCTGAGGCGTTATCGGGTATCCGAAATAATACCTGCTGCCTCCCCGGATCGCGGCTTCGGCAAACGCTTCATTGCCCTTCATCAGCACTTTTTCACTCACTGCGCCGCATCCTCCTTGTATATTTCTATCGCGCCGTCAGGGCATACCAGCGCGCATGATTTGCAGCCGACGCACTCTTCCGGCCGCAATACGGCCGCAGGGCTGTAGCCTTTATCGTTCATATGCGCGCTCATGGCGATCAGCCCTTTCGGGCAAAACGCGCGGCAGAGTTCGCACCCCTTACATACTTCTCCGTCGATGCGGACCTCAAACTTCGCCATTTCTAATCTCCTCATTTCAATCCAACTCGCTTCGCAATGCACCGGATCGGCGCCATGGACGCCAAGCGTCGCGTTGTGACGCCAAGCATCACGTTCCGGCTCAAAGCGTCGCGTTGTGACGCCAAGCATCGTGTTGTGACGCCTAGCATCGCGTTCCGGCTCAAAGCGTCGCCTTGCGATGCTTGGGAATCAAAGCCATGTCGGGCGCATGTACAGCCCGAGCGGCATCAGGTTCGCTGAGAGCCCCGAAAGCTCCTCCGGGTCAACGATTCCTGCAGGATAACAGTCGCACCATAGTTTTTTTCCTGTCGCAGCGCTTATGCGCCCGCAGAGCGCGTGGCCTTTTATTATAGTTTCTGCCGTTGTCTCGCGGACAAGATGGCAATTATTAACAATATACTCCACGCCGAGGCCTGTCGCGTCCTCTATAGCAGCGATATGCGCCGCGGCCCCTTCGACGGTGCGCGTCTCAGGCCTGTTTGCGTTTACGATCGCCAGCACAGTCGTTTCATCGTCTCTTAAATACTTACTGAACTGGTTCAGGACGAGCGCGCCGCTCTCATTCCCCCCGGCGTCGATGATAACCTTAAACTCCCGATTCTCAAGCGGCGCCCGGGAGTCCGCTCCGAGCGCGGGTATCTCAGCGGTGACCTCTGTGTTATAAATACTTCCAAACACACGGACGCCCTGCGCTTCAAGAATATCTCTGCGTTCCCGAGACCGGAAATACGGATTCACTATGTCAAGATCGATGATCGCCAGTTTTTCTTCGTTTTCCGCTCTGAGGAGCATTGCCAGTGACACCGCAAACTCGGTTTTTCCGCTTCCGTAATGCCCGGTTACAACGATTTTTCTACCGGTTTGCATATAGAAACGATTATCTGACACCTGGTACACCCTCCGGAAAATAGTTAAGAAACGCGAGCTGCATCATTAATCTATTATCATTATCAGCATTTGTCCGATTTGTCAATACCTGTATTGCATTTTTCACAAATTTCACATTTCCATAGGTTACTATTCAGTGCCTCGTAGCTGCTCAGTGCCTCGTAGCTGCTCAGTGCCTCGTAGCTGCTCAGTGCCTCGTAGCTGCTCAGTGCCTCGGTGATGTCGTTGCGATCACGTTCCGAAAAGCGGAGGCATGGATGCCGGAGCGCGCGAGCATGAGCCCCGATCCGTTATTTTGCTTGCAGATAATCCCATGTCAGACTGTTTGTGAAAGTAACAGGCTGCTGTCCCCGGATTATTTCCCCTATCGTATAACATCTGTAATGCTCAGCCGCAACTTTCGACACTGCAGCTTCAGAAGCAGCGTCCGCCACAATGATAAGCCCGACGCCGCAGTTGAATGTTTTCAGCATCTCGCTGTCCTCTACTCCGCCATGCGCCCTTATGCAGCCGAACACAGGCAAGACCTCAACTCTGCCGAGGTCAATACTTGCCGACAAGCCCTCCGGGATTATACGCGACAGGTTCCCTTCTATTCCCCCGCCGGTAATATGCGCCATTCCATGCACCGGGCTGTTACCGAACAAGCTTTTAATCGCCTTATAATACGGAGTGTGAGGTTTCATTATCGCCTCAACGAACGTCTCTCCTCCCGGCTTCTCCTGCAGGATATCAGGCGTGCTGTCCATCAAGGCTCTGACGAGCGTATATCCGTTTGTATGCAGACCGTTCGACGCGACTGCGATGATCTTATCGCCGGGCACGATTTTTGAGCCGTCGATGATATTCGCCCTGTCCGCGATTCCCGCTACGCTTGCGGTCAGGATATATATTCCCTTATCCAGAACGCCCGGTTGGATAGACGTTTCCCCTCCGACAAGGTCGCACTCATTCTCCCTGCATGCTTCCGATATACCCTTGACCAGTGTCGTTATCATATCGCCGTCCGCCTCGCCGCAGACTATAGTATCCAGAACCGCGAGCGGCTTGGCGCCCATCACGGCAATATCGTTGACGAGATGATTGATCATGTCATGACAAACAGACTCAGTGTACCCGTACTGCACCGCCAGTTTCTGCTTTGATCCCGGCTCCTCTGACTTCAGAACAAGCACAGGGTATTCAATATCGTCAAACCTGACGTCGTACAGCGACGCAAATGGCCCAAGCCCGTTCAGAACGCGCGGATTCCGCGGCGCAACATATTCGGCGATACCGCGCTTGATCGAATCTGTATGAGTAATATCCACGCCCGCTTTTTCATATGTCAGGCCGGAACCTGTCGCGTTTTTAACATTATCCTGCATATAACCATCTCCATCAACGATTTTCTGCTACTATATCGCATAAAGCGGCGATACGCAATGAGCAACATGCAGTGGCAGAAAAACGTCTTCTGATGTTACTATTCAGACCTCCCGGTCAGCCGCTTCAATTGCGTTCCAAAAGCGGAGCCAAGGATGGCGGAGCGCGCGAGTATGCGCATGGATGCGCATTCGAGCGGCAAGGAACGCGATGGAGCGGCTGACGCAAGAGGAGGGCTGAGTAGTAACATTCTGAGCGCAAGTTACTGTCCAGTTCCTCGGTGAGGTCGTTGACAAGCTGTCTGCAGACTGTTATAGTTTTCAGAAATAATGAAAAAAGGTAATTAATTATGAGAATCGGTATTGGCATTGACACAGGCGGCACATGCACGGACGCGGTTGCATATGACTATGATACGCAGACATTTCTTGCGAAGGGCAAGTCTCTGACGACAAGAGAAAACCTATCGATCGGAATAGCGGAAGCCCTTGACATGCTTCCGCAGGAGTATATCCGTGATGCATTACTCGTCTCACTCTCGACGACGCTGGCGACAAACGCCTGCCTCGAAGACAAGGGAGGCAGGGCAAAGCTTATGATTTTCGGCCTGACGGATGAGCTTATAACGCGTTTCGACGCGGAGGTCAAATACGGCTTAAAAAGCGGTTATGTCCGCTGCGTGGATACGAGCGGCAGCGCAGACGGGCTCCTCGTAGCGGAACCTGACTGGGACGATGTACTCAGAGAGCATGGAACATGGCTCAGCGACGCCGACGCGATATCCGCAGCGGAGCTTTACTCAATGAACAACGGCGCTCCGTGCGAGAGTAGAATTAAGGTCATGGCGGAAGAACACTTTAAACTGCCGTGCGTATGCGCGAGCGAGTTCACGAATGAGCTGGATGTACTGGTGCGCGGCGCGACGGCCATGCTCAACGCAAGGATGTTCCCCATCGTGCAGGAGTTCGTCGAAGCCGCTATAGCTGATTTCAGGAAACGCCGCTGCGACGCTCCCGTGATGGTCGTACGCAGCGACGGCAGTATGATGTCGTCAGATCTCTCCCGCTCAAGGCCTGTGGAAACTATACTGTCAGGCCCCGCGGCAAGCGTGCTTGCGGGCAAGACGTCCTGCGAAGAGCAGGATTATATCATCGTTGACATGGGCGGGACCACAACAGACATATCGGTCGTCCGCGGAGGGCGCCCGGTCATGGCGGCAGAAGGAATACAACTCGGCGGCTGGAAGACTGCGATAAAAGGCGTGCTTGTATCCCCGTTCGCCCTTGGCGGAGACAGCACAATACGCCTCAAGGACGGCAGACCGCAGCTGTTCGCCCGCCGCGCGACGCCGATGTGCGTCGCTGCAAGCCGCTGGCCTGAGATAAAATCGATGCTCAGCACCCTAATACTGAGCAAACATGTCAACAGATTCCCGCTCCATGAGATCTTCTATCTTGTGCGGGAGCCTGCCGAGCAGAAAAGTTACAGCAGCGACGAACGCGCGCTTATTGATTTATTGAGGCAGGGTCCCTGCATCCTTGATAAGCTGCAGGAAAAGGCGGGGATCGACCCTTACCATTTCAACGGGGAGAGGCTCGAAGCCGAAGGGATCGTGATGCGCTGCGGCCTCACTCCCACAGATTTCATGCACCTTCGCGGCGACTATGTCCATTATGACGCCGAAGCTTCGCGGCTGGCTGCGATGTACATGCTGTTCTCAATGAAACGCGCCAGAACCGACGAGGAACTGGAGAAGCTTACTGGCGAAGTCTATGACCTCGTCGAGGGGCGCATGTACGACAACATTCTCCGCGTCATGCTGGCGAGGCAGTACCCGGCCATGTTTAAAAACGGCGTCGACGCGCAGACGGATTATCTCATTCGGCAGGCCTGGGACAACCGCAGCGCAAGAGGTGCGGAAGGCGCGGGCTCCGCGGGAAGCGCCGGCATTACCGGAGGCACAGGCTCCGCAAAAAGCGCGCACGCTGAGGAAGGCGCTCAGTTCCTGCGCCATATGTTCGGGACGAACGCAGCGCTCGTAGGCATAGGGGCGCCCACTCACGTGTTCCTCCCCGCAGTTGCGAAGGCTCTGGGCGCGGAATGCATCCTCCCGGAGAACGCGGAGGTGGCGAATGCGCTCGGGGCTTTAATGGCGGATATAGACGTTATATCAAGGGTGGAGATATCGCAGAGGCTGGCGTCAAACGGCGCGATGTACTATATCGCGCACGCGCCGGCAGGCAGCAAGCGTTTTGACAATCTTGGCGACGCGATAGAAATGGCAAAAGAAGCCTCCGCGGAAGCTGCTCTCAAGGAAGCCCGCTCACGCGGCGCCTCCGGCCGGATCGATGTGAAGACGTACGTGGAAAAGAACCGCGCAACGACAGACTGGGGAACAGACGTCAGCCTCGGAAGCGCTGTCGTTTCGGAGGTCAAGATCAGGCTAGCCTGACGCTTATGCTTATGCTTACTATTCAGTGCCACCTAAGTTCGGCCGTTACATCACGTTCCTTTCCACTCGAATGCGCATCCATGCGCATACTCGTGCGCTCCGGCATCCATGCCTCCGCTTTTCGGAACGTGATCGCAACGACCTCACCGAGGCACTGAATAGTGCCACCTTACGCGCTGTTTCTTCGATTTCATAAACCTTTCCTTCATCGAGCCTTCATAAAGAAAATACCGGAGCCGCAGCGGGTTTCCATGCCCTGCAGCGGCTCCTTTATTGTTTATTAGTATTTACATTGACCGCCCTCTTCAGACGCCCTTGGCCCCTTCAGCGGTAACATTGTTATTGACATCATCTACTAATACACTATAATGAAATGGATGGTGCGCATACTTCGGGCATTATCCGACCTGCAACACATGCTGCTGGTTTTATTAAGCGCACACTACAGAAAGAGTAACTGTTAAGGTTCCCTTTCTTCAGTTACTTGGAGTTGAATAAAATTATAATATATGAAAGGTATGAAGAAAATGTACGAAAAACTGGTGTTTCCCTTCCCGATGGAAAATAATGAAGCTGTAGCCGAGGGTGACGATCCCGGATATGTCATCAAGCCTCAGGCCTATTTCAGAGGCGCCTGCCAGATTCCCGGCTCACGATTCAATGTCGGCTTCCAGATTTTTGTGAAACCGTTCTTTCTCGACCGTGTGCAGCACCGCCACGCAGAGGACGAGTATCTGGTGTTTCTCGGCGGTTCATTCCCGAATGTTTTTGATTTCGACGCTGATATAGAGTTTACGCTCGGGCAGGCAGGAGTCGATGAAGAGCTGTTTCACATCACGAAGCCGACGATAATCCGGGTACCTGCCGGAGTCTACCACTGCCCGCTGCATTTCAAAAGAGTCGACAAGCCGATATTCTTCCAGGCGGCGCTCATGGAGGGTATATTCGGAGGCATCTACGACACCCCGGACGGTGAAAAAGAGATGAGGTACAACGGGCCGATCCAATGTAAATATGATACGGCGAAGAAATGCGACGCTTGCGGGAAGTGCCTCAAGGAAGACTGGAAAAACTGACGCGAAGGCTGGTGAAATATGTTTCGTTACATAGGAAAGCGCTTATTGATGCTGATCCCCGTGTTGCTGGGCATTTCGCTTGTGGTTCTAATAATTATCGACATTACGCCCGGCGATCCGGCGAGGCAGCTGCTGGGTTCCCAGGCAACTCAGCAGCAGGTGGATGAACTGCGCGAAGAGTTGGGTCTCAACGATCCGCTGCCCGTGAGGTATGTACGCTTTCTCAGAAATGTTCTCAGAGGTGATTTCGGTACGTCTCTGATGACGAAGCTGCCTGTCGCGGGAGAAATGCTGAGACGCTTTCCGTATACGCTTGTCCTTGTCGTTATCAGCATAGTACTCTCAATCATGCTTGGCATACCTATCGGCATTTTCGCGGCGACGCATCGCCATTCATGGAAAGACAGCACTGCTATGTTCCTCGCATTGTTCTGCGTTTCCATGCCCGGTTTTTGGTTTGCACTGCTGATGATACGGTTTTTCGGCGTGAGGCTGCGATGGCTGCCGATATCCGGGATCGATTCATGGACCGGCTGGATACTGCCCTGCGTGGCGATGGCGCTCGGGCTTACCGCTTTGCTGGCAAGACAGATGCGCTCGGACCTGCTCGAGGTGGTAAGGCAGGACTATATTACCACTGCAAGGGCTAAGGGGCTTTCTGAGCGCAAGGTGATCTACAGGCATGCGCTGAAAAACGCGATGATCCCCGTTATCATGGTGATCGGCGGTGTATTCGGCACGTCGCTGGGAGGTTCGCTGATCGTCGAGGTAATATACTCCATACCGGGGCTCGGCATGTACACCCTGACAGCGCTGAGCAGCAGGGATTATCCGGTTATCCAAAGCAGCATACTGATCCTTTCAACAATGTTCGCAGTTATTATCCTTCTGGTCGATGTGATATTCGCGCTTGTCGATCCGCGGATACGCTCGCAGTATATCAGAAAAGGAAGAAGGAGAGGGGGGAACACTGATTGAAAAAGAAGCGTAAAAAGTCGAGGATTCATGATATATGGAGGCAGCTCCGGAAAAACAAGCTGGCTGTCGTTGCGTTGTTCGTGCTTGTCATGATGGTGCTTATCGCGGTATTCGCGCCCCTGCTGGCTCCATACACATACACACAGCAGAACGCAAAATTGTCAAACGCTCCGCCGAGCCGCGAGCACCTGCTTGGTAACGATAAATTGGGCCGCGACATTCTGAGCCGGCTCATCTACGGCGCCCGGCAGTCGCTTCAAATGGGAGTCCTTGCGATAGCTATTGCTGCTACGATAGGCATTCTTGTGGGCGCTGTCGCCGGGTTCTACGGCGGTTGGGTAGATAATCTTGTCATGAGGCTCCTTGATATCTACCAGGCGATACCGATGTTCCTGCTTTGCGTCGCGCTTGCGGCGGTCATGGGGCCTAGTCTGCGAAACGCGATAATTGCGCTTGGGATTGCCATAGTCCCCGGTTTTGCACGCATGATGCGCGCTTCCGTCTTGACTGTACGCGAGAAAGAGTATGTGGAAGCTGCAAGGGCGATAAACAAGAACGACACGGTAATCATTCTCAAACATATCATGCCAAACGCGATAGGCCCGCTGATCGTTCAAATCACGATGGGCGTCGGGAGCTGCATCCTTTCCGGCGCTGCTCTCAGTTTTATCGGCCTTGGCGCCCAGCCGCCGATACCTGAATGGGGAGCTATGATATCCGATGCGCGCAACACAATGCGGCAATACCCCACTCACGCTATCTACCCCGGAATTTGCATAATGATATGCGTCCTTGCCTGCAATCTCCTCGGCGACGGCTTACGGGACGCTCTCGATCCGCGCCTGAAGAATTAGAGGTATCAACATTATGGATGATGTACTGCTCGAAATCCAAGACCTCGCTGTAGAATACCATACCGACGACGACGTGATCTACGCAGTCAATAATATCGATCTGCAGATAAAAAAAGGCGAAACGCTGGGGCTTGTCGGGGAAACCGGAGCGGGAAAAACAACTATTGCCAAAAGCATACTGCGCATACTCCCCTACCCTCAGGCTGAACTCGTCTCCGGAAAGATATACTTCCGGGGGGAGGATATCCTTGCGCTTTCAGATAAAGAAATGCGGAAGATCCGCGGGAACAAGATCGCAATGATATTCCAGGATCCGATGACGGCGCTCAACCCTATAGAAACGGTCGGTTACCAGATCACCGAGGCGATAAAGCAACATAACAGAATAACGCGCCTTGAAGCGGAGGAGCGCGCGTGCGACATGCTGGAAATGGTCGGTATCCCGATGGACAGGTACAGCGAGTACCCGCACCAGTTCTCCGGCGGTATGAAACAGCGCGTCGTAATCGCTATGGCGCTTGCGTGCAACCCCGAGCTTCTGCTTGCGGACGAGCCAACGACTGCTCTGGACGTTACAATACAGGCGCAGGTGCTCGACATGATGCGGTCGCTCAAACAGAAACTGGACACCTCCGTTATACTCATAACTCACGACCTCGGAGTAGTCGCCGACTTCTGCGATTCTGTCGCCGTTGCTTACGCGGGCGAGATCGTCGAACGCGGTTCCGCCGCCGACATCTTTGCCAGCCCGGCGCATCCGTATACGCACGGTTTGTTCGGATCGCTGCCCAGGCTCAACTCAACGGAAAGGCGGCTGCGGCCTATAGAAGGCTTAATGCCTGACCCAACCAGCCTGCCGAAAGGCTGCTGCTTCTGTGAGCGCTGCCCGGACGCTTCGGAGAAATGCGCGGAGTCTTCTCCGGAGACTGTAGAGATCACGCCGGGACATACAGTTAAGTGCTTATTAGCGAGGGGTGATTGATATGGCTCCATTACTTGAAGTCAGAGACCTTAAAAAGTATTTCAAGAACAAAGCCGGCATGCTCCACGCTGTAGACGGCGTCAGCTTCAAACTTGAAGTCGGCAAAACTCTCGGCGTTGTGGGAGAGTCAGGCTGCGGGAAAACAACTCTCGGGCGGACAGTCCTGCATCTGATCGAACCTACGGGCGGCGAGATATTCTTTGAGGGCAACGATATCACAAACCCGACAAAGAAGGAGTTACGCAAGCTCCGTGAGCAAATGCAGATCATTTTTCAGGACCCGTTCTCATCTCTGAACCCTCGAATGTCTGTCAGCGAACTGATCATGGATCCGCTTATTGAGCGCGGTGACATGAAGAAATCCGAGATGAGGGACGTAATGAGGGATCTGATGAAGACAGTCGGCATCGCGCCTCGCTTTGAAAACTCATATCCTCATGAACTGGACGGCGGTCGCCGCCAGCGAATCGGCATTGCTCGCGCCCTTGCGCTGCAGCCTAAATTCATCGTCTGCGACGAGCCTGTTTCCGCTCTTGACGTATCGATCCAGGCTCAGATAATCAACCTTATGCTGGACTTGCAGGAAGAGCGCGGGCTCGCGTTCATGTTCGTCACTCATGACCTTTCTGTCGTAAAGTATATCTCGGACGATATCATGGTCATGTACCTGGGACACATGGTCGAAAAAGCTTCTTCCGAAGAACTGTTCGCAAATACTCGTCACCCGTACTCCCAGGCGCTGCTGTCTGCTATCCCCGAACCGGATATCTTCATTAAGAAAGAGCGCATTCTACTGCAGGGTGAGATCACTTCGCCTGTGAACCCGAAGCCCGGATGCCGGTTTATGGCGAGATGCCGCTTTGCATCCGAAGAATGTAACTCGCCGCAGATACTCGAGGAATGCTCTCCCGGGCATTTTGTCGCGTGTTGTAAATACAAGCAGATCACTAATTGATTATTGGAGGAAAGAAAATGAAAAAGGTTAGCAAAATACTCGCCCTGTTACTCGCGTGCGTGATGCTTATGGCTGTTGCAGCGTCATGTAATAAGGACAAGAACGAGACCAGCGCACCCCCGCCTTCTGGCGGAGCAAGCGACTCCGGCGCTCCCGCGACCGGAGGAGGCGGCGGATCCTCAAGCCCGGGAACAAGCAGTGAACCCGGCAGCATCGGCGGCGCCGCAATCGATCCAAACAGAACGCTCAACATTGCGGTCGGCCAGGACAGCGGTACGCTCAACCCTCTCAGAATGACAGGGGGCTTCGCCTTTGTGCCGTTTTACTACATGGATAACCTGTTCTCGATCATGGAAGACGGGTCGTACAGGTGGAGCGTAGCGACAGGGATCGACGAGATCAGTGAGATCCATGCAACGATGCATATACGAGAAGGTATTACATTCTCAAACGGCAACGTGCTCAACGCCGAGGACGTTATGTTTTCGATGGAACAGTGCGCGGCTGATCCGCAGTTCGCGCTGAACGTCAAAGCCGTAGACTTCGTAAACACAAAGGTTCTGGACGAGTACACGATCGACCTTTGGTATACTGAGTTCAACGCCGGACAGGAGCCCGGGTTCCCGTCAATGGTGATCCTTGACAAAGAGTCCTGGGATGAGGCGGAAATGGCGCGCAATCCGATCGGGTCAGGCCCGTACCTTGTAACGGATTACGTTACTAACTCGCATGTCACGCTCAAAGCCAGGGAGGATTACTGGGCAGGCGCTCCGAACATCAAGAATATTGTACTCAAGGTAATAAACGAGGAAGCTCAGATCATCAATGCCCTGGAGATCGGCGAGGTCGACATCGCGTCGGTACCGATTTCGGAAGTCTCCTATGTGGAATCGTGCGGGTATAATGTTTCGATCGGAGGCGGGTACAACCTTGTCACGCTGTTCAGCATGCTGCCCGGCAACCCGCTTGAGTCAAAGGAAGCCCGTTATGCGGTTTCTCACGCAATTGACCGCCAGGCTATTGCCGACATTCTATTTAACGGACTGTCGACAGTCACAGACTATCCCTGCTCGCAGATGCTTCTTGATTTTGAGACCCGATTCCTGAACATGCATGATACATACTCGACCGGTTACAATCCTGAAAGAGCAAAGGAGCTTGCAGAGCAGACCGGTCTTTTAGGTAAGACGATCCGCATCATTACTAACGGTTCGTCTCAGTACAATACTGTAGCTGAAATCGTACAGGGCAACCTGATAGATATCGGCATCGACGCAAAGATAATAAATTATGAGCAGGCAACGTACTTCCCCACTATGATGGACGCGAGCAACTACGAAATCGCAATATTCGGTCCTGCAACCCCGGTCTACCTCATTTGCGATACCGTAGGCATGTATCTTACATTCATATCGCTGGGCTGGTCAGGTCCTGACCGCGACGAGTACGGCAGGTTGAGCATGGGCGCGCTTACAACATATGACGTCGAGGCACGAAGGGCGCTGACATATGACACTCTGAAGTACTTCGTCGATTTTTGCCCGTGGTTCGGTTTGTGCGAAGTCGTCAATGCATCAGCGATGTCACCGGACGTCGTCGTGAACGCGCGTACATTCGGCGGTGGTTATCGGGTCACAGATCTCGCCTGGGCAAACTAACCGCACTTTCAGGGGGGGCGCTTATACAAGCGTCCCCCTGCTATTATCTGTAAGGAGAGAACGTTATGCAGGAGAAATACGAGAAGTTATTCTACGAGTTCGTACCGCAGGAAACAAACTGGGGAGATTGGTGTCACTCGCCGCAGGCGTACTTCCGCGGTGAGAAAGATATGCCGGGGGCCGCAATGAACGTCGGCTTTCAGGTGTTCAAAGCGCCCGTACTGCTCGAAACCGAGCCGCACTTCCACAGGGAAGACGAGTATCTGGTTTTCCTTGGGGCAAAGCTGCCTGATGTGTTCGCTTCATGGGACGCTGAGGTACATTTCTATATGGGGCCGAAGCTCGACATGATGGAAAAGATCGTCATCACAGAACCGACGATAATAAGGCTCCCGAAAAGCTGGTGGCACAGCCCGCTCAACTTCGTGCGCATAGACAAGCCTCTGCTGTTCCAGGCAGTCATGCTCACCGGTAAAACAGGCGCTGTCAAGCTGGTCGAACGCAAAGACGGCGAGCGCCAGTATATCTATGGGGGTGATGAAACCAGTATTTGCGTCATGGATTCCTCAAAGGAATGTAATTACTGCGGATATTGCTTCTCTCACCGGGATGAAGTACCTGAGCGTCCCTACTCTTTTGTCAAATGGACTGTCATTAATGAAGACGGCGTCGGATCCTATTCGGATACCGGGGCATATGACCATGAAAAATCTCCCATGGGGCAGGACAGCGTAGTGATGCCGGGGTACAAGTCGAAACCATACTCGGACGCAACGGTTCTCAAAGCCCAAAAACCTGCCCTCTCGCCGGAAGTGGCAAAATGTGTTCTGGCATGCCCGAAAGAAGAAACCAACTGGGGCGCCTGGTGTCCGTCGCCGCAGTTTTATTTCAGAGGCGAGACATACATGGAAGACGCCACGTACCATGTCGGATACCAGGTGTTTACTGCCGCGAACGACATGGAAGACTCCCACTTCCATCAGGCTGCCGAAGAGTATATATTCTTCATGGGCGCAGATCCTATGAACATTTTCGACTTTGAAGCTGAAATCGAGTTCCGGTTCGGAGACGATCCCGACCATATGGAGAGCAAGATCATCACCAAGCCGACAGTCGTCCGTGTTCCGGCCAATGTCTGGCATTGCCCGATCCTCTTCAGAAACGTAAAAAAACCGCTCATATTCCAGGCGGCGTTCCTTTCAGGGACATGGGGAACGATCAACCAGGCGAAGGACACGGCTGTCACCGGAGTGTCGCAGGAAGAACTCGATAAGAGGCCTTTTGCGAGAAGGAAAACCTACACTTACATGGGCGACAACGTACGTTTCTGCAAGTACAACGAGAAAAAGCGCTGCAACATATGCGGCGCCTGCTTCAGGAAGCCTGAGTAGAACACTGACAGCTTAAAATGATTGCTTACGCTTAGGGGGGCGGGATTCGAACTCAATACGGTTCGAATCCCTCCCCCCAGGTGACACGCGGTACTAGTCGCATTCTGCCGAAGTCTGAGGACCCACGCCCTCCCAGTCGACAAAGTCGATGTCATGGTCGTGGAAAGCATATATGTACTTGATCAAGCCGTACTCGATCTTGAAGATGTCTGTGACATAACCGGTTGGCGACGAAGGTTCCTGCGCGATCATGTGGTTTGTGGATACACAGATGCCTGTGGCTTCGTCCACGACCGGGAATCGGCGCTTTATGCACTCCCACTTGAATTTCGGCGTAATGTAGTTGGTTTTCATGCTGTTCGGGCTGCTCATCTCGTCAGTAACGGGCGTGCCGACTTCATAGAGCCGCGCGTCCGGATGCATCGGTACAATATCGGGGTCTATCAGCTTATTGACTCCGTCCCAGTACTGCGACGCGATCTTTATCATTTCCTTACGCGAGGAGCGGGCTTCTTCCGGGATGGTTGCCTCAAGCACTCGCGGAGGCGTCATATCGACAGGCCTGACGCTCATGCCTGCGCCAGTTTCTTTGCGTGCGATCTCCTCGATTTCGCATACTTTTCCTTCGTCGTTGACAGTCAGCCTTGCGAAGTATATCCACCATTTCTGGGGCCCGTGATTTCCGAACGGCAGCCGCGGATCGGGAAAGCGCATACTGACGTTGTTCGTAACGACGCCGCTGAAGCACACTGTGTTCGTAATGTCGTCCACAAATGTCTGACGGTACGGTATCCTGCGCGGGAGCCCCCAGATTTCACCCGACCCCAGCGGCGCCTGCGCGCCCTGATATGTCGCTTTGCAGTTCTCCGCTCTGGCTACCTTCGACGGATCGTTGTGGACAAGCGCCTCGAGGTAATTCGCCATTAGTACAAGCAGTTCTCTCTTTTTCATACTTTGCACCCTTTCCCATTATGTGATAAATTTTACAATTGTGAAGGATCGCCGGTATCTCCGGCTGTTCACTAAGGCTATTTACTATATGGCTCCATTCTTTGTTAATGACTTCGAAAATCTCACGCGTGAAGTTCCACGCTGTATTAAGAGTGATTCCGATGTGAGTATACCACCATCGTGACAAAACAGCAAATTATTCCCGCCTCAAATATGCTTCGCAATTATGGAAGTGTTACAGTTCAGAGGGGTGTCCGGGAGACTGCCTTTTTTGAGGCTGGTTGCGAAGCAGGAGGCGGAAGCCACTGCTCATATACCTCGGAACATT